>FWPU01000270.1_pt1 | contig 161574 bp, 139 predicted proteins | sample 2228361 | NCBI WGS metagenome assembly FWPU01 (sample SAMEA103939777, study PRJEB20133) | metagenome | reverse complement strand
TTGCCAACGCAGGCAAGCACATTTGCAAAGCCGTACAAGCCAACCCGCAACCCAAGCTTTGCAAAAGAGCTTGCCCCTCAACGAACGAAATGAAATGAACGAAGAAAAATTAAAAAATAAAATTATTGACACACTTAAAACTCAGGGTTTTAAGATTAACCCTCATGTGAGGCCAATAGAAAATACTAAATCAGCTTACAGAAAATTGCAGCAGCAGTCAAGAAGTGAGCAAATTACCCTCCATAAAAGTTTTCTAAGAAGTCAATCACGTAAAATCCAGGATTGCCTCTTAAATGAAACTGAATTTGACCCACTAAAAATTGATTTAGAGCTACGAGAAGTCAAGCAGGATAGTTTAGAGGAAACAATTTTCAAGTGGTGGAACCTTATTTGGTGGAGCGTTCCATACCAAAGAGCGTATGGGCTTTGGGATAAGGGACACAATGCACCTTTTGGGCTTATTGGACTTCAAAGCCCTGTATTAAAAATATCGGTCAGGGACAATTATTTGGACATACCAAAGGACGAGTTGGATTTGTGGGTCAATAAATCTATGCAAGCTCAGCGGCTTGGTGCTCTACCTCCATACAACTACCTCATTGGAGGGAAAATGGCTGCATTGGCAATGACCTCAAATGAATTAAGAAAATACTATCGGGAAAAGTATAAAGACCAAAAAACGAAAATGCAAGGCCGGATAATTGAACCGGATTTACTTTTCATAACAACAACCAGTGCATTTGGGAAAAGTAGTATTTATAACCGGCTAAAATATAAGAATCAACCTGTGGCAATGAGTTTGGGTTATACAAAGGGGTCAGGGTCATTTCATATTCCTGAAAAATTATACAAGGAAATATTGGAATTCCTGAAAGAGAAAGGCATAGACGTCAGCACTACTTTTGGTAGTGGGCCTTCCAGAAAGATTAAGCTGCTTTATACTGCATTTCGTTTATTAAAAATGCCTGATTACTCATACCATAATTTGAAACGCGAGTTTTTCTTGTTTCCACTTGTCTCCAATTTGCATAATGTGATACAGAAAAGGGTAAAACCAAGATACTATCATCGGCCGCTAAAGGAGTTAGTTGAGTATTGGAAAGAACGATGGTGCCTGCCGAGAGCTGAGCGCAACGATGAATGGAAGCAATATGATGGACGAAAATATTTTAACCAACAACTCCAAAAGCACGGATTGAACTAATATGGAAATTGTTGACCAGCCATTTTATCAATTACCGGAAGCATTAGTTGAAGAAATGCTTCTTCAAAGCCAAAAGGTTGGCGATTTTCTGTTGCATTCATTAACTGAGGTAAGTAAAAAGAAAGAATCATACAGAGCCGAGCTAACCAATGCTGGCTTATTAAAGCGTGATGCAGACCTACCTCATGTCTCTCCCCCGACAACTTGTGGAGTAGATGGATCATATGTTGTTGAAAGATTGATGGCCACAGATTTGGTAGCAGCGGCAGCAGTTGCTATTGAAGGTTTAACGCCACCCTCTGAAAAAAGAGAGTGGGAAAAACCCTACCACAAAGTGTTTATTAATCCAGTAAGCCATAATCCCGATACGACCGTTATTGTTAGAGGTATTATGTGGGAAATGGAAATAATACTTGCTGCACAAGCACCACACGATATTGTGTTCATTGATGGCTCAATAACCAACCCGTTTCTCAATCTCAATGCTGCCATTGGCAAATGGGAGGATTTTCAGGGCACTGAAATTGGAGACGCCCTAACAAAGAATTTTGAAGAATTTTTGGATAGCTTTTGGAAAATTGTCTGCTCAAATCGTTCGGATAAACTATGGGTAGGGCTTCCAAAATACACATCGAAAAGAGAAATCGGTAAAAAGCTAAAATGGCCCGCAAATTTTGACGACAGAGCAATGTTAACATCATTATTGAAGGCGGGAGAGTACATTGCTCCGGTTAAATATGAGCAACCAAATGAAGAATGGCATATTGGAATGAACGGATTAAAAAACCACTATAAACCTGAATTTGATAAAAAGTTGGAGCAAATTGTAAATACAGTCAATAACCTGCATGTTTGCTATTATAAGCCACACCCATATACACCTGCGTTGCGTATTGAAGTCCCACAATCCATTAGCTCCAACAAATACCAGTTAGCCACATTATTGAATGCAATCAATTTTCAATGTGGCACTCCCGGAATTATGGAACCGTATCCGCTATTCATGTCTGACCGGATGGTTAAGAACTTGAGCAGAGCAATTCCAGCGTTCCGGCAAACAGCAACCAGACAAATCGCTGAACGTTATGAGGATGATTTGTCGGAAATCTTTTTCAATATGACCAGTTACAGAACCGATAACGGAAAATAAAATGGCAGAAGAATCAAACATAAATAGAATCATTGTCGCTGCTGAGCGAATCGGAACTATTGGCTCTCCATCTTCAACAAAGGAATTGTCCTTGGACATCTTGGGCTCTGCAGTTGAAAAAAAACTTGTGGGCGAGTTAGCATTTTTCAAATATCTGCAGGACGGCATGGAAAACTATGCACTCGGGCAAATTACAGATGTGAAACTTAGAAATGCTTGGCTGGAAGACCCAACAATGCGTTCATTGGCAAGACAAAGAGGCCAGGTGAATCCCATAAGCGGACAACAGGACACTCATCTTGGTATAATGACACTCAGCGCAGTATTTGCAAACAATGGTAATGGTTACGAGCCAAGCATATTAGGTACAGTTCCGCAAACAGGAACAAACATACAGTTGGCAAACGATGAACTAATAAAAACTTTGCTCCAACAGTACCAACAAGAAATATTTTATTTGGGAAATGTATATGGCTCAAAACCACAACTGCCATTATGGTTCAAACATTTTGATAGCGGAGAAAATGGCGCTGGTGAAGCATATCACCTCGGAATTTTTGGAAAGACAGGTTCCGGTAAATCAGTACTGGCAAAAATGGCCTTAACAGCATATATGCGCTACCCCAAAATGGCCATTTTAGTCATAGACCCACAAGGAGAATTTTCGCAAGATTTTCGGGAGGCAGAAACCACCGGACAATTCAAGTTGCCATTAAAGAAAATTGCTGATTCTTTTCAAAAGCAAACATTTGTTATATCAGTTAAAAATCTGGTGCTCGATAGATGGGAGTTGTTCGAAGAAATCCTGTATGAATCACCGTTTTTTGAAAGATTGTCTATTCCTTATGGTGAAAACAGGGCGCTTGCCTGTAATGTTATACGTGAAAGATTGGAACGTCAAAATTTTAAGTTGGCAACCTTACATGAAAGGAGCACTTTTGATGCTGCCTGGGCAATACTTTCCGACCCTAATGTACAGGTAGAGTTTTATCGTTCAGATGCCTCTCGTACAAGATTTAATAACAAACTAACCGCATCGAACCAAGACGATTTTTTTAATCAATACTGGACGCCCGTAACAAAACTATTCCGAACAGATAGACAAAATGCAAAAACTGCCGACTTAGCTCTTAGGTGGCTCTTGTCCGTTTCAGACAAGCAGGGAAAACCAAAGGAAACAAGGCCAATGCTAATAATCGACCTATCAAAAGAACAAGCGGAAGGACTTTACTGGACTGAAAAAATTCAGGCCCTTGTAATAAAGAGAATATTGGACGGCCTGAACTATACAGCAGAATATTTTTATAAAGGCGGTAAAAATCTAAATACACTCGTTATCATTGACGAAGCACATCGGTTGGCACCGCGCGAAGCTCCACAGGACGATACAGAGAAAAGGGTCAGGAGTGTTTTGGTAGATGCTGCAAGGACAACAAGGAAATACGGTTTAGGGTGGTTATTCATAAGCCAAACATTGTCCAGTTTGCACAAAGAAATAATATCACAATTAAGGATTAACTTCTTTGGCTTTGGATTATCAATGGGTACAGAATTTATGGCGTTAAAAGAACTTGCTGGCGGTGACCAAAATGCCCTTAAATTGTATCAATCCTTCCGTGACCCACACAGCGCGTTTGACCTGAAGTCAAGGCAGTATTCCTTTATGACAATAGGGCCAGTATCTCCTTTATCATTTGCGGGAACACCCTTGTTCTTTACGGCTTTCAATGATGTTAAAACATTCTTAGAAGCTAATAATATCAAATTAAATGGCTAACCCTTGTAAAATCCTTGCTGGCATTAACTTTCCAACGGTTGACAGACCCCTTTCAACCATTGACAGACCCAATTCAACACCCGCCAGACAGGTTCCAATGACCGCAAGACGCAATTCAACGGCAGTCAGACCCGTTTCAATGACCGCCAGCATCAATTCAACGGTTTACAGACCCTTTTCAACGCCTGACAGACGCAATTCAACGAGAGACAGATTCAATTCAATGACATGCAGACCTGATTCAACGACCGCCAACTGCAATTCAGTCATGTACAGCATCAATTCAACCATTGACACATGCAATTCTGACACATACAGCCCCAATTCAACCAAAGACAACATAACAAAAGAGCCAGCCCTTCGCATAGCAGCACATTTGCAATTCGCACAAGCCAGCCCGCAAGCCAAAAATTGCAAAAGAGCTGCGCTGCCCCACCCCAAGAGAAAGAAAAATAAAAAATCTTCTTCCCCCACGCTCAACAAAAGACAATTTAACGACAACGAAAAAGGTTGCCGCCTTTGAGGGCGGCATGCGGACACTTTTCACAACAAAGGCTAAGTAAACATGCGGGCAGACAACGTAAAATGAAACTTATTACATCATATAAAACTCGGTACTCGGCTGACAAATACGTGTTCCAAATCCCGCACGTTTCTTAGCCAGAGCCGTTGGCGTGCATTGTTAAAAACAGATTGACACGATGATAGACATTCAAATATTCAACAAATCTATTGACGACTTTGATAAACTAGAAGGGAGAACGAATTTTTTCACACTTGCAAAAAATTTAATTGACTCTGGTTTTGAGACAGAAGGTTTACTTTTAATCTTGACTACATGGAACTTTGCTATTTTTCGTTATGCAGTTAAACAATTTGACATAGATAATTTCAAAAAGACACTTGAAACACTTAAAAAATATTTTGATAAATTCAGCGGAAAAAATTTTCAAACAATTAATTTTAATCAATACAAAAGTGACATTCAGGTAATTTATAATTCTTTATCAAAAATCAAAGGTGTTGAATTTACTGGTGCACCAAAACTTATGCATTTAAAGAATCCTGAAGTTTTTGTAATGTGGGACGCATATATAAGAGGAGAAAAACCAAAAAAATATTATGAGCAATTGGATGTATTTAAAAACGGAATTTATAAATTCAAAAAATATTCAAAGGACTTTAATGGCTATTTTGATTTTTTAATAGATATGCAAGATAAATTCAAGCATATAAATTTAAATGGACAAAAATCATTAGCAAAAGCGATAGACTAATTTAATTATGTAAACATTACTTTAGCAATGCAGGAATTAGAAAAAAATAATAAAAGAATAAAAAAGAAAAAATAAACAACGACACGCTAACATACAATATAACAAATGGCGGGGAAAGTAGTAATTTGAAACGTCCCACCCCTTATCAAGGTTATTAACGGTGGATGGTGAACTAGCCTACAAACCGCCACTTGTCATATTGCCAGCCGTTGGCAACAAGCTGAAAACTAAACCTTATTGGAAGAATTTGAAAAAATAACAAGAGAAATTTTTCATTTAATTGCCGAATATGGAATTAAAAATAAACCTCTTGACTTTAGAAATCCAGAAAAAATAACTGAAGAAGACAAAACAGAATTTATAATTCAAGTTCATAAAGGTTTCAGATTAGGACAAGATTTAATAATCAAAGAAATTGTTCCTTTACTCAAAGAACTGAAACAACTCAAGGAAAAAGAAAAACAAGCCAAGAGAGATAGAAACAAAGATTTATTACAGCAAATCAAAACTGAAATAGATGTAATTGACTACAAAATCAAAATTTTAAGACATTTTGCGGATTTTATAGCTTGGCAAGTATTCAAAAAAGATTACTACAAAGCTCGTAGATTTTTTTCAGGTGATAGAAACAGACCTGACTTACTGAATACTAATTTAGAGTCGGTTCTTACAGCTGTTGAGCACTTTCACAACGAAAATGATATAAATTTTGCCTTAATATCAGATTTAACATCTTTTATTGACATTGGAGATATTTTATTAGTCAAAGGTAGAGAAATTGAAATTGTAGAATGTAAAGAAGGAGAAGTTCAAGAAAAGGTATTTGAATTTTTAGATTATGCTGCTCAAGATGATTTTGATGTTACAAAAATTGATTATAGTGATAAAAATGATAAGTTCTTTGACCAAGTAGAGAGAACCTTAAAACAAATGGAAAAAGGTGTTAGAGCTACGGAATTTCTAAAAAAAGAAAAAGGAACTGACCCCTTTTCAGAAAATAAAATCAAAGTTTTAGAATCCACCAATCCACAAGAGTATTACTTTGAATATTTAATAAACTTAATAGAAGAATCCAAAAAAAACAATTCAGCCTACGGAGAAATAGAAGGCATAGTTTATATAGGTATTTACCGAGAAAACAAAAGACCTATTTCACCTCATTTGTTTAAAGCTATTGTAGAGCATATCTATGAAAAAAACATAATTATAGATTATGTTAATCTAATTGGAATTCCTTTGAAAGAACCAATGTTTTTCAAACCATTTGGAGTAGAAAGTATCTTTGACATTTTGTTTGGACGAGTAAAAATTTACCTCGCAATTAATTTAGAAAAACTAATTGAACTATTTAATGCAAAAGGGATTCCAGCTAAATGGTTAAGTAGAAAAGAAACTCATAAAATTCTCGACCTTGAGAAAAGACACAGACCTTTTGTTTTTGAAAATAGAGCAATAGAAATCACTTTAAATGGACAAAGTATGACTTTAGGAGATTCATTTTTGATTTATCTTCTTTTAGATAATATTACTCCTACATCATACGTGGAAAGATATTTAAATTTGAAATAAAAGCCAGTTGCCAACAACGTGTATAGCTCATTGCGGCTGAATTCCTTAATCGGAATTCATTGCAATTTGCTATCTTCGTTTTACGTCGGAAAATCATAGCTGATTTTCCGCAACGAACCATACACAAAACCGTTATGCGGCAGCTTAAAAAACGACACTAACAACAATAAATGAAACGAGTATATGGACTTTTAACATTGGTGATTTTGACATTTTCAGCTTGTAATAACAATGCTGACAAATCGGATAACCAACAAAATCAGGAAAATAAAATGGAACAAAGAATTAGCGTATTGACAATAGGGGCGGATGACTTGAACGCAATGAAAAACTTCTATGGACAAGTTTTAGGTTGGACAACAGTTGCCGAGAATAAAGACATAGCCTTTTATAAACTCAATGGATTTTTATTGAGCATTTGCGACAGAAAAATGCTTGCAGACTTTATCGGTGTTGACCATAAAGGACAAGGTTTTCGCTCTGTGACAATTGGCTACAATGTTGACAGCAAAGAAGAAGTGTTAGAACTTTATGACCAACTGAAAGACAAAGTGAAAATCTTGAAAGAGCCGACAGAACCACCATTTGGCGGACTTTTCTTTTATTTCACAGATATTGAAGGAAACATAATTGAAGTTGCACAAAACTCATTTATAACGCTTGACAAAGACAAAAATGCAATCGACCACAAACCAATTGACCATTTGTAAAATGACACAAAAAATAAACGAAAAAAAAGAAAGCCGACCGCATAACACGCGGTATAAAACATTGGGGTTTAAGTGGTTATTCGAGCTTTCTGCCACGCATCAAGTTCGGTGTAACTGGACAGAAAAGTAGCCCGCAATCCCCAACGATTTCATACCGCCAACCGTTGGCAGCAAGGCAATTTAGACAAGCAATTATGAGGAGAAAGGTACTTACAATTTTTATTGGTTATTTTCTTCTGACACTAGTTACTGGACTTATATCCTGTGACGATTGCGGACCATTTCCGGATAAATTTAAGGTGACTTCAATCGACTGGAATACCTATAGGGTGACTCTGACGGAAGGCAATGTTACATTATCCGAAATAACAAATGGAGTGACGTTCAATCAACTTGGTATTCATTTAAAACCCAAGACCCAGACTTATTTCTCATTCATAATAAATAATTACACTCTTACTACGGGACTTTATGCCTGTTCCCCATTGGAGCCAACTACAGACGACAAAATAATTGACATAGAGATAAACACGAACAAAGATTTTTCTGACGAGTACCCACAAGGAACTGACCTTTCAGGACTTTTTGATATTGTAATTAGCGACTGGTACAGGGGCATTTCCGCAGACAAGTATGACTTGAAGGAGTACCTTCAGACAACCCCCTTTGTCACACAAGAAATGACCCTTATTCTTAGGTATGCCCCACAGACAGCAGACGAGTATAGATTTACTATTAAATACTTTCAAGACGGTGTTGACTTAGACTACTCAGAGTTTACGACTAGCGATATATTGGTGATAAAATAATTGCCCAGCTGTCAACACCGGGTTTGTTTAATGGCGGGCGACACAGTCGCCCGTAGCGTATTCAAATTTATTATATTCGTGTAGGCGGACAAATCCGTTGGATTTATCCGCCACTAAACAAACCCAAAACGTTGCCGCCAATACGCTATATCGGACAATGAAAAATAGACTGACAGACATGAAAATCATAACGCGACTATTTCTCTTGATAATCACGTTTTTAATGAGTTGCACGGACGACAATGACGCTCTTGAAGCAAAGACCAATCTTTTGGTCGATGTGCAGTGGTGGAATTCAGAAATTATTGGAACGTCACCGACTGGCTATGCAGTAGTATCACCACTAGTCTTTAAACGAGACAAGAATGCAACAATCGGTGGAAATCAGGTGACTTGGAAGTTTATTGAAAATGGAAACTCTATACAGTTAACTTATTCAAATTACTCCGACAAATACGAGATTATAAATCTTTCAGAGACAGAATTTCATTTCAAGCATTACGACAGTTCTGGTGATTTTCTAATTGAACTAAAGTATGGCAAATGTAACCCGATTACGATGGGTGGGTGTTAGACAACAAACGAAATGAGTTCTATTTAAAATTGAGGCAAAGCGACTACAAGTCAATAACAGGGCTGACTAGTGACAAAAAGTACCGTGGACGCGTACTGGCGGCAACAATGTGCATGAGCCATAGCGGGGGTTCAGTGTTGCATTGTAGTTTCGGTTTTATTATTTAAATTTATCACGTGGGACAAGTCGCAGAAGGTCGGCCTTGGCATTCCGCTACGCTTCATTGCCAAGTCCTCCTAAACCTCGCTACGGCTCATGCACCAACGTTAGCTGTAACTTTAAAAACGACAACCCTAAAAACAATAACACATGACAAAGAAAATTCTAACTACAGTTTTACTTTCAACTTTGATGTTGACAAGTGTATTTGGACAAAAAAAGAAAGGCAAATCAGAAGATGGTTTTTTATTAGAAAAGCAATTTAAAGATTACATCCCTATTTCACCAATAGAGTATGAACAGACAGTTGTAATTTATGATTCTACGAAAAAATCAAAGTTTGACACTATTTCAATCAAAGAACTTGCGGCTGACAAAAAGAAAATAATTAAGTTTTTACCAAATGAAGCTGTTTATGTGACCGTTCGTAAAGTTGACATGGATGGAAGTATTTCATATGGACCTGCAAGTATCACAGCTAAAAGTGGAAATTATACTGTAATAATGGACTATTGTAAGTTTACCACTTTGAAAGCTTTAGATGGTAATAATTCATGTGCAGGCTTTACAAAAGTCGGTATAGGATTTAGAATCACGGCAAACATTCAAACTTTAGATGCGGGTATAAATACTGGTTCGCTATTTGGTCTTGGGATTGCTGCACAAATGGGAAAACTAAAAGGTACAATGAGTATTGACGTAATCGGGATGGAATCTAGCCAAATTACTGATTTAATACCGTTGCCAAGTGAAATTAGTCCTACATCTATTCAAAATGCATTACAAGCATTAGCTGCAATAAAAACAAAAATATATGATGAGCAAACTTGTCTTTATCCGCAAATAGTTGCTATCAAAAAATCAGATAGTGCAGAAGGTGACTGTTCTGTTTTCGACATATTGAAAAATATGGACAAAGCAATTGAAAAGCAACAACAACAACAGCAACAGCAACAACAACAGCAACAACAGCAACAACAACAGCAACAACAAAACTAATTGAAAGACAGAAAAGCTACAGCTAACAGCACCTACCCAAAAGTGGCGGTTCAGTGGTTAAATCAAGTTTTGTGCTACTATCAAAGTTTCTGCTTGGTTGACAGTGAAGTGCTCCGAAATCGCCACCTTCGGGTAGCTGCAAAACGTTATGCACAATGCCGCGCGACAGATACTGTGCTTCGAACATTGGCACATTTGCTTGCCGCACGTTCCTGCATGACACCAAAGCAAGCAAAAGAGCCAAAAGAAGTATAAAATTTTATTAGATTTGACTTACAACTGAATGCCTATTGGTGAGTCTATAAATAATTAAGGACAAATATTTAATAATGAAAAGCGCAATACTATTGACTTCAATTCATGCTCTTTGCATACTAATATCTCTTAGTTCTTATGGACAGAGTAACTTATCAGTATCATTTCCTATGATTTGGAGTAGCGTAAAAGTAAAAGATAATTGGACACCTCCGACAGCACCTAACTACAAGGAGTATATAGAGGGTTCAGGATTCGGTTACGGGATTAATCTTGGCTATTCGATTCAACCTAAATTTATCATAAAAGACAAACATTTGTTTTTAGACATTGGTACCGGATACTTCAGCCAAAAATTTGACATTAGGAGGCCCTTTGACTATGTCTCCATGTTTGACCTTATTTATAGAACTGAGTATTATGTATACCGAAATTGGTTATGGACTGTAGGCTTAACGTATAATTATCAAATCAAGAGAGGTTTTGCACTTGTAGCTAAGGCGTCCTATACGGGACTACACTCATTTCGTCAAGAGTATACACCAACCAAGGGTGATTCGCCTCAAAAAGATAGAAGGAATATTGACTTTGGTAAGATGCTTACTATTAATGTCGGGTTAGATAAAAAGTTAAGCAATAGATTCTTAGCTGGAATACACTTAACAGTTCCAGTCTACACACGCTGGCGTAATGATGTAATTTTCAAAGATAACCCTTCGACATTTTCACAGCCCAATTTCAGCATGGGTGCAATTGTGCAAATACAATATCTTCTTGAGAAAGTTCAACCATAAACCATAACCACCATGAAAAAACATCTTATTTACATTCTATTGCTCTCGTTTGTCAGTTTTGCGAACGCACAGGTAAAGACAAATTTCAACAACCAAGAGCAAATCTCGATAAGAGGAAAATTTGTAAAACAATTCCGTGGTAAAAGCCCATACTTAATTCCCGCTAGAGACATAAAGGCACTTCTCGACAGAGATGCTTTGGAAAGTACTTCGGCAGAAGCCAGACCATTTAAGATAGCTGAATCAGTGAGTTTAGATATTGATGTTGTAAAAGAGGCAGATTGGGTTCAAGAGGATGACATGGCTTATGGTAAATTTACCATTGTCGCAGCAAGTTCTAAAATCTATTAGTGCTAACTTTGATCAATTTGATTTACCTGTCGGAACTGAGTTATATGTATATAGTGAGAATGGTGAAATGATAACAGGTCCCATCACAGAAGCAGAGAACAATGCAAATAGTTTTTGGGGTACTTGGGTATATAAGGGAGGGAAATTGACAGTAGAGGTTAAAGTTCCGGTTAAAAATAAATCTTCGCTAAGGCTTCATATTTCTAGCATTGGATATGGGTTCAAAGATATTTATAAAACAGAGGTTGGAAGCTTTGGGGAGTCAGCAGTGTGTAATATAAATGTTTTGTGTGCTCCGATAGGTACTGGGTGGGAAAATGAAAGGAACTCTGTAGCGCTAATACTTGATGCAAATAGCGAGGCATTATGCAGCGGGGCACTTATTAATAATGCTTGTAATCTTAATATTCCATTCTTACTTACTGCAAACCACTGTTTTGATACACCAACACAACAAGATGTTACGAAATGGAAGTTTACTTTTCAAGCATGGAGTGCTGCATGTAATCCTTCACAAAATGCAAATGGAACAACTTTTAATGGTTCGACTTTAAGGGCTAGAAACGCAGGTAGTGATTTCTGTTTAGTCGAACTGAACCAAATACCTCCAGTAAATTCTGGGATTACTTTTGCAGGTTGGTCAAGAAATACAACAGGGATTCAGAACACAACAATTATTCATCATCCGCGCGGAGACGTAATGAAAATTTCAAGAGATAATGGAGCACCCGTATTTGATACATTTTCAGGTGCCCAATCTTGGCGGTTAACATTAGATGAAGGTGCAACTGAGGGCGGGAGCTCTGGCTCACCATATTTTGATCAAAATCACCGAATAATCGGGTAACACTTTGGAATAAATGATGGCAATCTACCTGTTTGTGATAGGGTAAACAAATTTGGTGGCCGCTTTGATGTTTCTTGGACAGGTGGGGGAACCAATGCCACAAGGCTAAGCAACTGGCTTGATCCGAATAATACTAACGCAATAACCACGGACACTCGAGGAATTGGGATTTCAGGGCCAGATATTGTTTGTAACTCTGAGCAGTATTCGATGGGGTCGCAAAATGTTACATGGACTTCTAGTAATCCGTCTGGGCTAACCATTAATTCAGGAATTGCCACAAGAGTCGATACGATAAGAGTTCGGTCATTTTCTTGTAATACCTATAGTCCATGGTATAGTTCAACATTTGGCGTGATTAATTGTGGTTCTAGTTTTTATAGTAGTCAGGCTATATATCCTAATCCAGTATCTAATGAAGTCACAGTAGTGTTGGGACAAGATGATTCAATAAATGAAATCTACTCTATAAAACTCGTAAGTAGTAATCAGGAAATCGTGTACGAGAAGTCAACTGATAAAAGCATAGTTGTAGTTCCGGTTTCCAATCTACTAGAAGGCACTTACTATTTGAACATTTCAAGTAAAGAAGGAATCATTCAAAGAAGAATTCTTGTCAAACGCTAACTGTAGAAATTAAGAGTAGTTAGGACACTTTTGAATAAGTATTGGGTCTTCGAGAGCAGCACCAATGCCAAAGCCGCGCAACTTCAACCCGCCAAGCCAAAGCTTTGGCATCCGTGCTGCTTGGTAACGGTCGACTGCGGCACTGTGCATAACAACGTGTTTTTGTCAGCTTGGGGGTAAATGTAAATCAACTATCGGTTTCTTTAATTAGCTTTGTAACTTTGGAGAATTTCTGTGTGGTCAGCTTTGTCATGCTTCGCATTTAACAAAGCTTCCTATGCCCAAGCCGTCATAAACACACACGTTGCCAGCCATAGGGTTGGACAGACCTTCTTACTAACAAGTGACAAGAAAAAACATTAGATTTAATAAATTTACAGCGTTATGAAAAAGTTTGTTTTAAGCTTCCTCCTGACATTTGAGGGAAAATTGATTCATAAGCAAAGAGTTATAGTGTCCAAAAATTAATTCAAAGTCAGGCCATGAAAAACTTTATCATTTTAAGCGTGTTGATGCTGACACTATGTTTGGACTTGCTTGGTCAAGATGTTAATTATAACAGATTTAGTATTTCTGTTAGTGGAGGGCGGGCGATTCCTGTTGGCTCATTTGGGAATAAGGACATTATTAATTCAGCTATTTATACACCGGAAAATGTACAAAATCCATGGCTGATTGGCATAGACAAATCAAAAAGTGGATTTGCAGAGCCAGGGTACTTTGTTAATCTGGAAATGAAATACATGCTGAATCAATCTTTTGGTCTACGTTTACGAACAGGATACACATTTAATAGCGTTTGGACTGACGGCATTACTCAGTTCCTTTCAACAAATTACGGAGATCAAAAATTTGAACATGAAGACTATAAAATATTTCATGCTACCCCGGGGCTGGGATACGAAAAAAAAATAGGGAATTTTAACCTTGGAGTTGGTGTATATTCAGGACTTGCTCTCACAAACTATCCATACTATGAAAGCATTCTGCTATATTCAACTACAAATCCCCCTCAGAAATGGGCGCATGATGGTGATCGTCCAAATTTGAAAGCTCTTCTATTAGGGGCTTCAATAAATATCGAATATCAAAAATCTTCAAAACTCAACTGGGGGATTGTGCTATCATATCAAAGCTCAAACTTTGACTATTCTATGACAACAAGAGTAATTCCAGGATTTTCACCTAACCCAGAAATTAATGATATTTTAAAAACGTCTATTTTGAATGTCGGCCTTAAACTTCAATATAATTTTACAAGAAAACAATAACTTCAAATTCAGTCAAAAAAATATCGGACGTAACCCTACGGCTGGCAACATTGTGTAGCTTCCATGCGGGAGGATGTGCAAACTTGAACCGTTGTACCACTTTGATTGTCTTGTGCTGGCGGACAGTGAACAGCATCTAAGCCCGCACGGCAGCAACTATAAGCTGCTTAAACGCCACAATCCCTGGTTGCGGGCCGAACGACTTACGGTAAGGAGAGGAAAAACCTACCGCATTGCGCTGCCTGCAGAACCCCACTTGTGAAAAAACGCCTGTACCCTTGCGGAGAGCTTTACAAAACAAACTCCTGGTTGCTATGTCCTTATCGCAGGCTTACCATCCAATGCCATAATCCTCGCCATGATTGCTGGAGCCACCCCAGAAGCTGCCGTGCTGCCAGTCGAAATAAATGGCATTAATAGGCCCGCTGGTGCGCTCGCGGTACGACAGCCGGTAGCCTTTTCCGGCAAGCTCCTTGCGCACCCAGGCGGGCATCTGGGTATTTAGTATCAGTGAGCCAGGTTGTTTTTCGTGGTTGCCAAAGCTGGAGTACATTTGGTTAGTAATAAAACTGGGGGCCTCGCAGGCCTCCTGAACGGTCATGCCAAACTCAACAATATTCAGAAAGAACTGAATGAGCAGCTGGTCTTGTTCATCGCCCGCCTGCTTGGCAAACGACAGGAAAGGCTTACCGTCTTTCAATGCCAGGCTGGGTGTTAGCGTTACGCGCGGACGTTTGCCGGGTTCAACTACATTAAATGGGTTCTCTTTTTCATCGAGCACAAAACTTTGCATACGCTGGCTCATGCCAATGCCGGTGTTGCCGGCAATGCAGGCAGGAATCCATCCGCCACTGGGTGTTATGCTTACTACCCATCCTTCTTTGTCGGCTGCTTCAACAGAAGTGGTGCCGGCAGCAAATTCGTGCAGGTAATCTTCGGTTAGCGGCTTAATTGAACTGCTTTGGTTATTCCCCCATGTCTTCAAAAGGTGCAGGTAAGGGTTGGTTTCACCCTGAAATGGATAGGGGTCGCCCGGACCGGCATGCGGGTTGTTATAATCGGGATTAATGAGTTTGGCGCGCTCTCGCGCATACTCTTTTGATAACAGCCCCTTCATGGGTTCGGCAGGCGGAAAGGCCGGATCGCCATAATAAAAGTCGCGGTCGGCAAAGGCCAGGTTCATGGCCTGGTAAAGCGTGTGGATGTATTGGGCCGAGTTATATCCCATGCTTTTAAGATCAAAATTCTCCAATATGTTAAGCGTTTGCAGCATAACAGGCCCCTGGGTCCATTGCTGGAGTTTATACACTTCTATGCCCTTGTAGGTGGTCATCAGGGGTTCTTCTATCTTAACTTTCCAGTTGGCCAGGTCCTGTTCGGTAATCAGCCCGCCCTGTTCCTGGCACCCGCGCACAAACTCTTTGGCGATGTCGCCTTTGTAGAAGCGGTCGTAGGCGGCATAAATCGCTTCTTTGCGCGATTTGCCCTTTTTTAAGGCCTGCTGCTCGGCATCTACCAACTTCTTCAGGGTTTCGTACAGGTCTTTTTGTACAAAAATCTCACCCGGCCAGGGGGCCTCGCGTTCTTGGCCCGGATGGGTCAGAAAAACTTTTTTAGAGTAGGGCCATTCTTTTATTCGTGCCTTTTCGCGTTCAATGGAATTGGCGGTTTGTGCTTCGATCGGATACCCTTGCGCCATTTCCATGGCGGGGGCCAGCACATCTTTCAGGCTCATGGTGCCAAACTCGGCCAGCATTACCATAAGCCCGCCGGGCGTGCCAGGAGTTACAGCTGCAAGCGCACCGTACTGGGGTGGGTACTTCATGCCCTTGTCTTTAAAAAACTGTGCCGTTGCGCCGGTGGGGGCCACGCCCAGTGCGTTAATGGCCACAACCTTTTTGGTGTTGGGGTTGTAAATCAGCGCCTGGGTTTCTCCGCCCCAGCTCAGTACATCCCACATGGTGCAGGTGGCAGCCAGCATAGCGCAGGCCGCATCTACCGCATTTCCACCTTTTGTAAAGATCATAGCTCCGGCTGTGGCGGCCAGGGGCTTGCCGGTTATGGCCATCCAGTGCCGGCCATGCAAAGGTGGCTTTTGTGTATTTACCGGAAGCTGGTTAAAGGTCTGGGCGTTTAGCCAGCATGCATTAAGCAAGGCGCAGACAAACAAGGCGTACTTCATGGCAATAAATTTTTTATGCAGGTAAGTTACGGCGGGCCTCCCGCTTTTCCATAATGTTTTATGTAACCTGCACAGGCGCCCATAGCAGAATTGCCCCACAGCCTACCCCCAGCTGCTTTGGCTGCTCAGGCAACAGCGCCTGCCGGAAATACCCACTTCAGGAATGTTGTATGCGCGCCAAAGGGTAAAACAAGTGCATACCAGTTGGTTAGTGCCGTATAAATAACAGACTCCTCCATCCATCGGGGTGTGGCGGGCAGAGCCATGTGCAGCAACCACAGGAACAGTCCCGCCCAGCATGCTGTTTTCAGCGCGCCCAGCACAGCGCCCAGCAGCTTGTCGGGCCCTCCCAGAAAGGTTTTATGCAGAGCCCAACGGGTTAAGGCTCCTATGGTTCGAACCGTTAACAGGGTTACGGCAAAAATCAGCAGAAAGGCCACGTAGGGCATGTACCTTTCGTTTACGGCAAGGTGCGATTGCAGTGTAGCGGCTACTTCGTGGGTAAACAAAATACCGGCAACTGCACCTGCAACAAGGGCCAGCAAGGCAAATAACATAAAAAGAAACCCCTTTTGGTAGCCGCTTATTGCGCCCCAGAGCATTAACCCAACAAGCACAATATCCAGGGTGTTCAACCTGCCAGCAGTTTTTTTACCCATTCGGCAATCTGGCGGCCGTCGGCTTTGCCTGCCAGTATTTTAGTGGCCAGGCCCATTACCTTTCCCATGTCCTGCGGGCCGGTGGCTCCGGCTTCGCTGATAATTTTCTTCAGTTCCGAAACAAGTTCTTCTTCCGAAAGCTGTTTGGGCAAATACCGGCTTATCACTTCCAGCTGAAACAGTTCTTTTTCGGCCAGGTCGTTGCGGCCCTGCTGCTGAAAGATTTCAGCCGATTCTTTTCTTTGTTTGGCGGCTTTCATCAGCAGTTTGTTTTCGGCATCGGGCGTAAGTTCTTCTGCACCGCCCTTTTCTGTTTCGGCCAGCAGAATAAGCGACTTTATTCCTCTCAGGGCATCCAGTTCTTCCTTGTTGCGGGCCAGCATGGCTTTTTTTATGTCGGCATCGATGGTTGCTTTCAGACTCATAAGGCTGTGAAGTATGCAGCAAAAGTAAAAAGAATGCCATTTTAATTCAGGCTTGTGTAACTTGGGCCTGCCATGACCCGCCTAAGTGTTAACATTAACAAAATTGCCACCCTGCGCAACGCCCGGGGCGGCAACAACCCCGATGTGGTAAAGGCGGCCATAGACTGCGAGCGCTTTGGTGCCCAGGGCATAACGGTTCATCCCAGGCCTGATGAGCGGCACATCCGCTATGCCGATGTGCTGGCGCTGGCCGAAGTGGTTAAAACAGAATTTAATATCGAAGGCTTTCCGGATGAGCGCTATCTGGAGATTATCCGCCGCGTAAAACCCCACCAGGCCACCCTGGTTCCCGATAAACCCGATGTGATTACCTCTAACACCGGGTGGGATACCGTAACACACAAGGAGTTCTTGCAGGAAGTTATACAGGAGATAAAGAAATACGCCGGGCGGGTTTCGGTTTTTATTAACCCTGTTCCGCAAATGGCCGAAGGCGCTGCCCGGGCCGGGGCCGACCGGGTAGAATTATACACCGAGCCCTACGCCAGCCAGTACAGCAAAAATCGCGAAGAGGCTGTTAAGCCTTATGTAGAAACCGCCCGGGCGGCGCGTGCGGCAGGTCTGGCCGTAAATGCCGGCCATGACCTGAACCTTGATAACCTGCGCTACCTTAAGCAATCCATTCCCTTTCTGGCTGAAGTATCCATTGGCCATGCCCTGATATGCGATGCCCTGTACTATGGCCTGGAAAACACCATACAACTTTACCTGAGGCAACTGTACGATGAATAAATTGGTTACCTTGGTTGGTTGAAACCCTGCAACATGGACCTGCAAAAACGATTTTCAGAGGCCGATTTAGAGCGTATCAGAAAAGCTGTACGCGAGGCTGAGGCCGGTATTTCGGGCGAAATTGTGCCGGTTATGGTACCGCAAAGCGGCTATTATACCATAGCCAACTACAAAGCCGGCATTATAATGGGTTTGCTGGCTTTTCTTGTCATTATTGTTTTCGACCGCCTGTTGCCCCATTATGCGGTTTATGACCCGCTGCTCATTTTTTTAATTGTCGTGGCAGCCGGTTTACTGGGAGCCCTGCTGCCGCAGTTTTCCGATGGCCTCAGGCGGTTGCTGGTGTCGCGCCTGCACATGGACCATGCCACCCGGCAACGGGCAGAAAATGCATTTCTTGAAGAAGAAGTGTTCAATACACGCCACCGTACCGGCATTCTTATTTTTATTTCGTTCTTCGAACATGAGGTAATTGTACTGGCCGACCGGGGTATAAGTAAAGTGGTGGAACAGAAAATATGGGACAAACTGGTTGCCGATCTTACCGATAATATCCGCAAAGGTAGGGTTATTGAAGGACTCGAAGCGGCCATTAAGCGATGCGGAGAAATTTTGCTGGAACATGGCTTTAAGAAAACCAGCGATGACATTAATGAACTGCGCGATGACCTGCGCATTGGATAACCCCTTTACACTGCCCTTGCTTATGAAAAAACTCTTGCTGGCTGCTTTTATCTTTTGCTTTTTCCAGGTAATGGCCCAGCCCGAAATACCCGAGCTCTGGGGATTGCGCGTTCATGACGAGGCCGGGCTGCTATCTGTACAAATGCGCGAACAACTGGAAGCCGCATTGAAACAATATGAAGACAGCACCTCTAATCAGCTTGCTGTGTTGATAATACCCTCGTTGCAGGGCGCAGTGCTGGAAGATTATTCGCTGCGTGTGGCAGAAAAGTGGAAACTGGGGCAGGCAGATAAGGATAACGGGGTGTTATTGCTTATTGCTGTGGAAGATCGTAAAATGCGCATAGAGGTTGGCTACGGCCTGGAAGGCGTGCTGCCCGATGTAATATGCAACCGCATTATCCGCAACGAAATAGCGCCCCGCTTCAGGCGTGGCGAATTCGATGAAGGCGTGTGGGCCGGCATCATGGCCATAACCCTGGCCATTGGCGGTGAATATGTGGCCGATGAAGACACTGCCACCAACTCGGTAGGAATGACCCCTCAGGAAAAGACACTCATCAGCCTGTTTGTATTTGGCATTCTGGGCCTGTTTACCTTTATAGGACTAAAAACTAAAGGTGGCTCAGCCTGGTTTTTGTATGTATTTCTTATTCCTTTCTACGCGGTTTTCCCGGGCTTTATCTTGGGCTTTTCAACCGGGGTTCCCCTGCTTATCGCTTACCTGGTGGGGTGGCCGGTGCTGCGGTATATTTTTAAACGCAAAGGTTGGAATACCATGGTATTCTCTTCCGGAAGCGGAGGCGGATGGTCGGGCGGCGGCTTTTCTTCAGGTGGAGGCTGGTCGTCCGGTGGAGGCTGGTCCGGTGGAGGTGGCTTTTCCGGAGGTGGCGGCAGCTTTGGCGGCGGTGGGAGCAGTGGGAGCTGGTAACCGGGTTTACACTTAGAAAATTAGTAACTTGTGTTTTAATAATTATAGTTAGCTCTTATGAAAACCCTGGGCAAAGAAATTTCAGTATACTTTAATCGGCTACGGCCCGCCAGGTTCTCGTCCAACAAATGGACAAACCTGGCTATTCATTGGGCCATTGGTCTTTGTGTGGGAATTTTAATAAGTGTACTTCGCGACATACCACCCATGCCTGCATTGCTGCTGTGCTCAACTGCCACAGCCGCCTGGGGCTGGCGCAGCACTTCCGGTTGATTAATCTGTTTAGAATTTTGCTGTAAAATGAAATCGTTCGCGGGGCTGTTAACGTTCATGAACCGTCCGTATTTTCAGGCATTGTTTTTCCTGCTGTTAACGCTGCTTGTGCTTTGTGTTTGGCGACCCAAAACGGCTAACGCGGCGTGGATGATTGCAGCTTTCCTGTTTTTTTTCTTTTTGACAGCCAACACCGTTATGCTGTGGTTTGCAGCAAATGCCTGGCGCTACTTCCTGTTATCGCTGGGGTGTTCTGTTGGTTACGTATTTCTTATCGGTTTTTTGATTCAAAAACTTGAGCCCATGCTGAAATTTGAGGGCTCGGGCGAAAGTGCCATGGCATTTTTGGTGGTTATATTTCATCCCTTCGCCATGCTGTTGCTTATGCTGGTAAAATGGTTGCTTAAGCAATAATCGGGCAGCTATTCTTCATACCACCTCCAGGGCCGGAATTAAAAACTATTTTTCCTGTATTTTTGGCCCTTTCCTTCCGCACATGAAACGCGACAAAATAATCTTCGACCTGATTGAAAAAGAAAAAAAACGGCAACAGCTGGGTATTGAACTCATAGCCTCCGAAAATTTTACCTCGCCACAGGTAATGAAGGCCATGGGTACGGTACTTACCAACAAATATGCCGAGGGGCTGCCCGGAAAGCGCTATTACGGGGGCTGCGAAGTGGTAGATGAAATTGAGCAGCTGGCCATTGACCGTGCCAAACAACTTTTTAATGCCGAATGGGTAAACGTACAGCCGCACTCCGGCGCACAGGCCAATGCGGCTGTAATGCTGGCATGCCTTAAGCCGGGCGATAAGATACTGGGCTTCGATTTATCGCATGGTGGACATTTAACCCACGGCTCTCCGGTTAACTTTTCGGGCAAACTGTATAACCCAGTGTTCTATGGCGTAGAAAAAGAAACCGGCCGCATTGACTTTGATAAAGTAATAGAAATCGCCAAACGCGAAAAGCCCCGACTCATTATATGTGGAGCCTCTGCCTACAGCCGCGACTGGGACTATAAAAAACTTCGCCAGGCGGCCGATGCCGTGGGAGCCTTGTTGATGGCCGATATTGCCCATCCGGCCGGCCTCATTGCCCGCGGACTGCTGAACGACCCCATGGAATATTGCCACATTGTAACCACCACCACCCACAAAACATTGCGCGGGCCGCGGGGTGGCATGATTATGATGGGCAGAAACTTCGACAACCCCTGGGGCCTTAAAACACCAAAAGGCGAAATCAGAAAAATGTCGGCAATTCTCGATTCGGGCGTTTTTCCCGGAACCCAGGGCGGCCCGCTGGAGCATGTTATTGCTGCTAAGGCTGTGGCCTTTCAGGAAGCCCTCTCGGATGCGTACCTGCATTATGTGGTACAGGTAGTGAAAAATGCACGGGCCATGGCCGATGCCTTTATTAAAAAAGGTTATAAGGTAATTTCGGGCGGAACAGACAACCACCTGATGCTAATAGACCTGCGCAGCAAAGGGTTAACCGGAAAAAAAGCCGAAGAGGCGCTGATAAAGGCCGACATCACCATCAATAAAAACATGGTGCCGTTCGATACCGAGTCGCCCATGGTTACATCGGGTATGCGCATAGGCACACCGGCTGTTACCACCCGCGGGATGAAGGAGAAAGACGTGATAAAAATTGTTGACCTGATTGATGAAGTGCTTGCCGCACCCGATGATGAAGACAACCTCAGAACCGTGCGCAAAAAAGTACACACATTAACACGCAGGTTTCCACTCTATGCATAACAGACTTACGGATTATGAGTGAGGAGAAGGAAATGACTTTCTTGGACCACCTGGAAGAACTGCGGTGGCATATTATACGCGCTGCATTTGCGGTTTTAATTTTTACGGTGGTGGCCTTTGTGCTGGCGCCCTGGGTATTTAACCACATTGTATTTGCTCCGGCACGCCCCGACTTTGTTTTTTACGACTGGATGTGCAGCCTCGGGAAACTTACCGGCAACGAAGAAACCCTGTGCGTAAAAGAAATACCTTTTAAAATACAAAGCCGGTACATGACCGGCCAGTTTGTTATGCACATCACGGCATCGCTCGTGCTGGGCCTGGTTATTGCATTTCCCTATGTGGCCTGGGAGATATGGCGCTTTGTAAAACCAGGGCTGCTGAAAAATGAACGCAGATATGCGCGCGGAGCTGTATTTTTTATTTCACTGCTCTTTTTTATGGGCGTAACCTTCGGATATTTCATCATGTCGCCTGTGGCTGTTTATTTCCTGTCAACCTACAGCATAAGCGATTTAATTGTGAATGAATTTGATATTACCTCGTATGTTTCAACCATAGTAACCCTGGTGCTGGGCAGCGGGTTGTTGTTTCAGTTGCCGGTGGTGGTGTACTTCCTTACCCGGGTGGGCATGCTTACTCCGGCTTTTATGAGGCAAAACCGTAAATACGCCATTGTAATTATTTTAATTATTGCGGCCATCGTAACACCCCCCGATCCGTTTAGCCAAACTATGATCGCCATTCCGTTGTTTTTGCTGTACGAGATTAGTATCTTAATATCGGCTTATGTAATTCGGCAAAAGAAGAAACAAGAAGCTATTGAAGCACAAAACCCCTGAACCATGACCATTGCCGCAGGTAGCGATCACGCAGGATTTGCTCATAAAAACTTTTTAAAAACCTGGCTCGAGCAGCAGGGATATAACGTTCAGGATTTTGGCACCCATAGTGCCGATTCAACCGACTACCCCGATTATGCCCACCCGGTTGCCCTGGCTGTAGAGCAGGGCAAAGCCGACCTGGGCTTGTTGATATGTGGAACCGCAAACGGCATGGCCATGGCTGCCAACAAGCATCAGGGCATACGCGCCGCCCTTTGCTGGAATACCGAAGTAGCCGCCCTGGCACGCCAGCACAACAATGCCAATATTATCTGCATTCCGGCCCGCTTTACCACGCCCGAAGAAGCCCGTTCTATCCTGGAAAGGTTTATTGTTTCAGGCTTTGAAGGTGGCAGGCATCAGCGCAGAATTGAGAAACTGGGCTGTTAACAGGTTTAATCCACTCTAATCCAAACCGATCCGGAACGCCTGTATTGACCGGCGAGTGCAGGTATTCGCTGAAAAAAGGGCGCCAGATAGTTTTCGGGATCAATTACCATTTCAGGCGGGTCTGCACTAAAAAGGTGGTTAATTAAAATGATCGCCTCAAAAGTATTGGGTCGGGCCAGTATCTGTCGGGTTACATGGATGTCCAGCAACGGCGGTGCCGGTGTATTTTGCAGATAAACATTGTAGTTACCGGTAAGATCAAGCAAACGTTTGTCTTTATACAGGCCATCATCCTTAACAATAAGCTCATCATAGTTAACCGGGAACACCTTGCTTTGTGCCAGGTGGGCAGTGGCAACAAGGCCTGCGAGGAAAAACCACAGATGAAAGCCGGCAAATTTTCTTTTAATAAGCAGAAAGTGGTGGGTAAGAATAAATGCCAGCGACGGAATGGCCGGCAAAAAGGTTTGCGGCCGTTTATCGCGGGCTATTAAAAAATGGATGAACGCCAGCACAAGCCACAGCAGCATTATCTGCAGCAACTGCGACTGGTATTTGGTGAGGTGCGCATTTCGGTTAAGAACAAAAAACGAAATAAACAGAAATGCCAGGGGCACGGCCAGAAGTATAAGCAAACTGCGGCTGTCTATAAGCCAGCTTGCCGGCAAGGAAAAGCCTGCCAGATAAAAACGTTCGGCCAGCACCGCAAAAGAAGTGTTGTAGTAATAATAACCGGCCAGCACCGCATGGGGCAGACAAAATCCGAAAAGCATTAAAAAAAGCCTACGCAATGAGGTGCGTGTAAATAACAACAGGAGCGCAAGAATGCCCGGAAAGAAAATGGCATAACTGAAAACGAAAAGCGAGGCCAGTCCGGTAACCAGCCCCAGGCGAAGTATGGTTTCATCGCGTTGCTCGCGAAACGCTACCTCATCCATCAGCAGCTTAAGGGCGGCCATAAGCAACACAAAGGCCGGGAGCTCGGCAGTAAGCGCCAGCATATCGAACGACAGCAGCGCTGTGATGCCAAAAATGAGCGAAGGAAGCAACGTACTTTCGGGAAAAGCCTTTTTCGATATCAGCATTAACCCGTAGTATGACCCGGCAAGAAACAAAACAACAAGAGTAAGAAAATGCCGGGCAGCAGTTGCCTTGCCCATAACCCACTCACAAAAACCATAAAACCACGCGGCAAGCGGAGGGACAGAGTCAACAACTTCAGTGTACAGGGCAAAGCCTTCACTTACTTTTTCGCCGGTCATAAACGACCTTAATTCCGGAAGGGTTATGCCGGGCCAGCTAATCAGCCAGGGCAGGCTTATGGTTATCATCAGCAAAAACAACCAGATTAGCCTGTAGGGGTCTGTGGTGCGAAAAAATCCAAGCATATCCGGGCCGAAAATAGAAATACCCCGTAAGAACCCGAAAAAGCAGGCAAACCTTTTACTTGGTTATTGCCCTGTAATCATCCATATTTGTTGCATGAGCGGAAGTGCACGTCAGCAAAAGGTAGCCCGGTTAATTTTAAAAGAACTCAGCGCCATTTTTCAGCAGGACAAGCGGCGCATTCTGGGCGACTCCTTTATTTCAGTAGCCGATGTACGGGTAAGCCCCGACCTGAGTGTGGCCAAAGTGTACATAAGCCTGATGCTGGACAAAGACAAAACCGCCACACTCAACAAACTCAATATACATAAAAAAGAAATCCGCAAGGCGCTGGGCGATCGCATCCGCCACCAGGTGCGCATCATTCCGGAACTCATATTCATTAAAGACGAAGTAGAAGAAAACGCCATGCGGCTGGAAGCGCTTATCAAAAGCCTTAACATACCTCCGGCTTCTGAAAAATAGCCATGAACTTTCCGCTTTTCGTAGCAAAGCGATACCTGGTTACCCGCCGGAAAACAAACTTTATCCACCTCATCTCCTTTCTTGCCTATGGAGGAGTGGCCTTTAGCACGGCTGCCCTCATTATAGTGTTGTCGGTTTTTAACGGGCTGGAAGACCTGCTGCGGTCACTCAACAATTCGTTCGATGCCGAACTTAAAATTGAACCCGCAAAAGGAAAAACATTTGCCGTAACCGACTCGCTGCTCCATCTGGTGGCACAAACGCCCGGCGTGGAACTGGTAACCGAAGTTATTGAAGACTATGCTTATGTTCGTTACCGTGATGCCAACCAGGTAGTTACCCTTAAAGGCGTGAGCAGCAACTTTATCGAACACCGACGCATAGACAATAAAATAGTAGAAGGCCGCCTGGTGCTGAAAGAAAACGAAGTTCCCTACGCCCTCATTGGAAGGGGCATTCAGTATAACCTGTCGGTGGCTGTAAACGATTCCCAGTATATGTTGCAGCTTTTTTACATTAAAAACAACGCCCGCGCGGGCACAGCCGATATCTCAAAACTGTACAGCCGCAAATCTATTTTGCCGGCCGGAGTCTTTTCTATTGTACAACAACTGGATGATAACTATATAATCGTGCCATTGGAAGTAGCTCAGGAGCTAATGGACATGCACAACAGTCGCACCTCGCTTGAGCTGAAACTGCAGGCCAATGCCAGCGTGCCGCAGGTGCAGCAGTTGCTTAAAAACCGCCTGGGCAAATCGTTCAGGGTGCTGAACCGCGAAGAACAACACCGTGATTTGTACCGGCTGCTTAAAATGGAAAAGCTGTTTACCTTTCTGTCGTTATCGGTGCTCCTGGCCGTTAGCGGCATAAACATTTTCTTTATCCTCACCATGCTGGCGCTGGAAAAGAAGCGCGACATATCTATCCTTTCTGCGCTGGGAGCCACTCCGGCTACGGTGCGAAACATTTTTTTGCTGGAGGGTACACTTATTGCAGGTGTGGGCACGGCCACAGGCCTGTTGCTGGGACTGGTTGTGGTTATGCTGCAACACAGGTTTGGATTTATTGGCATGGGCATGCAATCGGCCGTTACCGAAGGATATCCGGTAAAAATTGTGGCAACCGACCTGGCCGTGGTGGTGGTGGTGGTGGCCCTTCTTACGGTAATCATTTCGTGGAAGCCCGCCGCTCAGGCCGCCAGGCTCATTTCAGCCAGAAGCCTGTAAGATTCGTGTATGAAACAGGCAGAATTTTAAACCTTTTTACCGCCGGAAATGCGTACCTTGCTGGTTCGGTTTGGCCGGTAAAGCCGGCCGGCTCATTTTTTTACGCAAGCCATGAAGGTTTCGGCAGCTCAACCTTTTCAGATTGTGTATTCGCTGTTTCTGCACGAATACCTGGGCTATTTGTTTGAATCGTACATTGTACATCTGGATGACCGCGGCCGCCTTACCTATCAGCATCAAAACATATCATCCAAAAATGCGCGCGAGTTTGCACGTGGCCTGGACGAACACGACTTTGAACTGGTAAAAATCATGGACTCCATGCAGCAGGAGGCCATTGCCAGAAAATTTGCCGGCAAGCCCCTGAAGCCTGATGAGTTTTTTCCGCGGGTGTACCATCCCGAAAAGGGCGACACCGCCCTGCAGGAACACATTGAAGCCTATGTAGAAGAAAAACGCGCAGCCGTGCTGGAACTGCTCAAAGGCAAAATGCTGTTTGAAATGGGCAACGATGGTGAACCTACCTACCGCAGAATAGAAGTATCCGACAAGCGGGCTTCGGTACAGTTTCATTTCAGGCGCAGCGAACAGGGCACCGTGTACTACCCAACCCTTTGGCATGACGGGAAGCGCATAGACCTAACCCATCCCTCGGCATATCTGATTTGCCGCCACCCGGCATGGCTGGTGATAGACCGGAAGCTGTATGGATTTGACAAATTTGTGGATGGCAAAAAACTGCAACCTTTTCTTTCCAAGAAAGAAGTGCTTATCCCCAAAAACCTGGAAGAAACCTACTACACCAGGTTCGTTGCACCGCTTATTGCATCGTTCGAAGACGTAGAGGCCGTTGGCTTTGAGATAAACAAAAAAACCTACGATCCGCATCCGGTGCTCACGCTTTCCGAACTTCAAACCGCCCAGCCTGCAGCCGCCCTGTTTGACACCGGCGGGGCAGAAGAAGAACCTAAAGGCGATGATGCCGGAAAAATATATTTTGACCTTTCGTTTAAATATGGCAGGCACCGCTTTCAGGGCCGGAACCGCGTGCCGGTAAACGTTACCGTTGAACGGCATGAAAACGATTTTATCTTTCACCGTGTGGTGCGATGCCTGGACACCGAAAAAAGCTTTTTAAACACACTGCAGAAGCTGGGCCTGCCGATGAAAGACTTTAACACTGTGATGTCGAAATCGGAGGCTTTTTCCTGGCTGAATGAAAACCGGGTAAACCTGCTGAACTTCGGCTTTGAAGTAACCCAGCCACAAAGCCACGATAAAAAATATTTTGTCGGAAAGGCCACCATTGAAATCGAAGTAAAGGAAAGCATCGACTGGTTCGATATTCATGCCAAAATAAAGTTTGGCGACTTTGAAATACCTTTTAAGGATCTCCGCCGCCTTATCCTGAAAAAGAAAGTGGAGTTTAAGCTGCCCAATGGAGAGATTGCCATTATCCCTGAGTCGTGGTTAACACGGTATGCCGATTTGTTTGCCCTGAGCGAGGCAGAAGAGAAATCGGATAAACCGGTGCTGCGCAAGCATCATCTTAACCTGGTGCGCGAGCTGGAAGAAAGCAACCTGGCCAGGGTGCATATAAGCGAAAAGCTGCGCCAGCTGGTTCACTTTACCGGCATAAAGAACTACGATTTGCCCAAAGGTTTCAAAGGAACGCTGCGACCCTACCAGCAGGCAGGGTATAACTGGCTGCGGTTTTTAAATGAATACCGGCTGGGCGGTTGCCTGGCCGATGATATGGGACTGGGAAAAACCGTGCAGGCCCTGGCATTGCTGCAGGCCCAAAAAGAGGCTGGTCACGGTACATCGCTGGTTATTATGCCCACATCGCTCATCTACAACTGGCAGGTAGAAGCTTCGCGCTTTACACCCGAACTGCGCGTGCTGAACTACACCGGCACCCAGCGCAATAAAGACATCAGCCGCTTTAAAGATTACGATGTGGTACTTACATCGTACGGTATTGCCCGGCTGGATATCGATCTGCTCAGGCAGTTTTTCTTTCACTACATTATTCTGGATGAATCGCAGGTCATCAAGAACCCGTCATCCAATATTGCCAAAGCAGTGCGCGAGTTAAAATCGCGTTACCGTTTAACCTTAACAGGCACTCCGCTCGAAAACACCACAATGGATTTGTGGTCGCAGATGACATTTATAAACCCCGGATTGCTGGGTACACAAAGCTATTTCAGGCAGGAATTTCAGGGGCCTATTGAAAAGAAAAACGATGAAACCCGGGCCCGTAAACTCAATGCCATTATTAAGCCGTTTGTTTTGCGCAGGCACAAGTCGCAGGTGCTTACCGAGCTGCCCGAGAAAGCCGAGTATATTCATTATTCTGAAATGACCCCCGAACAGGCAAAAAAATACGAAGAGGTTAAGGCTTACTACCGGGGAAAAATTCTGGATCTAATCGATCGCGAAGGAATGGGCAACAGCCGGTTTACCATTCTGGAAGGATTAACAAAACTCAGGCAGCTGGCCAATCATCCGCGCATGCTCGAACCCTCGTATGCAGGCGATTCGGGCAAAATGGAAGATATAACCCACATGCTTCAAAATGCCCTGCTCGAAGGCCACAAGGTGTTGGTTTTTAGTCAGTTTGTAAAACACCTCAGCCTTATCCGCCAGCACCTTAAACGGCAAAAAACAGATTTTGCCTACCTCGATGGCGCCAGCATAGACCGCAGAGAACAGGTGGAAAAGTTTAACAACAATCCTGATGTTCGCGTATTTCTCATTTCAATCAAAGCCGGAGGGCTGGGTTTAAACCTTACCAAAGCCGATTATGTGTTTCTGCTCGACCCGTGGTGGAACCCGGCCGTAGAGGCCCAGGCCGTTGACCGCGCTTACCGGATAGGCCAGAAACAAAAGGTGTTTACTTATAAATTTATTACCCGCAATACCGTAGAAGAGAAGATCCTTTTGCTGCAACAAAAAAAACTTAAGCTTTCCACCGAACTTATTCCTACCGAAGAAAGCATCATGAAGCAGCTCACCCGCGAAGACGTTATGCAGATGTTGTCGTAATGTGGCGGGTCTTCCACCGGTTGTGCGACCACAACCATTCGGCCGGCCGCTCGCGAATAAGGTTTTCAACGCTGGCAGCATAGCGGTGAATAAGCGTTTGACCCTGATCTGGAAAAGGAGGATTACCCAGGCTTTCAAAGTGAACCGTATAATATCCCCTTGATTTTCTTCGTATGGCGGCATAAAGCACCGGGTAACCGGTACTGTTGGCCAGGGTTAGGGGGGCTGTAAAGAAAGCCGTTTCACGGCCCAGAAAGTTTATCAGCATCTTTTTGTCGTGCCCCAGCCCCGGGTATTGGTCGGCCACCACTGCCAGTATTCGGGTTAGGTTTTTACGGGCAACATTTTCGCGCCCCACTTTAAACCGTTCAATCGGGTAAGCGCCAAACCTGCAACGGCCAGCAAGCGAAAACCGGTTGGCCAGCCTGCTGCGCTGAGCCTGGTACACAAAGTCGAGCTGGGCCGGAAATCGGGCGCTGGCTGCGGCCAGCAACCACTCCCAGTTAAATGTATGCGAAGCCAGCACAAGTACCGATTGCCCCGCCTGCAGAGCGCTGAGCAGCAATTCCGGATTGGCAAAAGTTATGCGCCGGTTAAGCTCGGTGCGCGATATGGAAAGCAACTTCAGGGTTTCTGCCGTAAAGTCGCAAAGGTGCCGGTAAAACTGCCGGGCAATGCTGCGAATTTCCCGTTCATCTTTTTCCGGAAACGACTGCCGGAGATTTTGCATAACAAGGCGTTTCCGGTAACCAATAATATAACAGGCAACCAGAAACAAAAAATCGGCAACCCGGTAAAGCACCGGCATAGGCAGCTTTGACAACAGTTTCAGCACGAACATGGCGGATGAAAGTTAGTAAGAGTTGCTATTTTTACACCTTAGCGATTGTTATATGAAGGATAAGGTTGTGGTCATTACCGGAGGTACCTCCGGAATTGGAAAGGCGCTGGCCTTTGAGTTTGGCAGACATGGATCAAAAATATTAGTAACCGGAAGAAACCCATCGGATTTACAAAACACGGTAGAAGAGCTAAGAAAGGAAGGAATAACCATTTCGGGCCTGCAGGCTGATGTGAGCCGGGAAGAAGACAACAAAAAAATGGCCGAAGAAGCAGTAAGCCGCTACGGAACCATTGATGTGCTGATCAACAACGCAGGCATAACCATGCGGGCCCTTTTTGAAGATACCGACCTGGCCATTGTAAAACAGGTAATGGATATTAACTTTTACGGAGTACTGTATGCTACTAAATACTGTTTGCCGGAAATAAAAAAGAACCGTGGCTCGGTTGTGGGTATTTCGTCAATAGCCGGGTACCGGGGGCTGCCAGCGCGCACCGGTTATTCGGCATCTAAATTTGCCCTTAATGGCTTTCTGGAAGTGTTGCGTACGGAATTGTTGCACACGGGCGTACATGTACTAACGGCCTGTCCGGGTTTTACGGCCTCCAACATACGCCGGCGTGCGCTTACCCACGACGGCCGTATGCAGGGCGAATCTCCCCGAAATGAAGCCAAGATGATGACGGCCGAAGAATGCGCGCGGCATATTTATCGGGCAACCGTTAAGCGCAGACGCACCCTTATCCTCACCACCCAGGGCAAGCTGGCTGTATGGCTTAACAAATGGTGGCCTTCGCTAACCGACCGGCTGGTGTACAATACCTTTGCAAGGGAGGAGAACTCGCCATTAAACAAATAACCATAAATCGTTAACAATACGTGGCCAAAACAAAAACCCTGTTCTTCTGCCAGAACTGCGGGCACGAGTCACCCAAATGGATGGGCCGTTGCCCGGCCTGCCAGCAGTGGAACACGTTTGTTGAAGAAGTGGTGGTTAAAACTCCCCGCCCGGGCGAGTCAGCGGCTCATACAAAACCCCTGCTGTTGCAGGAAATTGATTCGGCAGGACAGTACAGAATTATTACACCCGACGAAGAATTAAATCGCGTTCTGGGTGGAGGCATCGTTCCCGGCTCCATGGTACTTATTGGCGGTGAACCAGGCATTGGTAAGTCAACATTGCTGTTGCAACTGGCACTTCGTTTTAACGGGGTAAAAATTTTATACATTTCGGGCGAAGAAAGCGGCCGGCAAATTAAAATGCGGGCCGAACGCCTGCCAGGCAAAGCGTCTGGTAACATTCATGTTTTTACCGAAACCCAAACCCAGTCCATACTTAAAGCAGCGCGCGAGTTGTCACCCGGCCTGCTCATCATCGATTCCATCCAAACGTTGTATTCCGACCTGCTCGATTCGGCTCCTGGTAGTATTGCGCAAGTACGCCAGTGTACAGCCGAGCTCATGCGCTTTGCCAAAGAAACGGCTACGCCGGTGCTGCTCATAGGGCATATAACCAAAGACGGGTCGCTGGCCGGACCTAAAGTGCTCGAACACATGGTCGATACCGTGCTGCAGTTTGAAGGCGACCAGCACCTGGCTTATCGCATATTGCGCACCACCAAGAACCGCTTCGGCAGCACCGCCGAGCTGGGCATATACGAAATGCGCAGCACCGGCCTTCGTGAGGTTTCCAATCCTTCAGAAATCCTTATTTCACAAAAAGACGGACCAGTTAGCGGCACTACCATTGCCGCCACACAGGAAGGCAACCGGCCGTTGCTTATTGAAGTGCAGTCGCTGGTAAGCCCCGCTTCGTACGGCACACCCCAGCGCAGCAGCACCGGTGTTGATCACAAACGGCTTAATATGCTGCTTGCCGTACTGGAAAAGCGTTGCGGCTACCGCATGGGTCAGCACGATGTATTTGTAAACCTGGCAGGCGGCCTGAAAATGGAAGACCCCGCCCTCGATTTATCGCTTTGTGTATCCCTGATATCGTCATTAGAGGAACTGCCGGTGCCGGAAAAGTACTGCTTTGCTGCCGAGGTGGGTTTAGGCGGTGAACTCAGGGCCGTAAACCGCATTGAACAACGCATTGCCGAAGCCGCCCGACTGGGCTTTGAAAAAATGTATGTATCGCGCTTCAGCCTCAACCCCGAATCACTTCCCGAAGGCACCCTTCAGGTTAAATCTTTCGGAAAATTAACAGAGGTTTTTCGTGATTTATTTGGTTAATGGCAATCTTTGCACGCTCTTTAATGCAAGGCAATGGAATCGTTCTTTACCGAAACACTGGGTTTGTCAGAACAAATGTTTGGTTATGTGGTGTTGCCCCTGCTCATTTTTCTGGCGCGAATCACGGATGTGTCCATCAATACCATCCGGATTATTTATGTGCTGGGCGGCCGCAAACTCACGGCAACGCTGTTGGGTTTTTTTGAGTCGTTTATATGGTTAATGGCCATCCGGCAGATTTTTCAGCACATGGAAAACTGGATAAGCTATGTGGCCTATCCGGCCGGGTTTGCCACGGGTATATGGGTAGGCATGCTTATTGAAGAACGCATTGCGTATGGTAAGGTAATTGTGCGGATCATTACCCGTAAAGATGTAAGCGAGCTAACAGCCTATCTACGAGAGCACGAATACCGCCACACGCGTGTACAGGCAGAAGGCCTTGAAGGACCGGAAAATCTCATATTCACTGTGCTGCCACGCGAAAACCTGGACAACCTGTTACAATGGCTGCGAAAAAATCTTCCTACGGCATTCTTTACGGTCGAAAAAGTTAACCGCGCAGCCGAAAGTGGTGCAGTAGTACAGGAAAGTGCACGATGGAGTATTGCAAGCTGGCTTAAGGAAAGAAGGCGGGTTTAGTCAATGCCGCCGCTATGCAATACCAGCACCGAACTGCCTTTTTTAAATGCACCTGTCTTTATTTCTCCGTACACACCGCGTAGCAATTTGGCCATATACACACCATCGGGTCTGAAGCCGTGCTGCCGGTAAAAGGTTTGAATAAAGGCGGTCAATTCAGCAGGCATTTTGGCAAAACCGCCATGGTGCCAGTTGTGATTTAACCACCAGTTGTTATGGGGTTTGTCCAGAAAGCTGTTTATCTGGTCTTCCAGGTTGTGGGCCCCCTTCAAAACCACAAAACCTATAACTTTCTTCTGTCCGTTCAGTCCGTTGATCAACCCCGCCAGGGTTCCGCCGGTTCCAACGGCACAGCACAAGTAATCAAAATCAGAAGGCAGCGTTGCAGCAAATTCGGCAACGCCGCGAACAGCAAGCCGGTTGGTGCCGCCTTCCGGTATCAGGTAGAAATCTCCGAACTGCCAACGGAGTTTTTCAACAAACGAGGGCTCAAGTTTGTTGCGGTATTCGGTTCTGGAAACATAATGTAATGCCATGCCATATTCCCGGGCTTGTTGCAGTACCCGATTGAGCGGCAATACCTCCTCACCCCGTACTATGCCTATGCTGCTGAAACCCAGCCTGCGGGCAGCAGCTGCAGTGGCCAGAAGATGATTAGAATAGGCGCCACCAAAGGTTAACAAGGTGTTAAAACCTTTGTTCCTGGCTTCTATAAGGTTATATTTAAGCTTCCACCACTTGTTGCCCGGCACCAAAGGGTTATTCAGGTCTTCCCGCTTTATCAGCACGCGCACGCCGGCCTGGTCAAACACCGGGTCATGCAGCTCCTCAACGGGTGTAGGATGGTAAGGGAGCATATGCATAAAATACTGTCAATGCCTGTCTTAAGGGGGCTACCGCTGGCCGGGTATTGTACGATTACTCCGAAATTTACACCATGCCCAACGAAACCCACAATCCTACCCGGGGAGCCCGACATAACCCCGCCAATCCTTTTAAGCAGCAGTCATTAGTAAAAGAACATCCTGAAGGGCTGGACGATTTTGAAGAAGTTCTTCCCCAAACCCAGGTTTTTTTTGAACAAGCCCGTACTCTGGTAAACAAAATAAACAGTCCCGACCTGGGCATGATGTTCTCGGTTAATCCGTATCAGGGTTGCGAGCATGGTTGCGCGTACTGCTATGCGCGCACCACCCACGAATACTATGGCCTGAACTCCGGCCTGGATTTTGAAAGCAAAATAATGGTAAAACAAAATGCTCCGGCGCTGCTGGAAAAATTTCTCCTGCGCCCCGACTGGAAACCTGCACCGGTTGCACTTTCGGGCAATACCGACTGCTACCAGCCGCTGGAAAGAAAGCTTAAAATAACCCGCAGGCTTCTGGAGGTGCTATGGCGGTTCCGTAACCCGGTAAGCATTATTACCAAAAACCGGCTGATTGTAAGGGACAAAGACCTGCTCGAAGTGATGGCCCGGCAACATCTGGTACATGTGTACATTTCGGTTACCACTTTAACCGAAAGCCTGCGCAGAAGCATGGAGCCCCGCACAGCCACCGTGCGCATGCGCCTGCAAACCATAAGCGAACTGGCAAAAGCCGGCATCCCTGTGGGAATTATGATGGCTCCGGTTATCCCCGGGCTTAATGACCACGAAATACTGCAGGTGGCACAAGCGGCCGCTGCACATGGCGCTGTGGCTATGGGATACACGGTGGTGCGTTTAAACGGAACCATTGGGCAGGTGTTTGAAAACTGGCTTCGCTATCATTATCCCGATAGATTTGACAAAGTGTGGAACCAGATAAAAGAACTGCACAACGGCGCAGTTTATGACCACCGCCCGGGCAGGCGTCTGGCCGGTGAAGGCCGTTGGGCCGAAATGATAAAACAAACTGTGCAACTGGCCCGGCGCAGGTACTTCGGCAACCGCTCAATGCCAGCCTACAATCTGATGGCCTTTAGAAGAAACGGGAGCCCAGGTTTATTTGATGATTTATAATTCCACTTCGGGCTGTCCGTCAAGGAGGTCGTCTATCGATTCGGCCTTTCGTATCAGATGTGCTTTTTGGTTTACGACCAGCACTTCGGCAGGGCGTGGTCGCGAATTGTAATTCGAGGCCATGGCATGTCCGTAAGCCCCGGCATTGCAAATAGCCAGTATATCGCCTTCGCGCACTTCGTTCAGCAGGCGATCTTCACCAAAGGTGTCGGTTTCGCAAATGTATCCTACCACGGTGTATTTGCGCTGCTTACCTGTTGTATTGCTTACGTTTACAATATCATGGTAAGCACCGTACATCATGGGTCGGATAAGGTGGTTCAGGCCGGTGTTTAGCCCTGCAAATGTTCGCGATGGGGTTTCTTTAACCACAGTACAGGTGGCCAGTAACCAGCCGGCCCCGCTCACCAAAAATTTTCCGGGTTCAACCCACAATTCAAGCCGGCGGTTTTTATTCTGGCATATTTCAGTCAGCCTGCTACTAAGGGTTGCACCCAGCTCGTGAATGTTTAAAGCCTTGTCGCCATTTCGATAAGGTACTTTAAAACCACTGCCAAAGTCCAGGAACCGCACCTGCTTAAAATCATCAATTACCGAAAAGAAAATATCGGCCATTTGTTCGTATACGCGCACTTCGGCAATGTCGGAGCCGGTATGGATATGCAGCCCGTTAATGGTAAGGTTAAACCGGCGTACTATTTTTTTCACATCTTCAAGCTGCTGCAGGGGTATGCCGAATTTGGAATCGTGATGCCCTACCGAAATTTTTTCATGTCCGCCGGCCCTGATGTGCGGATTTATCCGGATGGAGCAGGACACCGAACGACCAAACTGCTCAGCAAACCGTTCCAGAAACGGCAGGTTATCAATATTTACCTGTACACCCAGTTGTGCAGCTTCGGCCAGCTCATAAAACGGTGCGCAGTTGGGCGAGAACATAATTTCGTCAGGCCGAAAGCCTGAGCGGAGTGCCAGCTGTACTTCCTGTATGGAAACGGCATCGGCCTCGGCTCCATGCCTGCGCAGCCATTTTAATACTGTAATATTGGGCAGCGCCTTGACAGCATACTTTATGCGCAGCGGAACAGTAAAAGCAGCCCTGAACTGCTCCAGTTGTTGTACCATAACCTGTCCGTCGTACACGTAAAGAGGTGTGCCAAACCGTTGTACCAGCTCCTGCACGGGTATGCCACCCACATAAGCCTGCTGATTCTTTATTTCCATAGATTTGCCTTAAAGATAGGGACCGTGCAAGAGTTCATAAAATTTTTAATCTTCAGGCCCGTACCTCATAGTTAAAACATTACGCCATCCATGAAATTGTTTTATCGCGAATACGGCACTTCCAAAACACCACTGGTTATTCTGCATGGCCTGCTGGGTTCTTCCGATAACTGGTTGCCGCAGGCTAAGATGCTTTCGGATGAATACCACGTTTTTGTACTGGACCAGCGCAATCACGGCCAATCTCCCCACAGCAATGATTTTTCGTATGCCGCACTGGCAGCCGATTTACGCGAATTTATTGTAGATAAAAAACTGGAAAAGCCGGTGCTGCTGGGGCATTCCATGGGCGGAAAAACCGTAATGCAATATGCACTTGGCTATCCGAACGAATTGGAAGCCATGATAGTGGTGGATATTGCCCCCAAAGCCTACGATGTGCGCCACGACCATATTGTTGAAGGACTAAAAGCCATACCGGTTCACCAAATCACAAGCCGCAGCCAGGCCGATGAGGCCCTGGCCGCCTATGTGCCGCAACCGGCCGTGCGGCAGTTTTTACTTAAAAACCTGATGCGCCTGCCCGATGGCAAATTTACATGGCGTGTTAATCTGCCGGTTATCGACAGTCAGCTGGAGGCTATCAGCGCCGGCATTCCCCAACAGGGTATTTGCAATAAGCCGGCTTTGTTTATAAGAGGGGCACAATCTGATTACATTGCGGATGAAGACCGGATACTTATAAAAAGGTATTTTCCACGGGCACACCTGGTAACCCTCAACACCGGGCACTGGGTTCAGGCCGAAAAACCCGAAGAATTTGTTCATACCGTAAAAAATTTTTTACATGCCCGGTAAACTTTACCTCATTCCTGTGCCCATAGCCGAAGGAACGGCCGAGCAGGTAATTCCGCCGGCTACGCTCCATGCCCTGGCACAGTTGGATTATTTTTTGGCAGAAAACATCCGCACCGCCAGGCGTTTTATTTCATCACTCAAGGTAAGAGCCGATATTCAAAAGCTGCGTTTTGAAAAGCTCAATCAGGATACGCCACCCGAAAAGCTACGGGAGCTCATGGCCCCCGTATTGCAGGGGGTACCGGCAGGAGGTTTATCAGAGTCCGGTTGCCCGGGCGTTGCCGATCCCGGCCATGCGGCTGTGGCGTATGCGCATGCACATGGTGTTGAGGTTATTCCGCTCCCCGGGCCTTCGTCCATTATCATGGCGCTAATGGGCAGCGGTCTAAACGGCCAGGCGTTTTGTTTTAACGGTTACCTGCCGGTTAAGCACGAACAACTGGTGTACACCATTCGCAGGCTTGAGCAGGAATCGGCCACGAAAAAATGCACGCAAATTTTAATTGAAACTCCTTACCGCAACCAACGACTTTTTCATACCTTACTCAGGCACCTGTCACCTGCCACCCGCCTGTGCGTTGCATACGATATTACGGGCGGGCATCAGCAAATAACCACCCTAACCGTAAGCCGTTGGCGAAGCCGTAAGGTAAGCTTCAACGAGCTTCCGGCCGTATTTCTGTTTCAGGCATAAATTTGTTTTGAAACGGTCTGCTCCTAACTTTGCCGCCCTGAACATACATACCTTCTGTATTTATGCCCTATTTATTTACCTCCGAATCGGTTTCCGAAGGACATCCCGATAAAGTTGCCGATCAGATTTCGGATGCACTGATTGATTATTTTCTGGCCTACGACCCCAACTCGAAGGTGGCCTGCGAAACCCTGGTTACTACCGGGCAAGTGGTGCTGGCCGGTGAGGTGAAATCGGAAGCCTACCTGGATGTTCAGGATATTGCCCGCGAGGTAATTCGAAGAATTGGCTACACCCGGAGTGAGTATATGTTCGAAGCCAACTCGTGCGGCATATTTTCGGCCATTCACGAGCAATCGCCCGACATTAACCAGGGGGTAGAACGCAAAAAGAAAGAAGATCAGGGTGCAGGCGACCAGGGAATGATGTTCGGCTATGCCACCAACGAAACCGACAACTACATGCCCCTGCCTCTGGAAATAGCGCACCTGCTGTTGAAAGAACTGGCGGCCATCCGCAAACAGGGTAAATTAATGACATACCTGCGTCCCGACTCTAAATCGCAGGTAACTATTGAGTACAGTGATGACAATAAACCACAGCGCATCGATACCATTGTGCTCTCTACCCAGCATGATGACTTTGGCAGCGAAAAAGCAATGCAGCAGAAAATAGAACAGGATGTTAGGGAAATTCTGATACCACGGGTAAAGAAAAAGCTGCCCAAACGAATTCAGGCCCTGTTCAACGATTCCATCAGGTATTTTATCAACCCAACAGGAAAGTTTGTAATCGGAGGGCCACATGGCGATACAGGCCTTACCGGCAGAAAGATTATTGTGGATACTTACGGAGGCAAAGGAGCACATGGCGGAGGAGCCTTTTCGGGGAAAGATCCCTCAAAAGTGGATCGCTCAGCAGCCTACGCCACCCGCCATATTGCCAAAAATATGGTGGCAGCGGGTATTTGCGATGAAGTACTGGTACAGGTGGCTTATGCCATTGGTGTGGCCCGGCCGGTAGGCTTTTATATTAACACCTATGGTACAGCCAGAATAAACCTTACCGATGGTGAAATAGCCAGGCGTGTTTCGAAATTGTTTGATATGCGGCCGTATTTTATTGAGCAACGTTTTAAGTTACGCAGCCCCATATATTCCGAAACCGCAGCCTACGGCCACATGGGCCGCACGCCTGAAGTGGTGGAAAAAGTTTTTAACAAAGGAAAAGCCAACGAAAAGAGAATGAAAGTGGAACTGTTTCCATGGGAAAAACTGGATTACGTAGATGCGCTTAGAAAAGAGTTTGGGCTTAAGTAACAGAGCCTGTAATAAAAAAAGCTGACCCCAGGTCAGCTTTTGTTTTTCTAATAGCTGCTAAATTATACGCGGCCGTCTTTTATCCGGGTTTTAAATTTTTTAAGCTGAGAGCGCAGGGCATCGGTAGCCTGCGAAGTTGCGGCCTCGAAAGTGCGGGCTTTTTCGGCAACGAAAAGTTCGCTGCCCGGCAACTTTAGCCGTATTTCAACGGTTTTATTTTCCACGCCTTCGTTGTTCAATCGCAAAAACACATCGCTTCTCACAACGCGTCCAAAAAAAGTTTCCAGCTTATCTATTTTTTTCTGAATAAACTGAATAAGCTTACGGTCGGCAGTGAAGTGGATGGACTGAACATTGATTTTCATAGGCATGAGTTTTAATGTGAAACATGTTTTGATTGTGCCGCCTGCACAAAACTTTAAACGAAAACCCCAAGCGCAGGGTTCAGGCTTTGGGATGCGCCTGCTGGTATGCTTTTTTTAGTTTTTCAATAGAGTTATGGGTGTACACCTGTGTGGCCGCCAGGCTGCTGTGACCCAGCAGATCTTTAACCGCATTGATTTCGGCCCCATTGTTAAGCAGGTGGGTGGCGTAAGTATGCCGCAATACATGAGGGCTGCGTTTTTGCACGGCTGTGCCGGTGCCAAGGTAATAATGCACGATGCGATACACCAGCATGGCATAGCAGGGCTCGCCCTTTTCGGTAACCAGCAAATGCTGATGTGCCGGTGACCCTATGGTTTTATTGCGTTCGGCAATGTAGTGGCGGATAAGGGAAGCCACCGGTTTAGGAAAAGGAATGATTCTTTCCTTGTTGCGTTTGCCCAGCACCTTAATGGTACAATTGTGCAGGTCCACGGCCGACTCTTTGATAGAAATGAGCTCCGAAAGACGCATACCAGTGGCATAGAGCAGTTCCAGCACCAGCCGGTTGCGCAAACCGGTAAAGTCTGTGCCGAATGCGGTGTGATCCAGCAGTTGCTTCATTTCCTTTTCTGGCACAAAAGCTGGCAGCCTTTTGGGGATTTTCAGCACGCGGATTTTCTGCATCGGATTTTTTTGAATAATGCCCTCACGTAGCAGAAACTTGTAGCATGTGCGTAAGGTGGCAATTTTCCTGTTAATAGAAGGAGGTTTTAATCCGCATTCCAACAAATGAATAATCCAGGCGCGCAGCATGCCATAATCGGCATCAGCGGGCGAGTTCAGGTTAAAAGTTTCGGCAAGGAAAGTCTGGAGTTGGCTTAAATCGTTTTTATACGAAGTAAGCGTGTGCCGGCTTACGCGCTTTTCATATTGCAGGTAACGAAAGAATGATTCTACTGCTCCGGCCATTGCTTGCTGCTACGGAAACGAAGATAAAAAAAATCCCTTCCGTACGGAGGGGATTTTCTGAAATTATAAATAGCTGAACGGATCGGTCAGCTCTCCTGCTGAGCTTTAAGGCGTTCGCGGTAAGCTGCACGGATAATTTCGTTGCGCCTGCGTACCGAGGGCTTTTCGTAGGCGGTACGGGCCCGGAGTTCGCGCAGAATGCCTGTTTTTTCAAATTTTTTCTTGAACCGTTTCAGCGCCTTGTCAATCGATTCGTTTTCCTTAATCTGTACAACAATCATGGGCTTTAAATTGGGCTGCAAATATGCAAAAGCGCTTTTGAATAAGCAAATCAGCCAAGCAATGAACGGCTAATGACCAGCTTTTGTATTTCGGATGTGCCCTCGCCAATGGTGCACAGCTTGGCATCGCGGTAATATTTTTCGGCCGGGAAGTCCTTGGTATAGCCATATCCACCAAAAATCTGTACGCATTCGTTGGCAACCTGCACGGCCACCTCCGAGGCATACAGCTTGGCCATGGCCGACTGTCGGGTTACGGGCATCCGCCGGTTTTTCAGGTCGGCGGCCCGATAGGTAAGCAGCCTGGCTGCTTCAATTTTGGTGGCGATGTCGGCCAGTTTAAAAGAAATACCCTGAAAGGCCGATATGGGTTTATTAAACTGATGGCGCTCTTTGCTGTATTTCAATGCGGCCTCAAATGCACCCTGTGCTATACCCACGCTTAGTGCGGCAATGGAAATGCGCCCACCATCCAATATTTTAAGCGCCTGAATAAAGCCTTCTCCTTCCTTGCCCAGCATTTGCGACCGATGAACCCGGCAATCGCTGAAAATGAGCTCGGCTGTTTCTGACGCCCGCATACCGAGTTTGTTCTCCTTTTTTCCGGCGCTAAATCCCGGGGTTCCTTTTTCAATTATAAAAGCTGACATGCCGTGCGAGTCGCCCGGCTGGCCGGTGCGGGCAATAACTACGGCCACGTGTCCCGACTTACCATGGGTGATAAAGTTTTTGGTGCCGTTTAATACGTAGTATTCCCCATCTTTAACGGCTACTGTGCGCATGTTGCCGGCATCCGAGCCGGTGTTGGGTTCGGTGAGGCCCCAGGCTCCTATCCATTGCCCCGAAGCCAGCGCGGGCAGGTATTTTTGCTTTTGCTCTTCGTTGCCGAATTCCAGAATGTGGTTGGTGCACAACGAGTTGTGGGCCGCAACCGATAAGCCTATGGCACCATCTACCTTGGCTATTTCTTCAATGGCGGCCACATACTCAAAGTACCCAAAACCAGCGCCTCCGTACTCCTGTGGCACCAGTACGCCCATTAAACCCAACTCGCCCATTTTTTGAAAAAGCTCAACAGGAAAAACCTGGCTCTCATCCCACTCCATTACATGTGGGGCTATGTAACGCATGCTAAAATCCTTGGCCATTGCCGCCACCATCTGCTGGCTTTCTGTTGGAGTGAAAGCCACGCCCTGAACAGTTTCCGAAATCATATCCTCTTTTTGAAGAAGCAAATATACAAATTCCAAACGAATGTTAGTTTGACTTTCCGAACAGCTAAAACCAAACGCAAATGCCTATTTTTGCCCTTTATTTTTTTAACCAGCAGCTAATGAAGGTAACAGTAATAGGCACGGGCTATGTGGGCCTGGTAACCGGAGCCTGTTTGGCAGAAAGCGGCAACACGGTAACCTGTGTAGATATTGACCGGGAAAAAATTGAAAAACTTAACCAAGGCATTCTGCCCATCTATGAGCGCGGCCTGGCCGAAATTGTTCACCATAATGTGGAGCAAAAGCGCCTGTTCTTTACCACCAGCCTGGCCGAGGGCGTACGCGATGCCCTTATTATCATGCTGGCCTTGCCCACTCCTCCGGGCGAAGACGGTTCTGCCGACCTGCAATATGTGCTGAAAGTGGCCGATGACCTGGGCCCCCTGCTGCAGCATTATACCGTAATTGTTAATAAAAGCACTGTTCCGGTAGGTACAGCCGACCTGGTAAGGCAACGCATTGCCGCCAAAACGCAGGTTGAGTTTGATGTGGTGTCCAACCCTGAGTTTTTGCGTGAGGGGCTGGCCGTGGAAGACTTCCTGAAGCCCGAACGGGTGGTGGTAGGTACCCGGTCTGAAAAAGCCCGGAAAATCATGGCCCAGCTTTACGGTCCGTTTACCCGACAGGGCAACCCCATTTTGTTCATGGACGAACGGTCGTCTGAACTAACCAAGTACGCTGCAAATGCCTTTCTGGCTGCCAAGATTACCTTCATGAACGAAGTGGCTAATTTGTGCGAACGCCTCGGAGCCGATGTTGACATGGTACGTATAGGCATGGGCACCGACAGCCGCATAGGAAAACGCTTTCTGTTTGCCGGTATCGGTTATGGGGGTAGTTGCTTCCCAAAAGATGTGCAGGCTCTAGCCCATACTTCCAGACAGGCAGGTTACGACTTTCGCATACTTAATGCCGTTGAGGCTGTGAACCACCACCAAAGAACGATGCTGGCGCGGCGGGTTATTGAGTTTTTCGGGGGCTCGGTAAAAGGACGCAAACTGGCTTTATGGGGCCTGGCGTTTAAACCCCATACAGACGATATCCGCGAAGCCCCTGCGCTGTATAACATTGACCTGTTGCTGGAACAAGGTGCCCGCTTGGCAGTACATGACCCTGAGGCTATGGAAAACGTAAAGAAAAAGTATGGCAACCGCCTGACTTATGCCGAAAACCCCTATCAGGCCCTTGCCGGAGCAGAGGCCCTGCTTATCGCTACCGAGTGGCCCGAATACCGAAACCCCGACTTTCGGCAGATGGCTGAACAACTTAAAAACAAGCTCATTTTTGACGGCAGGAACCTATATGAACTGGAACAAATTCGTGAACTTGGGTTCACCTATTTTAGTATTGGGCGCCAAACCGTAATTCCATCATGAAAAGAACCATTCTTATTACCGGTGGGGCAGGCTTTATTGGTTCGCACGTGGTGCGGCTATTTGTAAAGAAATACCCGGATTACCGCATTCTTAACCTGGATAAACTTACCTATGCCGGCAACCTGGAAAACCTGCGCGATGTAGAGGGGCATAAAAACTATCAGTTTATTAAAGGCGATGTGCTCGACACCGAGCTGCTGTTGCGCATCTTTTCCAATTACGGAGTTGATGGGGTTATTCATCTGGCGGCCGAATCGCATGTTGACCGCTCGCTGCATAACCCCGATGAATTTGCCGTTACCAACATCATAGGAACCATAAGGCTTCTGAAGGCCGCCCTTACCGCCTGGCAGGGTAACTTTACCGGCAAACTGTTTTACCATATCTCTACCGATGAGGTGTATGGCTCAGCCGATGACGGGTACTTTACCGAAGAAACCCCCCTGGACCCGCGCTCTCCTTACTCGGCCTCAAAGGCCAGCAGCGATCATTTTGTTCGGGCCTTTAACAACAGTTACCATCTGCCAACGGTAATTACCCGCTGCTCAAACAACTATGGGCCCTATCAGTTTCCGGAAAAGCTTATACCGCTGTTTATCAATAATATTATCCATAACAAGCCACTACCTGTTTATGGCAATGGCGAGAACATTCGCGACTGGCTGTATGTGGAAGATCACGCAAGGGCCATCGATGCGGTGTTTCACAAAGCTGCTCCCGGCTCGGTTTACAATATCGGAGGGAACAACGAGTGGAAGAACATCGATCTGGTGAAAATGCTTTGTCACATCATGGACAAAAAACTCAACCGCCGGGAGGGCGATTCGGCCAGGCTCATAACTTTTGTTAAAGACAGGCCCGGCCATGATTTGCGCTACGCCATTAACCCATCCAAAATCATTAGCGAAATTGGTTGGCGTCCCGAAACCGAATTTGCCGCGGGACTGGAAAAAACAGTCGACTGGTACTTAACCCATGCCGAATGGCTGGCCCACGTTACTTCGGGCGAGTACTTAAAGTACTACCAAAAAATGTACGCAAACCGCTAATAGCAATTTATGAAAGGCATTATTCTGGCTGGCGGATCGGGCACAAGGCTTCATCCCCTTACCCTTGTGGTGAGCAAACAACTTATGCCGCTTTACGATAAGCCCATGGTTTATTACCCGCTGTCGGTGCTTATGATGGCCGGCATACGCGAAATACTCATAATCTCTACACCACAGGATTTGCCCCTTTTCCGCAAGCTGCTGGGCGATGGTACCCAGCTGGGTTGCCGGTTTGAATATGCCGAACAGCCCCGCCCGGAAGGGCTGGCCCAGGCCTTCCTTATAGGAGCATCGTTTATTGGTGCCGATAAGGTTGCCCTCATTTTGGGCGACAATGTGTTTTATGGTGCCGGACTTAGCAAAATCCTTCAATCCTGTACCGATCCGGACGGGGGCATCATCTTCGCGTATCATGTAAACGACCCCGAGCGCTACGGTGTAGTTACATTTGATAAAGACATGCGGGCGCTGTCTATTGAAGAAAAGCCGCGGCAGCCGCGCTCTAACTATGCAGTCCCCGGTCTGTATTTCTATGATAACCAGGTGGTTGACATAGCCCGGTCCATAAAACCCAGCGCCCGAGGCGAGCTGGAAATTACTGATGTTAACAATATCTATCTGAAAAACGGAAAATTGTCGGTAAGGGTAATGAACCGGGGCACCGCCTGGCTCGATACCGGCACCTTCGATTCGCTTATGCAGGCCTCTACTTTTGTGCAGGTTATTGAACAAAGGCAAGGCCTAAAAATAGGCTGTATTGAAGAGGTGGCCTATCGCATGGGGTATATTGACCGCGCGCAACTTTTAAAACTTGCCGAACCCCTGGAAAAGAGCGGTTACGGCATCTATCTGCGCAGCCTGCCGGCCTATTCGTAATACAACACATGCATTATAGTGGTACCAACCGCATGCAGCTTGTCGCGGCTGATAAGAGAAAGATTATCCTGCCGGGTGTGATGAAAACTGCCAAATGATCCGTCCTGCGGATCATAGCTTATTATGTTGATCATAGGTATGCGCGCCAGTTCGTTTACAAACACGTGGTCATCGGTAATGGCGCCATTGGTTTTATTGATGAAAACATGGCCAAAGCCCAGGCGTGCAGCAGTGGCCCACACTTTGTTAACAATTCCGGGGGCATACTCCATTGAATAGCCCTCTTTTGCAAAAACCGACTGCTGTCCGCCCACCATATCCAGCAGAATGCCGTAATAGGCGCTATACCCGGATTTGTGCCTGTTCCTGGCCCAATACTGCGAGCCCAGGCACCACCACGACATCTGGCCCTGGGGCAGCGGAAACTGCTTACCTCTGCCATATAAGGTCTCTGCAGTTTGCTCATCAAATCCCCAGTCTTCCCCATCAAACAATATCATATCCACACCCACGTTAGGCGGCGGAGGACCTGCGGCCAGGGCGCGGGCTATTTCCAGCAGCACCCCGACACCGCTGGCACCATCATTGGCTCCGTCAAAATAACCCCTGGGGTTTTCCGGGTCCTTATCCGAAAAGGGACGTGTATCCCAATGGGCGGCAAGCAAAATGCGCTTTTGTTTTTCGGGAAAAAACGATGCCACAATGTTTTGCAATGCCAGCTTTTGGTTGTCGTAGGTGGTGGCGATGAAGTTCTGCACCACCACTTCGGCACCGTGCTTTTTAAACTCCTTCACAAAAAAATCGGCAGCCTGCCGGTGGGCCTGTGTATTGGGAATGCGCGGCCCGAACGCCACCTGCCGCTCTATAAAATAATATGCCGAGTCGGCCAGAAAAGTCGGCATTGGTACAACCCGCACTTCCTCCTCTTTTACGGCCTCCCCTTTGCGGCTGCGGTCTGAACAGCCCTGAAAAATCATCAGAAAAACAAAAAATAAAAACAGGAGGCGCATAAATAAAAGTTTAATAATTTAAAAATAACACAGTCGGAAAGCTTCAGTTGGATGCCCGGTTGCAAGGCTGGCAAAAATCAATTAAATTTGCAACCTATTTGGAACTTCCATGGAGGGGACACAAAGTCCCCTCTTTGTTTTGACGGTTATGGACCTGGAGGCCCGCATAAAGCAACTGGCAGAAGCACAACTTACCAACCCGGCCCACTTTGTGGTAGATGTGGTGCTGTCGCTGCGCAGAAGCCCGAAGAAAATTACCGTGGTGCTGGATGGTGACCAGGGCATTAGCGTGGAAGACTGCGCAGAGCTTAACCGTACGCTTTCGGTGGCACTGGACAATGAAGATGTGATGGAAGACTCGTATCTGCTGGAAGTTACCTCACCCGGACTGGACCAGCCGCTTAAGCTGGTGCGCCAGTACAAAAAAAACGTGGGCCGCAGGGTGCGGGTAAAAAGTGCCACCGGCACAATTGAGGGTACCCTGCAGGGATTAACCGACCAGGGCATTGTGCTGTTGACTGGCAAAACCAAAGACAAAACCATAAAGGAAATACCCTTTACTGAAATACAGAAAACAATAGTACTGGTATCATTTAATTAACGGTTATGGCTACGCTTAGCAACGCTACACTCATTGAATCGTTTGCCGATTTTGCCAGGCAGAAAAATATAGACCGGCCCACCATGATTCGCATACTCGAAGATGTGTTGCGTAACATGATTAGGAAAAAATACGGCACCGACAGCAACTTCGACATCATCATCAATGCCGACAAAGGCGACCTGGAAATCTGGCGCTTCCGCGAGATTGTGGATGATGATTCGGAAGACATCTGGGATCACGACAAAATTGCGCTCTCTGAAGCCAGAAAAATTGAACCCGACTTCGAGGTGGGTGAAGAGGTGGCCGAGCAGATTTATCTGGAAGATTTTGGTCGCAGGGCCGTAACCATGGCCCGGCAGGCCCTTATACAAAAGGTCAAAGACCTGGAGAAAGACATCCTTTTTCAGAAATACAAAGACCTGGTGGGCGAAATCATAACTGGTGAAGTGTACCAGGTGTTAAGCCGTGAAGTGCTGCTTATTGATGCCGAAGGCAACGAAATTTCCATACCGCGCAGCGAACAAATACCCAAAGACCGCTACCGCAAGGGCGAAACCGTGCGCGCCATAGTACACAAAGTAGAGATGGTAAACGGAAATCCCAAAATTATTTTATCGCGCACCTCACCGGTATTTCTGGAAAGGCTTTTCGAACAGGAAGTGCCCGAGGTATACGATGGCCTTATTACCATAAAAAAAGTAGTTCGCGAGCCGGGCGAACGCGCCAAGGTGGCCGTTGAATCGTTCGATGACCGCATAGACCCCGTGGGTGCCTGCGTGGGCATGAAAGGCTCGCGCATACACGCTATTGTCCGCGAACTGCAGAACGAGAACATCGATGTGATTAACTACACCGATAACCTGGAACTTTACGCCCAGCGCGCATTGAGTCCGGCCAAGATATCGTCTATGAAAATAGACAAAGAAAACAAACGCATAGCCGTGTACCTTAAACCCGACCAGGTAAGCCTGGCCATTGGCAAGGGGGGCCTCAACATAAGGCTGGCCAGCCGCTTGCTAGGTTATGAAATAGACGTCTTCCGCGAAATTGAAGGGCAGGTTGAAGAAGATGTAGACCTTGACGAATTTGCCGATGAAATTGAAGGCTGGATAATTGACGAACTAAAACGCATTGGCCTGGACACCGCCAAAAGCGTACTGAACCTGGGCCGTGAAGAGCTGGCGCGAAGAGCCGACCTGGAAGAAGAAACCATTGATGAAGTACTGAATATCCTGCAGAAGGAATTTGAATAAAACCCAAAACAATAAACTGCGATTTTTAAATCGCTAAAAAAGAAGCAACTTGGAGCATGGCAGAAGATAAAACAATAAGGCTAAGCATGGCTGCCCGGAAACTCAACGTGGGCGTTCACACCGTGGTAGAGTTTCTGATCCGCAAGGGTTTTTCTGTAGAAGAAAATCCCAACACCAGGCTTACAGCCGAACAATTCGCCCTGCTCTCCAAAGAATTTGCTGCCTCGGCCACAGAAAAAATGGAAGCCGGCAACCTAACTATCGGGGTAAGTCATGGTGAAAACATCACCATCGAAACCGAAAAAGAGGCGGTGCGTAAGCGCAAGGAAGAAGAAGAGCAGATCCTCATCAAAAACCTGGCCTCCAACGAACTGCCCACCAAAGAAGGAACCAAACCTCCGAAAATTGAACGCGAAAAACCTAAATTGGAAGGGCCCAAAGTAATAGGCAAAATAGATCTCGATAAAAACAAAGAGCAGCCTCCGGTAGTTAGCGAGCCACAGCCGCCACACAAAGAAGCCGCACCACAAATCAAAGAGCCCCCTAAGGAAGAAAAAGAAAAAGAAAAAGAAGTAATTAAAGCCAAATACAAAAAATTGGCCGGCCTTACGGTGGTGGGCAACATTGAATTGCCAGCTGATGACAAAAAGCAAAAAGAACCGGGCGAACGCAAAGGCAAACGCCCCCGCAAACGTATTGAGTCCAGCGAAAACACCAGGAACGGAGGCAAAACCGGCGGAAGACCAGTACGCGAAGAACCTTCTGACCGTGAAATTCAGGAGAAGGTACGCAAAACACTGGCCGAACTTACCAGCGTAAAAAACAAAACCTCGCGAGCCAAATACAGAAAAGAAAAGCGACAAAGCGTTAACGAAGCGCTGGAGGAACAAAACCGTCAGGAACAGGAGTCGTCAAAAATCTTGCGCGTTACCGAATTCATATCGGCCAACGATCTGGCCACGTTAATGAACGTTTCGGTAAACGATGTGATTTCAACCTGCCTTAACCTGGGCATGTTCGTATCCATAAACCAGCGCCTCGATGCCGAATCCATAACCTTTATTGCCGATGAGTTCGGCTACGATGTGCAGTTCATTACCGTTGAAGAAGAAACCGAAACCGTAACCGAAGCGCCCGACCGTGAAGAAGATCTTAAACCCCGCCCGCCCATAGTAACCATTATGGGTCATGTAGACCACGGAAAAACCTCACTGCTGGACTATATCCGGCAAACAAAAGTTACGGCATCCGAAGCTGGAGGCATCACCCAGCACATCGGGGCCTATTCGGTAACAACTAAAGACGGACAGAAAATAGCATTCCTCGACACACCCGGCCACGAGGCCTTTACCGCTATGCGGGCACGGGGTGCCCGTATTACCGACATAGCCATTATTGTGGTGGCAGCCGATGACGATGTAATGCCCCAAACCAAAGAAGCAATAAACCATGCCCAGATTGCCGGCGTACCCATTGTTATTGCCATCAATAAAATTGATAAGCCCAATGCCAATCCTGATAAAATAAGGGAGTCGCTGTCTAAAATAAATATTCTGGTAGAAGAATGGGGAGGCAAGTACCAAAGCCAGGAAATATCGGCTAAAACCGGACAGGGCGTAGATGAACTGCTGGAAAAGGTACTTATTGAAGCCGAGCTGCTTAACCTGCGGGCCAATCCCAACCGGCCGGCATCGGGCACCGTGGTAGAAGCTTCGCTCGATAAAGGCCGGGGTTATGTGGCCACCGTTATGGTGCAGAACGGTACCCTGCGTGTAGGTGATATTATGCTGGCCGGAGCGCACTTCGGAAGAGTAAAAGCCATGTTCGACAGTACCGGGGCACGTGTAAAAGAAGCCGGCCCCTCAACACCGGTGCAGGTACTTGGACTGGACGGTGCCCCCCAGGCAGGCGAACGATTTCAGATTATGGAATCGGACCGCGAAGCACGCGAGCTGGCTACCAAACGCGGCCAACTGCTGCGCGAACAAAGCCTGCGCACACGCAAACACATAACGCTCGATGAAATAGGGCGCAGGCTGGCCATTGGTAACTTTAAACAATTGAACATTATTGTTAAAGGCGATGTTGACGGCTCGGTCGAAGCGTTATCCGATGCCCTGCTCAAGCTTTCTACCAACGAAGTTCAGGTGGCCATTATCCACCGCGGTGTGGGGCAGATATCCGAATCGGATGTACTGCTTGCTTCCGCTTCCGATGCCATTATTGTGGGCTTTCAGGTACGGCCCTCGTCATCGGCCCGCAAGCTGGCCGAAAACGAGCAGATTGAGATTCGCCTGTACTCAATTATTTACGATGCCATAAACGATGTGAAAGCCGCCATGGAAGGCATGCTTGCCCCCGAACATGAAGAGGTTATTGTGGGCAATGCAGAAGTACGCGACATCTTCAGAATTTCGAAAGTAGGAACCGTAGCCGGATGCATGGTAACCGATGGCTACATTAAACGCACCAATCCCATTCGCCTTATTCGCGAAGGCATTGTGGTTTATACCGGAAAGCTGGCTTCGCTTAAGCGCATGAAAGATGATGTAGGCGAAGTAAAATCGGGCTACGAATGCGGCATGGCCATAGAAAACTTTAATGATATTAAAGTAGGCGACGTTATTGAGAGCTATGAGTTGCGCGAAGTGAAGCGCACGCTGTAAATACAATGTTTGGTTAAACCAGGCGTTCGGAATACAAAAGCTATAAGGCTACTAACCACTGGTAAGTACTAACTCCACAAAAAAAGCCGCCCACACTCAAGGGCGGCTCGCTTGTAAAGCGGCTAAGCGTTAAAACTTTACTTCGGGTGCACGTTCGGCCCCCTGGGCGGCCTCGAAATACCCTTTGCGTTCAAAGCCTGCCAGGCGCGCAACCACCACACCCGGAAACCTGCGGATGGCCGCATTGTAGGCAAGGGCTTTTTCATTAAAGCGCTGGCGTTCTACGGCAATGCGGTTTTCAGTACCTTCCAGCTGGGCCTGAAGGTCCAGAAAATTCTGGTTGGCTTTCAAGTCGGGATAACGTTCAATTACCACTAAAAGGCGCGACAGGGCCGAACTGAGGCCGTCCTGCGCCTGCTGGAACCGCGCCAGCTGGTCGGGCGTAAGGTTGGTGGGATCAATTTTTACCGAAGTGGCATTCGAACGCGCTTCAATAACCCGGGTAAGGGTTTCCTGCTCAAAATCGGCATACCCTTTAACGGTATTCACCAGGTTGGGTATCAGATCCATTCTGCGCTGATACTGGCTTTCTACGTTGGCCCATTGGCTGTTAACAGCTTCTTCCAGGTTAACCAGCCTGTTGTAGGAACTGAAAATCCATAACAACAGAATACCAATTATGCCTATGCCTATCCATTTTTTCATAAGTAGAGTTTTTTAAATAAAAGTAAAAATAAGTCTTTTTGATGTAAGCCACCTATTCGGCCATTTTTTCGGCTGTATCGGCTATGCGCAGTTGTTCAATGAATTCATCCAGCTCACCGTTTAAAATGGCAGGAAGGTTGTACACCGTTAAGCCTATGCGGTGGTCGGTAACACGGCTTTGCGGAAAGTTGTAGGTGCGGATTTTTTCAGAGCGGTCGCCACTGCGCACCAGCGACTTGCGCGCGGCACCCATCTGGCTTTGCTGCTTTTCCATTTCCAGCTCGTAGAGCCTGGTTTTAAGCATTTGCATGGCACGTTCGCGGTTGCCATGCTGGCTGCGCTCTACCTGGCAGGTAATAACAATGCCTGTGGGTTTGTGGGTTAGCTGCACTTTGGTTTCAACCTTGTTTACATTCTGGCCGCCGGCACCGCTCGAACGGGCGGTCTGTATTTCAATATCGGCCGGGTTAATTTCAATTTGCACGTCTTCCGCCTCGGGCAACACAATTACCGAGGCAGCCGAAGTGTGTATCCTGCCCTGTTGTTCGGTGGCTGGCACGCGCTGTACCCGGTGCACCCCCGATTCATACTTCAACAGGCCATAGGCGTTATCACCGCTAATGCTGCTTATAATTTCTTTGTATCCGCCCGCAGGCCCTTCGGTAAAATCAACTACTTCCAGCTTCAGGCCTTTGCGGTCGCAAAAGCGCTGGTACATGCGGAAAAGATCACCGGCAAAAAGAGCCGCCTCGTCACCCCCTGTGCCGGCGCGAATTTCAAGCAGGCAGTTTTTGTCGTCATGCGGGTCTTTGGGGGTAAGAAGCTCTTTCAGGTTTTTTTCCAGTTCCTCCAAAAGGGGCTGCAGGTCTTCGAGCTCCATTTTGGCCAGCTCGCGCAGTTCGGGGTCCTTTTCTTTATGCAGTATTTCGCGCGCATGCTGCTGTCGGGCCAACAGGGTTTGCCACTCGCGGTAGGGAGTTACTATTTTCTCCAGGCTGCGGTATTCCTTGCTTAGCTGCGAAAACTTTTTTGGGTCGCTGGTAATGTCGGGCTGCACCAGCAGTTGGCCCACCTCTTCAAAACGTTGGCGTATTTCTTCCAGCTTTTCGGTCATGATACAGGCGGCGCAAAGGTAGTAATTCTGTGAGAGTAAGCAGATCGTGCGTTTATGCACTTTTATGAAACCGGCGCTGCAGGCTATAGAGCCAAACAGGTAGCCCGGGCAGGCCTGTTAAAAAAATTATGAATCGGCCACGGGCGTGTATTCATCTGAATTTTTATGCTCAATTTTACATTGTGGCGGGCAGGGCAGGCAAATTACGCTTTTGGTATTTGTAACAATAAAGTTGCTGACAATGAAATTATTGAACGCATATGCCAGTGTACGGTGCAGGCAAGGGCTAATGTATAAAAACACCGCAATTGTTCAACAGTACCCTGTGCAGTTTTTGGTTAAACTACTGGCATGCTGGTTGCTGATATGTGCCAGTTCATGCAATACCCGCCTGAATGACGAGCAGCGCAGGCAGCTTAATGAGGCGCGCAGGCAAATTGAAATCCGGCAGGTACCCGAGGCCGACCTGTTGTCTGAAGCCTTTCTGCTGGGCAAAAGACTGGCGCAAGCTCTCCCCGACAGCTTTTCGGGGAGGGCGGCAGACCGGCTGTCGGCCAAACACCAGGTTAGCATCCGGTGGTTTGATGGTACCATGGCATCTGCCGAACCGGAACTAGCAGCGCTTATGCAGGCCTATGAGTACAGCCTTAGCCATGGGCAGCTACCCGAAGGGCATGTAAAAAGGTCAGGCAAAGATTCGGTATTGTACGTACACCCGGTTATACAGGTAAGCGATACAGCTAAAAAAATTGCCGGAATGTGGTGCATAAGCATTCCGGTAAAAAAGATAGTGCTTGAAGTTCCCAAGCCCTAACCTGAGGATTCCCTGCGAAGAAGTATTTGCTTGCTGAAATATCCTTCGCGCAGCAACCTGAGCAATTGTTTGGGCCTGGGCTCCATAATGTAAACTGCACTACCCCTTATTTCTGTTTCGGTTACCGGAGCTATCTTTCTCAGCTCATTCAGTTGCCCCCGCCTTTTGGTCTTGTCTTCAGAAAGGGCAGGCATTTCCATCAACAGCAAACTACCGTCTTTTTGCGGTTTAACAACACGCAACAGCCAAACCGATTCATCGCGTAAGCTAACAAAGTAATAACCCTTGTAATACTTTAGCACCAGGCTGTCGCTAAGCGGGTAAACCTCGGCAGGATCAGAAGCATCCATCTTCTCAACCCGGTAACCATTGGCATAAATCACTATTTTGCCTGGCGATAATCCGTCTTGTTCCGGCAGATAAGTACCCTGAAGTTTTTTAGGCACAGCCTTAAGACTTTTTACACCCTGCGGCTGAGGCTCTTTAAACGACACCTCTGTGCAGGCAGCCATCAGGGCGGGCACAACAACAAACCAAAGTTTATGCATGGCAATCCTAATTTACATTGATTAATTTGCATATACAACTTTGGGTTTGAAAAGAAATTGTTCAGATATATGATAAAAAAGAGCATTTTTTTAATTCTGCTTTGTGCAGCCTGCAACCTGAGCAGCGATGACTTTTACAGTGTGTTTTCGGTTGCATTCAATTTTTCAGATGACCCCATGGGCTGGACAGGCGATTTTGCCGACTACCCTCAGGGCGATTCGGTTTTGTACGAACTGTTGTTTAAGCACGATACCCTGCCGGAAAATCTTAACAATACCGGTAACCGCAAGGCACTTGTTCTGGCAGGCAACAACTACAGCGATGACCTGTTTATGTTTATAAAAAGAAAAATTGCCGGCCTTAAACCCAACACGCGGTATGCCATTCTTTTTAACATACAGCTGGCATCCAATGCGCCTACCGGTGCTGCGGGCATAGGCGGGCCCCCGGGCGAAAGTGTATTTCTGAAGGCCGGCATGACCACCGTAGAGCCGGCTAAAGTGCCGGAAGACGGCTTTTACAGGATGAATATTGACAAGGGCAATCAGGCCGAAGGCGGTGCCGACATGGTTACCCTGGGCCATATTGGGGTTGCAGCCAATACTACCCAGTACACGGTTATTTTTCGCAACAACTCATCGGTTAACCCCTTTATTTTTCAAACCAATGCCACCGGTGAAGCCTGGATTGTGGTGGGTACCGACTCGGGCTTTGAAGGTAAAACCAAACTTTATTATATGGGAGTTGAAGTTTTATTCAATGAACTGCCGGATTAGCCCGACAATTGATTAATTTTGATAAACGCTTTAAAAGACCCGCCATGAAACCACATTTTGTTGTTTTTTTTCTTTTGCTTGGTGCATCCGGCGTTTGCGCCCAGGGTGTTTTAAACCGCCTGAAGCAAAAAGCCATGGAGGCCGGCGAGAAGGCCGTAGAAAAGAAAATTAACCCCACCTCCGGTCAGGGCAACAGCGGCAATCAACCTGCTCCGGGCAGCACATCCGGTAAACCGGCCAATACATCCGGCGGAGGCCTGATAACCACCCCGCCCAATGTACAGCAAAACATTGCCGATGCCGAAGCAGCATATCGCAGCAGGAATTACACCGATGCCCGCTATGCCATACGCCAGGCCATGCTGGGCGTGGAAATGGAAATCGGGCAAAAAGTACTCAAGTCATTACCCGAAACGGTACAGGGCTTGCGGTTTAATCCCGAAGCAGACCAGGTTACGAGCATGGGCTTTGGCTGGGTAGGCCTTACCATTCACCGCGAATACGAGGCAGGTAATAAATACCTGTCGGTAGATGTAGCCAACAACTCGGCATTAATTGCAGGAGTGAATGCTTACTTGGCTTCCGGGGGATACGCACAGCAGTCGGCAGGAGGAGAAAACTGGAAACAAACCAGGGTAAAGGGATATAAGGCAATAATTGAATACAGTCAGAGTTCAGGTTACAAAATCAGCATACCCATTGGCCAAACCTCAGTTGTGGTGATAGAGGGCCGGAACTTTGCCTCTGAAAAGGAGATAATGAATGCAGCCGAAGTATTCGATCTGGACGGCATTAAAACAAAACTCGGAGAAAAATAACGGTTTACAGCCATAACCATCTGTATATGAAATCCCTTCTTTTACTTGCAGCGCTTCTTACCACAACCCTGTTGCCGGCGCAGCAGGCCGACAAATATCTGGCCGATGCCCGCGCATCTTATGCTTCGGGTAACCTGGAAGATGCCCGCTTTCATCTTGAAAATGCATTGCGCGAAACCGATAAGGCCATAGGCCGCGAAATACTAAAGCTCCTGCCCCAAACACTGGCCGGCTTGCCTGCAAATACCTCGCGCGATAATATAACCGGCACCACGGCCTCCATACTTAGCGGTTTGTATGTGCAGCGCACCTACGGCAATACAGACAAAAAAAACATAGTGCTGGATATTATAAGCGATTCACCGCTCATGGGCGCTGTAAATGCCGTATTGTCCATGCCCTTTGCCATGAACATGGGAGATGACTCCCAGAAAGTAATCAAAATACACGGCTACAAAACCCTGCTTACCAAACGCACCGGTCAAAACCAGCAAACCATAGGTTACGATGTGCAGATACCATTTGGCAATACGCTGTTAACCTTAAATTGCAATGGCATTACTACCGAAGCCGAAGCTACCCAAATTGGCAATGCCCTGCCCCTTGAACAAATTGTCAAGCTGGCACAATAGTTTATTGTAAAGCGTTAAGTGAAGCCCGCACCACCGGGCTTTTTTGCTTTATTTTGAAACGCATGAAGTACTATCGCTTTGACGCATTGTTGCAGTCAGGCAAATGGTTAAGCCCTGCCTGGGTCGGTACAGATTCGCACGGCAACCTGGCATATCTGAGCCATAAAGCCCCGAACGAGCCCGTAGCTGCCCAGGTTATTCAGGGCATTGCCCTGCCGGGCTTTGTCAATGCACACAGCCATGCCTTTCAGTACGCCATGGCTGGCCGGGCCGAAAGGCATAAACCCGGTACAAACGATGACTTCTGGAGCTGGCGCCAGTTAATGTACCACTATGCCCTTGGCATGACACCCGATGAAATGGAAAAAACCGCCCGACGGTGCTATGCCCGCATGCTGGCCGGAGGCTATACTCATGTGGCCGAATTTCATTACCTGCACCACGATGAAAGCGGCAGGCCCTACGCCAATCCTGCCGAAATGGGCGAGCGCCTTATAGCTGCTGCCGCCGCTGTGGGCATAGGCATTACCCTCATACCTGTATTTTACCAGCAGGGCGGCTTTGGGCTGCCTCCCTTGCCCGAGCAGAAACGGTTTATTTGCCCAACTCCCGATGTGTACTTCAGGTTGTTGGAAGATACCCAACGTGCCGTCAAGCATTATGATGGTGCTTTGCTGGGTTTTGGGATTCACTCGTTGCGCGCGGCCGAACCATCGGCCATAAAGGAAATCATGCATCACGTTTCAACTGCTTTGCCCTTACACATGCATGCTGCCGAACAGAAAAAGGAAGTGGAAGATTGCCTGAAATTCACAGGCAAACGTCCGGTTGAATGGATACTGGAAAACCTGCCGGCAAGCAGTAACGCTCATCTGGTTCACTGCACCCATTTAAGTAACGAAGAGGTACATTATCTGGCAGCCAGCGGAGCCCACGCTGTACTGTGTCCCTCAACCGAAGCCAATCTGGGCGATGGCATTTTCAGGCTGAAGGAATTTGCCGCTGCAGGCGGAAAATTTTCGATAGGCACTGACAGCCAGGTGTGCCTGAATCCGCTGGAAGAAATGCGCTGGCTCGATTACGGGCAGCGGCTTGTTAGCCATCAGCGCAACACCTTCGATGATGGCGGGCATACGCTGATGCGCCAGGTAATCTTTTCGGGCAGGAGTGCCGCAGGAATACATTCAACTGAATTTTTTGAACCGGGCAGGCCGCTTAACCTGGTGGTTTATAAAACCGAAGAAGATTGGGATGAAACATCTCTGCTTTCACGCCTAATCTACGGACCTGTGGCTAAGCCCTGCCGTGTAATGGTTTCGGGTGCGTGGCAATTACCGCAGGAAATGCTTTAGGCCGCTCTCATCAGATTTCATGTGGCAGGTAACGGGAATTTGCCTAACTCAACGCTGATAACATACCTTACCATGAAGCTCGTACATGCTATTTTCATTTTTACTGCGGCTGTGGCCGCCCATGCCCAGAAAAACAAACAGAGTGCCCCCGAATTTCAGGCCGATGCATTTAAAGGCCTGAAATGGCGCAACATTGGTCCGTTTCGCGGAGGGCGCAGCAATGCCGTGTCGGGTGTGGCGGGCAACGACCAGATTTACTATGCCGGCTATACCGGAGGCGGACTATGGAAAACCGAAGATGCCGGTATTACCTGGCGCAATATTTCTGACGGCTTTTTTAAATCCGGTTCGGTGGGCGATATAGCCGTGAGCGAATCGGACCCGAATGTTATCTATGTAGGTATGGGCGAACATGCTGTTCGGGGGGTGATGACCACTTATGGCGATGGGGTGTATAAATCAACCGATGGCGGAAAAACCTGGAAGCACATGGGGCTGGAAAACACCCGTCACATCTCAGACGTGGTGGTGCACCCGCACAATCCCGATGTGGTGTATGTGGCCGCACAGGGGGCTGTTCATGGCCCTAACCCTGACCGCGGCGTATTTAAATCAACCGATGGCGGAAAAACCTGGAAAAAAGTACTGTACGTAGACGAAAACACCGGTGCTTCTTCGCTGAGCATGGACATGACCAACCCGCGCATTTTGTATGCGGCCACCTGGCAGCATCGCAGGTATCCATGGAAAGTTGAGAGCGGCGGGCCGGGTTGTGCCGTATGGAAATCTGTTGATGGTGGTGAAACCTGGGAGAAAATAACCGAAGGACTGCCGAAAGAAATGGGTAAAACCGGCATCTCGGTGTCGCGGGCAAACCCTAACCGGGTATATGCTATTGTGGAAGCCGAAAAAACAAAAGCCGGCCTATACCGATCGGATGACGGCGGAAAAAAATGGAACCATCTGAGCAGCGACCAGAGCATTACCGCCCGCTCGTGGTATTATATGGAGGTGTTTGCCGACCCGCAAAATGCCGATGTGGTATATGTGCTCAATGCCCCCTTTATGAAATCGGTTGATGGAGGCAAAACCTTTTTTAATATACGCGTAGGCCATGGCGATACCCACGACCTGTGGATAAATCCACACAACTCACGAAATATGATTTTAGGCGATGATGGCGGTGCCGAAATAACTTTTAATGGCGGCCAAAGCTGGAGCACCCTGAACAACCAGCCCACAGCCCAGTTTTATCGGGTAAATGTGGACAACCTGTTCCCCTTCAGGGTGTATGGCGGCCAACAGGACAATTCATCGGTAGTGATTAAAAGCCGCAACAACAGCTTTGGAATTACCGAACAGGACTGGTTTGAAGGCCCCGGCTGCGAAAGCGCCTGGATTGCCTTTAACCCCAATGACCCTGTGCTGCTGTATGGCGGTTGCTATCAGGGAAACATTGACGTGCTCGACACCCGTACAGGTGAAAGAAAAGACATTATGCAATATCCGGCCACTAACCTGGCGTTCAGGCCAAAGGATATGAAGTACCGCTTCAACTGGAATGCACCCATTATTGCCTCACCCCATGATCCCAACATAATTTATCATGCCGGCAACGTGGTGTTTAAAACCACCAACGGCGGATTGAGCTGGGAGCCAATTAGCCCCGATTTGACCCGGAACGAAGAAAGCAAGCAACAGGAGGGCGGCGGCCCCATTACCAACGAAGGTGCCGGTGGCGAAAACTATAACACCATTTATTACCTCATTGAGTCGGTACATGAACAAGGAGTGATATATGCCGGAAGCGACTGCGGCCTCGTGCACATAACCCGCGATGGCGGAAAATCATGGCAAAACATAACCCCCGCCGGTCTGCCCGAATGCATGATTCATTCCATTGAAGTTTCTCCGCACGATAAGGCAACTGTTTATATTGCTGCCTCTCGCTATAAGTTTAATGATTTCGGCAGCTATACCTATAAGTCAACCGACTACGGTAAAACCTGGACGCGCATCAGCAACGGAATTGACCCTGATGATTTTATTAAGGTAATTCGGGAAGACCGTAAAGTAAAAGACCTGTTATATGGAGGTGCCGAACGCGGCTTTTATATTTCATTTAATGGAGGGACAAACTGGCACCGGCTTCAACTTAACCTTCCGGTAGTGCCGGTAACCGACCTGGCCATTCAGGGCAATGACCTGGTGGCCTCAACCGCGGGTCGCTCGTTTTGGATTTTAGACGACCTCAGCGCCCTGCAGCAGTCGCGTGGCGATTTTGGAAATGCGCAGGTTAAACTGTTTAGTCCGAAGCCCACGGTGCGGTATCCTTCGGTAACCATTCCGGAATGGATGGGCAATGTGCCCGGATTGGGCATGAACCCTCCCGATGGGGTTATTCTGGATTATTATCTGAAAGAAAAAGCTGACACCAATACGGTTAAACTGGAAATTTTCGATTCAAAAGGCAATAAAATCAGAACATACACCAACAAAAAAGATGAAAACTTTAAACCCTGGCCGGGCGGGCCTCCGGCGCCTCAGGTAATTCCGGCCGAAGCCGGCATAAACCGTTTCGCATGGGACTTCCGAACCGAAACCCTGCCCGGAGTTACCAACGCGTTTGTTTATGGCGATCATCGCGGTTACCGTGTAGCTCCGGGGCGTTACAGGGCACGCATTTCTTTTAAAGGACAAACTTCTGAAGCAGATATTGAAATCGTACAAGACCCCAACCTGAAAGCATCACCATCTGACTGGGCCTCGCAACAGCAGTTTTTGCAGCAGATTGACAACCGAATAATCGAAATCCATAATGCTGTTAACCGAATGCGCAGGGCTAAAAAACAGGTTGAAACCTATGTGGAGGTACTTTCGGCCAGCAGCAACTTTAAAGACCTGGCCACCGCAGGCAGGGAGTTAATTAAAAAACTCGATGCCTGGGAGGAGAATGTGGTACAAACCCGGCAAAAAAACTTTCAGGATGTGATCAACTTTCCGAGTAAACTTAATGCCGAGTACTTTGCCCTGCGCGGGGTGGTTGATGTGCACGATCCGCGCGTTACACAGGGCGCACGCGAACGCTTTGCCGACCTGGAAAAACAATGGATGGCCGCCCTGCAGCAACTGGAGCATCTCATTAATCAGGATATAACGGCCTTCAATGAACAATTCCGAAGCAAGGCCGTACCAGCGGTGCTGGTGGAAAAGTAACGGGATGTATGTTTTCCGGTTTCTGGCCGGGGTTGGCAGCCGACTTTACACAGGAATGATGTGGAAAGATTACTTTTCGCGCGGGATTAAGTGTTTTTCGAAGAGCCGTAAAATTCTTTTGTATTCGTCTGTCCAGCTGCTGGGTTCCACAAAGCCGTGGTCTTCAACCGGGTACACGGCCAGCTCCCAGTTGTCTTTGCCCAATTCAATGAGGCGCTGTGTCAGGCGCACCACATCCTGAAAATGCACGTTTACATCTACCATTCCATGGCATATCAACAGGGCGCCTTTCAGGCCCTGGGCATGGTAAATGGGCGAACTTTGGGCATAGGCCAGGCTGTCGGTAAAGGGCAGGTTAAGAATGTTTGACGTATAGGGATGGTTGTAGTGTGCCCAGTCGGTTACGGGGCGTAACGCTGCTCCGGCGGCAAACACATCGGGGGTAGTAAACATGGCCATGAGCGTAATAAAACCTCCGTAAGAGCCTCCGTAAATGCCCATGCGTTTGGGGTCGATGCCGTGTTCTTTCACCAGCCAGGCGGCCGCGTCAACATGGTCAGTCAGATCTTTGCCGCCCATGTGCCTGTAAATGCCTGTTCGCCAGTCGCGGCCGTAACCTGCACTGCCCCGGTAGTCTATATCCAGTACGGTATATCCTTTATCGGCCAGCAGGTTATGAAACATATACTCACGGAAATAACTGCTCCACCATTTGTGGGCGTTTTGCAGGTAGCCTGCCCCGTGCACAAAAATTACAGCTGCTCCGTTAGGACTTGAAGGTTTGTACAATCGGGCATATACATCAGATCCGTCGCGGGCTTTGAAAGTGGTAACCAGGGGGTCGCGCCACGGGTAGGCTTTAAACTCTTCGGTTAATGAGTAGGTAATTTGCCTGGCCTTTTCCGGGCTTTTTACCGGTTTTCCGGCCGGGGGGTTTTCCATTAAATAAAGTTCCCAGGGCTTGTTGCTGTACGAGTACCGTAGGGCTATCCACTTTTCATCGGGCGAGAGCTCGGCTTCATATGCGCCGGTAAGATAGGTAAGACGTTCGGAAGGTCCACCGCTAACGGAAAGCCGGTACAGATGTTTTTCACCTGGGTGAACTTCGTTGGTGATGAGGTAAAAATACCTGCGGTAGCGCGAGAGACTTACCTGCTGCACTTCGTAAGTGCCCCGGGTAAGTGCACGCTTGCTTTGAGTAGAGGTGTTGAGGGCGTAAAGATGGGCATAGCCGGTTTCTTCCGACACAAACCATATTTCGGTATCGCTAATCCATCCTAGGCTAAAGCTGCCGGGGCCACCAATCCAGGCGTCATCGTGTTGGCGATAAAGCGGAATAAGCCGAGCTTCGGCTACATCTGCCAGCACAATCCATCGGTCTTTGTTGTCGTGTGCGCGGAGTTGCATCACAGCCTGTTTGCCATTGGGTGACCAGCTTATGCCAGAGAAATTCACGGGCCGGGGTCTGGGCTTCTTTTCGGGGTTGCTGTCAGAGGTTTTCGTAAAGTTGGGGGTATCAAAAATACCCGGTAAGTAATCAGTTTTAAACTGCAGCACCGTATCGCGCGCAATGTTGTATACAAAAAATTCCTGCGTATTCTGCGGGGCTCCTACTTTGGGGCGGGCGTTGATATCTTCGGTAAAGCCGCTTTCGGTTACATAATTGGGAACGATGGTGTTTTTGGCGTTGGCGCTGCGGGTGAGCACAAAGGTTACATAGCGTCCATCGGGGCTAAGCCTTTGCTGGCTCACCGTTTTATCGTCCAGAAAAATTTCCTTGGGTTTTTTGGGTTCTTCGGTTGTGCTGTACTTTTTTGTTGCATCGCGTTTTTCTTTGCGCTCGCGCAATACGCCAAAGTAGGCCAGCTGGTCCTGTCGCAGCCACCGCTGCTGTTCGGTTTCTGGAGGTGAGGTTGGTTTTTTGCCGCGCCTGAAGTCGGTTATCTGCGAAAAGGTGCCGCTGGCCATATCCCAGGTGTACAGGTTTTGGTCAGCGGTAAAGATGACCTGCTTTTCATCGCCTGAAAAATAAGGATTGCTTTCGCGTTGTACGGTTTGTGTAATGCGAATGGTTTTTCCGGTGGGGATATCCAGAAGAAAAATATCTCCGTTTTTTTCATAAACCATTTGGTTGTAGTTACGGGTGTAAACACCCGATGCCGGAATGGCCAGGCGTTCTGCCTTCGATACCTTTTGCGGAGTGAAGTTGTTTAAGGTTATTTTGTACAACGAATCGCCCGGGTTATTTTCCGGATTCCAGTTAAAGTAAAGGGTCTTGCTGTCGGTCGACCAGCGGATGGCCGAAGGCGAAGTGCCCATCCACTTGGGGTTGCGCATAATTTTTTCTACCGTAAGCGTGGTGTTTTGTGCCGAAAGGGCCTGCCAGGCAAAAAGAAAGGGCAAAAGAAAACGGTAAGACATAGGGATGATTTTTTGGGTAAGATAAAATATATTGTGCCCGTTGAATTTTGTTTTTTACATCAATGACCATACGGCCCATTTGTAAGGATGATAATGAGGCTGTGGCTTCCATTATTCGCCGGGTGATGACCGAGTTTGGTGCCAGTGGACCGGGCTTTGCCATTCACGATGCCGAAGTAGATGATATGTTTGCGTCATACAGCCGGGCGCGTACTGCTTATTTTGTTTGTGAGGAGGGGGGCACCGTGCTGGGCGGAGGGGGCATTGCCCCGCTGGAGGGCGGAGACGTTGATACCTGCGAACTAAAGAAGATGTATTTTCTGCCCGAGGGGCGCGGCCGTGGCCTGGGGCAGCAGGTTTTAGATGCCTGCCTGCAGAGAGCCCGTGCATATGGGTTTAAGTGGTGCTATCTGGAAACCTTTCGCACCATGAAGAAGGCCATGAAGCTGTATGAGAAAAACGGCTTTGAAAAAATTGCAGGGCCCTGCGGCAACACCGGGCACTTTTCGTGCGATACGTTTTACCGGCTGCGGCTGCTCTGATCGGCCAGGATCTGGCCGATCAATAGATTTTGCACCACTACAAACCTTCGGCCACCAGCACGCGTTTTACCCGCGCGCTGGTATGGGTAAGAATTTCGTAGGGAATGGTGTTCATGCTGGCGGCCACTTCTTCAATGGGCAGGCCTTCTCCGAAAATAACCGCCTCATCGCCTTCTTTTACGTCCAGTCCGGTAACATCTACCATCGTCATGTCCATGCACACATTTCCCACAACCGGAACCCGCTCATCATGAATAAGCACCCGGCCCACCCCGTTGCCAAAGGCGCGGCTAAACCCATCGGCATAGCCAATGGCCAGCGTGGCAATGGTGCGGTCGCGGGCCGATATGCCCCTGCCCGAATAGCCTACCGGCTCGCCCGCTTTTACCCTGCGTACCTGCGAAACCGTTGTTTTAAGCGTGGCCACCGGCTGCAACTTATTTGTTCCGGTTGGATCGATGCCGTACAAACCAATACCCAGCCTTACCATATTGAAATGATATTGCGGAAACCGCAGTATACCCGAGGTGTTTACCAGATGCAGCAGAGGCTTAGTGTGGCAAACTTCATTAAGCGCAGAAGCCATGCGCATAAACCGGTCGGCCTGCTGATGGGTAAAGGCATCCTGATCAGGGTTATCGGATGCAGAAAGATGACTGAAAACAGATTTTACCTGAAGATTGGGGTGGTTTTTTAACACACTGGCAAGCTGGGGCATGTCGTCTTCATTAAATCCCAGACGATGCATGCCGGTGTCCAGTTTAATATGAATGCCCATTGGGCGCCCGCCGAGAAAAGCTGTCAGTTTTTGTAATAACAACATGCTGTATACCTCTGGCTCAAGCTTATGTTGCACCAGGGTTTCGAAACTTTCTTCAGCCGGGTTCATTACCATTACCGGTAACGTAATGTTGTGCTGACGTAACTCAGCTCCTTCGTCTGCATAGGCCACCCCCAGATAATCTACTCTGTGGTATTGCAGTAGATTGGCTACCTGCACACTGTGGTTACCATAAGCAAAGGCCTTTACCATGGCCATGATGCGGGTACCTGGCCTGAGTTGCGAACGGAAGAAATTTAAGTTTGCAACCAGTGCGGCAGCATTGATTTCGAGCACCGTACCATGCACCCTGCGCTGCAGCTGTGCCGAAATGCGTTCAAAGCGAAAGGCCCGTGCGCCCTTTATCAGTATGGTTTCGTTTTTAAAATCAGCGGCATTAAAGCCCGTCAGAAAATCTTCGGTAGTGGGAAAAAACAAATGGGGAATGGTAAAATACTGTGGCCAGCGCGACAGTACCGGCCCGATGCCGATAAAGCGGCTTACTCCGGCTCCGGTAACTTTATCGGCTACTTCTTTTACCCATGCCTCTTCGCTTTGGGCAGTCTGTTCCAGGTCAGACAGTATCACCGTGCGCCTGCTGTGCTGCCGTTGGTACTGCAAAAAGTCCAGGCTCATCTGCAGCCCGGCCAGGTCGTTGTTGTAGGCATCGTCCACCAGCAGGCATCCGTTTATGCCCTCCTTTACTTCGAGCCGCATGGGAATTTGCCTGAGCTGCCTTATACGGGCTGCAATGGTTTCGGGCTCATAATTCAACAGCCACATCAGGGTTGCGCAGTGCATGGCGTTTTCTATGCCGGCGGCATCGGCAAATGCAAACGCAACGGGCATTCTGTTTCCGTCAAAATCAACAAAGTATTTATCATTTTCCTGAATCAGTCGCAGGTTGGCGCCAGCACTTCTTCCCCAGGTACACGCCGGAATATTTTGTGCCATAACTGCCCGGTGGATGTCCTCATGATCAATACAGTATATCAGCTTTTTTACATGGGTGAAGAGCGCAAGTTTTTCCTGAATTTTCTCTTCGCGGCTTTTAAAACCCGCATCATGTGCCGAACCAATATTGGTAAATATGCCGAAGTCCGGCCGGATAATATTTTCAAGGGCCTGCATTTCATGGCATTTGCTTATGCCGGCTTCAAAGATGCCCAGCTGATGGTAAGGCCGGATTTGCCATACCGACAACGGAACACCTATTTGCGAATTGTAGCTGCCCGGATTTTTAACCACAGCGTATTCGGGTGAAAGCAGCTGGTACAGCCATTCTTTGACAATGGTTTTACCGTTGCTGCCGGTAATGCCCACTACCGGTAACGAAAACTGTTTGCGATGATGCGCTGCCAGAAGCTGAAGCGCCCGCACGGATGAATTAACCAACAAAAAGTTTGCAGACGGATAATTGGAAAGATGGAATGCACGCTCTGCCACAAACTGCCGGACGCCCTTTTCGTACAGCCCCCGGATATAGTCATGGCCATCGTGTCGTTCACCGCGGATGGCAAAAAATATTGATCCCTCCTCCGGTATTGCGCGGCGGCTGTCGGTAAGTAAGTGCACCACCGGGCGGTTGGATGCAAGCTGCAGCAACTTTCCGCCCGTAATGCCGGCCAGATCTGAAAACTGTATCATCGTTAAAAAAGCCGGGCTCCGTCCGGCACCTTCTTGTCGGTAACCGCCAGCACCACATTGCCTGCCTCATCCGGAAAGCCAGTAACGAGCACCTGCGACTCGAAGCCCGCAATATTTTTTGGCGGAAAATTTACAACACAAATTACCTGTTTGCCGGCCAGCGCATCGGGCGTGTAACAGGCCGTAATCTGAGCACTGGAAGTCTTTACGCCCAGCGCTCCGAAATTAATCCACAGCTTATACGCAGGTTTGCGGGCTTCCGGAAAAAGCTCGGCCTTTATAATGGTGCCGGCCCGGATGTCCAGCTTTTCGAAATCAGTTATGGTTATTGTCATGAAGTAACGGGCAAACCACCGCAAAATAGGCCAAAAAGCCCGGTTTTATCTATCCAACCAGTTAATTCGTCTAATTTTTTACGTCCCGTCCAAAGGAAATTTTTACCTTTCGCGTAACACAACGTTAAAATTTTGCGTTTACATGTTGCCGGTAAAATGAAGCAATCAACCCCACTCTTATCGCTTGGCGTGCTGTTGCTGGTTTGTGGCGCAGCCATTACAACCAGGGCACAGGAAGGCCTTGAGTCGCTGCCCATGCGCGATGCAAGAGATTTCCGGGGCACGGAGTCCAACGGCACCCATCAGGAAGCGGAAGTAGATAACAAATCTTTTAAACCCGCTGCTGGCAATCTACGCGAAGTTATGGTACGCGAAAATTCATCCCGCGATTCGGTTTATCATACATCTCCTGCTGTTCCGCGTAAAGCCGAAAAGCAAAAAGTTGATGATGTGCTTCAGTTCAACTTTCTTTATTATATCATTCAGCGGTTTAAGTTTTCCGACATCATCGAATAAATAATATCGCTCTTTTAGCCGTTAATTTTTAGATTTGCAACGTTGTTGCACTTTTTAGCTTTGCGCCCGGCCATCTCGTTTTTACTGGTTATTGCGGCGGGCCTGATCAGGGCTCAGGACTGTAGACTTACCCTGTCGGGGCTGGTACAATCGGACGAAGGCGAACGGCTTGCCGGCGCGGTAATCCGGCTAACCAGTGGGCAGGTTGCCGCAACCGGAGACAAAGGAGGATTTTCTTTTTATCCTCTTTGCCCTGGCCGGTATGGTCTCACCGTTCAGTTTGTTGGATATGAAACGTTTTCGGACGAGATTACCCTGCTGCGCGATACCGTTATGCACATCCGGTTAGAAACCGCAAAAACGGTGTTATCTGAAGTGGTGGTGCACGGTCATTTTGACAATGAGATCCGGGAAGGCAACCGGCAACTGGTTTCAGCACGGCAGTTGGAAGCAAACCGCGGCCGACCACTGGGCGAAATACTTCGTGAGGCGGCTGGTTTGGGAGTATTGCAAACGGGTCCTTCGGTTTTCAAGCCCGTTGTACATGGGCTGCACAGCCAGCGCCTGCTGCTAATCAACAACGGAGTAAGACACGAAAGCCAGCAATGGGGAGCAGAGCATGCGCCCGAAATTGATCCGCATACGGCCGATAACGTGGTTATTGTAAAAGATGCCTCATCCTTAAAATACGGACCCGAAGCCCTGGGGGGTGTAATGCTGATTAATCCTGCTCCCCTGCCGGAAGAGGGGGGATGGGGAGGAGAGGTGTTCAGTCATTTGCAAAGCAACGGCCGGGGTGGAGGCATGGCACTGATGGCCGAAGGCGCAAGCCGGAAAGTAAAGGGGTTGGGTTGGCGTACCCAGTCTTCGCTAAAACGGTTGGGCGATTTTGAAAGCCCCCGCTATGTGCTGAGCAATACCGGTGTTTCGGAGTTGAATTTTTCGTTGGCAACCGGCCTGCATGGGTCTCGCCTGGGCTGGGATGCCTTCTTTAGCCATTTTCAAACTGAGCTGGGCATATTAAGGGGAATATCGGTTTCCAGTCTGGAAGACCTGCGCACGGCTATGACCCGCGAACCTCCGCAGTACACAGATGCCTTTACCTATGCCATTCAAAATCCACGGCAACAAACCCAGCACAACCTGTTAAAACTGCAGGCACACCAGCATATACGCCAGGGCGATTTGCAGCTGCAATATGCATTTCAGCATAACAACCGCAGGGAATTCGATCTGCGGCGGCAATCATTGAATGATCTTCCGGCATTGCACCTCAACCTGTTTACCCACACCATCGATGCCTTCTGGAAGCAGCATACCCAACAACCCGCACAGTGGGAGAGCGGCCTAAACATTATCTATCAATCCAATAACAATGTGGCAGGTACACAGCGCATACCTTTTATTCCCAATTTTGTACAACTGGGTTCGGGTGCTTTTCTTGCGCTGAGCCATCAGGTAAACAGCTTGACACTAAGCGGCACTTTGCGGTACGATTACCGGCACTACGAGATTAGCGGTTTTGATTTTGCCAATCGTGAATACACCGACCGCTTTGCTATACAGGGCTTTGCGGCTTCTGGTGGCGTGCACTATCAGGCTAGTCCTAATCTGCAAATTATTTCAACTATTGGCAGTACCTGGCGCCCACCGCACGTTTCTGAGCTGTACAGCGCAGGTGTACACCAAAGCGCGGCAGCCATAGAATACGGCCTGCTGCTTAACCAAACCACCAACGAAGTAATGCCCTTTGGTGAATTGCATTTTAAGCCTGAGCGAGCCTGGAAATGGACCAACACCTTGTCCGTGGCAAGAAAAAAATGGCAGGTCGAGTTAACCGGCCATGGTAATTTAATAAACCACTATACCTACTTGCGGCCAGAAGGCATAACCCGCAACGTTCGGGGTGTTTATCCTTATCTTCGTTATGACCAGACAAATGCACTGTTTGTTGGATTTGACCTTAATGCCGGATACCGGTTTGCGCCGGGTATTTCAGCTTCCACACAGGTAACGTTGCTAAGGGCCCAGGACGTTACCCACAACGATTATTTGATTTACATTCCGCCCAACCGTTACTCCTTCTTTCTGACAGGACAGAGCCAAACACAAAATAAAAGGGTACAGCTTTCCGCGCGCATTTCAGCTACCTATACCGACCGCCAGCGAATGGCACCCCGTGTAATTACGGTTGAGCAACTGCTGGATGCCTACGAACAAGGCATTGACCCCCTGCAGGGCATCCCCGCAATTTTCGATTTCATGTCTGCACCGGCAGGCTATGTGCTGCTGGGCCTGGAAACCGGGTGCACCTTCAGGCCTGACGGAAAAAAAATGAGCATCCGGCTGCGTGCCGATAACCTGCTTAATCACGCTTACCGCGATTATACCGACCGCATGCGGTATTACGCCCTTGAAGCCGGCAGAAATATTTCGCTTTCGGTACAATACAGCTTTTAAAATTGCCGGGGCCTTTTTATAATTGCAACTATGTTGCATAAAAAACCCAATACCATGAAACACTTTTTTTCTTATTCAGCGGTTTTTGCGTTTGCGGTTCTACTCCTGGGCCTGTCCGGTTGCAGCGATGACCCCGTACAGGAAAACGTTCCCGAAATGATTACCCGGGTAACCCTTACGTTTACTCCGGTTAGCGGTGGCGCTGGTACGGTGGTAGTAACTGCTACCGATCCGGATGGTGATGGTCCGCAGGATTTAGTTGCAGATCATGCCATTGAGCTTACCGAAGGAGTGGAGTACGACTTGTCCATTGCCCTTTATAATTCACTGCTTACCCCTGGTTCACCGGGTTACGACCTTACGGAAGAAATTGAAGAAGAAGGAGATGAACACCAGTTTTTCTTTGGTTTTAGCGATGGCGCTTTCAGCTCGCCAACCGGCATGGGTAATATTGCACCTTCAACCGGAACGATAAACTACCGTGATGAAGATGCCAACGGCTTGCCGATTGGTTTGTTAACCCGCTGGACTGCCGGCCCTGTTCAAAGCAACAAAAATTTCCGTATCGTACTGAAGCATCTGCCCGGTATCAAATCAGAGGGCGTTACTTCTGAAGATGGGGAAACCGATATGGACGTTTCGTTTGTGCTTAACATTACCGGAGCCTGATACTATTTAGCCTGATAAGAGAAACAACCCTGCCCAACGGGCAGGGTTAATTTTTTTCACGAACAATAAACTGTTCCAGATCTTTAAGTTTAAGAATGCCTTCGTAATAAGCTTTGCCGAAAATTACGGCAAACAGGCCCAGGTCGTTCAGTCGTTTAATATCGTCTACACCCCGCACCCCTCCGCTGGCCAGGATGCAGAGTTCAGGAAAGCGCTCCCGCAATTCTTTGTAGAAATCAAAGGCAGGGCCTTCGAGGACGCCATCGCGCGATACATCGGTTGATTTAACGTACTTCAACCCGCGGGCATAGAAATAATCGAGATGTTCAAACAGGGTAAGGTCCGACCGTTTCTGCCACCCGCGAAACAGCAGCTTCTTGGTAACCACATCGGTTACATCGGCTCCCAGCGTAATTTTTTCCCTTCCGTAGGTAATGAGCCACGAGGCAAACAATTCGGGGTTGGCTATGGCAATACTGGAGGCCGTAATGTAGGCAGCGCCGGCTTCGTAGGCTTTGCTAATGTCGCCATCGGTTGAAATACCTCCGGTAAAATCGATTTTCAAATTAGTATAACCGGCTATTTGCTCTATAATGTGGTAATTCACCGGAGCGCCACGTTCGGCACCATCCAGGTCTACCAGATGCACCACTTCAATGCCATGATCGGCAAATCGCCTGGCAAGGTCAAGGGGATTTTCTGGATAGGTTTTTTCACTGGCCGGGTCGCCTTTCCGCATTTTCACTACCCGCCCTTTTCGGATGGCGATGGATGGAATAACCTGAATCATACGGGCAAGTTACCACTTGAAAAGAAATTTGGCTGCCTTCCGGGCATTGAATTTGCATAATATGTTAACTTTAAAAGCCATGAACCGATTTGCAATCGTTTTCTGCATTCTTTCGGCTTTGCCGGCTGCTGCACAGGCGCCGGTGCGTAAACTTCCGCCCATTATCAACCATCCCTCCATCAATGTTTCAGCGCCTTATATCAGTGCCGATGGCAATACACTGGTATATCTGAGCGACTACTCTGAAGGCGGGGTGCTTACCGTGTATTTCACGCAGCGCACCGCCGGACAATGGAAACAACCCGTGGCATTGCCCAGGCACATCAATACACGGTTAAACTTTATACGGGGCTATGCCCTGAGTTCCGATGGCAACACGCTGTTTATTACATCGGCCAAGTCGGGAGGTGTAGGTGGTTACGATATATGGTGGGGAAGGCTGAATTCCTATTCGTGGAATGATCTTGAGAACATGTTCAAACCCATAAACTCTACGGAAAACGAAGGATGCCCGAGCATTACGCCCGACGGGAACACTGTTTATTTTATGCGATGCGAAAAGATGGATGCCGACAATGCCTCCGGTTGCCGCATAATGGTATCGGTAAAAGATAACGTGGGCCGCTGGACGGAACCGCAGGAACTGCCACCTTATATCAACACCGGAAATTCGCAATGCCCGCGGATAATGGCTGATGCCGAAACACTTATTTTTTCATCCGACCGGCAGGGCCCTGGTAAAGGAGGCATGGACCTGTACATGACCCGCCTGGAAAACGGAACCTGGAGCAAACCTGTGCCACTTGATTTTGCCAACACCGAAGGAGATGATATATATGTAAGCGCCACCTCAAACGGACGCTACCTGCTGCGCGACATGATGGGAAAGTTCAAAACCGAACTTACAGAACTTCTGTTTCCGGAAGCGTTGCGCCCGAAAGGAGTAATGAAAATTGAAGGCTCGGTTAATGGAGGTAATGGCAACATACCCGCCACCTATGTGTCGGTTACAGATCTCTCAACCGGGCAGCGTGCCTACTCTGCTCGTCCCGACCCGCAAGGCAATTTTACCCTTTACCTCAAAGCCGGTACAACCTACGAACTGGCTGTTGACCCGGCCGAAAGTCATTTCACGTATTATACCGAAGTCATTGACCTTACCGGTGATGCCAACCTGAACACCCGGAAAATCTCGGCATCCATCACTCCATTGAAGGCCGGCGATGAACTGGAACTCCCTGGCCTGGCATTTAAACCTTATTCGTCCGTACCTGCCCATAGCGAAGCGGTAATAAGCCGGCTGGCCCGGTTGCTTAAAAACAATCCGCAATTTCATTACGAAATACAGATTTTGCTGGAGGGCTATCAGGAAGACTCCGTGCAGTCATCCCCCGACCTTACCGAGATGGTGGCCGATACCCTGCGATACAAAATTGCCGACATCGACACGCTGGGACAATTGTATGAGCGCGACAGCCTGGCGGTAAAAATTACCTGGCATAATGACCGCACCAGGCGCCAGGCAGAGCAAATCATCAGGCAACTCACCCAATTGGGTGTTCCGGCCGAAGTGCTGCATCCTTTTACCAATGCACGTCCTGAGCCGGATGCCACCCGGCGCAGAACGCGCATACGCGTGGCCGTTCGTAACAAACCTTAGGTAATAACCTGATTTTTAAACATTTTTAACGAAATTGCGCTGCCGGAAACCAAAGGGCCTTCCGGTTCGTTATCAAAACGTTACGTTTTATTATTTACTGATCATACAGAAATGGGACGACCTCCTACCCTACCCAAAAAGAAAAAAGACGGTTTTTATATCGAAGTCCGAAATAAAGGCTCCAAATCACCCGGGATTATTCTTATCCGCGACACCTACGAAGCCATGATGCAGGCTGCCCGAATGTACGAAGTAACCAAGGACGTTATTATTCTGGGTGAGCACCGTGGTGGAAAGCGTGTGGAAGACCAGCCTAAAAAGAAAACTGCAAAAAAATAGCCTACGCGGGCTGCAAAAAATCGCGCAATACTTCTTCCACCGGCCTTGCTTCGGGGAAAAACGCTACCAGGCGCAGCAAAACCCGGTCTACCAGCGTATCGGGACATGAAGCCCCGCTGGTAAGTACCACGTTAACGGGACGGGATTCGGGCAGCCAGTTGCGTGTAACTTCATGCTTTTTTTCTTCATAATTCCAGTGCCGTATTTCGTGCTCCGAAAGAATTTCACGCTCTGAGTTGATAAAATAAGTGGGGAACTTCCGGCGGCACAATTCGGCAATGTGCGAAGTGTTGGAACTGTTGTATCCACCTACCACCAGGGCCAGATTGGCCGGTATACCGAGCAGGGCCAGGGTGGCTTCCTGGTTATCGTTGGTGGCATAGCATAGCGTGTCGCGCGTGTCGGCAAAATGGCTGCTCAGGTTTTCCCTGCCGTATTTTTCGGCCATTATATTTCTAAAAAAATCGGCTATGCCCTGAGTTTCGGTAGCCAGCATGGTGGTTTGGTTTACCACGCCAACCCGCTGCAAATGCTTTTCAGGGTCAAAGCCTGTTGAATAGCGGCCTGCAAATTCCTCAAAGAACTGTGTACGGGGTTTTTCACCCTTAATATAAGCCGCCAGCCTGATGGCTTCATCCATGTTGCGGATAACAACCGAGGGTGCCGAGCGTGCGCTATGCGAAAAAGTAGCACGGGTTTCTTCGTGTGCAGGTTTGCCGTGAATAATTACGGTATAATTTTCTTTGCCCAGGCGGGCAGCGCGGTTCCATACCTTTTCAACAAACGGGCACGTGGTATTGTATTTATGCAGCTCCACCCCTTTATTCAGCAGCAGTTGCTCGGTTTCTACCGTGGTTCCAAAGGCGGGCACAATTACGATGTCATCGGCACGTATTTCATCCCAGGGAATAAAAAGCGTGCCGTCGGTATCGGCAATGAAGCGAATTCCGCGTTCCTGAAGGTCGTTGTTTACCTCAGGGTTATGAATCATCTGGCTGAGCAGAAAAACGCGCCGGCCTTTTTGCTCTTCCAGTGCCCGGTAGCTTATTTCGATTGCATTTTCTACGCCGTAGCAAAAGCCAAAGTGCCTTGCCAGATACACTTTAAGCGGGCCGAAATCGAGCAGGCTGGGAGAAAAATCCTGCTTGCGCTGGTCGCGCAGCCTGCGCGCTTCTTTTACCGCTCCGGTAACGGACGAGCGGTACCATGCGGGTATATTGAATTTTTTGATAAGCCTGTAAGGTTTACTATGCTAACCGCAAAGTTAGCATTTTGTTTTTCGCTCAGGCTGCCTTGCTCAGGGTGTTTTCCTTTACCTTCTTTTTGCGCACTTCGCGCGATTCCAGGTCAAAGGTCATAACCTCTACCAGGTTGTTGCGCAGGTAACGAAGCACCTCCATTACTTTGCCGTCAATTTTGCTGCGTACCCGCTCACCTCTTTTAAACAGTCTTCTCATATTTTACATTCTAAAAGCGTAGTTAAACTCGCGCGGAAAGTCTTCATACACGCCACTCAGTATTATAAGCTCGCCGGTTTTTTTCTTCCCGATTATTTCATTGAAATGCTTTACGGATTTAACCGGCTCATCGTTTACTTTTGTGATGATAAAGCCTTCGCGCACATCGGTATATCGCGAAAGCTTGCCATTGGTAAGCGCCTTTATGCGTATGCCGTTTTGCAGATCCAGCTTCTTCAGGGTTTTGGCGTCAACTTCTTCCAGTTCAACGCCCAGTGCAGCCAGAGCCGGTTTTTCTTCGGGCTTTACTACCGAGGTGTCGCCCTGGCGGTTTTTGAGCACTACGGGAATGGTTATTTCCTTACCCTTCCGGTTTACGGTAATGTTCAGCTTGTCTCCCGGCCGGTGGCGGCCCACTATTTCTATAAGCGCTGCGCTGGATTTAATGGGGGTACCGTCAATACGAACCACCACATCGCCCTCTTTAATGCCGGCTTCTTTGGCGGCACTCTTATCGGCAAAGCCATTTACAAAGGCCCCTTCGGTTACGGCCAGGTCATGCTCTTTTACCAGGTCTCCGGTTACGCTGGTAATGGTAACGCCCAGCCAGCCGCGCTGTACCGAGCCATACTTCATCAGGTCTTCAACAATTTTGCTCACAATATTCGAGGGCACGGCAAAACCGTAGCCGGCATAAGCGCCCGTGGGGCTGGCTATAGCGGTGTTAATGCCCAGCAGTCCTCCGGAAAGGTTAACCAGGGCTCCGCCGCTGTTGCCGGGGTTAATGGCAGCATCGGTTTGAATAAATGACTCTATAGCCGTGTTGCCCTGGCCATTGTTGCGGTTAATGATGTCGATGTTTCTTCCTTTGGCGCTGATGATTCCCGCTGTAACAGTGCTGTTCAGGTTAAACGGATTGCCCACGGCCAGTACCCATTCGCCTACCTTGGCCTGGTCGGAATCGACAAACGACAGGAAAGGAAGATTTTTTTCGTTGATTTTTACGAGAGCAATATCAGTGTCGGGGTCGGTGCCTATTACTTCGGCTTTGAAAGTGCGGTTGTCGTTTAAGGTAACCTCAACGATGTCGGCATTTTGTACCACGTGGTTATTGGTTACGATATATCCATCAGAATTGATAATTACGCCCGAGCCCGTGCTTTGGGCGGGACCGAAGTTGCGGGGTTCAAAAAATTCGCGGAAAGGAAAATCGCGAAAAGGGTCTATGGTTCGCTCCTGCTGCATGGAACGCGCAGCTTGTGTGCTGCGAATGTGCACCACGGCAGGGGTTACTTTGGCTGCTACCTCGGTAAAGTCCAGCACCACCGGATTGCCCTCGGCATCTTTGGTATAGGCTATGCGCGTAACCGGCGTGCCCGATACGTAATGCACAGAAACCGGATGCTGAGGTTTAACTACATAATGATAGATAGCCAGTGTAAGCAGGCTGCCCATGAGTGCAGCCAACAGCAGCGAACCAAATTTTTTCATAGCTGTAATTTTTTAAGCACCAGTAATGCAAGCAAAAAACGGACAAATGCAGATTTTGGTTTATTCAGGGAACAAAAAACTGAAAACTTGTCAGTTTGTAAACTTTAACCCAGACGTAATTACGCAAATGCGGTAATTTTGGTTCTTCAGAATATGATAGGCGGGAAAGTTTGGTTACGTAAAGGCCGGGAAGAGTCGGTGCTGCGGGGGCATCCGTGGATATTTTCGGGCTCTGTGCAGCAGGCTGATCCCGCCCTTACCGATGGGGATTGGGCCGAAATAGTAGACAGCCACGGAAAAACCCTGGGCTATGGGCATTATCAGCGCAGTACCATTACGGTGCGCCTGCTCGTAAGGGGAGAGGTTCCACCGTCCCCCGATTTCTGGAAAAACAGCCTGGCACGGGCCCTGGATATGCGGCGGGGGCTGAACCTGCCTGAGGCCGGTACAAATGCCTTCAGGCTGGTGCATGGCGAAGGTGATGGCTTGCCTGGCCTGATAATAGACTATTACAACGGAGTAGCCGTAGTTCAGGCGCACTCGGCCGGTATGCATCGTCAACGGCACGCCATAGCCGATGCCCTGAGGCAATTAATGGGGGAGGCGCTGCAGGCCGTTTATTACAAAAGTCGGGGTACCCTGCCCGCTGCGCTGCGTGCCGAAGCCGCGGATGAATACCTGTATGGCCATGCTGCGGTGCCTCATTGTATTTTGGAGAATAACTGCCTGTTTGAGGTAAACTGGGAGGAAGGACAGAAAACGGGTTTTTTCCTGGACCAGCGCGAAAACCGCGCCTGGGTAGCACGTCATTGCAGTAACCGCACTGTGCTGAATACCTTTTGTTACACCGGGGGCTTTACCCTCTATGCCCTGAAGGCCGGAGCGCTTCGGGCCGACTCAGTTGATGCCTCTGCGCGGGCTGTAGAGATTACAAAAACCAACCTGAAGCTAAACGGCTTTGACACAGGCCACAATCTTTGCCTGCAGGCCGATGCCTTCGACTACCTGGAAACCTCGGCTGGAAACTATGATTTGATTATTCTGGATCCTCCCGCCTTTGCCAAACACCGGGAGTCGAAACACCAGGCCGTAAAGGGATACCAGCGACTCAACATGCTGGCGATGAAGGGCATAAAAAAGGGCGGGCTGTTGGCCACCTTTTCCTGCTCGCAGGTAATTGACAGGCAGTTGTTTTACGATACAGTTGTGTCGGCTGCAGTACTTGCCGGCCGTGACATAAGAATTTTACATCGCATGGGCCAGCCACCTGATCACCCTGTGTCGGCCTTCCATCCGGAAGGGGAGTATTTAAAAGGACTGGTTTTGTGGGTAGATTAGGGTTATGCGTTATACCTGCTTATTTATTTTCTCCGGATACCCGGCTGCATGCGGCTTTACTGCCGGGCCACCGGATGTAAGGGTTGGGTATAAATTACCACTTCCCACCTGAAAGCCCATCGCCACTTTATGGAATAGTGCACTATGCCGGCCTCGCGTAAAATATTCTGCCATTCGTGGAAGGTAAAACCGCGGAGCACCGATAGGGGGGCATCGTACTTAACCATATCCGAACCGGAAAACAAGCGGGTTAACAACCTGATGCTGTGATAGGCCACAAAGTGGCGGTGCAGGTCGTTGATGACAATACCTCTGCGGGCCTGGTGTTTTAATTGTTTTAATAGAGTTACCAGCTCCTGGTGTGTAAAATGATGCAGAAATAAGGTGGCCAGCATAATGTCGAACTTTTGTTCAGCAAACGAAGAATCGAAAATGTTAAGCGTCTCGAAATGTATCTGAGGTGTATGGGTGCGCTGGCGTGCATAGGCTATGATGTGCGGATTGGCATCAATGCCCATAAGCTGCAGGTTATGCTGCGGAAATTTTTTGGCAATAAGCCGCAGCATTTCACCGCTGCCGCAGCCCAGGTCGGCTATGGTTACCGGCACATCGGGGTCGGGCAGCAGGCGGCACAGGATGTTTAAGGTAATGCGGTTGCCCCCCAGCCATTGGTTAATGAGGTCCAGTTCGCGCAGTGTGCGGTGCACCACATCGCCCGAGCATTGCAGGTTGTCCATCATTTCCGGGGCGTGGCTTCGTATGGCAAACCGGCTCATCCGCATTCAATTTTCAGCAGCATGCTTTCCAGGGTAAGTCCGGGGCCAAAAGCGAAGCTAAGCACAGTATTGCCATCATCAGTCTTGGCAAGCGACTGCGCCAGCCGTTGCAACACAAACAAAACGGTGGGCGATGACATGTTGCCGTATTCTTTGAGGATGGCATAAGCCGCGAAGTTATCTTGTTTTCGAATGCCCAGTTGTTCTTCAATTGCCTGTAAAATGCGTTTTCCGCCGGGATGTATGGCAAAGTAAGCTATATCTTTTAGTTGGCGGTGCAGCGGCTTCAGCAGCTGCCGGGTTAACGGACCAATACCTGAACGGATAAGCTCCGGCACGTAGCCGGAAAGCCGCATGGCAAATCCTGTGTTGCCAACATTCCAGGTCATGTGCTCGGTGCCGTTGATGGCCAGGGTATTGTAAAACTGCTGCAGTTTGAAGTTCAGTCCCGGTTCGGGCTGGTTGCTCACCACTACGGCAGCGGCCCCATCAGCAAACAGGGCATTGGCCAGTATATTGTCGGGGGAATTATCGGGCTGAAAATGAAGGCTGCACAGTTCTGTGCACACCACCAGCACCCGGGCATCGGGGCGGGCTGCACAAAAAGCATTGGCTGCTTTTAATGCGGTAAAGGCTGCATAACATCCCATAAAGTTTATGCAAAGCCGCTCAACATCCGGATTTAACGACAGGGCATTTACCAGGTCAATATCCAAACCCGGGGCATACATGCCGGTGCAGCTTACCACAATAAGGTGAGTTACCTGTGCAGGGGTTTTTTGATGCCCCCCGATGCAACTGCGAATGGCCGAAAGACTTAGCTGCAGAGCATGCTGCCGGTACACATTAAGACGCTGTTCGGTTGAAGGAAAGGGGCCAGCTCCGTTGGGGTAGAAAGAAAAGTTTTCGGTTTTACCGTAATCGCTTAATACCGAGTGGCGCCATTGAATACCGCTGGCCCGGAAAACAGTGCGCAGCCTGCGGGCATCGGACGGGTTTAGCCGCATGGCGTGTATCATAAAATCAGCCAGGATTGTCTGGCTAAACCGGTGTTGAGGTACTGCAGTTCCAATGCGGGTTATGTAGGCCATTTTCAGTTACGGGTAAATTACACTAATTTTCATGGATATAGCTATGAAATCAACCCTGCTGCACCTTCGTTTCCCGTTTTCGTGGTTTTTGCTGCCGGTGTTTTTGTTCAGTCTTAGTTTTGCTCCGAACATTAACCCCCAGCGTTTATTGTGGGTTTTTGTTATCCTGCACCTGCTGGTGTATCCGGCCAGTAACGGATACAACAGTTATTTCGACCGCGACACGATGAGCATTGGCCTGCTCAAAAACCCTCCGCCCGTTAACCGCAGCCTGTATTTTGTGGCCCTGCTGCTCGATTTGCTTGCCCTGGTGTTCTCGGTTTGGTTTATTAACATAACCTTCGGTACAATGGTTTTGGTTTACGGTCTTATTTCAAAAGCATACAGTCATCCTTCCGTCCGGTTGAAAAAATATCCGGTTACCGGCTGGTTGATTACCGGATTTTTTCAGGGTTTCTTTGTTTTTGTAACCTGTTATGTTGGCCTTAACGACTTTTCATTGGTTCAGGCTCTGCGGCCGCAAATTCTCACACCGGCTATGCTCAGCAGCCTGATGTTGTGGGGCAGTTATCCGTTAACGCAGGTGTATCAGCATGACGAAGATGCACGGCGGGGTGACAGGACCATAAGCTTGCAGCTGGGCGTGGCGGGCACTTTTCGTTTTAGTGCCTTACTGTTTTTTCTGGCCGGAGCGGGCTTTTTCACGTTTTTTTATTTTGCCTTTGGTGGCAGGTATCTGGTTCCGCTGGCCATGGCCCTGACTTTGATTATGGCGTGGTTTGGCTATTGGTTTTACCGGGTTATCCAAAATCCGGTACATGCTTCATTTGGCAATGCCATGTGGATGAACGCCATCTCATCTACCATTCTGAATGTGTTTTTCATGTATTTGTTTTTGGACTCAACGCAGGTGCTGTCCGCATTTGCCTAAAACGGCCTGCCATGCGACAGGCGTATAAGCAGCCGGGCAACAACAGGCAACCGTAAGGCAAGGTTAACCGCCGCGTTCGATGAGGCCCTTCTGCCAAACAAATAGCGCTGTACCAACAGGCCGTAGCGCAGCCGCAGTGCAAAATGCTTTTTCCACAGGTGGGCATAGGTTTTTTCCAGCCAGGTACGGCTTTTGTTTTCCGCAAAGCAGGTTGCAATAACTTCGCTTACCAGCTTACCGCTGCGGATGGCCATGGCCATGCCGTTGCCGCAAAGGGGTGTTATAAGGCCGGCTGTATCACCGGCCATAAGCATGTGGTTATAAACGGGTTCGCGGATGTGAAATGAAATCTCGCTTATGGTTTCGGGTTTGGCGAACAGAAATTCCGAATGCTCAAAAATATGCTTGAGCAGCGGATTTTTGCACAGCACTTCGCGCTCAAGAGCTTCTATGCTCCCGCATTTGCGCAGTGCATCGCGGTGGGTAAGGTAGCACAGGTTGGTAATATTATCTTCTACCCGGCTTATGCCACAATATCCTCCTTCAAAATTATGCAGGGCTATGAGGTCGTCAGGAAAGTTGGTGCGGATGTGGTACTTCACGCCTACATAGGGCGAGCGCCTGTTTATAAAACTGCGGCCCAGCAGCACATCCAGTCTGGCGCGTTTACCGTAGGCGCCTATCACCAGCCCGGCGGTAAGGCTTCCGGCTGTAGTGTTGAGCGAAAAAAGATTGCCGTTAAAAGTTATCTGGTTTACCTCGCAGTTTTCATGAACCGTAACGCCTGCTTCGCGGGCTTTGCCGGCCAGAAAGCTGTCGAATGCATAGCGGCTAATGCCAAAGCCGCCCAGGGAGAGGGGTAAAAATGCATGTTTGCCGCTTACCGCGCTAAGCTGAAACCGATGAATATGCGGGGGATGAAACAAGCGGGGGAACAGCCCCATGGAGTTTAAGAAAGGAAGGGTCTCGTTTGACACATATTCGCCACATACACGATGAAACGGATAGCTTCGTTTTTCGAATACCGTACAGGCAATGCCTCTTCGCGCCAGGCAAATGGCCGATATGAGGCCGGCCAGACCCCCGCCAATAATGGCCACGTTTTTTTGCATGCTGTGCTGAATTTAAAAAAATCCCTCTACGAACAGGTAACCTTTTTTCGTGCAATTCTGTTTTAAAATGTCAGTTGGCTTTATGGAACCCGAAATCAAACAATCTGTGTCTGACCGCCCGTTGCGCATTTTACTGGTGGGGAATAATCCACCGGAGTTAAGCCGCATGCGCGAAATGTTGCAGCAAATTCCGGGGTACAGGGTTATTTCTGAAATAGCCTTTGATGTACGGAGTGCCTGGCAGCGGCTTATGCGGTTTTCGCCTCATTTTATACTGATTGACGACAACATTGGGCGTAAAGAACTTGCCGAAACTGTGCAGCGGCTTTCGTCCAGACGCAGAACGCGAAATGTGCCTATGGCCGTGCTTAAAAATTCCAATTACTCCGAATCGGTTGCCACATCGGCAGCGCTGGATTACCTGCTTAAACAAACCCTTTCGGCCTCGGCATTATATGTGGCCATAAAAAATGCACTCAAATTTCAGCAGGCGCGGAAATACCTGGAACAGGCCTATGCCCGGCGCAAAAAGCAGCTGCTCAGATTTATTGGTTAAATCTGTGCCGTTAGTACCAGCTCAACAGGCTGGCTTATGCCGCCGCGGCTTATTACCAGCTTTAGTTTACGGCCGGGCTTGGAATTAAACAGTGCGTTAATGTCTTCAAGGCGCATGGATGAAGTAGGCAGGTTGTTAATGGAAAGAATAAGATCTCCCGGAACAATGCCTGCCCGTTCACCGGCACTTCCCTCGCGTACCTCGGTTACTTCAAACATGTTAAGTGCCGATCCTTTTGCCCGTACGTTGAGCCCGCTCATGTTATAATAAAACTTGCGTTTAATTTGCTGGTTGGGCTTGATATAAAATTTTTCCTGCGGAAAATTAAACACTACGGTAAAGCGGCTAAGCAGTTCACCACCCAGTGTGCCGTTGCGGTCTACCCGCGAAACAAGCAGCGAATCGGGAAAATAGCTGTCGGGATCGGGAAAATTAACTAACACATTGTGGATGGTTCTGTTGCCCAGTTCAATGGAATGTATGCGCCCTATTTTTCCGGTAATGGCACCACCCAGGCCACGGCCAATAATTCCGGAAACAGTTTTTTCAGGCAAGTGAATGCGGGGGTCTGAGTCGGTTTCCAGCATTAGGCTGTGGCTGGCGCCGGTGTCAATAAGCAATTTGGCATTAAGCGTGTGGGCGCCGTCAATGCTTACGGGCGCCAGCAGGTAGGGTTTGGTATCCTGTATGCGGATGGGAACAACCGTATATTTACGTTTTGGCCTGAACCTGTCGGGCACCATAAGGGTAAGCAGCTTGTGCTGGTAGTCTATTTGTACCACAAACCTGCTGAACAACTCATAGCCCAGAATACCGTGAACGTCTGTACCCAAATAATTGCGCAGCTCCAGGTAATCTTCTTCCAGCACCAGCATGGCCTGACCGGTGCCAATAACTCCAGGCAGCCGCAGCGAAACATTGCTGGTAACATAGGCATCAATAATTTTTTCTCCTCCTGGCCCGGCAATGGAATATTTGCGGGTGTAGGGAAGTTGCAGAATATCGGAAAAAGATTTCTGGGTGAGTATGGCCGTGCGCACGCCGGTATCGACAATAAATTTCAGCGGCAGAGTTTCGTTTAATATTACCGGAACGATTACCAGGTTGTTAACAATTTCTATGGGAATATCCACCCGCTTGCGCCCTTCAGCCAGCGTAAAGCCCAGGTTTACAGAATGCTGCGAACGGGCCTGGGCAAGGATCAGAATAAAAAAGATGAATAGGCGTAGCTTCAACCCAATGGGTTTTTATTAAAATATCAACAAGATAGCAAACCCTTCGGTTTCAGGATGCGGTAAGATGGGCCAGTACTTCTCTGGGTGTGGCGCCGGCAAAAATCATCTGCCGGCAGCGGGGGCTTAGAAAGCCTTCGCGGGTCATGGCATCCATTTGCCTGAGCAAAAAGTCATAATAGCCATTGGTATTGAGCAGGGCTACGGGTTGATGGACAAGGCCCAGTTGTTTCCAGGTTAGGATTTCGGCTGTTTCATCGAGGGTACCCCAGCCGCCGGGCAGCATCAGAAAGGCATCGGCCAGCTCGGCCATTTTCTGTTTGCGTTCGTGCATGGTGCGCACCACAATCAGCTCGGTAAGGCCTTCGTGTCCCACCTCTTTTTCCAGCAAAAATCCCGGGATTACGCCCCGCACTTTTCCTCCGTGCTGCAATGCGGCATCGGCCACCAGGCCCATCAGGCCAATTTTGCCACCCCCATACACCAAGGTATGTCCCTGCAGGGCCAGGAGTTTGCCCGTATCGCGGGCGGCCTGTGCGTAGGCCGCATGGTGCCCGCTGGCTGATCCGCAGAATATGCAAATGTGCATGGCCGGCGGGCCGGGGTATCAGAACTTGTTATCGTGCTTGTCGTTGCTCACCATTTTATTGGGGAACACCCACGGAGAGATGATGGCCAGAATGAAAAGGGCAATAACTACATAAAAAGGTGTCCACGAGGCGTCCATATGCGTAATATTAATGCGTAAAAATAATGCGAATGCTGTAAATTGCCCAAATGCGGCTTTTTTTTCAAACCTGTTACTGGTAAAACACAACGATCTCTATGGGCAAAAAGCGCTTTTTAATATTCTCGGCCGTAGGCGCTGCCCTGCTGGCCATTTTGGTTACGGTAGTACAATACATCCGCTACCGGCACACCAAGTCGTTTAGTCCTGAGGCCGAAGTGGTTTATACCGATGGCGATGTGCGCATGGTCGTGCGATACAACCGCCCGTATAAAAAGGGGCGAAAAATTTTCGGAGGGCTGGTGCCTTATGGAAAAGTGTGGCGTACAGGGGCCAACGAGGCCACTGTTTTCGAAACCAACCGGCAGTTGTCTGTTAAATCCAAAATTTTGTCGCCTGGCAAATACAGCCTGTGGACCATTCCCGACTCATTAACCTGGACGGTGATTTTTAATTCGCAATTCGGACAGTGGGGCATCAAGAGCAACATGGAAGCCAACCGCGATCCGGCACTTGATGTGCTTTCGGTGACGGTACCGGCCATCCGACAGGATAAGGTTTGCGAGCAGTTTACCATTGAAATTTCCAAAATGGGGCAGGAAGCCGAGCTGGTGTTGATGTGGGATAACATAGTGGTATCGGTGCCCATTGAATACTGATTGGCAATAACGGTAACATGAGCCTTCCGGCTGGTGTGCAAAATATGGCTGAGAGGCTTCTTAACGCCCCGGTCAGGGCATTTGTTCCTGCTGCCGGCGGATGTATTAATCACGGAGGCGAAATAAAAACCGCAGGGGGTGCTTCGTACTTTATAAAATGGAATAATGCGCAGCTCTTTCCGGGAATGTTTGAGGCCGAACGTAGCGGACTGTTGTTGCTGAAAAGGTCCAATACCGTAAGGGTACCTGAAGTGGTGGGGGTGATTGAGGACGATAAGTGGCAGGTTATGGTGATGGAATATATAAGGTCTTCAAAACCTGCTGGCAACTACTGGGAAATGCTGGGTGAGCAGCTGGCCGCCTTGCACCAGATAACTTCACCGTGCTTTGGTCTGGATGCGGATAACTACATTGGCTCACTGCCCCAGTACAATGAACAAAAAGCAAAATGGATTGACTTTTTTATCACTAACCGACTGGAGTTTCAACTGTTGCTGGCTGAAAAGCACGGTCGTGCAGACACTTACCTGAGAAAACGATTTGAAAAACTGTATACCCGGTTACCTGAAATATTTCCCGATGAGGCACCCGCCCTGCTGCATGGCGATTTGTGGAGCGGAAACCTGATTACCACTGAAACGGGACAACCCTGCCTGATTGACCCGGCCGTTTGTTTCGGCCACCGCGAAGCCGAACTGGCCTTTACCCGTTTGTTCGGTGGATTCGACAGCCGGTTTTATCAGGCCTACCAGGCTGCATTTGCACTGCACCCCGGCTTCCCGGAAAGGGCCGATGTATATAACCTGTATCCGTTGCTGGTACATGTAAATCTGTTCGGAGGCAGTTATCTGGCATCGGTATTTCATATTCTGAGCCGCCTGGGTTGTTGAGTTGGTATTTAGAAATGATTTGCAAAACTTTACCCGTTAAAACCCTACTGTATGAAGATGAAAGTTAATGCTATATGTGTATTTGTACTTTTCTGCACATGTGCCTATGGTCAGAAAAAAATTACCATTGACGACTTTACCCTGCACAACACCTTTGCACAGCGGTCGGTGTATGGCATTAACTGGATGAAAGACGGAAAACACTATACCACACAGGAAGGCAACAAAATTGTTCGATATGCCATTGCCACGGGCCAGGCTGTTGAAACACTTGTGGATGGCGATGCCCTTACGCCCCGGATAAACTTTACTGATTACGAATTAAGCAGCGATGAGACAAAAATCCTGTTGCTTACCGGATTCGAAAGCATTTACCGGCGGTCGTTCAGAGCAGAATATTTTGTGTACGACCTGCCCACTAAAACCCTGCACAGGCTTTCAGAAGGCGGAAAGCAGTCGTATGCCGCGTTCTCGCCCGATGGCTCCAAAGTGGCCTTTGTAAGAAACAATAACCTGTTTTATGTAAACCTTTCTGATTGGCGCGAAGTGCAGGTAACCACCGACGGCCTGCCCAATGTAATCATTAACGGCACAACCGATTGGGTGTATGAAGAAGAATTCGGCTTTGTAAAAGCCTATTACTGGTCGCCCGACAGCCGCAAGCTGGCCTATCACCGGTTTGATGAATCGAACGTGCGCCAGTACACTCTTCAAAAATGGAACATGGGAGCGCTGTATCCTGAAAATTATGTGTACAAATATCCCAAAGCCGGTGAGGACAACGCAGTGGTGGAAATCTGGATTTATGACTTACCAACCAGCACCCGTGTTAAAGCCGACCTGGGCAGTGAAACCGATATTTACGTGCCCCGTGTAACGTGGACTTCCCTGCCCGGCACGCTATCGGTACGCAGACTCAACCGCTTGCAAAACCAGCTAGATATTCTGCATGTTGATGCCGCCACCGGCAAAAGTAACACTATTCTTACCGAGCGCAATGCCCGCTATGTGGATATTGACTATTGCCATGAACTTATCTACCTGAATGACGGACAGCACTTTATTTATTCCAGCGAAGAAAGCGGCTACAAGCACCTGTACCTGTATACCGTTTACGGGCAGCGTGTGCGGCAAATTACCTCCGGAAACTGGGAAGTGATTGATTTTTTGGGTATAGACGAAAAAACCAAAACCCTGTACTACATCTCGAACGAGGGCAACCACCTGAACCGCAACCTGTACGGCATAAGCTGGGACGGCAAGCGCAAGACCGCGCTCACCCCACAGCCCGGAACACACAGCATAAACATAGGGCCCAACTTCCAGTATTACTTAGATTACCACAGCCACGCCAACCAGCCCCTTCAGGTAACACTGTATGCCATGCGTGGCAATAAACCGGTGCGCGTGCTGGAACGCAACGAAGAGCTTCAGAAAAAAATGGCAGAGTACAACCTGGCCAGCCGCGAGTTTTTTACCTACCCCTCGGCCGATGGAACAACCCGGCTTGATGCCACTATTATGAAGCCCGCTGATTTTGATTCTTCACGTAAATATCCGGTTATGGTATTTCAGTACAGTGGTCCGCGGGCACCCAGTGTGCGCCAGGCTTTTGTAATTGACGGATGGGCCCAGCTGCTGGTACAAAAAGGGATACTGGTAGTTACCCTCGACACCCGGGGGAGCAGCTACCGAGGAGAAGCTTTTGTAAAGCAAACCTACCGGCAAATGGGCAAGTTGGAACTGGAAGACCTGCTGGCAGGAGCCAGGTACCTTAGCACACTGCCTTATGTTGACAGTACCCGGCTGGGTATTTACGGCTGGAGTTATGGAGGCTTTATGGCCTCGCTGGTCATGACCAAAGGTGCCGGAGTATATAAGCTGGGTATTGCCGGTGCGCCGGTTACCAACTGGCGTTACTACGATAACATTTACACTGAACGCTATATGCAGCGACCGCAGGATAACCCCTCGGGTTATGACGATAACTCGCCCTTAACCCATGCGCACCGACTAAGCGGACATTTTCTGCTTATTCACGGCACGGGCGATGACAACGTGCACCTACAGAATTCCATGGCCCTGCAGGATGCCCTGATCAGAGCCGGCAAGCAGTTTTCTTCTTTTTTCTACCCAGACGATCCCCATGGCATTCGCGGTGCACGGAGGCGACATCACCTGTACACCATGATGACGGAGTTTATTATCAAGAACCTGTGAGTTTGGCGCAACCAGTGCCATGATGTTGGGTGCACCAGAACTTTGCCCGCTTCTTACCTTGATACATTCTTCTCCGGGAAAATTTACAGGTGTTGCCCCGGTTGTCCCCAACCTGAAATGATGTATGGTGTGAGTTTATCGCGGCTGTAAAGCTGTAAAAGTTTTTACAGCAGATTTCCTTACCAAATTCATCAAGTTTGGTTGGGGTTTAATCCGGATGCATTTTGACAGTTTCAGTACTCCGAACCTTGGCCGTTCTGGCGTTATATACAACATGGCAATTTTTTGCGTACATTTATGCATGTGATTCGCGTACCGGCAAAAGGAATTGCCCGGGTGGTGAACTCCAAAAAGAAGGACGACAGGCTACAACAAAAATTCAATAAACTATTATGAAAAAATTTAGAGAATTAGCTGCAATTGGCTTTGCGATTGTATTGCAAGCCTGCAATTTTAGTATAGGCACCAAAACGGACCTTGCAACCGGACTATCTTACACCTACAACGGCTTCACCGTTGATGAAGTAGTGCTAGTGGGGGCTGACAATTCAGTACTCAGCACCAACAAGGTAGATATGAACACAAAAGTGGGTATTAATGTGCAGGGTCTTGGGAATTATGAATTAAAGGACGGAAAGGCCTTTCCCGGACTGATGCTTAATGTAACAGACGAGGCAGGGGCCGAAATCATTAATGAACAGGACTTGTTTGCAAACAATGAGGGTTATGATCCGGTCCAGGCTGCCAATCTTCAGGGAACCCTTACGGTTGGTACACCCATGCAATCAGGCAGAACCTATCACATGAAAATGAAAGTTTGGGACAAGATTAAGACCAGCAATGTATTGACTGCCGATGTCGACATAGTGGTTAATTAGCGCGCGACCAAGTAACGAGTTTGCTGGTGGATACAAAGAGCAAGAAGAAGGTGCGGATTTATTTAATGCTGAAACAACCTGTTTAAAGGTTTTCTTTTATCACCCCTTTGTTTTTGCCGATAAGATTTGGATGATTGGCGGAGAAGATAAGAGATAAGAAGTAATGGATACTTGAAAAAACAGATTACCAACAGTAAGTAAGACCCGAACAAGAAATCTCATCACATTAAGCGCACAATCTTTGGCCAGATACCGGTTTCAGTCTCATCGATGCTTAGTATCGACAAACTCCTTCAGATTTTGCTGGTAATAATAAATGTATCTTACCAGGATAGGCTTTTAGAATAAATCTTCCTGCTTTTAACCGCCTGTTTTGCGTGTATTTGCCCGACCCGGATTAACGGGTTTTTCCGCTCATAATTTTTTACAAAATTTATCTCGCAAAACACCATGAAAGAATATCTGCTTAAGCTGTACGAATACAATACATGGGCCAATGCGCGCGTGCTGCATGCTGTTGAAAAACAACAGTGTAACGATGCCAGGGTATTAACCCTGTTCAGCCATGTTCTGGCTGCCCAACTGCTGTGGCTTCACCGTGTGCAGGATTGGCCCGCCCCGGAAGTGGAACTTTGGAAACAGTACACTCTTGCCGAACTGGCAAACCTGCATGTGCGCGGGGCCAATGGCTGGAAAAATTTCCTGAGCCAGGTAACCCCCGAACAACTTTACCGTGTGCTGAAATACACCAACTATTCGGGCCAGCCTTTCGTAAACCGCATTTTGGATATACTGGCCCACACCGTAAATCACGCTTCGTACCACCGCGGGCAAATTGCACTGCGCATGCGCGAACAGGGATATGAGCCGGTAAATACGGATTATATTACATACGACCGGGTTATCTCCGGGCAACTGAAAGTTTGAAATAATTGTTTTAATTAAAACTAAAAATATTATGAGAACCCGTACAATCCTTTTTCTTTTGCTGGCCGCCTCGGTGAGGCTGCTGGCTCAGACCGACAGACTTTGCCATACACCCGCAACCGAAAAGTTTGCCATGTTTGCTTCTAACAGGCAGTTTTTAAAAAACCATCCTAATCCCACACCCTATGTGCATCAGAGCGACATTGGCAAAATGATAACCTTTTCAACTCCCGGCGGACCGGACGCCCGCGGCTACCTGCTGCAGGCAGGCACCAAGACCAATAACTGGATATTTGTGTTTCAGGAATGGTGGGGGCTTAACGACCATATTAAACGCGAAGCCGAAAAACTATACCACGAGCTGGGCAACGTAAACGTGCTGGCGCTGGATATGTATGACGGCAAAATTGCCGATAAACGCGAAGACGCAGCACGTTACATGAGCGAATTTAAACAGGATCGCGGAAACGCCATTGTGCAGGGCGCCTTAAACTATGTCGGTAAAGATGCCCGTATAGGAACCATCGGTTGGTGTTTTGGCGGCGGCCAGTCGCTGCAAGCCGCACTACTGGCCGGCAAGCAGGCAGTGGCCTGCGTAATGTATTACGGTATGCCCGAAGAAAACCCGGAGCGCCTTAAAACACTGAACTGCGATGTGCTGAACATCTGGCCCACACAGGACCAATGGATAAACAAACAGGTAATGGATCGCTTCGAGGCCAACATGAAAGCTGCCGGAAAAAATCTTACCATTAAAGCCTACGATGCTGACCACGCCTTTGCCAATCCCAGCAACCCGAAACACAATCCCGGGTTCACGGCCGATGCCTTTAACCACACCGTTGCTTTTTTTAAAGCACGTCTTAAATAAGCCGGTAATGGAAAAGCCGGAGGCGCAAAGGCCATAATACCTGCCGTTGGCTATTTTACAAATGCCATTCACATCAAAACCCGGTAAAATGTGCCGGGTTTTCTTTTTCTTTAAAAAAAAAAAGAGCCTGTTATGAAATCATTACTGTATGCGCTGGTGCTCACCATTGCCGCAGCAGGCGCCCAGCCTGCCGGCAAACTTCGGTTGGAACATTACCTCGATATAGAAAATGTATCCGATCCGCAGCTATCACCTGACGGCACCGAAATAGTTTATAGCCGTACCTGGATAGAAAAGATAAACGACAAACGCGAAACCGATCTGTGGATTATGAGCGCCAATGGCTCAAAAGACCGGTTATTTGTAAATGGAAGTTCACCCCGCTGGTCGCCTGATGGCACCCGCATTGCCTATCTGGCTCAGGGCGAACCTAAAGGGCAGCAGATTTTTGTAAAATACAAAGGGCTGGAAGGCAGTACCCAGATTACCCGCGTTGACCGCACCCCCGGCAACCTTACCTGGTCGCCCGATGGACAACACATTGCTTTTACTATGCTGGTGCCGGCCAAAAATCCATGGCCCGTAAAAATTCCGGGCAAGCCAGAGGGTGCCCGGTGGACGGAAGAGCCGCGTTTTATTACCAACCTGGTGTACCGCAGAGACCGGGTGGGATACCTGGAAGAAGGTTATGTGCACATTTTTGTAGTGCCGGCAGGTGGAGGTGTCGCCCGGCAGGTTACTCAGGGCAACTGGGACCACGGCACCAGCGGCATTTCCTGGACACCCGATGGAAAAGAAATTCTGTTCAGCAGCCTGCGCATACCCGAGGCAGAGTACGCCTATCGCGAATCGGACATCTATGCCGTTAATGTGAAAAGCGGTGAAGTACGGCAGCTTACCACCCGCAGCGGGCCCGACAACGCTCCGCAGGTTTCGCCCGATGGCAAATCGGTGGCCTATGTGGGCTACGACTGGACAGACGATACCTACCGCGATGCCCGGCTTTATGTGATGAATATTGACGGAACCGGCCACCGTGAACTTACAGCCACGCTTGACCGTACACCCCAGGGCCTTATATGGGCGCCCGATAACTCGGGTGTTTACTTCAACATTCAGGACCAGGGCAGCAGCAATGTTTATTTTGCCAATCTTAAAGCGAACTACCGCCCCATTACTCAGGGTGCGCATATGCTTACGCTGAGCAGCTTGAGCAAAACAGGTGTTATGGCAGGCGTGTGGTCAGACCCGCACAACCCGGGCGACATCGTAACCTTTACTGCCGCCAACCCCAAACCTAACCGGTTAACCCGGGTTAATGATGATGTGCTGGCCGGCATAAAACTGGGCGAAGTAGAAGAAATATGGTACCCTTCGGTTGATGATTACCGCATACAGGGATGGATTGTAAAGCCTCCCGACTTTGACCCGGCAAAAAAATATCCGCTTATTCTGGTTATACATGGCGGACCACACGCCATGTACAATGTGGGCTTCAACTTTACCTTCCAGCACCATGCAGCCGAAGGATATGTGGTGCTGTACACTAACCCCAGGGGCTCAACCGGCTACGGCAGCGCCTTTGCCAATGCCATTAAAAATGCCTATCCTGGTAAAGATTATGATGACCTGATGAAGGGCGTGGATGAGGTGATAAAGCGCGGCTACGTGGATGAGCAGAATCTGTTTGTATATGGCGGAAGCGGGGGAGGCGTGCTTACTTCGTGGATAGTGGGGCATACCGACCGCTTTGCAGCGGCATCCGTAAACTACCCGGTTACCAACTGGCTGTCGTTTGTGGGTACTACCGATGGCGTGAGCTGGTACCGCAATTTTCAGAAGTACCCCTGGGAAGACCCCAGCGAACACTTAAAACGCTCTTCATTAATGTATGTGGGCAACGTTAAAACCCCTACCATGCTGATGTGCGGAGTAAACGACCTTCGCACGCCCATTTCGCAAACCGAAGAGTATTATCAGGCGCTTAAGGTGCGCAAGGTGCCTACTGTAATGATTCGTTTTAATGACGAGTTCCACGGCACCTCAAGCAAGCCGTCAAACTACCTGCGCACACAGCAATACCTGTATTACTGGTTTAACCTGTACAAACGCGGAGCTGCTGCACCCGCAGGGAAACAGTAAACACTATGTTGGTGTAAGATTTTGCGGCAAAATAAACCGCATCCGGGCAACGGCTGGCGCTTATGCCCACACTACCGTGCCCTGCTGGAGGTACCATTTTGAATAATGGGGCAGGTAAATTTTTTCTACTTCATTGCGCCTTACTTTAAGGGTAGGGGTTAACAGCCCGTTTTCAATGGTCCAGTCTTCGCGCATAACAACAGCGGTTTTCAGCTGCTCATAGGCTTCGAGTTGCCCGTTAACCGAAGCAATGGCAGCGCCAAGGCTGGCAGCAATCTCATCTTTGCTTTTGGCCTTTCCTGCTGCCGAAAGCACCACCAGCGCTATGGGCTGGGGCACACCCATGCCCACCACACAAACCTGCTCAATATCCGGATGGCGTAACAACATCATTTCAATAGGACCGGGTGAAATATATTTCCCCTTGTCGGTTTTAAACTGGTCTTTCAGCCGGCCGGTTATAAACAAATATCCCTCCTCGTCATAACGGCCCATGTCTCCGGTACGTAAAAAGCCTGCTTCGTCAAAAGCTTGTGCGGTTAGTTCCGGTTCTTTGTAATAACCTTTCATGAGTGCTTTGCTTCGAATGCGTACTTCGCCTTCTTCCGAAATACGGGTTTCGGCTCCGGGAAGGGGCCGCCCTACGCTTCCCCACTTGTTCCGGCCTATCAGGTTAAAGTGCGACAGCACACAGTCTTCGGTCATTCCGTAATCCTGATGGATGGTAATACCCAATCGTTTAAACCACAGCATTACATCGGTTGAAAGGGGGGCCGCGCCTGAGCAGACATAAATGGCACGTGAGAGCCCCAGCTCCTTTTTCAGTTTTTTGCGGATAAGCGTGTTAAGCCCGGGAATGGCAAGCAGGATGTTAAGTTTTTTCTGTTCAATACGACTCAGGATTTTTTCCTGTATCTTGCTCCAGATGCGCGGCACGGCAAAAAATACCGCAGGCTGCGTATCTTTCAGGTCCTCAGCAAAAGTGTCGATGGTCTCGGCAAACGAAATCATGGCCCCTTTATAAAGGCTCAACATTTCAATGCCCACCCGTTCGGCTATATGGCTTAACGGAAGATAGGAAAACATGCGCGGCTGGTCGCTTAATTGCGGCAGGGCCCCATCAACCTCCCTGATTACTTCGGCAAAATTGCCGGCCGTGTGCATTACTCCTTTGGGCTTACCCGTGGTGCCCGAAGTGTAAATAATCGTCATCAGGTCGTTGTATTGTTGCTTCACTGGCTGCGAAATGGCTTTGCCTTCTGCCGTAAGCTTTTCCCAGCATATGCCCTCATGTATGCCGTAGGCCGCTATGCTTATGCGCATGACCGAATCAGGAATACCTCCCTGCTGGCTCTGGTAATTATCAAGCTTGCCAATAATAATGCCGGCAGCCTGGCTGTGCTCCAGTATGGACCGTATGGCCTCATCGCTTAAAGTTGGATAGATGGGCACCGAAACGTGCCCGGCCATCATTATGGCCAGGTCGGCCATAATCCAATGTGCGCAGTTTTTGGAGAGAATGGCCACGTTCGAACGCGGGGGAAGTTCAGCAAGAGCGGCAGCCACACATCGTATTTCTTCACCGGCCTGGCGGTAAGTCCAGGTTTTCCATTTACGGTTTATGGGCTGTCGCAAAAACAAGGCGCCGGGCTGGTGTTGTTCCCGGTTAAGAAACCATTGAAGGGGCAGGCTATCGGTCATGCTTTGATTCGGAAATTTATAAAATCAGACGGATACGTACTGCATGCCTGCTAAAACGGAATAGGGTATATTTACGCTCTGGTTTGAAACTACCTTATGGTAAGGAGATATTTTTTAGGTTTTGCGGTGCTTGCAGGGCTGCTGGCTTCCTGTGGCCGGAGCGATAAGGAATGTGAATTTATTCCGGATACAAAAGAGCCTGTGGAAATTTCATGGCTTTCGCTCAGCGATTCGCTGGCGCATATAACATCCAAAGCACAGCTGGTAAGCCTTTTAAATGGCCATCCGGCGCTGCGCGATTATTTTTTTCAGCGCCCCTACTACCCCGATGACTCGGCATTTATTAATGAGTTGTACAACCGGTTTACTCATCCTTCCATCGACACGCTGCTTATGGAGGTACGCCGGGTATTTGGCAATGAGCAGGCGCTGCGCGGGTCTTTTGAGCAGGCATTTGGTAACCTGAAATATTATTACCCTGAGGCGCGTATCCCCGCAATTGTTACGTTAATAAGCGGTCTGGAAACCGATATGTTTGTAACCGATTCGGTGATATACATAGGCCTGGATTACTACCTGGGTCCCGGAGCCCGCTACCGCCCTAATGTATATAACTATATGTTAAGACTATATACACCCGAAACAGTTGTTCCTTCTGTTATGCTCCTTACCGGCATAAGCGAAAAATACAACTTGAATAACATGAACAATAAAACCGCGCTGGCCGATATGATTGCGTTTGGAAAGGCCTACTACTTTGCCAGGCGCATGCTCCCCTGTGTACCCGACAGTGTATTACTGGGTTATACGGCCGATGAAATGGAGGGTTCGCGCGAAAACGAGTATCTTATATGGTACCGTTTTGTGGAAGATGAGGTGTTATATTCCACCAGTCATCTGGTAAAACAAAAGTATCTGGACCCGCGCCCGAAAACCACCGAAATAAGCAACCGGTGCCCGGGCCGCATCGGACAATGGGTTGGATGGCAAATTGTGAAAAGCTATATGAAGCGCCACCCCGAAACCACCCTGCCCGAACTCATGCAAATGCGCGATGCCGACAAGCTATTCAAAGAGTCGGGTTACCGGCCTGTAAAATAATAAGCAATCAGAATGTAATATCTGCCAACAATAAATTCCTGTTCAATGCGTACAAAACTTGTTGCCGGAAACTGGAAAATGAATAAAACAGCCGCAGAGGCGCTGCAGCTAACCGATGAACTGCTAAACGGACTGCGGCCTTTTCCGCCAGGGGTAGAGGTGGCCATTATGCCCCCCTTTCCTTACCTCATGCCCGTGGCCGAAAAAATTAAACCAAGCCCGCTTAAACTTGGTGCACAGAACTGCAGCGAACACCCCTGGGGCGCCTATACCGGTGAAGTATCAGCGCCCATGTTGAAATCGGTAGGCGCAACTTATGTTATAATAGGCCACAGCGAGCGCAGACAATATTTCGGGGAAGAGGGTGCTTTGCTGGCACAGAAAACAGATGCCGCGCTGGCCAGCCAGTTGTTGCCCGTGTTTTGCTGTGGCGAACCCCTGGTGGTGCGCGAAGATAACAGGCATTTTGACCTGGTAAAGATGCAACTGGAGGAGGCCCTGTTTCACCTTCCGCCCGAAGCCATTACAAAGGTGGTTATTGCCTACGAACCCGTTTGGGCTATTGGCACCGGCAAAACCGCCACGCCTGCACAGGCGCAGGAAATGCACGCCTTTATCCGCCGGCAGCTTGCAGATAAATATGGCAACCAGGTGGCGGAACAGGTGCGCATACTGTACGGTGGCAGCGTAAACGCTGCAAATGCCAACGCCCTGTTTGCCTGTGCCGATGTGGATGGCGGACTGGTAGGAGGAGCTTCGCTTAAAGCCGCTGAGTTTTTGCAAATAGTGCACGCTGCCGTAAATTGATTCTCATCCATGTATTACATCCGGTTAAAGGTAATCTGTTCACCGGACTGGTCGGAAATATTAATGGCCGAAATTGCCGATGCCGGATTTGATACTTTTATGGAAACCGAACGGGGCTTTGAAGCCTATGCCGAAGAAGGCAAAGCCGATAACGACAGGGTCAATGCCATCTTGGATAAATATGCAGCCCCTGCCTCAGCTGCATTCTTTTTCGATCGGGTTAAAAAAGAAAACTGGAATGAACAATGGGAAAAAAACTACCAGCCGGTAGTGATAGACGACCAGTGTATGGTAAGAGCTCACTTTCATAAACCGGATAAGCTTTATCCTTACGAAATTGTTATAACACCCCGTATGTCATTCGGAACGGGGCACCATGCCACCACATGGCTTATGATTAAAAATCAGCTTCGTATAAACCACACCAACATGCGGGTTATGGACGCCGGAACAGGAACGGGTATATTGGCCATTATGGCCGAAAAACGCGGTGCCGCTTTTGTTGATGCTTTCGATACAGACGAGTGGAGCCTGGAAAACAGTTCTGAAAACATCATTATAAACCACTGCCGCAACATCCGCATACGCAAAGGGACCGTTCAAACCCTTACCTTTGAGGCGCCCTTCAGCCTGGTGCTGGCCAACATCAACAAAAATGTGCTGCTCGAAGAGATGCCGCTTTACGCGCAACATCTGAATTCGGGCGGCCACCTGCTGCTAAGCGGCTTCTGGACAACCGATGTGGCCGACCTTACAGCAGCAGCCGCCAACTGTGGCCTGGTAACCGAATATACCGATGAACGCGAGAACTGGGCAGCCATGTTACTGGTAAAACCGTAATGCCCGTTTTGGTATGCGTACAATATTTGCCAATTTGAGGTGTTTATCAGTAAAGTGTCTGCATTTGTAATCCGATACGGCTTTTGCTTATGCCTCTGTTTCCCCCTGCTGGGGCAGGATGTTACTTCTTTTCCTGACAGCATCCAGGCGGCATGGGCTAAAACGCGCAACAGCACCGCCATAACCGTAGCCGAAAACCTTAAACAGGCCTGGAGCCGACTGGATCTGGAGCAACAGCTGTCCGTCCGCAACCAGGTGTACCGGATGAAGCGCAAAGGTTACCGCATGAACCCCCACCTCACCGCTTTTCTGGGCAGCATTGCCGAGGCCGTTCTTACCGAAAACATCGGTGCCGCCGGCCTGAACCAATATCTGGAGATGACGCAGAAAGTTGTTGATAACCTTAAACCAGACAAGGCCCTTACCGTATTTCAGCAGGCTTTAACTTTTTTCCGTCACCATGCCCTGCAATACGATAAGTCTTTTCGGCTGTATGCGCGCGATGATACCTACCGGTTTGAATACATTGAGTTCATACCCCCTCCGCCCGACACCACAAAAACTGATTTTAACGACTGGAACAACTGGCCCGAAGAACCGGTTGATACCCTGCCCAAAGAACTGCCGCCCTACTGGATGACGCCTCCACCGCCTCCGCTTATTGAAGGGCCGGCCATTCGCTTTAGCCGGGTAACCTTCAACTTCGTAACGCCTTCCGATTCGGTATTTCTGAGTAACACCAAAGGCGACTATTCTCTGGTTGACCGCATTTTTTCGGGCGAAGAGGGCACCTTTAACTGGGCGCCCGCCCTTTTGCCTGCCGATGAAGTGTATTGCAATTTGCTGGCATACAGCTTTTCGGCAAAGCGACCCGAACTGGCTGCCGATTTGGTAAAATTCAACTATGCGGGGCGAACACCTGGCTTTATATACGGAAAATTTGAGTTTCGATCACAACCGCGCAAAGACTCGGTGCCTTCTGCATGGCCGCGTTTTACCTCGTACGAAAACAATATTGCCATTACCGGTTTCGGAAACGAACGCGTGCGGTATAGTGGAGGCTTTTCTTTAATCGGGAATAAAATCAAAAGCACCAACGTAAACCGCGATTATTCCACACTTGAAGTTACCGATAGCTTGGGAACTTTAAAGTTCAGGGCCCGTTCCCGGGATTTCGAATTTACCGATTCAACCGTTACCGCTCCGGGCTCCATCATCACCATTTTTCAGGATAACGACTCCATAAGCCACCGGTCGGTACACCTGCGTTACAACTGGAACACCAACCTGCTTACACTAACGGCAGAAAAGGGGCCCATGCGCTACACCCCCTATACGGCATCGTTTTTCGGTATGGAGTTTTCGGCCGACCGCCTTAAATGGAACTTATCTGCCGATAGCCTGAACGTTGATATTACCGGCGGGCGCTCCAGTGTGCCCATGGTGCTGGAATCGGTTAACTGCTACGACCCCGAAGATTTCAGACAACTGCAGGGTGTTGGGTTTTCACTTCATCCACTGGTTGTAGTAGCCCGCTACTGCCTGGCCAACAACACGCGACAGTTGCACAGTGGCGACCTGGCCAACTTTACCGGCCTGGATGTGCGCGACCTGCAAAGGGCTCTGCAGTTTCTGGCAGCAAAGGGTATGATAGACTACCGGCCCGAAAAAGACCTAGCCCTGGTAAAAGAAAAGGCTATAAACCTGTATCGCGCCTTCATGGGCGAAACCGACTACGATAACATGAAAATCCATTCCGTTATCGACTCGTATGCCCTTACCGATTTGAAAAAGCCGGTTTATCCCAACGCCACCATTAACTTTAAAAAGCGCAACATGGTGGTTAGGGGCGTAGAGGAGTTTAACCTGAGCGATTCGCTTAACGTGGTAATCCGGCCTGACAGCAGTGTGATAACCGTGCTGCAAAACCGCGACATAAAGTTTAACGGTACCATTACTGCCGGCAACTTCGAAATCACCGGCAAGGAATTTACGTTTAAGTACGACAGCTTTTTTATTAATATGAATAAAATAGACAGCATTAACTTTTATTCGTACGAACGCAACGCACGCGGGCAGCTGGTGCGGCGCAAAATCAACAACGCCATGGTAAGTGCCGACTCGGCTGCTGCGGCAGAAGGAGGCCTGGGCAGTACAGCCAAATCATCGGGTACACTTTACATCAACCGGCCCGACAACAAATCGGGTAAGCTTGCCATACCAAACTATCCGCGCCTGGATGCCACCACCGGAGGTGTAATCTATTTCGACCGGCCCGAAGTGCTGAACGGAGTATACGACCGGTCGGTTTTTTTTGTTGTACCACCGTTTAAGCTCGACAGCCTGAACGATGCCGACCCTGCTGCCCTGAACTTTGAAGGTACTTTTGTTACCAGCGGCATGTTTCCCTCTTTTAAAGAGAAGTTGCACACCATGCCCGATAAGTCGCTGGGCTTTGAGCATACCGTGCCCCCTCAGGGATACCAGTTGTTCAAGGGCGATGGAAAACTAAAAGGCATTATCCGGCTCGATAGCCGCGGCATACGCTCGGCCGGAACCATTAACTACCTGGCAGCAACCGTAAACTCGCCCGACTTTGTGTTTTATCCCGATAGCGTAACGGCCCGCGGCTCCCGCGCCTATATTGAGCAAAAACAATTTGGAGCTGTGCATTTTCCGCAGGCTTCGCTACCCGACTATCAGATGAAGTGGTATCCGAAACGCGACCAGATGCGGTTCCGCAACCAGTCGGTGCCCTTTAACCTGTACGATTCAACCGCCACCATAAATGGTATGCTTATCGTTTCCAAAAACGGAGTAGCGGGTGCAGGCAAACTCGAAACGCGTGGCTCGGAAGTGCTGTCGCGCGAGATGACCTTTTCAGCATTCGACTTCAGTGCACGTCATGCCCGCTTTCGCGCTAAATCGGCCGATCCGCAAAAACCCCTTATTGACGGAACCGATGTACGCCTGCGTTTTAACCTGACTCAGAACTATGCCGATATAAGCCCCGAAACCGAAGGCGTGGCGGCTATTAACTTCCCCTATGCACAATTCAAAACCTCTATACCCAATGCCCGGTGGGACCTCGGCTCACAAAAAATCATCATGACCAAAAGCCCGGATGTGCCCCTGGAAAACTCCTATTTTTATACTACCCGCAAAGACCTCGACTCGCTTAGCTTTAATGCCGAACGTGCCGAATACGACCTCAAAACGCAACAGCTAAAAGTTAGCGGCATACCCTATATTATAGTTGCCGATGCCAAGATAACACCCGAAAAAAACGAGGTGCTTATTCTGGAAAATGCCCGCATAGGCACCCTTAAAAACACCACCATTGTTATTGACACCCTTAACGGCTACCACCGTCTTACCGATGGCGTGGTGGATATCATCTCACGAAAGGAATTTCGCGGGCACGCCACCTATCAGTATGTTAATTTTTTGAAAGATACCTTCGCTATTAAAATGACCGACTTCCGCCTGGAGCCCGTAACACCTCCGGCCTCGTCCAGGCACTCAACACGCAAAGAGTCGGCCGCAACCCTGCAGACTGTGGCCACCGGCTCGGTTACCGAACAGAATAAACTGGTGCTCGGAGCCGGCATGTTTTACAAAGGCAATATGACCATGTATGCCACGCGGCCGGCCCTGCAGTTAACGGGTGCCGTTAAACTGGATATTAAAAACATTAAAAATTATAATACGTGGATCAGATACGAACAAACAGGCGAAGAGACAGAAGTGCTGATTGACTTTGACAACGCCCTCACCGAAGATGGACGAAAAGTTGATGCAGGCCTCCACCTTTCGGCCCTGGATAATAACCTGTACATTTCATTTCTGAACGACAAAAACGAACAGGATGAAGACTTTTTTGTGCCCAGCGGAACCCTGTATTACGATGTGGAAAGCAAAGAATACCGCATTGAAGACCGCGAAAAGGCCGCAGGAAATAAACTTAGCGGAAAGGTCTTTGCCTATAACGATGAAACCCAGATGGTTCGCTTTGAAGGCCCCGTTAACTTGTTTTACGGCATAAAAGATTTTAACATTACCGCTACAGCTATAGGTCAGGGAAACATTAAAACCAACGATATACAATTTAACGCACTGGTTGTTGTAAATACCACAGCTTTGCCGGCAGCGTTTCAGCTTATGGCTGTTGATTTGATGAACGTGGTGAAAAACGAAACCGTAGAAGAAGGCCTGGGCGACCGCACCGATTTGTTGTACAAGCTGGCCGATATAGTAGGCGAGCGTGCAGCAAGAGATTATGAGAAGCGCAGCACCCTGGCGTATGTTTCGCTGGCTTCCCTGCCCGAAACAGCCAAAGCCCTTACTTTTGCCAACGTAAATTTCAAGTGGTCGCCTCAGCACAAAGCTTTTTACAGCGAGGGCGCCCTGGGACTGAGCAACATTGGCCGGAACGACATTAACGGGGCTTTCGAAGGCTTTATGGAAGTTCGTAAAACCGAAGACGGTACATCGGCATTTAATGTGTTTATTAAGGCCTCACCGGAATCGTGGTATTATTTCAGTTATGAAGATAACCGCCTGTTGATGTACTCATCGAACGAGGAATTTAACAATACCGTGGCCAAACGCACCAATTCGGGCAAAGCAAAGGTGGGCGAAATGGTGTACATTCCTGCAACTGAAGACGAAACGCTGGCGTTTATCAACCGCTTCCGCCGCGACTATTATGGTATAGAAGTACCCTATAATCTCAGCGCCGGAACAGCCGGAAAGAAAACCAAAAAAGAAGACGAGGGCGATGGTTTTTAAACCAAACAGCCGCCATATTTCAGGAATAAAGGTGCAGTTAGCGCAAATACCTTTAATTTGGGCAGCTAAAAATCGCGTTAAATGGTACAAACCTATATTGAGCAACACCGGCAGCGTTTCCTGGACGAACTGATAGCCTGGCTGCGCATCCCATCGGTATCGGCCGACAGCCGCCACACATCCGATGTACGCCGCGCGGCCATCTACTTAAAAGAAAAGCTTGCCGAAGCCGGAGCCGGCAACACCGAATTAATTGAAACCCCCGGACATCCGGTGGTGTACGCAGAAAAAATCATTGACCCTGCACTCCCTACCGTTTTGGTGTACGGGCATTACGATGTACAGCCACCCGATCCGCTCGAACTATGGGCCAGCCCCCCGTTTGAACCGGTAATACGCTATGATAAAATCTTTGCCCGTGGTGCCTGCGATGACAAAGGTCAGGTGTACATGCATGTTAAGGCTTTGGAAATAATGAACCGGCTCAATGCCCTTCCATGCAACATTAAGTTTATGGTAGAGGGAGAAGAAGAGGTAGGCTCGGCCCACCTGGCCGAATTTGTAAAGCAAAACCGTAACCGACTTAAAGCCGATGTTATTCTCATTTCCGATACGGCCCTCATCTCGCTCGACACACCCTCCATTACAGTTGGCCTACGCGGCCTTAGTTATGTGGAAGTAGAAGTAACCGGCCCTAACCGCGATCTTCATTCGGGTGTGTATGGCGGGGCTGTGGCCAACCCAATCAATGTGCTGGCTAAAATGATTGCCGCCCTGCACGATGATGACGGCCGGGTTGCCATTCCGGGCTTTTACGATAAGGTGGCCGTGCTTACCGATGAAGAACGCCGGGCGCTGAACCGCGCCCCCTTTAACCTGGAACAGTATAAGCAGGAACTCGGCCTTGCCGATGTGCACGGTGAAAAAGGCTATACCACCCTGGAGCGCACCGGTATTCGCCCTACACTGGATGTTAACGGCATTTGGGGTGGCTATACCGGTGAAGGAGCAAAAACAGTGTTACCATCAAAAGCCAGCGCAAAAATTTCCATGCGGCTGGTTCCCCATCAAGATCCAAACGAAATAACCACCCTGTTTACCAAACACTTTCTGTCGCTAGCTCCTGCTTCGGTTAAAGTAAAGGTTACACCCATGCACGGAGGCGAACCTGTAGTAACGCCTACCGATTCGAAAGCCTTCCGGGCAGCCAGCCGTGCATTTGAAGAAGTGTGGGGCAAAGCTCCCATCCCCACACGCGACGGAGGCAGTATACCCATCGTTGCCTTGTTTAAAAAAGAACTCGGCCTGGATACCGTGCTCATGGGCTTCGGCCTCGATTCCGATGCTATACATTCGCCCAATGAACATTACGGACTCATCAACTTCTTCCGCGGCATTGAAACCATTGTGGCCTTTTACCGGCATTTTGCTGCCGAAGGGTGAGCCCTAAACTAATTTTTACCAGCCCGTGTTAGCACATCGTTAGCTTTTCTGTTCGTATGAAGACACTGCACCTTGCGCTAGTTCTTTTTAACCTGCTTCAGGTACCGGCTACAGCCCAGATTTTAAAACCAGCTAAATGGAGCTGGGCGCCCTCGGCCACTTCGGTCAAAGCCGGTGATGAGCTGGAACTGATTTTTACCGTAACCACCGATAAAAACTGGTACGTATATGCCAACAATTTCGACCCCGACTGCGGGCCAATGTTAACCACGGTAACATTCGAAAAGCACCCGTCATTTCGAACAGTGGGTGAACTTGTGGCGGTAAATCCGCTGAACAAACATGATGAAATTTTCGGATGTGATGTAAAAATATTCAAAGACAAGGGTGAGTTTCGCCAGCGCATCCGCATACTTTCGGCTCAACCGGTAATTAAGGGAGTGATTGAGGGGCAAACCTGTACGGAAGTGGATGGCCGTTGTATTCCTTTTGAAGAAGACTTTGAAATTTCCGGCCTAACGGTTACTGGCAGCCTGCAGGGTACTGCCAAACCTGAGCCTGCCGGCAAGGCAGCCGGACAAACAGACTCTGTTCCTGCCATGGCTGCACAGCCCGTGGCAACAGCCCAGCCGGGACCGGTACAGGGGCCTGTTCTGGATGTAACCATTCTGGATGGGAAGAACGAACTCGCCAATGAATCATTTTTGGGTTACCTGGTGTTTGCTTTTGTTCTGGGCCTGGTGTCGCTTATAACCCCTTGTGTTTTTCCCATGGTGCCCATGACGGTTACCTTCTTTCTGCGCGACAACCAGACGCGCAGGCAGGGCATACGCAATGCTGTAATATTTGGCATTTCAATAGTGATTATTTATACCCTGGCCGGCACTTTGTTTGCTATTTTACTCGGAGCCGAAGGACTTAATGCGCTGGCTACCCACTGGGCGCCCAACCTGCTGGTGTTTGTTATATTCATCGTGTTTGCCCTTTCTTTTCTGGGTTTATTCGAAATTACGGCACCGCATCAGCTGGTAAATAAAGCCGACCGCCAGGCTGAAAAAGGCGGATTGGCTGGCATCTTTTTTATGGCAGCCACTTTGGTGCTCGTTTCGTTTTCTTGCACCATACCTATTGTGGGCAATGTGGTGGTGCTTTCGGCCGGAGGTCAAATCATAAAACCCATTCTGGCTATGCTGGCCTATTCACTGGCCTTTGCTATTCCGTTTACCTTGTTTGCGGTTTTTCCTGAATGGATGAAAGGCCTGCCTAAATCGGGCGGTTGGCTTAATGCCGTTAAGGTTACGCTTGGTTTTCTGGAACTGGCACTGGCACTTAAGTTCTTCAGCATAGCCGATCAGGCCTATCACTGGGGCTTGCTGGATAGAGACGTAAACATTGTGTTATGGATTGTAATTTTTTCCTTGCTGGGTTTTTACCTGTTGGGCAAAATACAATTGCCGCACGATAGTCCACTGGAAAAAATTTCAGTACCCCGGCTGCTGCTGGCAATAGCGGTGTTCTCGTTTGTGGTGTACCTTATACCCGGTTTGTGGGGAGCGCCGCTCAAAGCCCTGGCGGGCTACCTGCCACCTCAGTATACCCACGATTTCGATCTGGTGGCCATGACGCGCACCACGCGCACCAACACCCTTTGCGAAGAACCCCGCTATGCCGACTTTCTTCATCTTCCACATGGCCTGCAGGGCTACTTTGATTACGAGCAGGCATTGGCCTGCGCCCGCCAGCAAAACAAACCCCTCTTTATTGACTTTACCGGACACGGGTGCACCAACTGCCGCGAAATGGAGGCCGTGGTCTGGAGCGACCCGGCCGTGCTGGAACGCCTCAGAAACGACTTTGTAATTGCTGCTCTGTACGTGGACGACAAAACACCCCTGCCGGAAAAAGAATGGGTGGTTTCTGCCTACGATGGGAAAGTGAAAAAAACATTAGATTCGGCTTGCCAAACAAATGCCGACCTCCAGATAACCCGGCTCAACAACAATGCCCAGCCTTTTTATGTGCTGGTTGGCAAAGACGAACGGGTGCTGGCATGGCCCTACGGCTACGACCGCAGCGTGGATAAATTTGTCGAGTTTCTGGAACAGGGCAAACGCAAATACAGGGAGTTGTATCACTGACCATTTAACTGATTTTGCTATTTTTACCTGCTATTTTTTTGCAGATAAATTTTTTGCCCCTTTGGCCGTGCTATATGAAGAAGTTTGTCCTCTATGCTCTTTTTCTGGTCATTGCTGTAACGCAGTTAAGTTCGGTTTGGCGAACACCCGGTAACGATGGCGCCATGCCGTTTTCGTTTACTGTCTCGCTTCCTCCGCAACCCAATACCTTGTTTGGCCTGCCTGTTGACGGCCATGTGGTTATTGAAGACCGGATAAAGCGAAATCAGTTCCTCACCGATATATTCAAACAATACCATGTTCCCGATTACTTCATACAGCAGGCAGCTGCACTTCCGCGAGAAATCTTTGATGTGCGCAAAATAGTTCCAAACCGTAAAATTACCCTCATATGCCGGAAAGACTCCCTTCGCACACCCAGGGCACTAATTTACGAACCCAACGCGGTGGATTATATTGTCTTTAATCTCGATAAAACACTAACAGTTGAAACCTGCAAGCGTGAAGTGGTAGTTGCCGAACGCGAAATAAGTGGTGTAATAGAGAGCTCACTGTTTCAAACCATAGCTCAAATGGGCATTACCTACGAGCTAACCAACAAGGTGGTGGATATTCTGGCCTGGCAGGTGGACTTTCAGCGACTTAACCGTGGCGATGAAATAAAAATAATTTACGAAGACCGGATGGTTGAAGGACACAGCATTGGCGTGGGAAGCATTAAAGGCATTTATTTTAAAAGCGGAGAAAAGACGGTATATGCCATACCTTTCGACCAGGGCGAAGGCCTCGAATATTTCGATGAAAAGGGCAACAGCCTGCGAAAGGCCTTGCTGAAATATCCTATAGAATTTACCCGCATCAGCTCGCGATATTCCATGAGGCGGTTTCATCCCGTGCTTAAAGTTAACCGTCCGCACCTCGGTACCGATTTTGCAGCACCCACCGGAACCCCTGTGCGTTCGGCAGGCGATGGCGTGGTGCTGGAAGCCGGCTATACGGCCAACAATGGAAATTATGTTAAAATTAAACACAACAGCACCTATACCACGCAATATCTGCACTTGTCGCGCATAGCACCGGGAATAAAAAGAGGAGTATCGGTAAAACAAGGGCAATGGATTGGCAACGTTGGCAGCACCGGCCTGGCTACCGGTCCGCATCTGTGCTATCGCTTCTGGAAAAACGGAGTGCAGGTAGATGCCCTAAAAGTTGAATTACCCTCCGCCCGGCCTGTAAGTAATGAATATCGCGAAGCGTTTAACAGGCACAAAGAAGAAATTGTGAACAGGCTTAACGCTATACCTTCTGCTGGTGTGTATTTGTACGCCTCAGCCTTGCAGGCTGAGTAATAAATAACAAGCTCGAAAGATACTTTTGCCGGGCGCTTTGCGTATAATGCATAGAAACCATGAAACGCTGTGTTATTATTCTTATCAGTACTCTGATCCTCGCACGGTTGGCGTATACGCAAGGGGTGGCCCTGGTAATGAGCGGGGGCGCAGCCAAAGGCCTGGCCCATATTGGCGTTATCAAGGCGCTGGAAGAACACAGTATACCCATTGATTATGTGGTGGGCACTTCTATGGGTGGAATTGTAGCCGGTTTTTATGCAGCCGGCTACTCGCCCGAAGAAATGGAAGCCCTTGTGCTTTCGCCCGACTTCCTCAGGTGGATACGCGGCCTGCCCGAACAGGGACATAACTATCATTACTACCATCATGACAACATACCGGGATTTGTAACCTTAAACCTATCGCTCGACTCTACCCGCTCATTCCAGTTTAATTCTGCACTGGCCAGCGATGTGTCGCTCAACTACATGCTAACCGAAAAACTTGCCCGCGCCTCGGCCATTGCACGCAATAATTTCGACAGCCTGTTTGTTCCTTTGCGCGTGGTTGCGGCCGATGTATTTACCCAAAGTCAGGTAATACTCAAATCAGGACTGGTAAGCGATGCGCTGCGCGCCACCCAGACAGTTCCGCTTTTTTATTCCCCCATTAAAGTAGATAACCGGTATCTGTTTGACGGAGGCATTTACAATAACTTTCCGGTCGATGTGGCCCAAAAAGAATTTAACCCCGGTGTGGTGCTGGGCAGCAATGTCTCTTCCAAAGTTTTTAAAGAATATCCCTATGGCAGAGACGACCAGCTTATTGGCCGGTTTTTGCTGTACATGCTGCTGGACAATGCCGACCCGGAAGAACTGGCCGACAACGGCCTTTATATTGAGCCCGACATAAGAAACTACAACGGTTTTGACTTTGATAAGGCCAGGGCCCTGATAGACAGCGGCTACAACGCAGCTTTACGCCTCATGCCCGCCATTAAGGCCTGTATTACCGAAAGACGCACAAAAGCCGAAGTAAACGCCAGGCGCAGGGCATTTCTGGAAAAATACTGTGCCGAAAGGGCAGGGCATTTGGTGTTTTCGGGTTTCAACCCGCGGCAGCAACGTTATATTAAAAGAATTTTTAACGACAGGCCCGGCATGGGCTACCGCACCCTGCAGGAAATGAAAAGTGGTTACTTTAAGCTGGTAACCGAACCTTTTTTTGCCAATGTGTACCCTTCGTTGATTTATGACCCGGCCGACACGGCCTTTCATCTTCACCTGACCCGCCGGCCGCAGCGTAACTTCAACATATCGTTCGGTGGTGTTGCCGCTTCCCGCAACATCAGCAACATTTATCTCGGACTTAACTATTATTACTTTAGCCGCACCCTTACCCATGTGTACGCAGCCCTGCAAACCAGCAGCTTCTACCAATCGCTGCTGGCAAACGCCCGGATTGATTTTACCCAGCTCGGCCGGTTTTATGTACAGCCCGAAATTGTTCACCAAACCTTCGATTATCTGGAAAGTACCGATTTGTTAAAAAAAACCAATCCCATTGTGCTTCGCAGGCTCGACCGGAGAGCTTCGGCAACCCTGGGGTGGCCGGCAGGCAACAGATTCAGAACCATTTTGAAAACAACAGCCTTTTCGAACATTGATCGCTACTCCAACCGGAAAGCATTTACCAGCCTCGATACGCTGGACGAACTCCACCTTTCGGGATGGCGTACGGATGCAGCCATTACATCGAACACGCTCGACAGAAAACAATATCCCTCCTCCGGCCGTGCATTTGAGCTGTGCCTTTCGTGGTTTACTGTTCAGGAAAAGTATGTGGCCGGAAGCACTGCCGACCCATCGCTGCAAAATGTGCCGAACCGCCATTTGCAGTGGTTCAGATTAAAGCTTTCGGCCGAACAGTATGTTAACAAAGGCAGGTACCGCCTGGGCTATTTTGCCGAAGCCGTGCTGTCTGGGCAGCCGGCCTTTCGCAACTTTACCGGCACGTTGGTCAATGCGCCGGCATTTCTTCCTTTTCAGGATAGCCGCACCCTGGTGCTGAACAACTTCAGGGCATTTAGTTATGCCGCTGCCGGTCTTCGACAGATATTCATCATCCGACCCAATGTACTTGATTTTCGCCTTACCGGTACTTTGTTCAAACCCTGGGAAACCCTTAACCAGGGCCCGGCACAGGAGGTTATTCTCAGGCAGGAAAACGATGCGATGTTCTTTGCCGCCTCGGCCGGCCCGGTGTACCATTCGCCACTTGGGCCGGTAAGTTTAAGTGTTAACTATTATGACGATTCAGCCAACCGGCTGGGCATTTTGCTGCATGTGGGTTTCCTGCTTTTTAACCGCCATTCGATAGATGAGTAAAGCCCGGAAAATTTTTTGTACTGCCGGCTGCTTCAGGGTTTTTTGAATTTTAAGTATGTTTACCCGTCAAACAACCCTTCACATTGTTCATGTGCCGGATTTTACTTGTTTTCAACGCATGTATATTTGCTGCCGTTGCTCAGGCCCAGGTAGTACAATGGGCCTCTAAAGTGCTGGAATTTTCGAGCGAGCTAACGCCTGTTCAGTACTCTGCCCAGCAGGTTCTGGGTAAGCCCAATGTGCTTCCGGCGGGCGGACAAAACCCCAATGCCTGGGCTCCTGACCGGCCCGATCGCAAAGAATTTATAAAAGTCGGCTTTGAAACACCCATGCAGATCAGGCAGATAGCCGTTGCCGAATCGCATAATCCCAGCGCGTTATTTAAAGTATACCTGTATGATGAAAGCGGGCGGGAGTATCAGGTACATACACTAAACCCCCAGGCCATACCCTTAAAAGGCCGCATGCTAAACCTTTTTGTTGAGCGCACACCCTACAAGGTAACTGCTGTAAAACTGGAATTTGACGGGGCTGCCGTGCCCGGGTACTTTGGCATTGACGCTGTGGCCGTTGCCGACTCCGATTATCCCGTAATTGCCTTTGTTCCGCAGCCGGCATTGCTTGCCAGCGGAATAGTGGTGGAGCAACTGGACGAAAACGTGAACAGCGAGTATTCTGAGGTAAACCCATTGTTATCGCCCGATGGAAAAACCCTGTATTTCAGCCGGAGAAATCATCCGCAAAATACAGGAGGCGTAAACGACAAGGAGGACATTTGGTACTCCGAACTGGGCACCGATGGAAAATGGCAGCTGGCCAAAAACATGGGACCCGAATTCAACAACGAGTATCCCAATTTCATTAACACCATAACCTCGGTTACACCCGATGGCAAATCGGCCATAATGCTGCTGGGCAACAAATACATGCCCAATGGCAAAATGCTGGCCGGCGTTTCAGTAAGCACCAATGTAGGCGGAAGCTGGACAAGGCCCGTACCGCTTAACATCACCAACGATTACAACTTTAATGAAAAAGCCAACTACTTTCTGGCCAACAACCGCAAAACCCTTATCATGTCTGTAGAGCGCGAAGACTCCAATGGCGACCGCGACCTGTATGTTTCATTCATGAAAGAAGACAGCACGTGGACCGAACCCCTTAACCTGGGCAGCGTGATTAACACCGCAGGCACCGAGTCGGCTCCTTTCCTCGCGGCCGATGACAAAACCCTTTACTTTTCGTCAAACGGCTTCAGCGGATACGGCGGTTCCGACATTTACGTGTCGCGCAGACTGGACGATACGTGGACCAACTGGTCAGAACCCGAAAACCTGGGCCCGGAGATAAACTCACCGCTGGAAGATGTATTCTTCAACATACCGGCCGAAAGCGAGTATGCCTATTATTCACGCGGAGTAACCGAAACGAACCTGGATATTTTCAGGGTTAAACTTCCCATTTACAAAAGCCCCGAACCCTGGGTAACGGTAAAAGGCAAGCTGGTAGATGCCGCAACCGGCAAACCCATTGGCGCAAAAATTATTTACGAACGCCTGCCCGATGGAGCAGAAATGGGCATCACCCAGTCTGACCCCGCAACCGGTGAGTACGAAATAAAACTTCCCGCAGGCCACCTGTATGGCATACGGGCCGAGGCCAAAGACCACATATCCGAAAATCAGAACCTGGACCTGCGAAACATAACCAACGACCAGATAATTGAACACAGAGATTTTAACCTGCAGCCAATACGGGTAGCCCGCATCGATGAAAATGCCACCATTACCCTGAATAATATTTTCTTTGATTTTGACCGCGCCACCCTGCGGCCCGAGTCGTTCCCCGAGCTGGATCGCCTGGTGAAATTAATGAACGAACGTCCGGATATGAAAGTGGAAATTGACGGGCACACCTGCGATATCGGAGAGGAGCAGTATAACATGGGCCTGTCCGAACGCCGGGCACGTGCCGTTCAGAAATATCTGGTGCAAAAAGGAATAGCCGATTCGCGCGTTGAAGTAAAATTCTTTGGCGAAAGCCGGCCTGCTGTTCCCAACACCAACCGGGAAACACGCAGGCAAAACCGCAGAGTTGAATTTAAAATCATTACGCCATGACCAGGTTAGCTACACTTTGTTTATGGCTGCTTTCGGTTTACCTGCCTGCCCAAAATGAGCCGCCCGTTGTGGTGGCCTCGGGCCGGGTGCTGAATGCCGAAACCAAAGAGCCTGTGCAGGCCCGTATTACCTGGCAAAGCCTTCCGTATGGCAATCGCATGGGTGTTATGAATGGCGAAACCTTCAGCTTTCAATTGTTCGATAATGACCGCTATGCCATTACGGTAGAAGCCCCCGGGTATGCATCGGCCAAATACATGCTCGATCCGGCCGAAGCCGTTGAAGGAAAGATTGTAAAGGATATTGAATTGCAGCATTCGGCCGGCAATGCATCGCGCAAACATACCGTGGGACAGGTTATCCGGCTCGACAACCTTATTTTCGAACAGGGAAAATCCAAAATCGACCCTTTGTCATTTCAGGAGCTGGATTTGCTGGTAAACCTGATGAAGGAAAACAAATCCATGGTTATACAATTAGAAGGGCATACCGATTACCTGGGCGATCCCGACAAAAACCTGAAACTATCCGAACAGCGGGTAGAAAAGGTCCGCGATTACCTCATGTCGAAGGGCATTCACAAACACCGGGTAAAAACAAAAGCGTTTGGCGGAACAATGCCGCTGTCGCGCGATGATACCCCCGAGGCCCATCGGCTAAACCGCAGGGTAGAGGTAAGGATACTCCAGAACTGATTTACCTTCCTGCAGCCGATGCCAGTGCAGGCGCAGAAAGCTGTTCGATAATAAACAATCTGCGCAACAGGTCGCTGCGCTCTTTTTCCGAAAAGCCGTGCTCATTTATCATCAGGCTTAATATACCGGCAATTTCCCGTATTCTGCCCGATTGATAAAAAACCGAGGCCTGCTGCAACAGATACACGCTCTTTTTCAGGTTGCCTTCATTAAGGGCACAAACTGCCTGATTGAAATAGTCAAGACCGCGCAACTCCTGTACCGATAAAACCCTGAAATAATCTTTACGATAGGCGTAGCCCCGCAAGGCACCGGTAACAGGCGGGGGCATTTGCCTGTAGAATGCAATGCGGGCTTCCACCTCTTCAGGCTTACTTACAATGCCGTTCAACGGGTCGGTAGTTTCAATCAGCCAGGTGCTACCCCCAACATTAGCCAGAAGAAATATGTGATAGTTAGTTTCAACAATGCGATAAGAAACCTGAAAGTGGTCCAATAAAAGAGCAAAAAATGTGGAGGCCGTTAAACAATTATACGCCCCGGTTTGCAGGGCCTCTGCCAATGTTGTCCCCTCCTTGAATTGCTTTAACACCTGCCGATGCATTTGCGAGAAAAGCATGCGCACAAAACCGGCTTCGGTGTGCCGGGGACGCTTTTTCTCCATTTTTTCAGCAAGGGCCCGCAAATCCGCCGATGCCAGCACGTTTTCAGGATACACAGAGGCCCCGTGGGCACCCGCAGAGCCCAGTGTGAGTACAAGCGTTATGAGTAAAATGAGCCTCAATGGTATTCCTTGTGTTAAGCCAATGTTAACAAAATTAGCAAAATATTAATTCAGGAATAATACGCTTAACAATTTCTTAACATTAAAGCAGATAGCTAAAAATGCTTAACTTACTCGCGTCATGGCAGTTCAAACCGACACCCCAGTGCTTCAGGCCCGCGAGGTATTCGAAAAGCAGCGTAAATTTTCAGCACAGTTGCGCAGCGAGCCGTTAAAGGCCCGAAAAAGGCGCCTTTCTTCCATTATAGATTGGGTAAAAGCCCATCGTGATAAAATACATGAGGCTTTACACCATGACTTGCGCAAGCCGGCAACCGAAACGGATGCCACTGAGGTTATTCCGGTTATAACCGAAGCGCGCCATGCCCTTACTCACCTCGATGAGTGGGCCAGGCCGCGTAAAGTAGATGCCCCCTTTACCATGCTGGGAACACGTTCGGTATTGCAGCCCGAACCTAAGGGTGTTTGTCTGATTATATCCCCGTGGAATTATCCGTTTAGTCTGGCCGCCGGCCCGCTGATATCTGCGCTGGCCGCTGGCAATGCCGTTGTAATTAAGCCCTCTGAACATGCTCCGCACACCGCAAGGCTTCTGCGTGAAATGGTGGAGGCGCTTTTCACCGAGCAGGAAGTAGCCGTTTTTGAAGGTGGTTCTGAAGTGTCGCAGGCGCTTCTTGCCTTCCCCTTTAACCACATTTTTTTTACCGGCAGCACGGCCATTGGCAAACTGGTTATGAAGGCTGCAGCCGAACACCTGTCATCGGTAACCCTGGAGCTGGGGGGTAAGTCGCCCGCCCTGGTGCTGCCTTCAGCCCACCTGAAAATGGCAGCCCGTCGCATTGCCGTAACCAAGTTTGTAAACAACGGCCAGACGTGCGTGGCTCCCGATTATGTGCTGGTACACCAGTTGCAACTGAATGAATTTATTGAAGAGCTGCGAACCGAAACCCTGAAATTATTTTCCGAAGGGGGGCAACCCATGGAAAACTCACCGCACTATGGGCGCATAATCAACCAAAGCCATTTCAACCGGCTGCAAAAGCTGGTCGAAGATGCCATTGCGCGCGGGGCACGTCCTGAGCTTTCAGGTACAGTTAACGTTACTGACCGTTTTATGCATCCCATTATCCTCTCGCAGGTGCCCGAAGACGCCCTGTTGATGCAGGAAGAAATTTTCGGACCGGTACTACCGGTGCTTACCTATACCCACTTAAGCCAGGCGCTTGGCTTTATTGCCGGCAAGCCCTCGCCACTGGCCCTTTATATATTTGGCACAGATAACGCTGAAACCCGTAAAATCATAAACCAGACTGTATCGGGGGCTGTTTGCGTAAACGACTGCGCCATACATTTTTTGCACGCTAACCTTCCCTTTGGCGGAGTAAACCATAGCGGCATCGGAAAAGCACACGGATACTTCGGTTTTCAGGCCTTTTCGAACGAAAAACCGGTTTTGAGGCAACGAAAAGGATTAACCTCCGTTTCTTTCTTTTACCCGCCTTACAACGGGCGCAGTAAAACACTTATGGACTGGTTAATCCGGATGCTGTAGCAAAAAAAAATCATTTGCCTTTGCGGCCCGATTTTTGCAACCACCTTTCGTACCTTTGCAATGGGGTTGTTCCACTAACTTATTTCCTACTATGCTAAAAAAAATTGCCATTGCCTTCGTTGTTTTAATTGTGTTGCTATTGGCAGCGGCGTTCATCCTTCCGGTTGTGTTTAAGGATGAAATCAAAACAGCCATAGACCGCGAACTGGCCCAAACGGTAAATGCCGATGTGGTTTTTGATGTAGATAAGTTCAATCTTACCCTGTTTAGAAACTTTCCCAACATCACCATACAGCTGGCCGATTTCGGAATAATAAACCGCGAACCTTTTGCAGGAGAAGTACTATTTGCCGCCCAGCGGCTTGAAGTGGAATTAAACCTTAAAGACCTGTTGTTTGGCGACCAGCTCAGGCTAAAAGGCATAACTTTAATTAAGCCCATCATTAACATAAAAGTGCTGGAAGATGGCCGCGCTAACTACGATATAGCAATTACAACGCCCGACACAACCACAACTGCAGAAGAACCCTCAGCTTTTTCATTTGGCATTGACCACTGGCAAGTGGTTGACGGAGATCTGGTATATGATGACCGCTCCATTCCCTTTTTCCTGGAACTTAAAAACGTTAATCACCGTGGCAGCGGAGACTTTACCCAGGATGAATTTGATTTGAAAACCTACACCGTTGCCGATACGGTAAATGCCGGCTACGGCGGCACCATGTACCTTACCAACAAAAAGGCCGAAGCCGATGCCGTGCTTTCTATTAGTGAAAACTACTCCAAATACACCTTCCGCGAAAATACGGCCAGAATAAACGACTTTACTATACAATTCGATGGCTGGTTTAAAATGAATGAGGATAATTTTGATATGGATATTACATTCAATAGTCCCGAAAACACTTTTAAAAGTCTGCTGTCGCTTGTGCCTGGCATGTACACCGAAAACTTTAAAGACCTGCAAACCGGCGGAGAGCTGGCTTTTTCGGGATATGTTAAAGGAATATACAGCGATAACCGGCTACCGGCTTTTGCCCTTAACCTGAAGGTAGATAACGGCATGTTTCAATATCCCGATTTACCCAAGCCCGTGTCGAATATACAACTGGATATGAAAGCAGAAAGCCCCGATGGTGTTATTGAAAATATGGTAATCAATATTGCAAAACTACACCTTGATTTCGGGTCAAATCCCCTCGATGCGCGCGTTAGCATAGCTAAACTTTATCCCACGCAGGTAGATGCAAATATCCGTGCCCGGCTTAACCTGGCCGAAGTAACCCAGATGTTTCCGGTGCAGGGCCTGGAGCTAAAAGGTAATTACGCAGTAGACCTTACGGCAAACGGGGTGTACGATAGCCTGAAAAAAACCATCCCGTCGGTTGATGCATCCATGACCCTCACCAATGGCTTTGTAAAATCGGCCGAATTTCCTTTGCCCCTTCAGGATATGAAGTTTCAGGCCGAAATTAAAAGCCCGTCAGGCAAAATGAACGAAACCACCATTGCCGTGCAGGGCTTTTCCATGATGATGGATAACGAAAAGTTCACTGCCGATGCGGTGGTACGCAACCTGGAAGACTACACCTGGGATCTTAAAGCCGACGGAAGCCTGGATCTGGCTAAAATAACAAAGGTATTTCCGCTGGAAGGCATGACCTTGTCCGGAAAGGTAAAGGCCAACCTTCAAACCCAGGGCCGCATGTCGGATGTTATGGCGCAACGTTACGATAAACTGCCCACCAGCGGAAGCGCCACGCTTACCAACTTTGTGTATTCGGCAGCCGATCTGCCCTATACCGTTACCCTGTCTGCCGCCGAATTGATTTTTGACCCCCGGAAAATAGATCTTAAACAACTAAAGGGCACGGCAGGGCGCAGCGACTTTAATCTTACCGGTTCGGTAACCAACTACATGGGGTACCTTTTTGGCCAGAATGAGCTGCTTAAAGGTAACATGGTGTTTACTTCAAATGTGCTGGACCTGAATGAATTCATGACCGATACCGGCACCGAAAGCCCATCGGCCGACACCGCTACTTATGGTGTAATACCTGTACCCCAAAATATTGATTTTGTATTGCAGTCTTCGATAGGCACGGTTAAAATGATGGATTATACCCTTACCCGCGCCACCGGCAATATTATTGTGCGCGATGGGGTTGCCAGCCTTAACGGATTGTCGTTTAACATGCTGGGCGGGGCATTTACCGTAAACGGCTCCTACGACCCCCGTGACCTGCAGCATCCTAAATACGACTTCGCCCTTAAAATCGAAAGCCTCTCCATTGCGCAGGCGGCATCGTCATTCTCGGTGGTAAATACCTATGCACCGGTTGCAGGCCTGGTTAACGGCAACTTTTCTACCGATTTTAAGATAAGCGGTGAACTGCTGCCTAACCTTACGCCCAATCTAAAAACTGTAAATGGCGAAGGGCTTATAAAAATTGCTCAGGCTGCCCTGCGCGAATCGAAACTCGTATCCGGCATTACTGCATTAACCAAACTGGATGATGCCAGTGAGGTAACTCTGAAAGACGTAATCATGTCAGCCGCTATCAAAGACGGCCGCCTGAGTGTAAAACCTTTTGATGTGCGTTTTGGGCAATATAAAACCACTATTGCCGGAAGTACCGGTCTGGATGGTTCGCTGGCCTATAACCTGCGCATTGAAGTGCCGGCAGGTAAACTCGGAGCCCAGTTCAATTCGTTTGTAAGCCAGTACACCGGCACAAAAACCGACCCCAATACACCTGTTCCGCTTAACATTGCCCTCGGGGGCACATTTGCCAGTCCGCAACCCAAACTGGTTTTAACCGAACAAAAACAGCAACTGCAGCAGGCAGTTACCGAAGCCGCAAAACAGGAAGTAGAGAAAAAAGCCGGTGAACTTGTGTCCGGACTGTTGGGCGGAAAAAACACCAAAGCCGATTCGGTTAAGACCGACAGCGTGGCCAAACCTGAAGATCTTAAAAAGAAAGCAGTTGATGAAGGCGTAAAAGCCATACAGAACCTGCTAAAGAAAAAGAAAAATCAATAAATCAAGCCCTGTCACGTAGGTTTTTTGCCGGCCTTACACAGGCGGTAAATACATATCGGGTGGCTGCCAATAAATTAGCAGGGAAAAATCTTTAAACCATGCGCCACCTTATATGCTTGTTTCTTTTTGCCTGGGCGGGAGCCATGGCCCAGCAAACCGATACCACCCTTGTTCCGAAAATAAAAGATGAAGGGCTGAACCGTTCGCAGGTAATGCAGATTTTGCACATGCTTACCGATGTACACGGTCCGCGCCTTACCAACTCTCCGGGTTATAAAAAAGCAGCCGAATATGCCAAACAAACATTTGAAAAATGGGGCCTTGAAAATGTACATTACGACTACTGGGGCGAGGAATTTGGCAGAGGATGGCAATTGAAGAAATTCAGCCTGTCGGCCGTTTCGCCTGTATATTTTCCGGTAATAGCCTATCCGAAAGCCTGGTCACCTGGTGTTAAGGGCACTGTGGCTGCCGAGGCTGTTTATCTGGATTTAAAAACCGAAAACGACCTGGAGAAATACCGCGGCAAGCTGAAAGGGAAAATTGTGTTGTTCAGTCTGCCCACGCCGGTTAAGCCCGGCTTTGAGCCTGATGCCCGCAGGCTTGATGAAAAAGATTTGCTGGAGCTGGCCAACTCCGGCCCCACCGAGTCGTTTACCGGCCGAAGGTTTGTAGCTCCTACCGAACCCCAGCGCCTGGCATGGTTAAAGTGGGATTTGTGCATGAAAGAGGGTGCAGCGGCAATACTGGAGGCCAGTCCCTCGTTCAGGTTGGAAGACGGCACGGTAATGGTTGCTGCCGCAACTGTACCCTATCCACCCGAAACACCTTTTGCCGAAAGGCTTTCCTCGCGCAGCGCACAGGCTCCGAAAATCATGCCGCAGGTGGTGGTGGCAGCCGAACACTACAACCGCATGGTGCGGCAAATTCAGGATGGCCTTACCGTGCGCCTGGAGCTTACGCTCGAAACAGAATTTTTTCCTGCCGAACAGGGTTTTAACGTTATTGCCGAAATTCCGGGTACCGACCTGAAAGACGAGGTGGTAATGATTGGCGCCCATCTGGACTCCTGGCACAGTGGTACAGGCACTACCGATAATGGCTGCGGTTCGGCTGTGATGATGGAGGCTATGCGCATCTTGAAATCGTTGGGGCAGCAACCGCGCAGAACCATACGCATTGCCCTGTGGGGAGGTGAGGAGCAGGGCCTGCTGGGCTCGCGCTCGTATGTAAAACGCGTGCTGGGCGAACGGCTGGATAAATCCTTTCCGTATGATTCCATACGTTTAACCCAGGCAGGCGAAAAGTTTTCGGTGTACTTCAACATGGACAACGGCAGCGGCAAATACCGCGGTGTTTACCTGCAGGGCAATGAACATGCACGTCCGGTATTCAGAGAATGGCTTAAGCCTTTTGAAAAATGGGGAGCCTCAACACTCACCCTGCGCAACACCGGCGGCACCGATCATCTTTCATTCGATGCCATTGGCCTGCCAGGGTTTCAATTCATTCAGGATCCGATTGAGTACAGTACGCGCACACACCATACCAGTATGGACGTATACGACAAGGCCGTAGAAGCTGACCTGAAGCATAACGCCACCATAACGGCAGCGTTTGCCTGGTTTGCTGCCAACGCACCGGAAAAATTTCCGCGAAAGTAGAAATCTGGAAGGCAGATTATTAAAAACCGGATGAGGAAGGGATAAAGGGTAGGAGATTAAACTTCCGGATAACGGAAGCAATCCACCAGGTGATCGTTTACCAGTCCGCACGCCTGCATGTGTGCATACATTACGGTGCTGCCCACAAACTTAAATCCACGCTTCAGCAAATCTTTACTCAGCGCATCCGATTCTTTTGATGTGGCCGGAACCTGTTTCAGGGTTTTCCATTTGTTTACGATGGGCTGGTAATTGACAAACTGCCAGATGTATGTGTTGAAACTGCCGAACTCCTTCTGTACTTCCAGGAACCTTCTGGCGTTGTTTACTGCAGCATAAACCTTTAACCGGTTGCGTACAATGCCGGGGTCAAGTAAAATTTTTTCGAGTTTCTTTTCGGTAAACCGGGCCACTTTTTCCGGATCAAAACCAGCGAAGGCCTTTCGGTAGCCTTCGCGCTTATTAAGAATAATTTCCCAGCTAAGGCCGGCCTGGGCGCCTTCCAGAATTAAAAATTCAAAATGCCTGCGGTCGTCATGCACCGGCACGCCCCATTCGGTATCGTGGTAGTGTATGTAGCCGGGACTTTTAAGGCACCAGGGGCAACGGGTTTTTAAATCTGTGCCGGGAAGGGGGGTGTGCTTCATGTCGTTACGATTATTGAGGTTGGCTTATCTGCCAGAAATATAAGCTGCCTTTTCGGATAAACGTAGTTTATACACTTTTTTGAATTTTGTTATTGCTTATTTTTAGTTACCTCAAGAACTAAGCACTGGCCTGATTTTTCGGGATCTTTTCTGTGTTCTCGGTTGGCACTTCAGTTTTCCTTTCAAAATAAAGTTCCGGCAGAATAATTTTTATTTCCTGTTTGGTATCTTCTTTTTTCCAGTACACAATGAAATCCACTTTAGCACTTTTTAATTTATAGTGCCTCTCCTTCAGGCTCTCAATTTGCTTTTTAAATTTTCTTGAGAATTTAAGCACGCATTTGCCTTTATATTCCAGGCGCTCATCTGCGCTTATTGTCAATGTTTCTCCGCTTGTGATTCCGGAAATCAAATTTTGACGGTTTACAAAATAGCCAAGCCACACGTCCTTGAACGAAAGACGCATTGTCAACTGGTTCGGAGGCGGGTAGGTGTTGGGGTTTTCAAATCTTTCTAAATTATCGGCAGTGAATCTGTCGAGAAAGTTTGAGTTCAGATGAATGATCAGGTTTGATTTGGCTCTTGTCATGGCCACATATAAAAGGCGTTTTGCCTCATCTGTTGTATAATCGTAGTTTTCGAGCATAAGGAAAACGTTATCAAATTCTTTTCCTTTTGCTTTATGAATGGTTGAAACGAAAATTGTTTCGCTGCCTCCTTTATAGAAATCCTCAAGTTTTGATTCACGGATAAAAACTTCTAAATCGGATTTGTATTTCCTCTTTGGATTGATTGTTTCGAAATCTTTTATAATGTTTTCTAAAATTTCCAGTTTTGTACTGTGCTGGTACTTGCGAAGTATTGCTTGCTTGGCGTTTTCCCAGGCATCATCGCTGATGATATGAATATCATCAGTCAATTTTAAATTAACCAAAAAGTCGCGAACTTCAATAAGATTATATAAGCTAAAACCCTCGTTTAATTGAATTAATTTTGCCGGGACGCGGTTGCGCAAAAGTAACCCTGTAATTTGAAAGGCTTCTTCATTGGTTTTGGTCAGGACGCATGTTGTACCAGAGAGCTCTGCAGTGAGAATATCCTGGACAACAGGAACAATGAGATTTTCACTTTGATAATGAACAATTTTAATTCGTCCATTGTCGTTCTGCCTGGCAACACTGGGCGTTTGTTTCAGTCGGAAAGAGATTTGTTTTACAAATTGATTTGAAAAGTCAACAAGATTCTTTTTGCTTCTATAGTTCTCAACTAATTCATATTTTATAGCTTTGTATTGAGTTATGAAGTTTTTAAGGTATTTTGAATTAGATCCTCTGAATCCATAAATATTCTGATCGTCATCGCCAACTGCAATCACTCTCATGTCTTCATTATGATCCATCAAAATGTTTATCAAATTGAACTCATCTTCATTCATATCCTGTGCCTCATCAATTACCAGAACAGTTTTTGTAATTCGGCTGACTTCAACTTCTCTGTTTCTTATTTTCTGAACAGTAGTTCTTATTATTTCATCTGATTTCTCTATACTACCCACTCTGCCCAGCAAATCAAAACAGTACGAATGGAAAGTTTTTATCTCAATATAGTTGGCTGCATTACCAATTAGTTTAAGTAAGCGCTTTTTAAATTCTGTTGCCGCTGCTCTGGAAAATGTAAGCATGAGCAACTGCTCGTGTTTTACGTCTTCCATTATCAGCATCGATGCAAGTTTATGAACCAACACCTTTGTTTTTCCGCTTCCCGGCCCGGCCGCAACTACAATATGCTTTGTTTCGTTGTCATTTATTATTTTTAATTACGTTGGCGAAAGTTCTCCAAAAAGCTGACGGAATTTGGCCGGTGTAATATTTCGCTTTATTTCATGTTGTCGGCTGCCCGGAAAATATTTGTTGATAAAGGAAAAATAGATTTACAATGTTTATTACCTCTTCTTTTACAATTCCCAATTGGTCACTTATATAATCAATTCGCGACTCGGGCAATTCTTCAGTGGCTTGCTTTCTGCTCTTGTTGGAAAAAAGTTTTTTGATAATCCTGATAGCTTTTTCTTTTTGCTTCTCTTCAAATTTTCCGGAAGCATTGATTTTGGCAACTGCTTCATGTACATTTTTCGACAGAATGCTGTTGGCAAAAATTTTCGGCATGAAGGTTGCTGATATCAGCCTGTTCGCAAATTTCATTTTTAAATTTTTGGCGAATAAGATCTTCAACCTTTGTGCCAGTGCTTGTGTATGCAATGAAACGAAAAAATGAGTGGAACTCCTTTTGATCTTTCAAAAGCAGGTAAAAAATTTCTTTCAGGATCTTATCGGTTTGTTTAAAAGCGGTTATTTCATCATAAAACAAATCTCTTGCTTTTATAGAATCATTAAGCGGGTTGTTTGTGTCTTCTGACTGAAGTTTATCGTCTTTGACTAATGAATGGTAAGGCTTAGTAGGGAAAAGTAAAGGTGAGAGAAACAGCGTGTCAATGATGTTTGACGTGTCTATTCCCGCCTTATTGAGTTCGGGGCCAATGTATATTATATCATGATTTAGAATATTGTGTCCACATATAAATTTTGTTCCCTTTATAAACTGTATCAAGTCTGCAACCGAAGTTTTATGAAAAACACTCCCATCATCTTTAACGCTTCCTATATCAAGTATTTTTTTACTCCTTAAATCGATTTCAGTATCAATAAATGCGATGGAGCTCATTTTAAAAATATATCTTTATATTTTTTACTACAAAGTAACATTTTTAACCAGAATAGAGTCTTTTCATTCTGAGAAAATCGCCTGCTGTACTTAGCTATGTTCCAAACAAGTGATGAGATGAATCCCGCACTCCATTAGGTTGTATTTGTAGCCTGAATTGCATACTTTTCGAATATGATCAAACGGTGAAAACAAAATTATTCATCCATGAAAGCTTTAATTTCTTTATTACTCCTCCTTTCAGCCGGAACTGCATTTACTCAAGACCCCGAAGCCAAACTCAAAGAAATGAAAATAGAACTCTTTACCCCGCCTGCCCCGATGGCCAATTATGTGCGGGTAGTGCGCACGGGTAACCTGTTGTTCCTGGCAGGGCACGGACCAACCCGTGCCGATGGCACCAACATTCAGGGTAAAATTGGAAAAGACCTCACCACCGAACAGGGCTACATGGCTGCCCGACAGGTGGGTATTGCCATGCTCAGCACTTTAAAAAGCGAACTGGGCGATTTGAAACGTGTAAAACGAATAGTAAAAGTTCTGGGCATGGTTAACTGTACCGAAGGCTTTACTGACCAGCCCAAAGTAATGAACGGCTTTTCTGATTTAATGGTGGCCGTGTTTGGCCCGGCTGGCATGCATGCCCGGTCGGCAGTTGGTATGCACGCATTGCCTTCGAACATTGCCGTTGAAGTAGAAATGATTGTGGAAATAGAATGACTTATGGCCAACCGAAGAAAGATTTTAAAATCAATGGCCCTTTCGGCACTTGCCCTGTCCTGGGCCAGGGCATGGAGCTTTGACGCAGGGCAGCTGCCCCACACCAGTGATCCGGATTACTGGCAAAAAATACGCAATGCCTTTATGCTGTCGAAAGACAAAGTTTTTTTTAATACCGGTACAGTGGGAGCCATGCCCAAAGTGGTGGTGCAACGTGTTGTGGAACATCTTGAAAAACTGGCCACCGATGTAGCCGACTGGGATTACAAGACCGATATCGGGTGGATAAGCGGATATCATCCCCTGCCCGACCTGCGACAAAAGATAGCACAGCTTATTAACGCAGATGCACAAAGCGTTGCCCTTACCGACAATGTAACCAGCGCCATGAGCTACATAGCCATGGGCCTTAACCTTAAGCCGGGCGATGAAGTGCTAACTTCTAATCAGGAACACGGTGGCGGGCGTAGCGCATGGATGGTACGCGCTGCCCGCGAAGGAATTATTTACCGTGAAATAGACCTGCCCAAGCCAATAACAAATGAGGATGAGGTGTTATCGATCATTAAACGTTCGCTCAGGCCTCAAACCCGGGTACTCATGCTCTCGCACATCATTACCGGAAGCGGTGCCATTTTGCCTGTAAAAGAAATATGTTACGAAGCCCGGGCCAAAGGTATTATCACCGTGTTAGACGGAGCCCAAACCTTAGGCCACATTAAAGTGGATATACGCGATATTGGCTGCGATGCGTATGTGGGGTGCTTTCATAAGTGGATTGGCGCTCCGCCCGGAACAGGCTTTATGTGGGTACGCCCGGAGCTGCTGAAAAACCTGTGGACTTCGGTGTGCAGTTATCAGTGGAACAATCATGATGATGAAGGCTTTCGGTTTAGCCAGCGCGGAACCGGCAACTATTCGGTAATGATCGGCATGGATGCTGCGCTGGATTTTCACAATGAAATTGGTCCGCAGAGGGTATACGACCGTATAAAGTTTCTGGGCAGCTACCTGCGCGATGGGTTACGAAAGATGCCGAAGGTAAAAATATTTTCACCGGCTGATGAAGCAATGTGTGCGGGCATTACGGTGTACAATGTTGCCGGTTTAACGGGATCCCGACTGCAGCAGATTTTCTGGGAGCAGGCCCGCATGCGTCCGCGATCGCAGGGCGATGAATTTGGCGTACGACATTGTACTCATATTTACAATAGCGAAAAAGAGCTGGACAGGGCTCTAAACATAATCAAAAGCATATAGAAATTAGATGCAGAAAACGCAATAACATTATGATTAAAACCACACACCTAATCAAATTATTTTTATTTCATTGCTACCTGTGTTCCTTCGGGCAGGAGAACTTTATCTCAGGCTATATTGTAAAAGCCGAAGGTGACACCGTGTTAGGTTATGTAGATTATCAGCAATGGGTTAATTCTCCTGTGGAAATTGCCTTTAAAGCAAATATTAACGCTAAACCAGAAAAATTTAAACCGGAAGATATAAAATACTTTTATGTTAAAGCACCCAATGAACTATATATGGGTGTTAAAACTCAGTTAAGTGTCCGGCCGGGTAAAAGCTCCAGTCAGATTTCAAACGAAAATAAATTGGTGTTCGCCTTCGCACATGTACTGATAATCGGCCCTATGAGTCTTTACCGGATAAATTATCAAGATTCACCATATTATTTAATTGAAACGGCCGATGGCAGCGTGAAAGAATTAATTTTACTAAGGCGGTTGGTTTCAACCGACCATGCAACCTTTATGAAAGATTTCGCGGCATACAAAAATTTGCTGAAGGAATTTGAAAATACATGCAACAAACTGAAAGGGCAATCGGATAAAACTGGATTTAATGATAGAGATATCATAAGGTTTGTCACGGAATATAACAACTGTACAACAGGCAGGCAGGGCCAGGTTTTTAGATTAAACAAAAAGCCCATAACCAGGTGGGGAGCTGTTCTAGGCTATGCTGTTAATCAATATAACTTTTCTTCGCAGTACAGTTATTTAGACAATGGCCATATAATAGGTGGCAGCATATTGGCCGGCGGATTTATTGCCGCTTACCTGCCACGAGGAAGAGGCAGGTGGTCAGCTTCATTTGATGTTTTGTATAAGCCGGTTCGCATGAAAAACGAAACCAGATTTTATGAGGTATTCTCATATTACGAGAGCCAAAACAGTTTTTATTTCGATTTGTTAAAAATTTCAGCCTCATTCCGCCATACAAGTACTTACGGAAAAGTTCGACCTTATTTTTATGCCGGTGCAACCGCTTCGCTTCCTTTTCGTGCCGAAGCCCGATCGGTTTACAACCGGGTCAGCACAAACGATTATCAAACAAAAGTCTTCGAGGGTAAAGGTGAGCTCGGATATTTGCTGGGCGGGGGATTTAAAATAAACAAAGCAGAATGCGAGTTCAGATGGGAACGGCTGGATTATCAGAGAACCATGTTTATAAACGGGCAGACGTTTAATTTCATTTTTAAATATACGTTGTCCGGAAAACGTTAAGACAGCGCCCTGCGCAAATCATACACCAAATCATCAACCTGTTCTATACCCACCGATAGCCGCAAAAGTTTTTCGGTAATGCCTGCTGCCCTGCGCTCGGCCTGTGTTAACCTGCGGTGCGAAGTTTTTACCGGTTGATTAATGGTACTCTCTACGCCTCCCAGGCTTACCGCGGGCTTTATTAACTCCAGCCGGTTCACCACCCGGTCGGCATTACCCCTAACATCAAACGACACCATGCCGCCAAAGCCGCGCATCTGTGCCTGGGCAAGGGCATGACCCGGATGTACCTTAAGACCCGGGTAATAAACACGGGCAATTTTTTTATGCCGGCTCAGCCACCCGGCCAGATAAGCTGCATTTTGGTTTTGCTGCTGCACCCGCAGAAACAGGGTTTTAAGGCTGCGCTCCACCAGCCAGCAGGTATAGGCATCGGCATGCCCGCCAAAATGAATGGCACTTTGCTTAATGGTATCGATATGCTTTTGCGAAGCCACTACTACACCACACATTAAATCGCTGTGGCCGCCAATGTATTTGGTGCCGCTATGCAGCACCACATCAATACCCAGTTCCAGCGGATTTTGGTTAACAGGCGAAGCAAAGGTGTTATCAATAAGCGTGATGAGCTTACGCTGCCGGGCTATTTTTACAATGGCTGGCAGGTCGGTTATCTTTAACAAGGGGTTTGATGGAGTTTCAACGTACAATAACCGTGTTTTTTTTTGAATAGCTCTGCGGAAATTATCCGGTTGTGAGGCGTCAACCAAAGTATAGGTTATGCCATACCGGTTTAGCTCGTGCAGTACGGCATGATGCGTACCACCGTACAAATCCTGTTGAAACACCGCATGATCGCCCGCCCGGAGCAGGGCCATGAGGCTGGTAAAGATGGCCGCCATTCCTGAACTGAAAACCAGGGCATCCTCTCCCTTTTCAAGGGCCGCCATCTTTTTTGCTACGGCCTGGTGGTTGGGAGTGTTGAAATAACGGGGATAGAGAATATCATCTTTTCGGTAATCGTATGCTGCCGCTGGAAACAGGGGCGTAACGGTTCCGCCAAAACGGTTGTCGCCTTCCGAACCGGCATGTACACTTAACGTGCTGGGATGTAACGGTTTATTCATGCCTCTAAAATAAACAATATTCCAAATGCCAACGGCTTGCTGTGCAACAGGTTGCGGGAGCTTTTTAATGGAGGGTTATATTTTCGTTATCAATTAGTTGCATTAAACTTTTTGTGGTTCCTGTCGTTTAATTTTACAGTACCAACCACTACGCACCATGACTTCCGTAAGCCAAAAGCTGCAGGTTCTGGAATCGCTTAGCGTGCTGGATGCCGCACAAACCGAAGAGGTTTTGCGCTACATCCGCAACCTGGTTGCCGCATCGCATAACGACATGCGGTATAAAAATTACAAACGCCAGGCGATGAAACAAATACGCAGGGCCCTGCGCACCAGCCGGCAATTGCATTCGGACAGGAGAACAGCTTAGCTCCTCTTTAGATTATTTGCCGGTAAAACAGCAGACCGCTTAATGCGTCTGTACATACTTTTCCCATTTGGTCAGTACATCTTTAAAATCCTGCGGAATTTCCGAATCGAAAGTAAGTTTTTCTTTGGTTACCGGATGAACAAAGCCCAGTGTTTTGGCATGGAGCGCCTGGCGCGGCATAATTTTAAAGCAGTTTTCCACAAACTGACGGTATTTGGTAAACACGGTGCCTTTTAATACGCGGTTGCCTCCGTAGGTGGCATCGTTAAACAACGGATGGCCTATGTATTTCATGTGGGCGCGTATTTGATGAGTACGGCCTGTTTCCAGGCGGCATTCCAACAGCGAAACGTACCGCAGGGGTTTTATGATGCGGTAATGGGTAACAGCCCGTTTACCCTGGCTGGCATCCGGAAAGGCTGTGATGATTCTGCGGTCGCCGGGGCTTCTTCCAATGCATACATCAATGGTACCTTCGGCCGGTACCGGCTCGCCCCATACCAACGCCCAGTAGGTGCGCTCAATGGTGTGATGAAAAAACTGCCCGGCCAAACCCTGCATGCTTTCCTCGGTTTTGGCAATTACCATAAGGCCTGAAGTGTCCTTATCAATGCGATGAACCAGTCCGGGTTTTCCTTCATTGCCTGGCATTTGCGGCAGGTGCTTAAAATGCCAGGCCAGGGCGTTGACCAGGGTGCCCGTCCAGTTTTGATAGGCCGGATGTACCACCATGCCAGCAGGCTTGTTCACTATCAGCAGGTAATCATCTTCATACACAATGTCTAGTGGAATATTTTCTGGAATTATCTCGGTTAATCGCGGTATTTTGGGTAGCGACAGAATAATTTCATCCTGCGGGTGCACCCGGTAATTTGCTTTTACCGGTTTTTGGTTAACCGTTACCAGTCCGGCCTCAATCGCTTTTTGAACTTTTGTACGGGTAACATTCGGCAGCCGGTCAGTAATAAATTTATCCAGGCGCACCAGGCTTTGCCCGGCATCGGCCATCAGGCGGTGCTGTTCATAAAATACATCGTCATCATCTTCTGTACCCGTAAGGAAGTCGTTTGTCATATGCGCAAACCTACTAAACGAAGCCCGGATTTTTACAGACGGCAGGCAGGGTTAATCAAATGCCCTATATTCGCGCTTTTATGTATAGAATGCACGCAGTTGTTTTTGCTTGGCTGTTCGCCTTTTGTGTAAAGCAGCAAGGCGAAAAAATTTCGGATAACCTGTTTGAGCCCGGAAAACATTTGGCAAAGCTGGCCGACCGCTCTATTTCTGAGGCCTCGGGCATTGTGGCCAGCCGCAGGCATGCCGGCATGTTTTGGGTTCATAACGACAGCGGTGACAGCGCCCGCCTTTTTTTACTCGATACATTGGGTCGTACCCGCATGATGGTGCGGCTAAAGGGGGCCCGCAACCGCGACTGGGAAGATATTGCCGCTGGCCCGGGACCGGAGGCGGGTAAAAGCTACCTGTATGTGGCCGACATTGGCGACAACCAGGCCCGCTATAATGAAAAAGTTATTTACCGGTTTGAGGAACCTGATTTTGTAGAGGGAGAAGTTACTCTTGCCAGTTTTGACAGCATAAGACTGGTATATCCGGATGGCCCGCGTGATGCAGAGACGTTGTTGGTAGAACCGCACACAAGCGATTTGTACATCCTGTCAAAACGTGAAAAAAAACTGCATCTGTACCGCGTGGCCTGGCCCTATCATACCGGCACAACCAATACAGCTGTTCTGGAGGCCAATGATATAACCTTTAACCACCTGGGTGAGCCACGTGGCTATCATTCCATGTATTACAATCAGGTAACGGGTGGGGATATTTCGCCTGACGGAAGTGAGATTCTGATAAAAGACTACAGCACGGTGTATTACTGGAAGCGCCAGCCTGGGCAATCTGTGGCCGAAGTTTTGCGCACCCGGCCCTTCCTGCTTCCCTATCGGCCCGAACCAAGAGGCGAAGCCATTGCCTTTTCTGCAGACGGTAAAGGATATTACACCCTGAGCGAGGAGGCAGACGGGATAGTGCCAGATCTGATTTTTTATGCCCGGAAAAAAAGCGTTACTCAACCTTAACGGCTGTTCCGCAGGCAGTTACCATAAGCATGCCGTTTCCTGAGCCCAGGGTTTCATAGTCCAGGTCAACGCCAATAACGGCATTGGCGCCAATACCTTTGGCTTGCTGAACCATTTCGGCAATAGCGCTTTCTTTGGCTTCTTTCAACACCCTTTCATAGGCTCCACTGCGGCCGCCTACGATATCGGTAATGCTTGCAAAAAAATCTTTAATAAGGTTGGCGCCAATAATGGTCTCGCCCGAAACCAGCCCATAATATTGCACAATACGCCTGCCTTCAATGGTATTGGTGGTGGTTACTAGCATAATGTTTTTTTGTTCTGTTAACGGCATAAGACAGGTCAGGGTTGTAAAAAAAATAACAGGCACCGGCAGGGTGCCTGTTATGCAGGTTTAAGGAAGGCAGAATTTAAATTACGCCCTGTGCTTTCATGGCATTGGCTACTTTAAGAAAGCCTGCAATGTTGGCGCCTACCAGGTAGTTGCCAGGCTTACCGTATTCGTTGGCTACTGCCAGGCAGGTATCGTGAATGTTTTTCATGATTTCCTGCAGCTTATGGTCTACCTCTTCGCGGGTCCAGTTGGTGCCCATGTAATTTTGGGTCATTTCCAGGCCTGAGGTGGCCACTCCGCCGGCGTTGGAAGCTTTACCGGGCGAATACATAATACCATTGTCGATCAGAATGTTAATGCCTTCTATGGTTACCGGCATGTTGGCCCCTTCGCCAACCAGCTTAACGCCGTTCTTTACCAGGTTTTCGGCATCTCTGGCATTTACTTCGTTTTGGGTGGCGCAGGGAAAAGCACAGTCGGCCGGAATGTTCCACATGGGGTTGTGGTCAGCGCCGGGCTGGATATCCTGGTACACTACGCCTTTAAACTTTTCGGCATATTCTTTAATGCGGCCGCGCCGGTTGTTTTTCAGGTCTTTAAGAAATTCCAGCTTTTCTTTGGTAATACCGGCTTCGTCAATGATAAACCCGTTTGAATCAGAGGCGGTAATAACCTTTCCGCCCAGCTTGTTTATTTTTTCTATGGCGTACTGGGCCACATTTCCCGAACCGGAAACCAGGCAGGTTTTGCCTTTAATAGAGTCGCCTTTGGTGTGCAGCATGTTTTCTGCAAAATAAATTAGCCCGTACCCGGTGGCTTCGGTACGGATAAGGCTTCCGCCCCAGCCAATGCCTTTGCCGGTAAACACACCGGTGAATTCGTTTTTGATTTTTTTATAGGCGCCAAACATGTATCCTATTTCGCGGCTGCCAACGCCTATATCACCGGCGGGCACATCGAGCCTGTGACCTATATGGCGTGTTAGCTCACCCATAAAGGCCTGGCAAAACTTCATAATTTCATTTTCGCTTTTGCCTTTGGGGTCAAAATCGGCTCCGCCTTTTCCGCCTCCCATGGGTATGCCGGTAAGGGCGTTTTTGAACACCTGCTCAAAGGCCAGGAACTTGAGTACGCTTATGTTTACCGACGGATGAAACCGTATACCGCCTTTATAGGGGCCGATGGCGCTGTTCATTTGTACCCGGTAGCCTCGGTTAACCTGTACTTCGCCCCGGTCGTCCAGCCAGGTAACGCGAAAAGAAATAAGCCTTTCAGGTTCCAGCATGCGCTCCAGGATTTTAAGCTTTCGGTATTCCGGATGTTTATCCAGAACAGGCATAACGGTAAGGATTACCTCTTCGGCAGCCTGCAGAAATTCGGGTTCGTGCGGATTGCGCTGCTTAACAGCATCGAGTATATCAGCGTGCATGGGTATAAATTTGCGCCAATTTATAAGAAGTTATTGTAATGCAAACGTTTTAACCTGCTTTCCTGAATGGTAATTATCTGCTTTCTTTCGGAATGAAAAATTTTTCTGATAAACTCAGGGAGCTGGGCTTTTCGCGTATTGTGGCGGGTGTGTGGCGATGGGGAAAGCTGCCTCAAAGCCAGTGGCAAATACTGATTCAGCAGGCTGTTGAGCTTGGCATAACAACCTTCGACCATGCCGATATTTATGGCGACTATACCTGCGAAGAGCAGTTTGGCCAGGTGCTTAAGGCAAATGCTGCTTTGAAATCCAAATGCAGGGTAATTACCAAATGCGGAATAAAGTTGGTTTCTGCCAAACGGCCCGATCACCGTATTAAGCACTACGATACTTCGGCTGCGCACGTGCTCAAGTCGGCCGAAACATCACTCAGGTTACTGGGTGTTGAGGTTATTGATTTGCTGCTGCTACATCGGCCGGATCCGCTCATGCATCCGGAGGAAATTGCCGAAGCCTTTTACCGCCTTGAAAACCAGGGCAAGGTAAAACGTTTTGGTGTATCGAACTTTACGCCCGCGCAGCTGGAAATGCTGCAGTCTTTTCTGGATATGCGGCTTGTAACCAACCAAATAGAGCTGTCGCTTTTTCGTTATGAATCGATTTTCAACGGAACGCTGGATGTACTGATGAAGTACCGCATGCAGCCCATGGCATGGTCGCCCCTGGGCGGGGGCAGGTATTTTGCATCAGAGGAAACGGCAAAATCTTTGGCCATAACCCTGCAGCAGTTGTCAGAAAAGTACCCTTGCACCGAAAGCCAGTTGTTGCTGGCCTGGCTGCTTACCCATCCTTCAGGTATATATCCTGTGGTGGGCACTACCCGGCCGGAGCGCCTGGAAGAAGCAGTGGGGGCACTTGCCCTGGCGCTGGAACGACAGGACTGGTTTGCATTGCTAAAGGCCGTTACCGGAAAAGATGTGCCGTAACCTGCACGACCTTAAAACCGGACCAGCTTTTTTACCTCAACGAGCAAACTCTTTTGGCTGAAATTTGTTCGGGAGCACAGATGCACTCATTTTTGTGCCCTCCCCTTTCCTGCAACCATGTCAGCCCTTTCCAATAAAAGAAAAAAAAAACCGGTTGCTACCGACTCTACCGGTTATGACATCGTGGAAGTTATAGGCGCCCGCGAGCATAACCTGAAAAACATTACGGTCTCATTTCCGCGCAATAAACTGGTAGTCATTACGGGCATCAGCGGAAGCGGCAAGTCGTCATTGGCTTTCGATACCCTGTATGCAGAAGGGCAGCGGAGGTATCTGGAAAGCTTTTCGGCCTATGCACGCAATTTTATTGGCAGCCTGGAGCGACCGGATGTAGATAAGATCAATGGGCTGAGCCCGGTAATTTCCATTGAGCAAAAAACCACTTCGCGCAATCCGCGCTCTACCGTAGGCACTGTAACCGAGATTTACGACTTTCTGCGTTTGTTGTTTGCACGTACAGCCGAAGCCTACTCCTACCTTACGGGCGAGAAGATGACCCGGCAGTCGGAAGACCAGATTGTAGATTCCATTATGGCCAACCTGCGGGGCAAAAAACTTACACTGCTGGCACCGGTGGTAAAAGGCCGCAAAGGGCATTACCGCGAGTTGTTTCAGCAAATCCGCAAGCTGGGCTTTGCCAAAGTGCGTGTAGATGGTACCATTCAGGACCTGGTACCCAAAATGCAGGTTGACCGGTACAAAGTTCACGATATTGAAATTGTAATCGACCGCATAGTGGCCAGCCCGCAGGACCGTGCGCGTGTAAGCCAATCGGTAAACCGCGCGCTTAAAGAGGGAAAAGGCATCATACAGGTGCTCGAAGAAAATGGCACGCTGCATTATTTTTCCAAATACCTCATGGACCCTCGCACCGGCCTTTCGTATGATGAGCCAGCCCCTAACACCTTTTCGTTTAACTCGCCATACGGGGCCTGCCCGGTGTGCAACGGCCTTGGCGAAATACAGGAAATAACCGAAGAAACAGTTATTCCCGATAAAAACCTCAGCATAAGCAGGGGAGGTATTTTGCCTTTAGGTGAATACCGCGACATATGGATATTTAAAAAAATTGAAGCCATATTAAAGCGATACAAGTGTACGCTAACCACCCCAATAAAAGACATACCAACCGAAGCGCTGAGGGTGCTTTTGTATGGCGATGACGTGCCGGTTTCGGTACCTTCGGTAAAATATCCCGGAACCGAATGGAGTACCCGTTTTGAGGGCATTGTAAATTTTCTCGAAAAGCAACGCGAAGAAGGCTCTGAAAACGTAAAGCAATGGGTTGAGGATTTTACCATTACCCGCGTATGCCCGGAGTGCCAGGGTAAAAGACTTAAAAAAGAAGCGCTGCATTTTTTTATTGACGGCAAAAACATAGCCGACCTGGCCATGCTCGACCTGGGCAGGTTCAACCATTGGCTATCCGGCCTCGAAGACCGCCTTACGGAAAAGCAACGCATAATAGCCACCGGGGTTTTAAAAGAAATACGCAAACGAACAGGGTTTTTGTTAGATGTAGGCCTGGAATACCTGCACCTTAACCGGCCATTAAAAACTTTAAGCGGAGGTGAGGCCCAGCGCATACGCCTGGCTACGCAAATAGGCACCCAGCTTACCGGCGTAATGTATATTCTGGATGAGCCCAGCATTGGCCTGCATGCCCGCGATAATACCCGTCTTATCGGTGCATTAAAATCTCTGCGCGACCTGGGTAACACTGTACTTGTAGTGGAGCACGACCGCGAAATGATGCTGGAAGCCGACTATCTGCTCGATATAGGGCCCGGAGCCGGAAGACACGGTGGTCAGGTGGTTGCGCAGGGCGAACCACAAGAATTTTTAAAGTGCAACAGTGCTACATCCGCCTATCTGAAAGGCCAGGAACAAATTCCCTGCCCGGCTACCCGCCGAAAAGGCAACGGAAAAATGTTGGTGTTAACCGGTGCATCGGGCCACAACCTGAAACACATTACCGTAAATCTGCCGCTGGGCACTTTTATTTGCATTACAGGTGTATCGGGTAGTGGTAAATCAACCCTTGTTCACGATACGCTGTATCCCATTCTGATGAAACATTTCTATGGCTCGCGCACCGAACCCTTGCCCTACGAAAAGGTGGAAGGGCTGGAATACCTGGATAAAGTAATTGAGGTCGACCAGTCGCCCATTGGCCGCACGCCCCGTTCAAGTCCGGCTACCTATACCGGCGTTTTTACCGACATTCGCGACTTGTTTGCCCAACTGCCCGAAGCAAAAATAAGGGGCTATAAACCGGGGCGCTTCAGCTTTAATGTAAAAGGCGGACGGTGTGAAACCTGCCAGGGCGGAGGCCTTCGGGTAATAGAAATGGAATTTTTACCCGATGTACAGGTGCCCTGCGAAACCTGCAAAGGCAGGCGCTATAACCGCGAAACCCTGGAGGTGCGCTACCGGGGCAAATCTATTGCCGATGTGCTAAACATGACGGTCGAAGAAGCCGTTGTTTTTTTTGAAAACCATCCGCGTATATTACGTAAGATAAAAACCCTGGAAGAAGTGGGGCTGGGCTACCTTTCGCTGGGACAGCACGCCACCACCTTATCGGGAGGCGAGGCCCAACGCATTAAACTGGCCACCGAGCTGTCCAAACGCGACACCGGCAAAACCCTGTATATTTTCGATGAGCCCACCACCGGACTTCATTTTCAGGATATTGCCCACCTGCTTAACGTGTTGCAAAAGCTGGTAGAAAAAGGAAACACAGTGTTGGTAATTGAGCATAATATGGATGTGATTCGGGCAGCCGATTACCTGATTGACCTGGGGCCCGAGGGGGGCGATGGCGGAGGGCATATTGTGGCTGCCGGCACGCCCGAGGAAGTTGCCCAAAATACAAACAGCCATACGGGGCGCTACCTGCTTAAAGAATTGAATCGCTGATTTTTACTTACTTGCCTGCGTGATACTTAACGCCCAAAACCGCCAGTACCTTTTCGGTGCCCTGTTTATGGCCTTTGGCCTTTACCAGGCCTGGACCGGAGATTTTCTTGAATTTGCCCTCTATGCCTCGGCCGGGGCTGCTTTTATCGGCAATGCCCTGATTGCCGAACCTGCCCTGGCCGCCTGGCGAAAATGGCTGATTATTGCCGACTGGGCGCTGATTATTATGGCATCGCTGCTTTTTCTGGTGGTTATCCGGTACCGCTATTTTTAACAGCCACAGGCCCGTGGCCCCACCGCTTACGTAAAACCTCATGGCGCGAAACCCTTTTACGTAATTTTGCATGCTGAGCCATGATAGAATATAAGGAGCGGTTGTACTGGATTTTGCAGATAAGCGTATGGCTGTTATACGCCCTGCTGCAAAGCGTGGTCTTTAGCCTCATGGCTTCAGAGCTAAGCTGGTCCCGGATTACTTTTTTTATTGCCGAAGCCCTGTTATGCTTTGCAGTAACCCATGTTTACCGGCTGCTGATTAAAAAATGGAGATGGCTTAGCCTGCCATTGTCCAGGCTTATTCCCCGGGTGGTGATGAGCGTAATTTTTATGGGGCTCATGGTGTACTTCCTTCGCGTGCCGGTTAGCTATGCCCTTTCCATCAGCTCGGTTGAAAGTGAAGCCTTTCGGCTGGCCCAGATTGCGGGCTACTCGGCCTTTTATATTTTTCTGCTTTTTCTGTGGTCGGTATTCTATTTTACCTACCACTACATTGAGCGCTATAACAAGTCGCTTCGCTACGAAGCCTCGCGCATTCAAAGCGAGCTGAACAACCTGAAGGCGCAACTTAATCCGCATTTTATTTTCAATGCATTGAACAGTATTCGTGCATTGGTTGACGAAGATCCCGATAAAGCCAAGCAGGCCATTACCCAGCTGTCCAATATTTTGCGCAACTCGTTGTCGTTCGGTAAAAAAGGCCTTACGCGTTTTTCCGAAGAGCTTGAAATAGTTAAAGATTACCTCAGCCTGGAAAGCATCCGCTTTGAGGAGCGGCTAAAAACCGAGTTTAACATTCATCCAGAGTCTGAAAAATTTCTGGTGCCTCCGTTTATGATACAAACCCTGGTTGAAAACGGAGTAAAACACGGAATATCCCGGCTTAAGGACGGAGGGCTTATTCAGGTATGTACTTTAGTTGAAAACAACCGGCTTAAGATTAGTATACGCAACAGCGGACAGCTGGTAAATGGTATAAAAAAAAGCATATCGGGAGTAGGCCTGCAAAACACCATAAAGCGCCTCAGGCTGCTGTATGGCAATGAAGCCCACTTCAGTATCGTAAACGAAAACCCTAATTTTGTAAGAACAGAGATAATAATTCCCAAAACTGTAAAACGATGAAAGCCCTGTTGATTGACGATGAGCGCCTGGCGCGCAAGGAGTTGTTAAAGTTGCTGGAAGCCCACCCCGTGATAGAAGTGGTTGGCGAAGCGGCCAACGCTGAAGAGGCCCTCAAGATGATAAATGAGGTTAACCCCGACCTGCTTTTTCTGGATATTCAAATGCCCGGCAAAACCGGATTTCAACTGCTGGAAGAGCTGGACTCGGTGCCCATGGTAATCTTTACCACGGCCTACGATGAATTTGCCCTGAAGGCCTTTGAAGTCAATGCGCTGGATTATCTGCTTAAACCGGTACAGCCCGAAAGGCTGGCCGATGCCGTGAGCAAAGTAATGGAAAAGGAACGCAGCCGACAGGCTTCGGCCCAGGGAATTGGTCCGCGCAAGCTGGGTCTGAACGACCAGGTATTTGTAAAAGATGGCGACCGTTGCTGGTTTGTAAGCCTGTCGAATATTCGCCTGTTCGAATCGGACGGTAATTATATTAAGGTATATTTTGACGGCAACCGCCCCATGATTCACAAATCGCTTAATGCACTGGATGAAAAACTGGACGAGCGTGCGTTTTTCCGGGCCAGCCGTAAACACATTATTAACTTAAGCTGGGTTGAGGGCATTGAGCCCTGGTTTAACGGCGGACTTATGGTAAAATTGCGTGGAGGCGATAAGGTAGAAGTAAGCCGCAGGCAGGCTGCCCGCTTTAAGGAAATGATGAGCCTGTAGCGGTACCTCAGGCAAGCATCAGTTCCACCAGCTCGCGCTCCACATTCCAGTCGCGGGCCAGCTTAAGCATGGCGGTGGCCTCCATTTCGGTTACATACCCTTTCAGGTTGTTGGCCTGCCAAACCATGTGAATAAGCTCAACGCGTTTTTCTTTGGGGTAGTCGGCTATTATCTCGTTCAGGTAATCGCGTGCGCGTTCAAATGCGGTAAGGTAATCTTGTGCTATAAATTCGTTGGCCCATTGAAATTCCTGGTAGGCATCCATTTCGGCAGCAGTTTTTTCCAGATCTTTTCTTTCCTCCTCATCCAGGCCGTGGTAATGAAAAATCACGCTTTTTAAAAGCAGGTAAACGCGCTTTTCTTCAGTGGTTCTGGTCATGTGCGCAGCAAACCATGGCAAATTATAAAAAAGTTTCGTCATGAACTTAACCGGAAGTAGGGTTAGCCGGTAAATAACTCAGCAGCCATTTTATCGGCCAGCAGCAGACCGGCACGGGTAAGGCGCAGGCGGCCGTTTTTTAATTCCGCATACCCAAGCTGTTGCCAGTTTTCCATAAGCTTTGTCTGTGCAACGGTGGGTGTGTATTTATAAGTAAGTTTCAGAAAGTCAAGGTCAACCCCTTCTTCGGTGCGCAGACCGGTCATGATGCATTCGTTAATGTGGTCTTCGCGGGTAAGCGTTTCGGGTGTAGCGGGCACTACGTTTTGGCTTATCTGTTCCATATACCGGTAGTTGTTGGCTATGTTGGCCTGGCGGCTAACTCCGTCAAACGAGTGCGCGCCCGGCCCAATGCCCAGGTAGGGTACCCTTTTCCAGTAATGGCTGTTGTGCCGCGACTTAAATCCATGGTGGGCGTAATTGGAAACTTCATAATGTTCATAACCGGCTGTGGTAAGCTGTTCAGATACCAGCAGAAATGCGGCTGCTTCATCCTCTTCGGTGGCGGGCACAAGGCGTCCTTTTTTATACCAGTTGCCAAAAACAGTTTTCTCTTCAATGGTAAGTGTATAGGCCGAAACATGGTTGGGGTTTAGGCGGATAATCTGACGAACATCCTGTTCAATATCCTGCAGGGTTTGGCCTGGAATGGCAAAAATCAAGTCCAGGTTAATGTTGCTGAAACCGGCACTGCGGGCCCGATGATACGCCTCAACAGCCTGTTCGCCCGTGTGGGTGCGGTTTAAAAAACGCAGTATGGGGTCGTGAAAGGTCTGCACCCCTATGCTTAACCGGTTAATACCCAGCGATGAAAAAAATGCAAGTGCCCGGGGAGATAGGTCATCAGGGTTTGCCTCCAGAGTAATTTCGGCACCGGGAGAAACGGAAAAAATACGATGCAGGGCCTCGAAGAGTGTTCCAAGCAGTGCCTGACTGAGCAGTGATGGCGTGCCTCCACCCAGGTAAATAGTTTCAATATTTTTAACCGGTAGATAGTCCCTGCGCAAGTGCATTTCGTGTACCATGGCTTTCACCATCTGCGTTTCGTTCTGGCGGTTGGTTGAAAAGTGAAAGTCGCAGTAATGACAGGCTTTCCGGCAAAAAGGTACATGAATATAAATACCAGCCATGGTAAACTATATGCAAAGCTACGCGAATGTTTATTTTTGACACGTTTATGGTACGTGCAGTTTTATTTGTGGCACTCATGGGGTTGCCTTGGCCGGGCAGGTCGCAGTACTGGTTTGTCAAAGCCAATCTTACTGACAGCCTGAGGTTTTTCAATTCGGGAGGAAAACAATCACGCTACGCACAGGTGGATATTCACACTGCATTGTACCGGGGCGATGTATTGAAAATAAGCAACAACACGCCTTTTTATGTATTTGCTGAAGGCAGGCTCATGACAGACGGGGCGAATGATTTACGCTGGCCTGTTGACAGCCTGCGCAGCCTTTTCGGCCAGGACCGGGTGCGGCTTATTTTGTATGAGCCGGCAGGCATTTTAAAAAACCTTAGTGTTATTGTGGAAACGCCGCTTCTTGTGCCGGCGGGCGCAGCAACTGAGTATGCCCGGGCGCGCAACACATCTTCATATCCCGACTTCATCCTTTCGGCAGTAGCCGGTGTGGTGATGCTGTTGCTGATCATGTTCCGCACCAACCGGCATCTGGCAATGGGCTATTTCAATGCAGCTTCTTTGCTTTCCTACAGGGAAAGCGAGGACCATCCCGTATATAACAGGGTAACCAATACCACAAATATATTGTTAACGGCCGTGGTGGTGATAATATTTGCCATACTGTTTGCTTCGGGTAATGCGGCCGACCAGACATTTTTGGCATTATGGGGCCGTACCGTGTCCGGGGCCGGAGCCATAGCCCTGTGGCTTGCCGGCAAGGGCATAGCGGTGTTGGTGATGTCGGCTTTGTTCGGAATAGGACATCTGAAAGGACTGCAGTACATGGGATTTGTGCGATACATGCTGTGGATTGGTCTTTTGCTGCTCATTACCGGGCTTTTCGATGCTGTTGTTTTCGGAGGCAGTCTGGCCGGCATGCTGGCCACCCGAAAATTTTTATGGTGGTGTGGTATAGGGTGGGGGGTACTGATATGGCGAAAACTCAGGTTTCACACCCGCTTCAGTGCTATTCATTTATTTTCGTACCTTTGTGCCACAGAAGCAGGACCCCTTCTGCTGGCAACAGCAACAAATTGGAAAGCTTGAATCTGACAGGAGTTGCTATGAGCGAAAAAATGAACGACCGGATGCGGAAGGTTAAAAGCATTCTGGTCACTCAGGAAGCCCCTACCGATCCGAATTCTCCTTATTATAAATTAGCTGAAAAATACAACCTGCAGATTGACTTCCGTCCGTTTATTCAGGTTGAAGCCCTGCCCATAAAAGAATTCCGGAAACAGAAAGTGGATATCCTGGCGCACTCGGCCATTATCTTCACCAGCCGGCATGCCGTAGATCATTTTTTTAATATCTGCCGGGAGCTGAAAATTGAGATGCCCCCGGACATGAAATATTTCTGCATATCCGATCAAACCTCAAACTACCTGCAGAAATACATCGTTATCCGGAAGCGAAAAATCTTTACCGGATTAAAAACTGTGGAAGACCTGTTTGAGATACTGAAAAAGCACAAAAACGAAAAGTTTCTCTTTCCCTGCTCCGATATTCGCAAAAACGACATTCCGGATTTTCTGCAACAAAACGGTTTCAATTTTACCGAATCGGTAATGTACCAAACCGTTGCCAGCAACCTGTCGGATTTAAAAAATGTGTATTACGATATACTGGCATTTTTCAGTCCTTCGGGAATAACCTCGTTATTCACCAACTTCCCCGACTTTAAACAAAACAACACCCGCATTGCAGCCTTTGGCGCGGCAACTGCCAAAGCTGTACGCGATGCCGGACTGATTCTGGACATTGAGGCCCCCCAGCCCAACGCCCCCTCCATGACCGGTGCCATTGAGCTCTACATAAAACAGGTTAACGGTAATAAATAACCTGCTCATTCTTTGAATTTTACCAACTTATCATTTTTATTACACTTTAATTACATGGCCGTTGAAAGTATGACAAAAAAATCTTTACTTTAGACCTTACTTTTGCAAAACATGCTCCGAAACGCCCTTTGCGTATTTTTTGGCTCTGTTCTGGTGCTCTGCGGTGTAACGGCTAACGCCCAGCAGGATGCGCACTTTACGCAATACATGTTTAACAGTGTTTACCTTTCCCCTGCGGCTGCAGGCGCCAGCGGTGTTACCGAAGCCACGGCCATTCACCGAAGCCAGTGGCTGGGTTATGAATCTTCTTTCAATGACGGAACCGCCCCCTCCAGCCAGCTGGTTTCGTTCAGCGCCCCCATACACCGCCTCAAAAGCGGCTTTGCCACCTATATATTAAACGATAAACTGGGCCCGCAGAACAACCTCGAAGTTCAGGCTATGTATGCCTACCACCTGGGCATACGCGAAAACAAACTCAGCTTCGGTATAAAGCTGGGTATCTACTCCCAAACCCTTGACTTTAACAAGTACCGGCTTATTCAGCCCAACGACCCCCTGCTTATAGACCCTGGCACCGGGCAACTACGAACCGGAAAAGAATCGCAAATACGGCCCGACCTGGGTTTGGGTTTAATGTATCGCACCGAAAAATATTACGCGGCAATCGGGTTTAACCACCTCCTCCAATCAGAGTTTGACTTTGGCGTAAGCCAGCGCAATGCCCTGGCAAACCACATGAATTTTACTGCAGGCTATTTTTATGATGTGAATTTTGACCTGCAATTAAACCCGACTGTCCTGCTGAAAACCGATTTCAACGAATTTTCGGTAGATGTTGGCCTGCTGGCTAACCTTAAAAATACGATGTGGGGCGGTTTATCGTTCCGTTCAGGAGAGGCGGCCAATTTGTTGCTGGGCTACAGCTTCCTGAAAGACAAGGCGCTGCGTTTGGGCTATGCCATAGATGTGGTGGTAAAAGACAGGGCGGCCAAAGAAAATTTTTCTCATGAAATACTGCTTAGCTATCAGTTGCCGGTAAGCGTGAATGACGGAAAAAAAATCGTTCGGACACCCCGATACAGGCATTAAACGAAATGAAATTTTGGATTTAGAAGGATTTTACAGAATTTGGTAAACATTTCTTGCCTGAAAATTCGTATTTAGCGCTATTTTCAGGGCTTTAAAAAAACAGTAAAGGCAGATAAAACGAATATGAACAAATCATCATCCGTTCTTTCAAAAATACTGCTAATTGCAGTTGGCTTAGCTTCCGCGGCCTGCGGACTTCTTGGACTTGGAGGTGGCAAAGGTGGAGATCAGGGGCAGCTAATGGGTGTGCCCGGCCGCCATGGCTGGGTTATGACACAACCCTTTGGTATGGTGCCTATTCCTGCAGGCACTTTCCACATGGGCCAGGCAGATGAAGATCCGGCCTCCACTCAGATAAATTACAACAAACAGGTAACCATCGGTTCGTTCTTCATGGACGATACTGAAATTACCAACAATGAATACCGGCAGTTTACCAATTTTTATCTGGTTGACAACGGGAGTATCGAAGGACTTGAAACCATTGACGCACAAACTTTTAAGGAGAGATATTATCCCGATACTACGGCCTGGGTACGCGATTTCGCCCACCACATGGGCGATCCGATTCAGGACTATTACTACTGGCATCCCGGGTATGACGATTACCCGGTTGTGGGTGTGAATTGGGATGCCGCCATGTTCTTCTGCAAATGGAGAACGGCCTACTGGAACGATTACCGCAAAAGTATAGGTGAACCTCCCATGCCTAACTTCCGTCTTCCTTCCGAAGCTGAATGGGAATATGCCGCCCGCGGCGGACGCGATATTGCCAAGTATCCGTGGGGTAACCCATATATCCGCAACTCCAAAGGGTGTATGCTGGCCAACTTTAAACCCGGACGGGGCAATTTTTACGATGACGGATTTGCGTATACCTCACCAGTTATGTCGTACTTTCCCAATGACTACGGCCTGTATGATATGGCCGGCAACGTTTCGGAATGGTGCCTGGACGACTTTAACCCGGCATCGGTACCTACCGTATGGGACCTCAACCCGCAGTACATAGACCCGCGTACCAATCCGGAGAGTTCAAAATACGACCCCAAAGTAGCCCCCAAGAAGGTAGTTCGCGGCGGGTCGTGGAAAGATGTGTCGTACTACCTGGAAACCGGTACCCGCACCTACGAGTTTAAAGACTCTACCCGCGCCTACATCGGTTTCCGCTGTGCGCTTACCCACCTGGGCAGATCCAGTGGCAGGGAATTTTAATGGCAAACCAAATCTTTATTATATTTAAAACTTAAATTTAAAACCACACTTTCAACCTTAAACCCATAAAACAATGAGCAAGAAAAAAGGCGGTTTCCGCGAGCTACTCTTTAAAACCATAATGCCCAAAGTTTACGGTATCGGTGCGGCTGTCGTAATCATCGGGGCGTTGTTTAAAATCCTTCACCTTACCGGAGCTGACCAAATGCTTATGGTAGGGTTAACTACCGAAGCCATCATTTTCTTCCTGAGCGCATTCGAACCGCCAGCAAAAGAAGTAGACTGGTCGAAGGTATATCCTGAACTGGCCGAAGATTACGAAGCACCGGCCACCACACCCACCGTACGCAGGGCCGGGGGTAAAGAAGAGTCGCCTCTGATAAAACTGGATGACATGTTAAAGAACGCCAAGATTGACCAAAACCTACTAGATAATCTTGCCAAAGGACTTAATAACCTCGCAGAATCGGCCAAACAAATGAACAGCCTGGCCAATGCCGCAGTAGCCACCAACGAATACGCCGCCAATGTTAAAACGGCTTCCAAAGCCCTGGCCGATATGAATGCCTCTTACAAAACAGCTATCGAGGCTGTGGGCGCTATGGCCAATGCCTCGAAAGATGCAGGCGAATACCATGCGCAGGTTCAAAAGGTTACCAAAAACCTTGCTGCACTGAACACCGTGTATGAAATGGAGCTGAAAGATGCCGACAGTCATGTGAAGCAAATGAATAAGTTTTACGAAAGTCTTACCGGAGCCATGCAGGGCCTGAGCAAAGTGGGCGAAAACACTTCGAAGTTTACCGGTGAACTGGCCAAACTTACCGATAACCTTACTGCACTTAATAAGGTTTATGGCAGTATGCTTACCGCTATGAAGGGCGGAGGACAGTAAAAAGTTATTTAGGGTTTAAGAAAAGGGTGTATAACCATTAACCAAAAAGCCAATGGCAGGTAAAAAAGAAACCCCGCGGCAGAAGATGATCGGCATGATGTACCTGGTGCTTACCGCGCTTCTGGCGCTGCAGGTAAGTAATGCGGTACTCGAAAAGTTTGCCATCATCAACGGCACGCTGGAGCAACTAATAAGGGAAACCTCCGAAAACAACCAGCAGCAGCTTGCCAAGATTATTGAAGAAGGAGGCAAAAGCCAGGTTGAAAAAATTAAAAGCGCTGTGGAGCGGGCCCGCAAGGTGCGCGAATTAACAGCCGCAACTGTTGAAGAGATTGAAAAGCTGAAGAAAAAAATGCTGGAAGTATCGGGGTCAGACAAGGTTGACGAAAAAATCATCAACAACCATGGCTCGCAGGTAGCTACCATGATGATTGACAAAGCTTCGCCTTATGGAAGAAACTTTGAGAAAACGCTGAACGACTATGTAAAGGAGCTCAATGCCCTGACCGGTTTAAACTTTGGAACGCTGGCGCGTGCACCCAAGGATATTAAAGAGTTTGCCAATGACCCCGACCATGTACGCAAAGACTTCCTGACGTTTACATTCGAAAACACGCCCGTAATTGCTGCGCTGGCGTCGGTTACTCAAATTCAGTCAGAAGTACTGGAATATGAATCTCAGGCATTGCGCAAACTGGCTGAAGAAGCTGGTGCGGCCACCGTGCGTTTTGAGTCCATTATCCCCATGGTTCGTCCCAAGTCGGCTATTGTAGCTGCGGGCTCAACCTACGAAGCGGATATGTTTATTTCAGCCTCTTCAACGGCACTTAGTCCGGAGTTTTATATGAACGGAAACCCATTAAATGTTGAGGTTGACCCAGCCACTGGAATAAAGATGGGAAAAGTGAAGTTTACTGCCAGAGGAGGCAACTACGATGCCAAGGGGCAGTCCAAACAATCGTTTACTGCTGAAATCAAACTTAATGATCAGGTATATAAACAAACCATCGAATACATTGTGGCTAAGCCTACCATACGTGTTACTACGGGGGTAGCACCCACACTATATATGGGTTGTGGAAACCTGGTGAACATTGAGGTGCCTGCCTTGGGCAACGACTATAATCCTTCTTTCTCGGCACAGGGCGCTGATATCATAAAAGGCGACAAAGTAGGTCAGGTTACCATTGTCCCCAACCAGCGCAAGGTTACCGTATCTGTAAACAATGCCGGCACGTTTATTGGCAATGAGGAGTTCATGGTAAAACCTGTTCCCCGACCGCGCATTATTGCCAAAGACAACAACGGCCGTGATATAGACCTGAAAAACGGCATAAGGGCAGGAGCGGTTGCAGGCCTTAGAATTAATGCCGAAGCCGATGAGAACTTTAAGACCGAGGTACCGAAAGATGCCAATTACCGCATACGTAACATGTCCATAATTCTGGCAAGAGGCACTCAACGCGTGCAGGAAATGACCGTAAACAGTGAGTTGGTTGACCTTACTGCGTGGCGTGCGCAGATGCGCCCGGGCGACAGAATTATTGTAGAGCCCAAAGCCGTGGTGCGGATGACCTTTAAAGGAACGCAGGAACCGGTAACTGTTACCGCAAGCGATCTGATAAATATTCCAGTTCAATAAGCTATGAAAACGTTATCCTGTTTTACAGTTGGTTTGGCTTTGTTTTGCAGTGCGGGTGTTTACGGGCAGGCTGAACTGCCCCAGTATAACCCAAACTCCATTAACCCCATACCGCGCTATGAGCAGCTATACAAGCTGCGCGTTTGGCGTAAGATTGATTTGCGCGAAAAACAGAATAAAGGCTTCTTTTCAAACAACGGAGAAATTACGAGACTCATTATTGACGCGGTACGTTCGGGCGAAATCCCTAATGTGTACAACAGCGATTCGCTTACCAGCATTATGCCCCGTGACCAATTTGAGGAAAAACTGGTAATTACCAAAGGAGCCGTCCTGCCGGCGTGGGATCCGGCTGCTACTTATTACATAGGTGATGCTGTTTCGTTTAACGGTAAAAATTATGAATCGGCTGTTGATAACAACGTAGGAGTTAATCCGGCCAATGCGCCTCTGGGAGAGTGGGTGCCCTCGCAGCAAGGCAAGGATATTACCGTTCTTCCTCGCGATGTGTATATGCTTACGCTTGTGGAAGACGTGATTTTTGACCGCCGGAGGTCAAGGTTGTATTATGATATCCAGGCCATAGAGATGCAGGCCTTCGATATGAACACGGGTACCTTCAAATCCCTGGGATGGTTTAAGTACAAGGACCTGGAAAAACTGTTCCGCAACAATCCGGCAAAGGCCATATGGTTTAACCGCCAGAATACAGCCGAAAACAAGAATTTTGCCGATGCCTTTCTGTTGCGCCTGTTCCGCGGGGTGATTCATAAAATTGAAAACCCCGATGACGAAACCATTGAGGATACCTACCGCAATAATGGCAGGCCGTACCATGAAAGCGTGTGGGCAAGAGAGTGGGCCGAAATGATGCTGATGGAAAAGGAACACAACCTCTGGGAATTTTAAAAGCATTTAATCCTTGCCGGAAGCTCCCTTCACCGAAGGGAGCTTTTTTATTTCTTCCAGTAGCAGCGCTGCTCTTTTTTTTTCCGATAATTTCAGCTAATCGGCTCTCACCGGCCTCTGCCATTTGGCTAAGGGTAGCAAAATTCAGGCGTAGTTTTTCAATGGTTTTTTTACCGAAGCCGGGTATGTTGTCCAGTACGCCCTCCAGGGTTTTGGCCGTTCTTTTCCTTCGGTGATGGCTTACGGCAAAACGGTGGGCCTCATTGCGTATTTGCTGGATGAGCTGAAGGGCAACCGATTTTTTATTCAGCAACAAGGGATAAGGGTCGCCCGGACGGTACACCTCTTCTAGCTTTTTGGCAATGCCGATAAGGGGCAGCCGGGCAAGGTTTAATTCTTCAAGGGCCGCGTACGCACTGGATAATTGCCCCTTGCCTCCGTCAATAATGATTAAATCGGGCAAATTTTCGTTTTCTTTTAGCAGGCGCTGGTACCTGCGCAATAACACTTCCTTCATGGTGGCAAAATCGTTGGCGCCCTGCACGGTTTTTATGTTATAGTGCCTGTAGTTTTTCTTGTCGGGCTTGCCGTTTACAAACCTAACCATAGCTGCCACCGCATTACTCCCCTGCAGGTTGCTGTTGTCGAAACACTCCATAATAATTGGAGGATGCGGCAGCGACAGGCTTTGCTGCAGGGCAAGCACACGGGGGTTGGGTTTTAACCGGGCTCCGGCCCGAAGCAGTTCGCGCTGATGCTTTAATTCCAGGGCATTTTTCAATGAAAGATTCACCAGCTTAAGCTTGTCGCCTGCCCGTGGCACCGTGTTTTTCAGGGCTTCGTCAGGCAGGTTTAAAGCAATGTTTGAAATAACTTCACGGTTGTTGCTTTTTGCCTGTTGCCGGAACTCGATGAGCGCCATAAGGGCAACTTCTTCTGCCGGCTCATCCAGCTGTTTGCGTATTTCCATGGCACGCGAAAAAATAATAGCACCTTCTTTAACCAGCATGTAGTTTACGTAAGCAAAAGGCTGCCCGTCGGTAACGGTAATTACATCTATATCAGAAAGACTTTTGTTTACCACAACCGATTTGCTCTGGAATTTGTCCAGCAGGCTTATTTTATCTTTATAGAGCTGGGCTTTTTCGAAGGCCATTGCGGCAGCAGCTGCCTCCATTTCCTGCTGAAAATATTTTCGCACGTTGTTGAGATTGCCTTTCAGAATTTGTCTGGCCATTTCAATATCGCGGTTATAGTCGGCTTCGCTTTGCAAGCCTGCGCACGGCCCTTTGCAGTTGCCCAGATGATATTCCAGGCAAACCTTGAATTTTCCTGCCTGGATGTTGGCTTCAGTTAGCTGAAGACTGCAGGTGCGGATGGTGTATAACCTTCTTACCAGATCAAGGACCAGCTTCAGAGCCGACACACCGGAATAAGGCCCGAAATACTCGCCCTGTTCAGGATTGTGCTTTCGGGTGTACAATATGCGTGGGAAAGGCTCGCGCGTAATGCACAAATACGGATAGGTTTTGTCGTCTTTAAGCAGGATGTTGTATTTGGGCTGGTGCTCCTTAATGAGATTATTTTCGAGTAGCAGGGCGTCAAACTCTGTGTTCGATACGGTAAATTCAATTCTTGAGGTTTCTTTTACCAGTTGAAGTGTTTTGCGGTTAAGGTTGCGGCTTTTTCCGAAATAACTGGCTACCCGCTTTTTAAGATTGCGCGCCTTGCCTACGTAGAGCAGCTTTCCGGTTGTGTCGTAAAATCTGTAAACACCCGGTTGTTCGGGCAACAAACGCACCTGACTGGCCAATTCGTCAGAGTTCATTGGGTATTAATGAAAATCATCCCACGGTTTTTCTTCCACGTGCAAGGTGTCGGAAGGAACCTTGTAGCGGTCGCAATCCAGGGTAACGTCCAGGCCGGTAATGGGTTGCCTGAACTGGCCTTTTTTGTATTCTATGGCAGGATCCAGATAAACCTTGCGCATAAATTTTTCCCATATGGGTCGTGCCGTTCGGCTGCCCTGGCCCATATCCCAGCTGCGAAAGTGTATGCTGCGTTCGTCACCGCCTACCCAAACCCCGGTAACGAGGTTGTGGGTTACTCCTACGTACCAGCCATCGGATGCGTTGTTGGTGGTGCCGGTTTTTCCGCCAATCTCGTTTCCTTCTTTCAGATCGCGGCCAATACCTCCCGAAGTACCACCGCTTTCTTCCACGCCACCCCGCAGCATGTACACCATTTTGTATGCTGTTTGCTGACTGATAGCCTCGCGTGTTTTGGGTACAAAGTTTTCTATCACATTTCCGTTTTTGTCTTCAATGCGGGTAATGTAGTAGGGTTCGGTATAGATGCCCTGATTTACAAAAGTGCAGTAGGCGCCGGTGAGTTCGTATAGCGATACATCGCTCACGCCCAGACAGAGCGAGGGTACGGGGTCTAACGGACTTTGTATGCCTACCCGGTGTGCAAATTCCACCACGTTTTTTTCGCCAATGCGCTGCAACACCTGTGCGGTTATGGAGTTAATGGAGCGGGCCATGGCCTGACGGAGGTTCATCTTTTCGCCTGAACCATACTTGCCGTCAGAATTCGGCGGATACCATGTTCCGCCAGGAACCTTAAAGCTGGGAGAAATGTCGTATAGCATATAACATGGATGGTAACCGTACTCCAGCGCCGCGCCATAAACAAAGGGTTTAAAGGTAGAGCCGGGCTGCCGTTTGCCCTGGCGTACGTGGTCGTATTTAAAATATTTATGATTAATGCCACCCACCCACGCCCTGATAGCCCCGGAGCCCGCATCTATGGCAATGAGGCCTGTGTGCAGGAATCGTTTATAATAATTCAGTGAGTCCATTGAACTAAACAGGGTGTCGCGCTCACCGTTCCAGGTAAAAATGCGCATGGGTTTTTTAAGATTAAGCAAAATGCGTACGGAGTCTGAATTTTCGCCATACCGGGCAACCAGATTTTTGTAGGTATCGGTTTGGCGTATGCGCATCTGCAAAAAGCCTTTAATCTCATTAAAGTCATCATCAATCCATGGATTACGGCCCTTCCAGTGTTCATCAAATACAGCCTGCAGTTGTTTCATGTGTTCTGCAACAGCTTCTTCGGCATAACGCTGCATGCGGCTGTCAATGGTGGTGTATATTTTCAGGCCCGACTCCCAGAGGTCGTAGCCGTGTTCTCGGCACCATTTCATCAGGTCATCGCGTATAACGCTGCGAAAGTAGGGGGCCAGGCCCTCATTCTGGTTTTGTACGCGATAATTCAGCTCAATGGGTAACCGGCTAATGGAGTCGTATGCCGCGCGGGTAATGTAATTGTGCCGGTAAAGCTTGTACAACACTTCATTGCGTTTGCGCAGGGCGTTTTCGGGGTTGTACACCGGGTTAAACCGGGTAATGGCCTGCAACATGCCAACCAGCACGGCCGATTCCTGAATATTAAGGCTATCGGGCGATTTGTTGAAATAGGTTTCGGCTGCTACCTGTATGCCATAGGCGTTGCTTCCAAACTCGGCGGTGTTCAGGTACAGAGCAATAATTTCTTCTTTGGTAAAGTTTTTTTCGAGATGAAAGGAGATAATCCATTCCTTGGTTTTTTGAATAATGCGTCTGGGATACCGGCCCAAACGTGCCAGCTTACCATCCAGGTTCAGGTCGGGGTTCATGGTGTAGAGGTTTTTGGCCAGCTGTTGCGTTATGGTGCTGCCCCCTCCCTGCGGATTAAGTGTTAACAAACCCCAGGCTACCCGGAGGTAGGCGATAAAATCCATGCCGGAATGCTTGTAAAACCGGTGATCTTCTGATAACAACAAGGTATTAACTAAATCCTTCGAAAGCCTGTCGTAGGTAACCTGGCTGCGGTTATACCGGAAGTAACGGCCAAGCGAAACGCCATCGGCCGAAATCAATTCAGATGATAAATCGTTTTCAGGATTTTCAATGGTCTTTAAGCTGGGCATGTCTCCATAAAGCCCGAATAAATCAATGCTAACGGAATATATATACAACGGAAACAGAACAATGAATGAGAAAAACAGTATCCACACCGCTTTTATCAGGGGCCGTAGCCATGCGTACTCCGTTAGCAGAAATTTACGGAGATTTGATTTGATAGACTTGCTCAAAGAATTCCAGGTACTCATGCAGTTGCCGCGTGCGATACAATATATTGAAATTGCCTTTTGAAATTACAAAAGTACTGAATTTACCGTTTCGCTGCGGTAATAGCCCATTGAGCTTTTCGCCAAACGTGCGGTAATATTCTATGGCTGTGCTGATGCGCGGTAAATCAGAAACCAGAATAAAGATAGTTGTTTCGTTAAACACAGTGCGGCTTATTTTAAGTTGCAGGGCGGCAAAATTGTTTTTGTTGAAGTCGTTCAACTGACGGATAAGATTTCCCTCCAGGGCCTCATCGGCCTGAACCACAGCCACAAAGTAATGGGGTTCTTCAACCTGCCTGGAGTAGGAGGTTTTTTCCGGGGGTTTGCTGGTTGCTTTGGCAGCCTGGAGCATGCTTTGAGCCAGCTCAGCCAGTTCGCCAGGCTCTTCATTTTCAATAAACTGCTGCAATCTGAGCAGGTAGGTTTCTTTGTTGCCCGATTTCCCGGTGATGAGGATATCCAGCATGCGAAGCCACGGTGCAAAGGCCGTTTCTTCCATTTGCAGGGCTTCCTGTACAAGTGCGGAGGCGTCTTTAAGTTCATTGTGCTGGTATAGCTGGTAAGCTTGCTGATACAGGGCTTTCTGCTTTTCCTGAATGCGCCCGGTTTCGGCCAGATAATCGGGGTTTTGAAGCAACCGGGCATAGGTTGATTCCGGGTGGGTCGAGGTCAGGCGCCGGGCATATCCGGAGGCTGCCGAGGAATCGGTGTCTTTTAAAATTAAATAAAGCTTATATAACACCTCGGCTTCAAAGGCTGAAGCCGGAAAACGATGGAGTAAAGTCTGGTAGGTGGTTACGGCATTGGCCGTTTCGTTCATGCGGAAGTAATAAATATCGCCCAGAGCAAAGAGTGATTCTTCAATACGTTTTAGTGCCAGCTGCTTCAAAGTATCGGTGTAGGGAATTTGTGCCATAAGATTGCGCAGGGCTTCGTTTACCTTGTCTTCGGCCGACAGCTCTTCAGCACCCAATTTATTATTGGAAGCGAGTTGTGTTGAGCCCACAGGTTGTTCAGGTTGAATGGGGCTGCGTGCGCTGGTCTTGCGCCAGTTGTCTTCCAGCGCTATGCGCCCCCATACCCGCAAAAATTCTGTACGGCCCGTGGTGAGTGTAGATGGATTGGAGAAATACCATCCGGAAACTGAAGCAACAGGCTCGGCAGGGAGATCGACAGGCACGGGCTGATCCAGGCTTTTTAGTCTTACCTTCTGTTTTTTGTCTGGCGGAACAGGTTTTTCGAAGCTAAGCTTCTCTTCTACCAGCCTGCGCAGCGATGCGGTATCGAGGCGCGCTAAGGCAAGAAGGCTGTCGTTTAGCTGAATAATTTTGTAATGCTTAACAAACTCGTTTAATATTTCCTGTCGCTTTTTAAGTTCGGCATAGCCGGGTCTTGAGGGGGGCATGGTCCTGACGGCGCTGTCGTAATAAGCCTGGGCCAATTCAAAGCTGCGAAGGGAGTCGTAGTACAAATGTCCCAGGCGCTGATAGGCATCGGCATCAACTAAGCGATTGTTTCCCTGCCGCAGGGCAAGGTTGTAGTACTGAATTGCTTCGGCCAGGTTCCCTTGTTTTTCTTCGAACAGGCCCATTTCATAATAAATTTTGTCCTTAAAGTCACGGTTCTTGGCATCGGTAAGGAGTTTGCGAAACGATTTACGGGCCAGGGTTACATCGCGGCTCCGGGATATTTCGGCTACCTGTGTCATATACAGGCGGGCGTAAAATTCAATTTCGTAAGCCGGGTTGGTGGCAATGGCTTTGCGATAAAAATTATAGGCTTCCGACTCAAACCCCAGGTACTGATATACCTGTCCCATAATGAAATAATACCGACCGGCCCTGTCTTTGCGGCTAAACAAAGGCTCAGCTTCTGACAGGGCCCTGATCATGCCATCGAAGTTGCCGCGCAGCTGGAAGTAATAGGCCTTTTCGAGGAGGAATTTTTTTTTGTTGATGCGGCTTAAATTCTCCTTCTGCAGGTAATCAATAACGGCTTCGGCATTGCTGAATTCGCGATGAACGGCATAAGTACGCAACAGCCAGATTAGTGCCGCATGCCTCATGTTAGCATCGCGGGTAACCTTAGGGTTGTTGATATATTTAAAAGTCTGTATGGCATTGCCCCAGTCGAAACTGTACAGTCTGGCCTTGCCCACCAGCAGGTAGGCATCGTCTGTCCATTTGCTGTCCGGATGCCGCTGTATGGCTATGGAAGCCATCTTAACAGCTTCCTGTACCTGTTTATCGTAAGCTTTTGCCCTCACCGAATCCATAGACGGAAACAGCCACAGAATGCCGCTGTAATCGTCCTGATGATTTTGCCACAGGGTTTTTTCAATGTTTTTAATTTCCTCGCGGGCGTAGAAATAGCCATTGTAGTGGGCGGTAGTATTGTGAAAAACCCGGCCGGTAAGCGTATCGGGCGAGCAGCCCAAAAGGGCGGCCATAAGAACAAAAAAAGCCGGGTGTATCCTAAACATGGTTATCTGCGCCTAAGAAACGCAAAAAAACCCTTTTTCATATTCTTTTCGGCAGGAATATCTACCTTTGCCTGTTACTTCGGTGCCTTGAAAACGCGCAAAACCTTATCGAACTGGCTTACCAATCGCTACCAGCTGGTTATACGCAATGAAGAAAACTTTGCCGAAAAAACCAGTTTCAGCTTTACCTACGCCAAGGTAATTGTGGTGATGAGTGTGGTGTTTATTATTCTGTTTGTGGCGGGTTTGTATCTGGCTCAGACATTGCTGGCGCGCTGGTTTGATCCGCGCTTTGAGCAAATGATGATGCGGCAGGAGTTGCTTAGCCTTGTAGATAAAGTAGATTCGCTCGCGCTGGAAGTAGACCGCAAGGAACAGTTTATCCAGAACATGCAGCGCGTGCTGCGGGGCGATACCAGCGCCTTTACCGACCCGGTTAAACTTCGTACAGGTCAGGCAGTGGCAGTAAAGCCTGATGGCATGGAGCTGGCCCCGGCCGACTCGCAATTCAGGAAAGACTTCGAACGCTCGGACCTGGCCCTGATAAGCCTGGCTTCCTCGCGGTACCGCGAACTGCAGGAAACTTTTTTCTTTACGCCCATTAATGGACTTATCTCCGACCGGTTTGATGCAAAGAAGGGGCATTTCGGGGTGGACATTGTAGCCAAAACCAATGAGCCGGTTAAAAATATTGCCGATGGAACCGTTGTGTTTGCCTCCTGGACACAGGATGCCGGCTATGTGATAATGATTCAGCACAAAGGCAACCTCATATCGGTTTACAAGCATAATGCGGAATTATATAAAAAAACCGGTACATTTGTTTATGCCGGCGAAATTATAGCTATAGTTGGCAACAGCGGTGAACTAACCAATGGCCCGCATCTTCATTTTGAGTTGTGGTACAATGGCAACCCGCTTAATCCTGAGGAATTTGTTACGTTTTAATACTTAACGAAAAGAAAAATGTTTTCAAGCAAAGACGAAAAACGCGTAGCCGAAGAGATTACCAACTCCAGCAACACCATTGGCAAGGGAACCTTTCTTGAGGGCAACATCGAAACGTATGGCAACATACGTGTTGAAGGGAAGGTGCATGGTAATATCAAATCCAAGTCCAAAGTGGCGCTGGGCAATGCCTCGCAGGTGCAGGGCAACATTACAGCCCAGAATGCCGACATTGAAGGCGAGGTGAAAGGCAAACTCGAAATCACCGAGCTTCTGGTGCTTAAAGCCACTGCCGTAATTAACGGTGACATTATTACCGGCAAACTGGTGGTAGAACCCGGTGCGGTGTTTAACGGCACTTGCCGCATGGGGGCGGCAGTAAAGGAAATCAAGATTGGCGAACAGAACGGCCATGGAACCCGCACCTACGGAGCCGAACAGGCCAAGACCATCTGACACCTACCTGAAATACAGTGCGCTTGCGCTCCAGTTACTGGGTACCCTGGCGGTATTCGGATGGCTGGGTTATCGGGTAGACCGATATTTGGGCTGGAACTTTCCCGTATTTATGCTCCTTTTTGGCCTGCTGGCCTTTGCCGGTATGATGTACCAGCTGTATCGTTCGCTGAACCGGTGAGGCAAAGGCTATGGATATTTGCCGGCGTGCTGCTGGCCATCTGTGCTGTCGCCCTGTGGCTTGCCGAAAACCTGTGGGCGGTGCGGCCGGTACACAGCCGGATTATAACATCTTATTTGTTTATTATAACGGTAACCCTGGAATATTACCTCATTCGCCTGCAACGCACCCACCCCGCTAAATTCGTTGTTATGATTCCTGCTGCTATGGCGGTAAAGCTGGCAGGGCACGTTGTTTTTCTGCTGGTGCTGGCTTTAATCGACAGTTCTGCTATTTTCTATGATGCCGTGTATTTTATCAGCCTGTATATGGCGTGCACCGTTATTGGGGTTATTACCCTGTACAGAGGAGCCGAAAATTGATTTTGAAAATTCGGAATTTTATGCGTGATTTTGGCTATGAAGGCTTTTTTGTACATAGTTTTGGCAGTTGGCTTTTTGCTTACCACCTGTTCGCCCAGGGAGAAGGTAAATGAACCTGACCCCCAAAGCCTGCGTAAAGAAATACCCCCCACTGAAGTTGAAACTGTGTTGGCCAGGCGCCGGCCATTCGAGGATCTTATACAGGCTCCGGCCCGCATTGAGTCCCGTCGGGATGTACAGGTAAAATTTGGTCGCGCAGGTACCGTAAAAGAAGTAAGAATACAAAACGGACAGCGTGTAAAAAAAGATCAGCTGCTGGCCGTGCTGGATTACGACCGGCAGCAGTTGCAGCTGCAAAAAGCGAAGATTGCACACGAGGAAAAACAGCTGATATTCCGCGATCAGATGCTGAGCTATGAGGGTTTTGACACGGCCAGGCAAAAGCGTGCCGAGAACACCATACGCATAACCAGCGGACTGGCTGCTGCCGAAGCTGCTTTGCGCGAAGCCGAGCTGGAGTACCGCCATACGTTTGTAACAGCACCTATGGCCGGAGTAGTGTCTGACGTGCAGGTAAAGGCGGGTAATCCGGTAACCGAAGGACAGTTATTTTGCCGGCTGCATAACCCCGATGAACTGATAGCTGTGGCTGAAGTAATTGAAACCGACGTGCTGTTTGTAAAGACAGGAAACGATGTAGTGATAAAAGTAAACGGGCAGGAAGAGACCGGACATGTGGTTGAAATAAACCCACGCGTGGACGAAAAAACCGGTTTGGTAAAAGTAAGCATACTACTGGCCGGCAAAACACCATTATTACCGGGCATGCGGGCGCAGGCCATAATAAAAGTGCCGGGTAACCGGCATATAGTTGTACCCAAGCAGGCTGTGGTTATGCGCTCGGGCCGTGCAGTGGTGTTTACTGCCGAGGAAGGCCTGGCTAAATGGAATTATGTAACCACCGGCCGCGAAAACGGCCAGGAGGTGGAGATACTGGAGGGGCTTGAAGAAGGCAAAGCTGTTATTATTACCAACAACCTGCAACTGGCCCATGATACACCTGTTACCGAAAAAAGGAGCTTTTAAAAATATCGGCCCAAGCAGGGGTAACTGTTAAACAATACAAAATCATAGTTTTTTTTGGTTATTGGCAGAAACCACCCAATACAACAACGGCACAAAATACAAGGCTGTAAAGGTGGCTGCAATAAGTCCGCCAATGGTGGTAATGGCTACGGGACGCTGAAGGTCGGCCCCCAGGCCACTGCTAAACAACAGGGGGGTTAATGCCAGCACATTGGTGCAGGTGTTCATAACAATGGCCTTAAGGCGATCGTGGCCCGCCTGCTTTATAGCCTGTTCCAGCGGTAATCGTTCGCGCAGCCGGTTAATCCGGTCAATTTTCAAAATAGCATCGTTATCTAAAATGCCCAGTACCACCACCAGGCCAATGCCTGACATAATGTTAAGGGTGCCTCCCGCAGCCCAAAGCAATATTAGAGAACCCGCAAAGCCCAACGGCAAGCTAAGCATGATCAAAAAAGGCTGCCTAAATGATTCAAATTCGGCTGTAAGAATAAAATATACCAGAATGAGCGAAACAATAAGAATTAAGGTTAGTTGCTGTAAAGCCCGGCGGTTTTCAAACCACTTGCCGGTAAAGTCGGCATTAAGGCCCAGCTTGACGGCCAGGTTGCTGAAAAACTTTCTGGCTTCCGGTTCGTGCTGCATGTTAACCTCAAGAGCCTGATAAATGCCCGAGGCATCGGCTGTAATGGCCTTGGGGTGAAGCCGGTAGCTAATCTGTACAAAGTCGGCAATGGGATATAACGTACCATTTTCTGATTGAATAAAAGTATTGGTAAGTATTTCGTTAACATCTTTGCTGTTGCCGATTAAGGTAACCTGGGTAAGGCGCCCGAAATCCGTCAGGTCGGTTATAGGGTAGTTGCTTAATTTCATTTGCAGTACTTCTGCTACCTGTTCAAACGAAAGGCCATATTGTTTCAGCTTAATCATATCGGGGGTAATTACCAAACCAGTTTCAGTTTCAAAACCCTGTCCGGGAGATAGCTGATATTGTTGTGATGCCTTTTCAAGCAGTGTTCTGGTTATGGAATCGGGGATAAGCCGGGACGAACCGGGCACGCGCAGGCGTACTTCGTATTCGGGTTGTTTGCTTATAAAAAGCTGTTCGAAGGCGTTGGGGGCATTAACAATTGAAAACCGGGCCACCGGAAACTGTGTAAGCAAAGTTTGTTTTATTTCAGCCAAACCCTGTGTTCTTTTTTCGGCTGTGGGGTACTTCACATACAACAATACCTGCCTTGCGGTATAGACTTCGCGATCCATAATAAACTGCCGATTTCCCACTTCGGCTTCGCTTTGGGTTGGTTTTAGAGAGAGGTTACCGAGAAGTTCTTTGATTCGCTGTAGGTTTAAACGGGCATCAATGGGTTCGTTCCAGTCTATTTCAATCAGTGCTTCGGTGCGTTCTATTTCCGGAAAGCCGGTTTTGGGGAGTACGATGGCAAGAATTACAGCAACAGGCAGCAGGCTGCCCATGATAATAAGGGCTGGCTTGCGATGATTCCATATCCAGTTGAAGCTTTTGGTATACGCGCTGCGCAAGGCGTTGAATATGCGGCTGTCCTGCTGCACGGGTGTGTTTTCTTTGCTGTATAACAATTGGTATGCTATAGGAACCAGTATAAACGTGCAGGCCAGCGATACAGAGAGAATGGCAAATACCGAGAGGGCCTGGTCGTAAAACAGGGCACCGGTAATGCCGCTCATAAAAATAAGCGGAACAAATACGGCCAGGTTGGTCATGGCCGAGCTGATGAGGGGAATTATTACATCGGTCGTGCCCTTTACGCAGGCATCGCTAAGCGCCATTCCGTTTTGGCGATACAGGCTTATCTGGTCAACCACTACAATGGAATTATCTACCAGCATACCCAGCCCGAGGGCCAGGCCGCTTAGCGAGATGATGTTTAACGAAAGGTGAAGCAAATGCATTACCGAAAACGAAAGCAATAGCGATATGGGAAGAACAATACCCATGATTAAGGGCTCGCGCCAGTTGCCCATAAACACAAACAAAACGGCAAAAGCAAAAAGGCCACCCCACAACAGGGCCTGGTTCAGGTTGCTAATGCTGAGGGTTAGCAACTCTGACTGATTGCGGGTGGTGTGGAAGGTTAAGTTGGGGTAGTCGGTTCTGAATTGTTTAACGGCTGAATCAATTCGCGGCATCAGATCAGTCATGCGGGTCCGGGCCTGCTTGTGCACTGCCATTACAATGCTTTCTTTTCCGTTAAAGAGGTGATAACCCTGTGGTACAGCCGGAACTTTTTCAACATTGGCCACTGTGTACAGAGGTATGGTGGCGAGGGTGTCGGGCAGTTGAACGGGCAGCTGGCTTATATGTTCTATGCTGTGAAGGGGCGAAACAATGCGCAAAAAGTACCGGTAATTGCCATCGCGTACAGCTATGGAGGCTGGTTGAATGTTGGCCTGCCGGATAGTTTGCGCCAGGGTTTGTTCGTTTATGCCCAGGGTGCGCAACCTGTTGGGCCGGGGTGTAATGCTTATAACTTCGTGTTGCAACCCGTTAATATCTACCACGCCCACGCCTTCAATTTGTTCAAGTCTTTTTTTAAGGCTCAGGGTGGCCAATTCAGATACCTGCGGTAAATCAGCAGGATTGGCAGGAACAATGTTGATGCGGATAACAGGAATATCGGAAAGTGAGGCGCGCATAACCAGGGGCCGCTCCAGATTGCGCGGAAGCCGGGGGATGAGGCGGTCTATTTTTTCGTTTACTTCTATATAGGCCAGTTGCATGTTGGTGCCATGTTCGTAGTACAGCGTTATGGATCCTGTTTCGGCAAAGGCAATGCTTTCTGTTCTGAGCAGACCGTTAGTTGCCAGCAGTGTTTCGCGTATTGGCTTCAGGATGTTTTGCTCTATTTCCATCGGGGGGCTGTTGGGGTAATTTACCGTAACGGTAATAAGGGGTACATCCTGTTCGGGCAGCAGGCTTACCGGCAAGCGCAACAGGGCCAGCACGCTTAGCCCGACAAGTGCTATGAGCGTAACCGATACGGCTACCGGACGGTGCAACAGATAGCGAAGCATGTCTAAAGATATAAAAAGTAACCAAACGGAACATTTAACCGCAAACCGGTATAAGGTAAACAACCTGCTGGAATACGGTACCCTGATAACCGGCCGTGGCAGGCATGTGTGATTCTGAAGCATGCCAGCGCCCTGTGCGGAACGACCGTTGTGAGGCAAAAAATACCAAATTTTATTTGGTTCATGTAAGATTTCACCCCGTTTTTGCACTTTTTTGGTGTGTGTGGCAAACCGCCAAATTATGCGAAAAACGCAGTTTGCCCTGGCTGGAGAAGGCCCAAACAACATGTAAGAAAAACTGCAAAATTGATTTGTTTATTTCCCCACCAGGTATTTACTTCGTCATACCAATTCACCCCTGCACACTTTACCGGCCGGTCGCCCGCAGGGGCAGCCGGTGAGGGGCTCCGGAGGGGGTGAATTAGAGATCAAATTTTAATTGATTGTTATGAAAAACATGTTAAAAAATTATGCATTGTTGCTTTGGCACCCGTACTTTTGGTAGCAGCCTTCACTGCAACTCCGATTCCTGAAGTATCTGCCTGTGATATTGAAATTCAAAGCCTGGATGAGGAGGGCCCTAAAGTTCATAAGCGCCATTGCAATGGTGTGTGCAATAATTCGGGAAACCAGTGCCGAATTCGTTAATAAGATTTATGAAGGAGGCTGTCTGTTGTATGATGGCCTCTTTCATTTATCGGCTTTAATATCATTTTGATGAGATTAATACAATTATTTCTCGTTTTCTTTGTTGCTTTATTTTCCTGCAAGGAGCAATCGGCTTCTATACCTAATGAAGTTGCTCATGTTCCAATTGAAGAACCTCCCCCCTCTTCAGTTCACTATACATTAATCCCGTCAGATACAATTGCAATTGAGGTGGATTCTTTGACGATGCCTGTAAACCGGGTATCTCAATTTGTTAGTATTAACAATGAAACGTGGTTGATATCTTATAATCAGAAGATGCACAGCCTTCAATTTTATAATATTGATGAAAAAAGCAGAAAATCAATAATTTCACTGGCGTCTGACGGGCCCACGGGAATAGAACAAATAAGCGGGATTTGCTTTATAAACTTTGACTCTATATTACTTGCTACCACTTCGCCTGAACGCAGGCTTGTTTTAATTGACTTGCAGGCAAATATTATTGATCAATGGGAAATTTCGGATACCCTGAAGTATAACAACATTCTATACGATTTGTGTACCTACTATAATTTTGATCTAACGTTTAATGGTGGGAGGGTTACAGTTAACATTTCTCCATACCTCCCACCCGAGTCGCCAGCTAGCTATCAATATCCCTACTTAGTCGAGTATGACCTGATTAACCGGAAAGTAACGGCTAACTATGGTCAGTTTCCATTTGAATCAGACAAAATTTATTTATATTCTGAAGTGCCTAACCACAATGTAACTACTTATTATGATATTGTTCAATTTAGTGGCAGTCATGATTTATTTTGTTACGATGTTTATACCAAGGAACTGAAACGGGTGGTACGGGCTAAGAGCAAATATTTACCAAAGGAATTTAAGACTTTAGACCCAAAAATAATAATTGATGATCTTCAGGAGGAAGAGAAAATCTTTTATGTTACACAGGGACGATATGATCAATTGCTATACGATTCATTTAGAGAATTGTATTACCGGATTGTAAAACTTCCGATGGATTATCGCAACCTTGAGGGTAAGCCGCATTGGGAACCTGACTTTAAGTACGCCATAATGATCCTTGATGCTGAGTTTAGATATGTAAATGAAATTGAATTGCCGGGGCGGACGTACAATCCTTCGCTTGCTACCGTTACCCGGGATGGCCTTTTGATAAGCCTGAATAACCCTGCTAACCAGGGTATAGACGAGGATCATATTTACTTGCGTGTTTTCAAACCAACGCAAACTTTATGAAGTACTTGAGTTTTTGTGCTTATAAAGCAGCCAGGGTTGTAACTTATTTGATCATGCTTACTTGCTGCACCTTCAGGCAGTCAACAGACAGGGTTACGGAAAACTTTCTTTTATTTCTTCATGATCAGGGCTACAGTCCTGAAGTTGATGGTCGCCAGGTCTATTTCGTAATCGCGCTGGAAGGATGTGATGGATATATTGATGCTTGTCTGGATTTTGTTACCAACCAGTATAGGGATGAAAAACTTAAAATTGTGCTTACACAGAGCACCGGACCAAAGAGCATGAAACTCAGGGCTGGTGAACAGTTGGTTTCTGATCCTAAAGTAATTAAGGATTATGATAACACGTTGCAAAAGTATGAAGTTGTGAACTTTGAACCTGTATTATTTTTCTTTGAGAATTCAAAACCGAAAAAGCATGTATATCTGAACACATCAAACCTAAAAAGCTCATTGGAAGAAGTACGTTTATACCTTACTTCACCGATTTGAGGCATTGGCAAGATGGTGTGAGTGTAACAAACTGTCCTGATGCGCGAAAAACGCGGTTTGCACCAGGCTGACAAGGCCCAAACAACATGTAAGAAAAACAGCAAGATTGATTTGTTTATTTCCCCACCTGGTATTTACTTCGTCATACCACTTCACCCCTGCACACTTCACCGTCCGGTGGTCCGCAGGGGTAGCCGGTGAGGGAGCTCCGGAGGGGGTAGGTATAACAATTAA
>FWPU01000284.1_pt1 | contig 162099 bp, 146 predicted proteins | sample 2228361 | NCBI WGS metagenome assembly FWPU01 (sample SAMEA103939777, study PRJEB20133) | metagenome | reverse complement strand
GGAGGTGAAGACATGCGATACCTTAACATCTGCTTAGCAAGTGTGCTAATTGTTTGTGCTGCTTGTACGGCATACGCCATTTACTGTTGGAGAGAGTGTCAGCCTCTTCCTCCAAGAGTAGTGGTGCGTCACAATACTTGCAGGTTGGTGATGATAGTTCCCGTCCAGCCATCAAACCCGTCGCAACCCACCCAGACACAAAACCTGTCGCAACCCGTATTCGTTACCTGCGTTGGGGACTGCAGAGTAGATACCATCAACGAAAGCGTTTGTGGTAGAGCTCCCTTGCACCTACCCTGCCATGACTGCCTCAATGATCCTGCAGGAGCAGTTCCTATTTGGCCGTGCTAGCGAAGGGCACCCTCGTGGCATAGGGGGTAATGTTCCCTGTGCCACAACAATAATAGCATCAGGGAATAAGACTGCTTCTGCCATGAAGAGGATGACAGTGTTGAGAAGGATTTTGCTGGTAACATTCTGCATAATATCGGGGCAACTCTTGCATGGTCAGCAAGAGGATTCGGTTATGCGCACATCCGTTAAGGAAGGGCTACTCCAGCGTCAACAACGCTATCTACAACTGACTACCCAGTGGCGTATTCGGGTCAGGCACTTCCCAAATACAAATTACGCAAACTTGTCTCAACAATGGGTAGAGAAAACTATCGATGCACAAATTAAGGAAACCGAGCAGTTATTGAAAGAGAGGATAGATGATGGAAAAGAAGACATGCTGCCTTCGCTCATTGCACGCGAGCGAGAACGGCTTCGCAAGACTTATGAAGCGATTACTCAAGGACATGAATATGAAACACTTATCACTATAGAAGGTCATCGTACTTTTTGTGTTGCCTATGGTGCATTAGAAGCAATATCAGGAGAAGAAGGTATTAGAGGCATAGGATACAAGGAACTGTTTCTGCCTGGCAGCTACATCCTGAAGAGTCAGCATCTGTTCTTGCCTTCTTTAGATTACAATACGGTCTATCAACAACTTTCGCGGGTTAGGACCGAGAAAGTTATGCCAGAAGCGAGCTCGTCCTTGTTTGAAATTTTTGGTTCACCGCTACTGGGGCGTATTCTACTATTAGGTGAGACACCCTTCCACTGGCTTCCTGAAGATTTTGTTAGAATAGAGCAACAGAATTCCCTGTATCTACTTCGCTCACGTTACTGGTACTACGATAAGTACCAAATAAGAGAAAAATGGCTCACAGGATATGAGAAACCCGATACCGAAGTTCAAGAACAAATTGCACAAATGGATTTGAGTGTTCAGTTCCTGATAGACCCTCAGAGGAATTTCTCGATTTCGCGTTTTGAAGATGTCAATGGACAGCAAGTTATCGAGGTCACTCAGTGGAGAGAATATAATAATGTATGGATACCGTCTCAGATACTCGTCAAGCGTTTCACTTACGATGTGAGGGGTGGACAGCTTGTAGAAAGCGGTGGTATCCCAACTCTTTTGGGGGCTGAAGTGACAAAGCGCCAAACTGCGCAAGTAGTGATTGAGCTGATATCTGTATCTGAGACGCACGAAAAAAGAAAAATGGAAGATTTTCTACATCCTGATTTAAATCTGAAAGACTACCGGTTAGGAATCACTCCTGAAATGCGTGCTGTGAGTTACACTTTTACAGGAAGCTTGCCCAATCTTAGCGAATTAGAGCGAATGTACAAGGAACAACAACAGCAGCAACCTCCTTCTCAGGCTCAGCCGTCATACCCTTTATGGGCATGGGTTCCTCCAGCTATCTTGATTGCCTTAGGTATTGTATGGTACATTCGAGGAAGGCGTCTGAAGAGGGGATGAGGGTCTGAATGGTTGGCTCATTAGTGGTTTCAGGGCTGTTGATAACCATAATCCTGATGTACAGAAGGAGGCTCCACCCGTATCCAGTGGAAGCTCGAGTAGTGGCATTTGCCCTTTTGATCGTGCTTACTATTGTTGTTTTATTAGAGATTTATTCGCGTCGAATCAGTGATGCAATAATATTAAGTCGATTAGTATCGACATATTTTTTATATGTTCAACAAATGACCATATTCCTAACATTTGCGTTTGCATGGTTGGCAATACGCTACTGGCACACTTTTTGGAGACAAATTCAGATAGTTGCGGGATTTGTGTTGGCTGTCTTGTTAGTTTCCGTTTTGCTTCACGCGCGAGAACCAGAAGTATGGAGATGGGTAGTTGTGTACACTTTCAACGGCTATCAGCGTCCACACGGTATTCTGACGACGCCGCTCGCGGCTGGGTGTGTAGGACTGTGTGGTTGGGCGTGGGGATTCTACTGGGCTTTGCACTCTGACTGGCGTCGCTGGACTGGGCTACTCCTTGTGGGGCTGAGCGTCGCCGTGGTTTATCTGACTCTGTCACGAAGCGCTTGGGTCGGGCTACTTTTTGCCACCCTTCTTGGGTGCTGGTATGCACGATGCTACAGTAAGTTGTGGCTTCCTTTGATAATGACGATTGCAACCTTCACACTCTGCTCAGTAGGAATGCCCATCGGTTGGAGCCGTAGTCTCTATGCTGGACAAGGTGATCCCTCTGTACAGGCACGCTTATACAACTGGAATCAACTTGCGACCACTTTCTTTAATTACCCCTTCGGCTATTCTGGTGCACGCCCATCGGTACAGAACCTCGCCCCGACAGGACCGATGAGCAGTTTCTATCTCGACCTCGGAGCCACATACGGAGTGATACCGCTTCTCCTCTCAGTAGGGATTGCTATCGGATTGGGACTTCGCTCAAGGCATCTTCTCTTATCAAGACGCCCAGAAGCGGGTTGGGGGTTAGGTACGATATCGACGGTGATATGTCTTTTTTTCACGAGCGTCGGTGGCATCGCGGGTATACTCGTGGGCGGCTTATGGGGGCTGGTGGCGGGAGTGGAGGTTCCAAATGAGAAAGCGAGCGTTCACTCTGATTGAACTGCTGGTGGTGATTGCGATAATTGCGCTGATTGCGGCGCTCCTGTTCCCCGTGCTGGCGAATGCACGCGAATCGGGGCGCAAAACCAAATGCCTCAGCAACCTGCGCCAAATCGGAATGGCAATCCAAATGTACCTTGGCGACTATGACGACACCTTCCCGATGAACCGCTTCCCCGACGCCCAACACCCACCCAGCAATAACTGGGGAGGACTGCAGGGCAGTAGCTGGAACTGGAAGCGCGCCATCCGCCCCTACCTGAACAGTATTCAACTTTACGAATGCCCTTCCAACGCCTTCCTTTGGAGCGACGACTTTATCGAGAACTACGGTGGCGTTGCGGGCGATGAGAGCAACTGGGCGTGGGATGAGAAACTCCCGATTTCATATGCGTTCAACGGCTCCTTTTTCCACGAAGGTATCCCGATACGCGATTATGGCGAACCGTTCCAACGCCCGCGCTACTTAGCTGAGATTCCTGAACCCAGCTGGCTGATACTGCTGTTGGAGACACGAGTGAACTATCCTGATTTAGGGGGGTGGACGCTGGCACAAGAGTGGGTCTCACGCACGGGAACCTATCAGCGTGGGCGAGGTCTGCTGAACACGCATCAACGAGGGGTGAACTGGGTGTTCTGCGACGGCTCGGCAAAGTGGCTGAAGGTTGCCCAGACCTGTGTGCCCCGCCAACGCTGGACACCACGCAAGAGCGACCAGCCGATTTTCGACGAGCGCGCCCGCAACTTGGTGGAAGAGTATCGGTAAGATAGGAAAAATCGCCCGCCCATCGAAACAACCCCCTGATGAGCCAGTGGATTGTGCGTCTCGTGTTCATCTTGGTGGTAGCGGGCGTGATGGGGAGCGCGCTCTGGAATAATATCGCCACCAACCGCCTTATCGAGCAAGCGACGGGAACGAATCCTAAGCAACAGATTCCTGCCTTGCGCCAGATGGCACAGCGCGACGACTTTTATGACCTCATCCAGTCGCGCAAGCCCCCTGCTCGCCTGCGCGTGGCAATCGCCATCGAGCAATGGAACGAACCCGATGCGGTCAAGGTAGCGTTGGCGATGCTCCGCGACCCTGAACCGAAGGTGCGCGACCGCTTCCTGCAAAGCCTGCGCGTCATCGGGGGCAACCACCTGCCCGCCCTCGCCGAGGGACTAAAGCACTCGGACAGCAAAGTCAAAAACGGCACTGTGCAGGTGATGACCTATCTGGGGCTGAAGTGCCTGCCTGTGGCGCTGAAAGCGTTCGAAGATTCCTCGGCGCGTGCCTCCGCGATGGAAGTGTTGGTGCAGTTCGGCTCCCATAGTGTGCCTGGTCTGCTGAATATCCTTCGCACCACACAGGACGAAGGGCTTCAGTTAGACACCATCACCGCTTTGGGGCGCATTGGCGACCGCCGTGCTACCGAAGCGATTTTACCGTTCCTCAAGCTACCCGTAGAGAAACGGCGCATCGTGCTAACCGCGCTGGGCGGGATTGCCGACCCACGCACCGAGTCGATATTGATTTCTGCTCTCCACTCGGAGGAGGAAGACCCCGATGCACGGGCACAGTGCGCTTTGGGCTTGGGGCAGATAGGCTCCTATTCGGCACTGCAGGCACTCCTGAAAGGCTTGTCCGACCCGAACCTCACGGTTGCAGACGCATGCGCAGTAGGGTTGCGTCGCGCTGGAGTGCGCGCCATCAGCACGATTGCCCAAGCATTACGCCACCCCAGCCTTGCAGTGCGACTGCGAGCGGTGAGCGCGCTGAGCACGCTCAACGATGGCGGAGCCGTCGCGTTACTAACACAGGCGATGAAAGACCCTGCAATAGAGGTTCGGCGCGCTTCGGCTCACGCTCTGGGCACTACCGAACACCCTTCCGCTGTCGGGGTGCTTATCCAAGCGTTGGGTGATGCGGAGGGGGGCGTCGCCCAGAACGCAACTCAGAGCCTCGTTCGTATCGGTAAGCCTGCTATCCCCAGCCTCATCGGTGCCCTTCAGTCGCCGAATGAGACGGTCGCCTATTTCTCAGCGCGTGCGCTGGCGGAGATTCCCGAAGCGGAACCCGAGCTTTTGAAATCGGCGCGCAACCCGACTACCCGACGCTACGCCCTGCTCGCACTTAAGGAGCGCAACGCCCTCTCAGCGAAACCGCTCTTCGAGGAAGCACTCAACTCAGAAGACCCCTTCCTCAGGGAACTGGCACAAACCGCCCTCAAACAGCTCAACCCATGAAACTTCGTCGCGATTGGCTCGGACGCCTGTTGGCTATCGTTATCCTGTGGCTTGGCATCGGTCTGATGCTCGCCTGCTTCTGGTTCGCCTACCAGATGTTCCAGACGCCTCCCCAGCAACTGCTGAACAACCCCGAAACCAATAAGCCCGACCTCAACAGCGTAGTTGCGGGCATTTGGGCAAGCCTGCGCTCGATTCTGCTTCTGGTGCTGATGACAATTGTAGGGGGGATGATTGCCAATCGCGGGATTACCCTCTACCTCCATGTGCGCAAAGCCGAGTACGAGGAGATGGTCTCCTCGAAACCTCCCGAGATCGATAAGTAGCCCAGACATTCCTGTCTGGGCTACTTAGGAGGGTTCCCCCCCCCCGTTGACGGGCTGACAAGGGTACACAAGATGGGTTCATTTTCGGAGGCGAACGCGTAGTTTTCCGCAGGGGTTTTATCCCCCCTCCTGTAGGTTCCCCCTGCAAGCGGGGGGAACTACCCAGTTGTTTCGATTCCCCCCGTTGACGGGAGGAACCTTAAGGAGGGGGGATAAGACTCTTTGCATTGGCTCCTGAAAGGGAACTTATCTTCCATACCCTTATTAGCTCCTGAGTAGGGTAGGACCCCCCTTGTTTCTGCCCCTCCATAGGTAGGAGTCGAACTCCGCCTGCCGAATCGGGAAGGCACGACAATGCGTTCACCTGTTGAGTTTTTGCGCCAGCAACTGGGTAGCCTTGCTCATGAACAGACTCTCCACGCATACGAGCAGTGGTGGGAGATCGAGGGGCGTGCCCTCTCTGAAAGTGTAGACCGTGCCGGCACCCCGTGGCTCCGTGCCTACGACCGTTGGGGCAATCGCATAGATGAGCTGATGATGCCTGCAGGCTACTCGCCTCTGGTACGGAAGGCATACGAGCTGGGAGCCGTGTGGCGTCCTCTGGAAGAGGGAGACTTTCTCACCAGCTTCGCTCTGGGCTACATCACCTCGTACTACGACCCTGGACTTTACTGCCCCCACACGGTGAGCCTCTCTACAGCGGTTCCTCTGGCGAAATACGGGAACCCCTTGCTGAAGGAGCGTTATCTAACGCCCCTCCTTCGACGCGACGATACGGTCTGGCAAGGTGCAACCTGGATGACCGAGTCTGGCGGAGGTTCCGATCTCGGAGCGAATGTGCGCACGGTTGCGGTTCCTGTAGGCGACCGCTATCATCTCACGGGGGACAAATATTTCTGCAGTAATGTGGGGGCAGAGTTGGCAGTGGTTGCGGGACGACCTCAAGGTGCGCCCGAAGGGGTGCGGGGGATTGCGCTCTTTCTGGTGCCCCGCGAGCGCGAGGATGGAAGCCTGAACTATCTCATCCGCCGAATCAAGGACAAAATCGGAACCCGTTCTGTGCCCACAGGCGAGGTAGAACTGCGCAATAGCGAGGGCTATCTGCTGGGCACTCCCGAGATCGGCATCTACCTCGTGTTGGAGGTGCTCAACTGCTCTCGGGTCGCAAACAGCATAGGCAGTGTCGCCTTGATTCAGCGGGCGATTGCGGAGGCAGAAACCTTTGCCACGCACCGAATAGCCTTCGGCAAGCCCTTGATAGAGCATCCCCTTATGCGCCAGCAGTTCCACTGCTGGCATAAACGCTTGCGCATCGCCTTCGCACTCGCTTGGACATCGGCTCGGCTCTATCAAGCGGTATGGCAGGAAACCCCGCCCTATAGTCCCCGTTATCACCTGTTCCGCCTCATCACCCATCTGGCGAAGTATTGGACAGCCGAGATGGCGGTGCAGTCGGCAAAGTGGTGTATGGAGGTGCATGGCGGGCACGGGGTGTTGGCAGAGTTCGGCATCGAACGCCTGCTCCGCGAGGCGATGGTGCTTCCTATCTGGGAGGGCGGGAGCCATCGGCAGATGCTGGATGCGCTGGAGGTGATGCTGAAGCGTCAGGCGCATCTCAGCCTGCTGGAGATGGTAGCAGGTTCTGCGGAAGCACAAGCAGTCGAGGAGTGGCGCACTCGCCTCGGACAGTACCTCGCGATGGCTCAAGAGGAGCAAGAGGCACAGTTAGAGACACTAATACCGCCCTTTGCCGAATGGGTGGGAACCGTATTAGCGGGAATTTAGGCTGGAGCCGACAGTGGGATTCGAACCCACGACCTGCGCATTACGAGTGCGCCGCTCTACCACTGAGCTATGTCGGCTTCGCCAAATAGTATACCCTATCTGGGCGATTCTTCATCTACCTCTACACCCAGCTCGCGGAGGCGTTGAGCTAATCGCTCGGCACGCTGACGCTCCCGCTGAAGGGCTTCCAACAGTGCCTCCCGAACCTCCACCATATACCGAAAACGGTTGCCCTCTGTGTCATAGACACCGGGGTCTTCCGCACTCCCTCGCTCAAAGCGAATCCCTAACAGGGGGCTAATCCACCCCTCCATCGGTTCAATCGGAACCAACTGCTCACCCTGACGGAGCATCCCCTCCCACTTACCCGTTTCGGGGTCATAGAGGTAGTACTCCTGAACCCCGTACTGTTCATAAAAGGCGCGTTTCTCTTCCATCTCCTGCAGGGTGTTGCTTGGTGAGAGCACCTCAAACACTACTTGAGGGGCAACACCTCCCTCTAACCACTGCTTGTACGAGCCTCGATGCCCTTTTGGACGCCCCAGCACCACCATCACATCAGGTGCCTGACGAATGTCAGGACGCCCCTCCACAGGGTACCAAAAATGGTCAATCGCCACGAACACATCGTCCCGATGAGCGAACATCGCATCAAGATTTTCCTTGAGTATCATCATCGCCATCGCCTGTTTGGTGTTGTTCGCCATCGGTTGACCGTCCGTGTCGGGATAGATAATCTCCTGTTGGGCATCAATTGGTGCTTGCATTGGGTTCACCGAGGGGATTATACCTCCTCGTCTGGCACTTCGTATCCCCCAAGGTTGCGAATGACCGCTTCTGCAAGCGCATCGCCTTCTAACTCAGGCATTTCTACCGTAGCGGGAGGGGGTGGCGGGTCTGGCGGGGTTGCGCTCACCTCCAGTATCACATGCGCATGGGGCAGACCGAGCGCACTGCGCACCGAATCCTTGAGGTTCTGCTCGCGCGAGGGCTTCGAACGAAAGAAAGCAAGCGCCATCTCACTGCGCAGGAATAGCCGTACCGTCTCGCCCTCCACCTTCACATAGGAGCCTTCGAGGTTTCCGCCTCCCGCCGGGCTACGCGCTTTGAGCTTCTGTACCATCGCTTGCCACAGCTGGTTCGGCTCATCGGTAGGAGCGCTGGCAACAGGAGCAGGCTCGGACTTAGCCGATTCCTGAGAGGGAGCGGGTTCAGGTTTCGCAGACTCCTGAGAGGGAGCAGGTGCTGGAGAGGAAGCGGTAGGAAGCGATGCTTGTTGGGCAGGGGACGCCTTGCCCACTTCCTGTTGTGGAGAGGCTTGCGGAGGTGCAGGGGCAATCGCTTCCGTGCCTTCTGTAGCAAACATCAGCAGATACAGTTCCAGAATGGCGCGGGGGGAACCGGAGGTGCGCATCTCCGAGAGTGCCCCCACCATCTTTTCCCACCAGTGCAAAAGGCGAGGGATTCCTGCTCGGCGCGCCTGCTCCACCATCGCACTCCAGAAAGTGGGGTCGTAGTAGCTTGCTCGGTCTACCCCATGCACCGATGCCTGAATGAGCGACCGCCAGTGCTGAATGAGCGATTCGGCAAACACCCGTGGCTCACGCCCCAGCAGAAGTTGCTCATCCAGCACCTGCAACACCGTGCCCGTGTCGTGATCGATCAGGGCATCGGTAATCCGAAAGAGCGTCTCATCTTCCAGCACGCCCAGCGCGTTGTAGACGGTCTCAGGACGGATGACCCCATCTTCGCTGAATGCGCTGACCTGTTCTAATGCGGTCAGCGCATCGCGCCACGAGCCATCGGCAAAGCGAGCAATCAAGGTGAGCGCAGAGGGTTCTGCCTGAAGTCCCTCCGCCTCTACCACTTGCTGGAGCCGACGCGCAATATCGGCAATCGTGCCCCGATGAAAATCGAACCGCTGACACCGCGAGCGAATGGTGGGAGGCACGCGGTGAAACTCGGTCGTTGCTAATACGAAGACCACATGAGGTGGTGGCTCTTCTATTGTCTTGAGCAGGGCATCGAATGCCTTTGCTGAAAGGTCATGCACCTCGTCGATGATATAGACCTTGTACCGCGCCTCCATCGGGGGATATTTGGCATTCTCGATAATCGAGGTGCGCACATCCTCGATACTGGTCTCGGACGCAGCGTCCATCTCGATCACATCGACTAAATTGCCTGATTGAATCGCTTGGCAGAATCGGCACTGATTGCACGGATTCGGGGTGGGTCCGTGTTCACAGTTGAGGGCTTTCGCCAGCAGGCGCGCTGTGGAGGTCTTGCCCGTGCCACGCGGACCGCAAAACAGGTAGGCATGCGACCACCGCCCCTGCTGGATTGCGCTTCGTAGGGTGATGGTCACATGCTCCTGCCCCAACAGCTCGTCGAAATCTTGGGCACGATACTTGCGATAGAGGCTAATGTACGCCATCGATGCTGACCCAATTGTACCTGCTGTCGGTCTCTTCTGTGGGTACTGGCCCACCCTCTGGAATAAAAACCCCGTACGGTATAATTAGATAGGCAAGACATGGATTTTGATGAGAAGGCATTTTTGGACCTCCTCCGCTTGCTTCAGGAGAAGCCTGAATTGCGTGAGGCGTTGCGTCAAGTGCTCCTCTCTGAGGAGCTTCTGAACCTTCCAGCTCAGTTCCAGCAACTCCTCGAGTCGCACTTACGCCTGGAAGCACAGGTTCAGCATTTGGTGGAGCTGGTAGGCACTCTCGTAGACGCTCAACACAATACCGAACTGCAGGTAAGCCACTTAGCGGAAGCCCAAGCCCGAACCGAACAGCGCGTCGCAGAACTCGCTGAAGCCCAAGCCCGTACCGAACAGCGAGTGGCAGAACTTGCGGAAGCCCAAGCCCGTACCGAACAGCGGGTGGAAAAACTGGAAGAGCGAGTGGCAGAACTCGCCGAATCCCAAGCCCGTACCGAACAGCGCGTTCAGGAACTCACTGAGGCACAAATCCGCATTGAACAGAGAGTTGGAAGGTTGGAAGAGCGGATGGACCGCGTGGAGGAGCGACTTGAACGGGTGGAAGAGCGCCTCGAGAAGGTTGAAGTGCGCCTCGAGAAGGTTGAAGTGCGCCTCGAGAAGTTAGAGAAAAACCAGCAACAGATGATGAACGATATAGCAGACCTCAAGGGCGAGCGATTGGAACGACGCTATCGTGAATATGCCCACGCTTATTTTAGTGGTCTCCTGAAACGAATTCGTGTCATCCGTAGAGACCAACTGGCATCTATGCTGGACGATGCAGAAGAGCAAGGTATTATTTCAGCACAAGAGCGTCTTGAAGTGCTTTGGAGCGACCTGGTTGTGCGAGGACGAGCAGGCGATGAAGAACAGTACCTCTTAGCAGAAGTATCTTCCGTTATCGATGTTCGCGATGTAGAGCATGCAATCGCACGCGCTCAAATCCTCCAAAAAGTGGTTCAAAAACCTGTGATAGCGGTCGTGGCAGGCAACAAAATCACTCGCAAAGCGAAGGCTACCGCCACTCGGCAAGGTGTGCCTTGGTTTCTCGACGGTATGTTTGGGAGCACTGCCTAAAAAATCTGGCGCAGAGTGTCGCTCCACAACAGTCGACGGATTGCTTCGCGCGTGGACATCGCCAACTGTTCCACTGTCTGCTGGGCTAATTCCGCATCACGATGGGTAATCCGTATCGCCTTCTCCCCGCGCAGAAGCACGCTCGTGCGATCAGGGCTGAGCTGAACCTCATAAAGTTCCAGCCCATCATCCAAGAGCCGATTGAGCATACTTGCCATCTGCTGAGCGCGCTCCTTTGAGGAGCCATATTCGGGGTCATCAGCGGGCGTAAAAATCTGGATTCGCCCAAACTCAACTCGATAGAGTCCGTCGGGCTGGTCTTTCACCATCGGAACGGCTTTCACCTGCAAGGCTGGGCTGACCTCCCGACGCCGAATCGGAATGCCGTACTCGCTGAGCGCCTTGCGCAAAGTCTCCACACGCTCACGGGTAATAGGGTGCGTGCGGAAGATGCCCCAATCGATTTGCGGACGCTTGCGCTCTTCTGCTGCCAACCGCTCCATAAACACTAACAGCCCAACAGGATTGTAGGGAGAGCGGTGCAGATACTCCAACGCTGTCAGGTCCGCATCAACCTCGGCTTCTTGACTGAATCGGCTCAGGCGCGCAATACGAAAGAGGTAGGCTCCCGTCATCATGTTGGAAAAATCTTCCGCAGGCAATCGCCCTAAGAGTCCAACCAGCAAGGCAGGCAGAAGCACCTGTTGTTGTACTTTCGCATCCGCGCGCAGAAGGGTCGTTACATGCCGATGGTCTGCGTGAGCAATCTCGTGGGCAATCACCCCTGCCAGCTCGTCATCACTGGAGACGAATTCCAGCAGTCCCCGATAGATAAAAATAAAACCACCAGGCACGCTGAAGGCGTTGACCTCCTTATCGTCGATTACACGGAAGGTGTACTCAAACTGTGCGGAACTCCCATCGCCATAGCGGACTGGGGTGGGCGTGCTTCGTGCAATCTGCGCCAGCGTCTGACCAATGCGATTCACCCGCTCCACCACTTCAGGGTCGGTGACGAACTTGTACTCCTTTTCGATCTCGGCGACTATCTTCTTGCCTAACTCCACTTCTTGCTTGTCTTTAGGCGACAGCTCAGGTGGCTCGGTAGGCGTCTCCTGCGCCCACATGCCTACTACCATAAGAACTGTCAGCCCCCAGAACACCAATAGGCGTTTCATCTAATCATCACGGCTCCCACATGATTATACGCCATTTGACGCCCTTCGTTTCGCTTAGAACCAACCTGCGGTGGTATTCTCCAGTTTACAGCCCAGTTGACCCAATCTTAACCCTACCGCTTTCATACTGTCTGCATGGTGGTTGCTATGCGGACGGCTGGATACCGCGTAAAGGGATTTACGCTGATAGAGCTGTTGGTCGTGATTGCGATAATCGCCATCTTAGCGGCGATACTGTTCCCTGTGTTTGCCCAAGCACGCGCTAAAGTGCGCCAGACCTCATGTCTTTCCAATATGCGCCAGTTGGGCACCAGCATGCGGATGTACGCCCAAGATTACAACGAGCACCATGTCTACATGTGGTGGGAATGGCATATTCCTTTACATCCTTACATCAAGAACTGGGATATCTTCGTCTGTCCTCAATCCTCGGCTCCGAAACCACGCTTGGTGGAGTACACCGCAGCGGACGGGTGTCGTGCGAACGATGATGCTCCAGGTTCCTTGCTGATAGGCACTTTCCCCACGAATGCGCCCTGCACCGTGACCGCCCGTGGATGCAATAAGGTGGCGCCACGCATCTATGGGCATTATGCAAAGAACGAGGAGTTCATCGCCAACTACGGTTATTTCCGTACCACTTACAGCGGCTCAGAGCATAACGAAGCGGCATGGGATACAACGGCTGATGTGATCATCGTTGCTGAGTCGCGCACTGCCAGTGAAGGCGTGCCCGAACCTCTGCGCAGTGTCTACGGCAATACCCTCCCCTTCGATATGGCACCCTATATCGAACCCGGCTCAACTAACTGGAACGAGGTCTTCCTAATGCTTTCGGAACGCCATTCTGGAGGACAGAACTGTATCTTTGGGGATGGTCATGCCAAATGGGTACGCTACGAGTGGTTCCGTTCGCCTCAAGGGCGGTTCGCTATATCACCACCCATCTCCCGAGTGAACCTACCCGACAACCAGAACTGGCACTAATCGGAGGTGGACGATGCGAAAAGGGATTCTCTTGGTGTTGGCGATGCTCGTGGTGATTCTCAATCTTGCTGGATGCGCCAAGCAAGAAACTGAAGGAGGAGCCTCCGCCACTCCCTCACCCACGACCAACCCGATGGGACAACCCGCCTCGGCAGATACGCCTGGTGCCCAAGCGGAAGAACGGAAGGCAGGCGGGTATTGAGGGCATCGTGCCATACCTCCTCTCAACAAGGGGCGTGGGTAAACCCCGCCCCTCCCTAATATGGATAGTCGCTTGTGGAAGCCATGTAGTCCCAAAAGCTCCAGCCAAAGGCGGTTCCCCCGACCACCAAAAGCACTCCTAAGGGCACCAGGAACTGCACCCAAGGCGACCAGCGACGCCCCCACGCGCTAAACGGAAGCGCCAAACTCAGGATCAGCAGAGCAAAAACCCCTACCATCGTGGCGTGCAGATTGCCATAAGCGAAGCCCATCGCCCAAAGCATACTATACAGCAGGATAGCAAGGCTTACCGCCCCCCGCCCCAGCCGAAAGTCGCGAAAGAGGACCCCCAACAACACTCCAACGCCCACCGTCGTGCCCAACAGCCCGCTCAACTGCGCCAGCGATGCGCTTTTGGCGTTGTAAAACAGCACCCCTGCCCCCACTCCACCCAACAAGGCAAGCAGAAAGGCACTGCTGACGCCCGAAGCCTCTTCACCTTGGGGTGCAGTCAGCAATACCAACAGCGCACTTCCGACTCCAAATGCCAGCACCCACGCCACCCCTATGGGCATACTCCAGTAACCGCTTTGAATCAAGGGCAAAAAGAGCAGAAGGTAGAGCCACGGAAGCACCAACAGCGCCACCCAACCTGCAAGCCAGCGCAGTTCCCCTCGGATACCCATCAACCAACCAAGTGGCACCAACACCAGCGCATACCAAAAGAGCCACTGGGTGGCGTCTATCGGGGGTAGTTCAGGCTTTCCTAAGGTGCGCCAGTAGAGGAAAAGAAACCCCACCGAAATGGCTACTGGGCTGAGCCACAGAAAGGCACGGCGAGACCGCCAGCCTGCAAGCCAGAGGACGCCTGCAACGACCGCTGACAGCCCCGCCGTGAGCAGACTGTTAAAGATAAGGCTCACTGACGAATCGCCTCCACGCTGAAGGTCACCTGCACATCATCACTCAGTCCACCATTCAGCCCATAGTTAATCCCGAACTGACTGCGCTTGATGGTGAAGGTGGTCTCGAATCCGATAATCTCCTGTCCGCGTGGGTTGCGCCCCTTCCCAGTGAACTGAACTCGCACCGTAAGCGGGCGCGTGACCCCGCGCACTGTCAGGTTGCCTGTAACTTCCACCGTGGTGTCGTTAATCTTGCGTACGCGCGTGCTCTTGAAGGTTATCTTGGGGAACTGACGCGTGTTGAAAAAGTCGGGACTACGCAGGTGGTCATCACGCTGGGAGTTGCCCGTATCGATGCTGTTCGCATCGATTTCGAGCTCGATACGGCTATTGGCGGGGTTCTTCTCGTCCACGACGATCGTGCCCGAAAAGGCATTGAAGCGCCCGTAGGCATAAGCCGTGTTCATATGCTTGACGCGGAAGATAATGAACGAGTGGACAGGGTCAATCCGATAGGTCATGGGCTGTGCCTGAACAGGGTGTACTATGCTAACGACGAGCGAACTAACGGCTACATAAGCACCGATGCGCTTAGTGAACGATTTGGACATCATCATCCCTCCTTGTGAGTGTGTTCGGTCTCCTCTGGGTATGCATGGGCAGAGGGGCGCGCCCATTCTGTGAGCGTATGGGCGAACTGCTTTAGCGCTTCAGGGCAGGCGCGGAAGTAGTGATGCTGCCCCTGCTTGCGCATCGCCACCAGCCCCGCATCCATCAGGATATTCAGATGATGGGAGACCGTGGACTGCGCTATCGGGAACTGCTCTGCCAGCTCGCCACACGAAAGCTCCCCACCCCGCAAAATGGTGAGGAACAGCTTCAGCCGAGTGGGGTCGGCTAATGCACGCGCCCATCGCACAATCCGTTTCTCCTCCATGCATGCACCCTGTAGAGACCGTTGTACAAATATCGATACGAATCGAGGCGGGAAAAGGTTCCCTGCAGGTTTACGAGCGTTTAAACCGTCGTTCCAGCTCGCTCCAAGTGAGGATGAGGGTAATAGGGCGTCCATGAGGACACAGGTATGGATTTTCGGTTTTGGCGAGGTCTTCGATGAGCTTTTGCATTTCGGGCATGCTCAGCGGGTCGCCCGCTTTGACCGCCAGCTTGCAGGCGGAGGTGATCCAGATTTGCTCTCGTGCAATTGGCAAGCGTTTGCTTACCGAAAGCTCCACCAACTCATCCACAATATCGCGCAGGATTTGAATAGGGTCTTTGGTGCCGAGCGCAGAGGGCACCGCGCGCACCAAGAAGGCGTCTTGTCCGAACGGTTCTAAGTGGAAACCGATTGCCTCCAGCTCGGGCAGACGCTCTTGCACGAGTTGCGCATCCCGGCGACTCAGGTGCAAAGGCTCTGGGTTTAGCAGATGTTGCACAGGGATGGGAGTCGCTCCCTTCTGTTGGCAGAACTGCTCGTAAAGCACGCGCTCATGTGCCACATGCTGGTCAATAATCGCAAGCCCACGACGCGTGGACGCCACGATAAAGGTGTTGCGCACCTGCCCCAAGATGTGCAAATCGTCCAACAGGTGAGCGAACGGCAGGTGGGAGGTAAAAAGCGACTCCTCAGGAGCCGACATCATACCCGCTGGGGCTGCCAACCCTGCACGCTGGAGCAAGAGCTGATGAAGCGTCTCTGCGGGGGGCATCGCGGTGGGGGGTTCTAATGCGGTTTGAGTAGGGGAGACACTCTCAATCTCCTGCCCCCTCTGCAGTTGAGGGAGTGGGGAAATGTCGTCTGTTCCCTCGCGGTAATTGGAGGTGGGAATGGGAGGCACAAGGTCGGCTGACGCTTCCTCTTTGGGAAGTGGGGGCACAGAGGCGATAGGCTCTGGCTTTAGGGCGCTGGGCACCATGCCGTGATTTAGGAGGGCGCGCCGAACCGCCTGCACCACCGCCTCGAACACCAGATGCTCCTGCTGGAACCGCACCTCTATTTTGGCGGGATGCACATTCACATCCACACGGCGCGGGTCTAACTCCACCATCAGCACGCAAGCGGGATAGCGTTTTTCGGGCGTGAGCGAGCGGTAGGCTTCGTCCAGCCCTGCGGTAAGTGTTTTATTGCGCACAGGGCGCAGGTTCACATAAAAGTATTGGTGCTGGCGTGTGGGGCGTGTTTGGTGGGGAGGCGAGATAAGCCCCTTGACCGTGATACCATTTTCGGTGTGCTCCACAGCGACCATTCCCCGCACCGTTTCGCGCCCCCACAGGCTCGCTACCGCAGAGAGCAAATCGCCATTCCCAGGGGTGAAGATAAGCTCCTGACGCTCGTGTACCAAGCGGAACGACACATCGGGATAGGCGAAAGCGTAGCGGGTGACGGTCTCCACAATATGCCCCAGTTCGGTGGACACCGTTTTGAGGAACTTTAGCCGTGCTGGCACATTGTAGAACAGGTCGCGCACCGTCACCGTGGTGCCAATTGGCGCGCCAGTCTCCTCGACAGTGCGCACCTCACCGCCTTCCACCACGATACGCGCGCCAATCGGTTCTTCAAAGGCGCGAGTAATCAGTTCCATTCGGCTCACCGAGGCGATACTGGGCAAAGCTTCGCCTCGAAAGCCGAGCGTCTGAATGCGCATCAGGTCGGCATCGGTAGCGATTTTGGAGGTGGCGTGTCGCTGAAGGGCAAGCAAGGCATCCGCTTGGCTCATGCCGATTCCATCGTCGCGTACACGGATGAGCTTTCGTCCCCCCATCTCCACCTCAATCTCGATTCGGCTTGCGCCCGCATCGAGGGCGTTCTCAATCAGCTCTTTAAGGGCAGAAGCGGGGCGCTCCACCACCTCCCCCGCCGCAATTCGGTTCACCAGCTGGTCGTCCAGCACTTGAATGGGGCGTCGCTCTACACGAAATCGCATTACCCCCTAATTTTACCTGCACTCACCCCGTGAAATTGGGGTATACTAATAAGGACAACACCCTTAGAAAGGAGGCAGTGCCGATGAATATCAGACGAACCTTTTGGTCAACGGTAGCGGTGTGCTTTTTGCTGGGCTTCTGCCAAGCTCAGCTGTACCAGACAAGTTGGGAAGATCCGCCTTTCTCTGCAGGAGGCTCCGTGAACGGCATCGATGGATGGGCAAATGGCTCAGGAGGCGGGGTGAGCCACTCTATCTCCACCGATCAAGCCAGAACAGGCACCCAAAGCCTCAAGTGGGACAATACGGGCACGAACAACTCTTTTTATTCCGTCTATCGAGCCTTCACTTGGGCACCTGAAGACCCGAACAACAAGATTGTCGTCAGCACCTATGTGTGGATAAGCGCATCTACCCAAGCCAACCGAATCTACGGGCTATATCTCACTGGAAGCGCTACTGGAACGCTTGGAAGCACCATTCTGGGCGTTACGATAGATGGAGCAGGGCGCGTGCGCGCAGGCACTTCTTGGAGTGCCACCTACTCTGGAGCTCCTATAGGAACCGCAAGTCCTGGCACCTACACCGAGCGATGGTTGAAACTGGAGCTTACCTACGATCGCGAAAGCAATTCCGCAACAGCTTCGGTCTCTGGTTTTGGGGACGGCTCCACCATAAGTGCCAACTTCATTCAAGCAACCGAGCCGCGCAATGTGAACCTGGGCTCAGACTATGTCACGACCAGTGACCGCGCAGGGCTCGCCTACTTCGACGACCTTGAGATACGCTTAGAACCGGGCACGGCGTTCGAGGGATGGGACGAGCTCCAAAACGGTGGGGGCGATGCAGGTGACTTAGTGGCAACTGCCCAACGAGTGACCACACCCGATGCTCTACCGTGTTCCACTCCTGTGACTCGTGTTCGCGGGGACATAGGAGAGAACGATGCCGACCTCTATGTCATCTGTATCACCGACCCAGCGAGCTTCTCGGCAAGCACCGTCGGCACCACGAGTTGGGATACCCAACTGTGGCTGTTCCGCTGTGATGGAGTAGGAGTGGTTCACAACGACGATAATCCAGATGCCTCTACTGGACTGCAATCGCGCATCGACAACCGCACGAACTGTATCCAAGAGCCCGGAATCTATCTGCTCGGCATCACGCGGTATAACCGCGACGCGGTCAACAGTCTGGGTCAACTTATCTGGGCGAATACTCCTGGACGCGAAGTGCGCTGTCCTGATGGTACTGGGCGGAATGACCCGCTTGCAGGCTGGAGCGGTCCCACTACCTCCGCAGGGCGGTACATCATCCAACTTCAGGGAGCCTACTTCGTGGACGCCAACGGCACGAACGGAGGCGATGTGAACGGCGATGGGTGTGTAGACGACGCTGACCTGCTTGCCGTACTCTTCGCCTTCGGCTCAACTGGTTCACGCCCCGAAGACCTCAACTGTGACGAGGTCGTGGATGATGCAGACCTGCTGACCGTGCTTTTCAACTTCGGTGCCGGGTGCTGAACCCAGCAGGGTGATTCGCATGGGAGGGTGTGCCTCTTTATGAGAGGCACACCCCTCTATTCGTTTTTTTGAGGTATTATTCGAGGCACTATCAAGAGAGCCGTACATACCGCTTGATTTTGGCAAGAGGCAGGGATTTAAAGTGCAGTCTCAGAAGCGGCGCGTGGGTGAATCACAGCGGTTTACGCGGGTAAACCTGAATGTTTGGCTTATCGTGCTTGTGGCTGTAGCATGGGGGATTATTCGCCATCTACAGGGAGCCTTCGACATCGGCTGGACGGAACTGCTGATCCTCTGTGCGCTTGGTTTCTTCTCAGCAACTGCTCGCACTTGGGTAGGGCTACGCGACCCCAAAGTGATGTACTCCTTCACCCTTCCCCTGGCGGTGTTCGATATTCTGATTATCTCGCTGGCGGTCTACTTTACTGGAGGCTACCAAAGCGAGGCGTGGCTTCTGTATTTTGCCCTTCTGGTTTCCGAGTCGGCAACGATGAGCACTCCTGCCCTTTTCGCAATGTTAGGGCTTACTGCTGGGGGATACGCTTTAGCATCCTCTCCTTGGACTCCCGATTTAGCAGTGGGCTTCCTCTTTCGGATGGCGATAGTAGGGCTAACAGCATGGCTGATGCATCAGCTGCTGCGCTCGCATGTGGAGTATCGTCTTGAGTTAGCCGAACTGCGCGAACAGATGGCACTGGCACGCGAGCGGGAGCGCATCGCCCAAGAGTTCCACGACGGCTTAGGCAATACCCTTGTCAGTGTGATTATGGGCTTAGAGGCATTCTGCCACCAGATGAGCCAGCAAGGGCGCATCACCGACACACACTTTGCATGCCTCAAAGAGCAGATTGCATTCCTGCGCGATGCGCTTGAGGAAACCCGACAGATTATCCGCCAACTGGAACCCTCTCATGCGCCCAATCTGCGCGTCCAGATTCGCCAAATGGCAGAGCGAACTGCCCAGCGCTTAGGCGCACGGCTCGATTTCAAGTGCCCCGACACCTTGCCCATCCTCACCCCGCTCCAAACGCTTATACTCCTTCGCGTGGTTCGAGAAGCGCTGACGAACATCCTCAAACACGCCCAGAATCCCACAACTATTACCGTCGAGTGCGCAGTTGAAAACCAGGCAATGCGGGTGTGCATCTGTGATGACGGTGCTGGATTCGACCCAAACCAAGTAGTCGGCGGATTCGGACTGCACCACATGCGCGAACGAGTCGAAACGCTGGGTGGAGAATGGTATCTAAGAAGCGCACCCCAGCAGGGAACTGTTATCGTGTTAAGTATACCAGTAGGAGGAAAATCATGACCGAACGCGTGCGGATTGTTATTGCGGAAGACCAACCGAAACTGCGCCAATCGCTGAGGGTGATCTTAGAAAGCGATGAGACGATTGACCTGCTTGGCTCGGCAGAAGACGGCGAGCGAGCCGTGCAACTGGCGATGCAGTTCGAACCAGATATCGTGCTCACCGACATCCAGATGCCTCGCCTCAACGGAATCGAGGTGACGCGCAGAGTCGTGCGCGCCTTGCCAAATGTACGGGTGATTGTGTGGACAGTCCACAGCGACGATCGGAATGTGTTTGAGGCACTCAAAGCAGGTGCTAAGGGTTACCTGCTCAAAGACAGCACCCCTCAAGAAATCTTAGAATGCATCCGCTCCGTGATGGAGGGGGGGCGGTGTTAGACCCTGCGATTGCGGTGCGTGTGTTAGAAGAGTTTCAGCGCGTGCAAGGTGAGGTCGACTCCTCAGGTGATTTGCTTTACGACCTCACCGCTCGCGAATTCGCAATTTTGCGCTTGATAGTGGAAGGCAAGCGCAATAAAGAGATTGCCGAAGAGCTGTTCATCGCCGAGAAGACCGTGAAGAACTATATCTCGAATATTCTCTTCAAACTGCAGGTCAACTCCCGCACAGAAGCGGCGCTGTTAGCCGTGCGAAAAGGACTTGTGTGAGCATGCGCGCCTATCACCGTTCCCTGCGTCCATTGGTCAACTGGCGTAGCCTTCCGCACCCTCTTGACTGGGCGCAGGTGTTCGCCCGCAGTGCCCCTGTGATGATGGAAATCGGGATGGGCAACGGGGACTATATCGTGGCGTGTGCCCAGCAGTCGCCCGAATATAACTGGCTGGGTGTGGAAGTGGAGTGGGAAAGTGTTCGGCGCGCCTTGCGCAGGTGCGCACAAGCGGGGGTCACGAACTTACGCTTTGTGCTGGGCGATGCACGCCCCTTTTTGAAGTATGCGGTCGCCCCTCAAAGCGTCCAGCGCATCTATACCCTTTTCCCCTGTCCCTGGCCCAAACAGCGACACGAGAAACACCGCCTCTGGAGCCAAGCGTTCCTCCAACTCGCTAACAGTCGCCTGACTCCCGAGGGACAAGCCTTGATTATCACCGACCACGAAGACTACTTTCGCTGGGTGCTGAGCCAGCTCACCGACACTGGGTTCCTTGCCTATGCCCGTACTATACCCCCCTCCGTGAACACGAAGTACGAACGCAAGTGGGTGGCAAGCGGGCAAAGCCATTTCTACGAGCTGACCCTCTACAAGCACAGCCACTGCGATATTCCCCTCGGCAAGGAGGTAACGATGGAGACCTACCGAGTGCCCCGCTTTGACCCAAAACAGTTCCATCCTCAAGACTCCACGCAAGAGCCGTACATCATTTTCAAAGAGACACGCTACGACCCGGAGCGACAGATTGCGATGGTGCGTGTCGTGGTGTCGGAAGATGAGTTTGTGCAGCACTTCTGGATCGAGATTGTTCATTCGCCTGAAGGGTGGCAGATTCGCCCTGCACCTGGTTGCGGGGTCGTCCCCACCGTTGGGGTTCAACAGGCATTAGAGCGCGTGCGCGATGCCTGTTTGTAGCACCGTGCTGTTGCTGTCTGTGGCTTGGGCGTCTCGCACATTTCGGCAATCGGCAGGATGCCCGTGCTACAAAGTGGCTTGGGCGTCTCGCCCATTTCGCCAATCGGCAAGATGCCCGTGCTACTGCCCCATCATCTCGCTGGGGAGCTGACACCACCGATGCAACACCCAGGCGACCCCATGCTCGTGAACCCACTGCTGGAGTTGCACCGATTCGGGGTCGTTGGGGTCATCATAAGCGAGCGCGGACAAGATGGCTTGGCGGAACGGCTCGGCATCTTCGCCCTGTTCCAGTAAAAGGCGGTACGCTCCTACAAGGCGGTCATCGGGGTGCAGTTTGCGAAGCGGCTCCCGCGCGACGCGTCTGAGCGGGTCATTCAGCGCAGGGTCTTCTATTCGGGCTAACACATCGGCAACCATCGCGCGGTGTTCCTCAGGGTCAAAAGGGAAGGCTTTGAGCAGGGCACGCTCTAATGCGGAAGCCCCGCGTCGATAAAGGCGATAGATTTCGGGGTCCTTCAGCGCATCCTGAATCGTTGAATAGCCCTTCTGTATCCCTATATAGGCAATCAGCGCATGGAGACCGTTATGCACATAGAGCTTGCGCTTCACATAAGCCGAGAACGGGCGCACGGGATGCAATCCTTCAATAGGAGGTAGCGAGCCGACAATTGCATCGGCATCTACAGGCAGTTGGCTATAACGGTCGGCGCGCACTCCGGGAGGGTCGCCAGGCAGTTCCGCCACCACCTGACGCCCAATAATGCACCGCACTAACCCCACCGGGATATCAAGAGCAGGAAGTGCATCGCGCAGTTTCTGGTCAGCCTCGATATCGTTCTCACCCAGCAGAATATTCAGCGGAGGTTGCCCTTGTTGATGGCGATACTGCAGGCACTCGGCTAACAGGGGTGCGAGGCTCGGCAGGAGGTTCACTCCGACCGCGGTAGAGGCAACTACGGCTTGGGCAAAAGCCTCTCGAATGTGCTCAATCTGAGTAGGGAGCACTGCAGTGAGGGGCGCAAGGGTTTCGCGCGTGCCATCCGTCCACTCTATCCAGCAGAAGCGATGGCGATTGAGGCTTTCTACTAAGTCGGGACGCGCCTCTACGAATAGCACCTCCAGTCCGGAGCGGAGATAGCGCTCTGCAAAAAATCCGCGCCCTATCTTCCCCGCACCGAACTGAAGGGCTAACAGCGCCATCTTAGTCGCCGACTGCGCCGAAGTTGAAGAGCACAATCAGCAGGTCGGCATCATCTACGACACCGTCGTTATTCAGGTCTGCCTCGTGAGTTCCTGACTGACCAAAGGCGAACAACACAGCGAGCAGGTCGGCATCGTCGATGACATTATCGTTGTTCACATCGCCGTTAATGAGCGTGAATACTAACCCTGACACATCGGAGTTGAGCGAGACATTCGACACCTTTCGCACCAGCGTGCCCGGTGCGCGCACCGTGATGTCGACAGTACCCGACATAATATTGGTGTAGGTGTTGAAGTTACCCACTGGGTCGGTTCGGAAGGTACGAGCAGAGCGCAAGGTGTTTGTACCTGCTTGATAGAGCTTCATCTCAAAGTCGACCAGTTGCAGATTCTGGCGATTCAGTTCCACCCGTCCTGAGAGGTTGCGTCTGACGGGCGTATAGTCGGTGATGAGCACATCATACCAGCCTCCTGCGTACCCCCCTGGATATTGGAATCCCTCTACGCGGATGTAATAGACACCGGCTGGTAGATTCGTAAGCGACACCAGCGAAGTGTAGGGATTGAAGGGGTCGTGCGGGTCATCATCATTTGTGGCGAGAGGGTTTAAGGCGGAGTTATAGACGGTCAAGATCGTATCCGTTGCCCCGAAGGTACGAACGGTGAGACTGCCCACTCCAATCTCGATGCGATAATAGTCAAAATCTTGTTGGCGGTAGGTGAGGAAGGCGTTCGGAATGAGCGTGAAATCGTCTGCGAGATTGCCAATAGGAGTGGCAGTTGCGAAAGTATTGTTCGTGCCATCCACCTCATAAGGGTCGTAGTCAGGGAAGGTACTGCCATCGAAGAGGCGAAGAGTATACCGCAGTCGAGATAACTCACCTGAGGTAGTGATTGAGCGCACTTGCACAAGGTAAGTGCCTGCTGACAGGTTTATGGTTATCCCTGAGTCGGCATTTGAGAAGCTCGTATCGCGGTTGCCAAGGTTTTGGTTGTTGGGGACATCATCGTCGTTTTCAATAATCAGAGTGCCGGTTGAAGTGTAAAGCCCCAGCACCGTATCGAAAGTGGAATCGACCCGAATCGTGTAGGTGCCCGACTGTAAAACCCGGAACCTAAACCAGTCGATATCGCCATCAGGATTGATAAGCCCGCGTACAACCTTCATATGGCGGACACCCGCCTCCCATCCCACAGCCCCTATGTCGTTGGCAAGCGCAGAAGTGTCGTTGTTTTCAACCTCTGTAAGGAATGTGATTTGGGGTCTTTGTGCCCACAAACCAGTTCCCAAGACCACGATGCATCCCAAGCATCCCAGAAAGCGTCCAAAGGTTCCCATAGCATTGCTCCTTTCGAACCTATTATAGCACATTTTGAGGCTACCAGGGCTCCTGCTCGCGTAAACTGGTGAATCTACCGTCCCCGATGATGATGTGATCGAGCAGTTCGATTCCGAGCAAGGTTCCTATTTCTCGCAAGCGTCGCGTGATGGTGAGGTCTTCGGGGCTGGGGGTCGGGTCGCCACTGGGGTGGTTGTGCACCGCAATCCAGCATGCGGCGCCTTCGCGAATAATCACACGGTAGACCTCGCGCGGGTGAACGAGGCTACTGTCCAGCGTGCCGATGGAGATGGTTTCCGTGCGAATCAGGCGGTTCTTAGTGTCCAACAGCACCGCAAGAAAATGCTCGCGCCGTTCCTCTAAAAAAGTGAGCCGAAGCAGGTTATAGACATCCTGCGGCGAGCGGATTTGTGGTCGCTCCTGAAAGGTACTGACCGCCACGCGCCGAGCCAGCTCCATTGCTGCTGCAATCTGGGTGGCTTTGGCTAATCCCATGCCCTTTACCTGAGCGAGTTCATGGACGCTGGCGTGCATCACGCCCCGCAAGCCGTTGAACTGTTTCAGGAGGGTTTGCGCCAGCTGCAGAGCCGACTGTTGTTGCGTGCCAGTGCGCAACAGGATTGCCAGCAGCTCATATTCCTGAAGGTGGTGGGCTCCCCACAAAGCCAGCTTCTCGCGGGGACGCTCTTCCGGGGGCAGTTCGCGAATGGTCTGATAGCGTTCCATCGTCAGAGTATCCGTTTGAGCCGTGTATGGGTTATGTCCATCAGGGAGTGAACCGCACCGCCTGCAATCAGCCCGATCAGCAATGCCAAAGTCTCCGCGCGGTAGGTGATGAGCCAATCGGGAGTGCGCCACAGCCAACTGTTCGGGTCGAGATGCAGGGCAATGCCGATTTGGCGCAAGAGCCAAGTAAACCCCCAGCCAAGCAGTGCCACGATGCTGATGAGGTAGCCCACCCGCAGGAGCGGTCCGATTCCTAAACCGTGTGAAATCCAACTGCGGTGGGGAACCAGTTTCTGGTAGGGCCACCAGAGATAGCGCAGGGGTCCCCAGCGTCGGTAAGCGGAAGAGGCGGTATCGAGGTCGCTGGAGAGCCAGATGCCCGAGAAGACATAGCTGGCGATTGCCAGCCATGCCAGCGGGCGCGTTTCAGGGGGCAGATACCACGCACTCAACGGGATTGCCCCAATCGCCGTGCTGACCGTAACCCAGTCGTGAACTTTGCCTGACGGCATTAGGTGCCCGATGCCTCCTTGAGTTTTTTCAAGGCTCGTGAGAGTATCTGGCGTACGCGCTCTTTACTCAGTCCCAACCGACGCCCAATCTGCTCGAGGGTCAGACGCCCTTCAGGGGTCAGACCGTAGCGCAGGCGAACCACTTCACGCTCTTTCTCATTCAAGGCACGCTCGATAAGGGTTTCTAAGTCGACGCGCGATTCCCAGTCGGGTTCACTGGTGTCGGCAATCAAGTCGCCCAGAACGGTCTCCTCGCCTTCGCGCACAGGCAGTTCAAGTGAGATGGGGTGCGCTACACTGTGCATCAGGTCGCGTACTTGATCGGGCGAGAGTCCTGTGTGGCGCGCCACCTCGTGGATGGTGGGGGGGCGTCCCAGATCCTGCTGGAGGAGAGCGCTGGCTTGGCGCACCTGCTGAAGGGCTTTAGACAGGTGCGCCGGCACGCGGATGAGGGTGGTCTGGTCGTGGATGGCGCGTACAATCGCTTGGCGGATCCACCAGCTGGCGTAGGTGCTGAAGCGCGTGCCCTTATTGGGGCGGAAATGTTGCGCAGCGCGTATCAGCCCGATATTCCCCTCCTGAATCAGGTCGGAAAGAGGCAGTCCGCGCCCTGTATAATGGCGTGCGATGGAGACCACCAAGCGCAGATTTGCTTGCACCAGCTGATTGCGTGCCGATTCATCCCCCTCCTGCGCGCGCAAAGCAACCTCCTGCTCTTGTTCGGGAGTTAGAGGAGGCACATTTGCCAAGCGAGTCATCCACCAGCGCACGCTATCCTCCAGAACCTCACTCTCTGCTTGCTCGATCTCACGGTCCGCTTGCTCGGTAAGAGCGCGCAGTTCCTCTTCGAGCGCGTCGGCTTCGTCCAACGCCCGTACCCCGTTCGCCTCTAAATGGGCAAGCACCTCTTCCAGCTTTTCTGGAACAAGCCACTCTTCGGGTAAGCACGCAACAAGCGCATCGATAGGCACATAGCCCTTTTTGCGCCCCCTTGCCAACAGTTCCTGAAACGCATCACTTGAAAGAAACGATTCCATCTCAGAGCACCTCCCAGTAAAAGCGTTCTTGAGAAACAGGGTTCACCCCTGTGCGAACCCTCTGAAGGTTCGCGTTTAATCATGTTCGACGCGCAGTTTCCAATATTCCTGCAACATTTTCTCGTCGGCAGGGGTATTTCGGAGTTGCACTGCTAACTGCTGTCGGCGTTGCCGATTCAGGCGCTGTCGAAGATAGCGTACATACTGCTCCACCTCGTGGACATTTGGAGGAGGCAAGGGATTCATTAAAAGCTGGGTCAACAGGGGTTCCAGCGACTCGTCGGGCAGTTGGTTCAGAAGCTGGGTCAACTCTCTCTCGGAAGGTGGATGGGGAAGGCTTATCAGCCATTCTGCAATTTGAGCGTGTTGAGGTATGCTCCACACCATACTGCGCAGAGGTTCGAGGGCAAGGGAGGCGGTTTCGGGATTGAGGAAAGCGCGCAAAAGGGCTTGCTCTGCCTCTATCACCGCTTTGGGCACTACTAACAGTGGTGTGGACGCCTCCTGTTGTGGCTGGGTAGGAGCAGAGCTGGTTTGGCGTTGGCCGCGACTTCGACGCTGGAGTCGGCGTAGCTCCTGCTGAAGGCTCTCCATTCCTGCTTGAAGGCTGGTGAGGGATGCGGGACTAAGGGGTGCCAACACCTGTAGGCAGGCGGTCTGGTCAAGGGGGTTGGGCAAGCGCACAACCCAGTGCAACGCCTCCTTCAATAACTCCGTGCGCATAAACGGGTCGAGGTCTAAGGGTTCACTTACCCCAGCCGAGTGTAGATACCGCCGAATGACCTGCTCCAGCCCGAATAGTGCGAATGGAGTCGCACGCCCCAGAAACTGGTGGAGACCGCTTGCACCTTCTCTGCGCAACAGGCTATCGGGGTCGTCGCCCTCTGGCAGAGACACCACAAATGTGGGGATGCCCATCCTCATGAGAATCTCCCCTGCACTGAGCGAGGCTTTAACCCCTGCCGAGTCGGAATCGAACAGCAAGTAGATGCGCTCTATGAGGCGACGCAGGCGGTTCGCATGCTCCTCGGTGAAGGCGGTTCCCAAAGTAGCGACTGCATGGGTTAGCCCATACTGATGGAGCATAATGAGGTCCAGATAGCCCTCCACCAGCAAGGCGGTTCGCTCGCGTAGCATAGCCGAGCGCGCTCGCCACCAGCCGTAAAGCACTCGGCGCTTCTCAAACAGAGGAGTTTCGGGGCTGTTGAGATATTTTGGCTCTCCTTCGCCTAAAATGCGCCCTCCAAAGGCGATCACACGCCCCGACGAGTCGTGAATAGGAAACATAATGCGATTTCGGAATCGGTCGTAGTAGCCGTTCCGCCCTGCCTCGATGAGACCTGCCTGCTGAGCCTCCTCAAGAGCGAAACCGTGCCGTTGCAAAAAGCGCACAAGATGGTCCCAACCGTCCGGTGCATAGCCCAGCTCGAACTGCTCGATAGTCTCCTTCGTTAGCCCGCGTTCTTGAAGGTACTGTTGGGCGTGGGAAGCACGCTGAAGACACTGACGGTAGAAAAAGCTCGAGGCATAGAGGATTCTGCGGAGGCGATCGAGACCATCCGACGGCTCGGAGTCGCGTAGTTCTGCACGCAGTTCAATGCCAGCGCGTTCCGCCAAGCGACGCAAAGCCTCCTGAAAGGATAGCCCTTCGATGCGCATCAGAAAGGTGAAGGCATCCCCTGAGGCTCCGCATCCAAAGCAGTGGAACCGATTGAGCGCAGGGCTTACATGGAAGGAGGGAGTTCGTTCGGTGTGGAACGGGCAGAGCGCCTTAAAGTTTTTGCCTGCCCGTTCCAAGCGCACATATTCCGAGACCAACTCCACCAGATCGATGCGCTCGCGTATCTCCTCGCGCAGGTTGCGCATAGCGCAGAGTCGCCTCGCTTAGATAGCCATCCCGCCCCCGCGTCGCCCAGGCGGTGCCCCAGGAGGAGCCCCAGCAGGCGGACCTCCAGATGGACCTGCAGGCGGAGGACCACCAAAGAAGCCCGGTGGTGGACCGCCCGGACCCGCTGGTCCTTGCCCAAACTGTCCCTGTTGGTCGCCTGCTCCTGAAAGTGCCGTATAGCCAGGTCCAGTGTTCGGAAGTCCTGCTGCAACGAAGATGCCCACTACCTTATTCGTTTTCGAGTCGAACTCGAAGGCGACTCCTAACTTGTTGTAGCGAATTGCGAACCGTGTACCTTGCATCAGATGTTCGTCGGGGTACCCGTAGGCGGTAACCACCTTGCTGTAGTTATCCCCGAAACCAATTCCCCGGCTGGTGCGCACATTTTTATCGGGTTTGATTCCATACGCGCTAATCTGCACCACACGCCCATCACGATTGACTTGGAACAGGTAGGTGGAACCGCTCTTTACTCGGTATACATAGACCATCTCGGTCTCGGTTCGGGCTTGCCCTGAACTAAAGTCTCCACCTGGTCCTGATGGAGAAAACATTCCACCTTGCTCCCCCATTTGCCCAGTTTGACCCGGTTCGAATTCGCGCATCTGCACAAAGACGGAAGAGACCATCGTCGGGTTGCCAAAGCGCTTGAACACCTCTTGAATGGGGGTCAGTACTCGAACCCTCAGCAGCGAGGTCTCGGCACGCTGGGGAGCTTGTTGCGCTGTTAGCCCCACAATCAGAAGCATCGCGCCAACCGCTGTCCATCCTAAAATCCCATGTCGTCGCATCGGTTGCCTCCTCAATACGGTATAGTAATTCGGTGTGTGCGTGCGGTTTCCTGCACGCTTCCCTAATATTATAGACGATGGGAGCGCCTAAAAGTGCTTTGAGGCGATTCGTTCGATTCCTGCTGTGGGTTGCGATACTCGCAGGGCTGTTCTATTGGTTCTGGTGGCTTCCCCAGCAACAGCCTGCGAAACCGTTGGAGATAGAGTTCCGCCCATGAAGATTGCTCTGCTTGGGATTCCACTCAGCGGTTGCACCACGCTTTTTTCTGCTCTCTCAGGGGGGCATGCACGAGAAGGGGTAGCAAGCGTGCCCCTACCTGATGCTCGCCTCGAGGCGCTTGCCAAGTTAGCAGGCGCCAAGAAGGTGGTGCCCGCCTCCCTTGAATGGCACGACGACCTCCCCACCTGGTATCCCGAGAAACCCGAAACGGTACGCCAAACTCTCAGCGCTGCCCGACAGATGGACGCTTTGGCAATCGTAATCCGCCTGTTCGATAGCCCCCATGCGCCCTACTCTGCACCGATTGCCCCCCGACGCGACCTGCAGTTCTGGCTCGATGAGTTCATCTTGTCGGACTTACAAGTAATTGAGAACCGTTTGGAACGCCTTCAAAAGCTCTTCCAGTCGCATAAAGAGACCGCTCTTGACCGCACTGAATTCCAGACTTTGGAGCAAATCGCCCATGCCCTTCAGACAGGGACACCGATAGAAGACCTGTCCATCCCCAAGGAGCTGGAACCACGACTGCGAGGCTACGGTTTCTTTTGGCGAAAGCCGAAGGTGGTGGTAGCCAACTTGAATGAGAGCCTCTTGGGAAGCGAACATGAGCATCCCTTCTTCCAAGCCCTCGTTGCCCTGTGTGATACGCAGGGGCTACCGTGTGTCGCCCTGTGTGCCCCTTTTGAGCGCGACCTGCTCCAGCTCTCCGAGCCAGAGCGAGCCGAGTTCCTTCAGATGATGGGGCTGACGGAACCCCGCCTACAACTGTTGGTGCGCACCGTGTACACCTACCTTCATGTGCAACTGTTCTACACACTGGTGGGCACGGAGACTCGCGCATGGCTGTTGGAGCAGGGAGGCACTGCACTGGACGCAGCGGGCACAATCCATACCGACATGGCGCGGGGGTTCATCCGCGCCGAAGTGTGCCATGCCGACGAGGTAATTGCGCTCGGTGGGTGGCAGAACGCCCTCAAAGCGAGCAAAGTCCACTTAGAGGGCAAGGACTACCGCCTACGCGACGGCGATGTCATCAAAGTGCGGTTTAATGTGTAGCGCAAGTGGGCAGAGTCCAAGCACGGTTGGATTTTCCTGATTCCCCTAAAATTCATCGTGGTTTCTGCCGAAAATATCGCCAGCAACTATGCTGGGCTTAGATATCGGCACTCGCTCGCTTTACCTCGTGCGTACTACGCATGAAGGTATCTTGGCGTATGGTCAGTATCCCCTTCCCCACGACTGTCTTGGGGAGGGTGAGCGGGTTATTCCTGAGCGGGTGGCAGAAGCCATCAGCAGGCTTGCACGGGCGATGCGGGTTCGCGAACGCTCCGTGATACTCACTATCGGGGGTGCCCAGGTCATGACCAAGTGGGTAATGGTGCCCCGTATGTCGGTCCAGGAGCTGAACGAATCGGCTCCGTACGAGGCTCCTCGACACCTACCTCCTGCCAAAGAGCCGATGGTGTATCGATTTTGGGTTCCGGACGAACTGTTGGTCGTTATTGACCGAGAGCGTATCCCCCGCCCCAATCAAGAGCAAAAACATTCCGAAGAGTCTCAGCAAGGCGACAGCGATAAGATGCCCGCACGCTTAGTAGCCGTGCCGGAATCCGAACTCTACGCGCGCCTCGATTCCGCCATCTTAGCGGGTCTAAACCCTGTAGGGATTGTGCCTGAGCCTGACGCCCTCACTCACCTTCTGACGCGTGAGAACCGCCCCCAAAGCGTGTTGTGGCGCGGGCGTGCGATTGCCATCGTGGGCATTCGCTACGACTATACCGAAATGACGATTGCACGGGAAACCCATTTGGAGTTTGCACGCACTCTTCCTTGGGGGGTCGCAGAAGCAATCGGGATTCTTCAGCGTTCGCTGGGAGCGTCCTTTGAAGAGGCGGAAGTGCTCCTTGCCTCCGCCACCCTCGATGAGGAAGGCACGCTCCATTTCCCCGATACGCTGGGATTAGCCCCACTCTCCTTACTGGGGTTCTTGCACAACCTCACAACCGAGATGCGTCGACTTGCGGAGTTCCAACGCTCCCGCTATCCTGAAGGCAGTTATCTGGGCTTAATCGACAGCTTTATGCTGACAGGTGAAGGCACCCTTCTTCAAGGGTTGGCAAGCTACTGTAGCCGAAGTCTTGGCATTACTTGCCTTATTAGCAACCTCACGCAGGGATTCGCATGGAAAGTACCCGTTCAGGATGTTCCGCCTGCCCACTTGAACCGTTATGCGGTGGCGCTTGGAGCGGGAATGAGCGGCGTGATGTCTATAGACGATTTAGCTCTACAAATGGAGGCAATCCCAGCATGAAAAAAGGGGGCTGGCTCTCGCTTCGGGTCTTTCTACACTCAGGGGCGAACTCAGCATCAAGAGGCTCCCTAATGCATGAGGAACGCTCTGGCTCCACATCCAAAATCATCAACCTGTATGAGGAGTGGGCACTGCGTCGCTACCGTGAAGTTCGGCTCGTCAAGCTTTGGTTCGGCATCATCGGGGTCAGTGCGCTTGTGATGGTGGGGACGACCGCATGGCTGGTATGGGCACTCCCCACCGCGTTAAAACAGCAGGCACTTTGGAAAGCACGCGCCGAGAAAGCCCAAGCCATCACCGAAACCCCTCCCGAACCGCCTCTCCCTCCCGAACGACTCACCACCGCGCGAGTCGGCACCCAGGAGGTGAACTTGGTGATGATTGCCCTCACACGCTTGGCACCCCGCAACCTCTGGCTGAACGAGGTTCGCCTCACCTACGAGCCAGAACAGGGATGGGTCGTGATGGTACGAGGCGGAACGCTCGGCTTCCAGCCCATTCAAGACTACACCGAACGCCTAAAAGCGACCCAACTGTTCAGCGATATCGCGCCCCTTTCGGTCAATCGCCAAGAGACCGAGCAAGATGCCCAGTGGAGCCAGTTCGAGATACGGCTCGTCCTGCCCTCCGCCTCGCAGAAACCGAGCTCCGAGCAAGAGGGAGGTGAGACAGGGTGAATCTCCATCGTCTGTGGGCACATTTTGCGGTTAATCCCACACGGCTCAACCGCCTGCGCACTGTTGCGCTGGGAATGGCGGTTATCTCAGGGGTCACAAGCGGTGTGAGTATTGTTCTAATGAGCCGAATCAACCGCCAGGTTGACACCTATCGTGCGCGGGCACTCGCTCCTCGTGAGGTGCCGACCCTATCTACAGAAGAGGAGACGCTCTATGCCGAGCTAACCGCCATCTACGAGGGCACAACCCAATCGGCTAACCCTCAGGCTTACGCAATCAGCATGCTAAACGACTTGGCTCAGCGTGAGCAGCTGAGCGTGCTTGCAGTTGAAACAGGGGAGGTTCCCGATGACGAACCCACCCCGAACGGGTGGCGAGCGCGCCTGCTGAGATTTCGGCTTGCAGGTTCCAGCACACAACTCATCCGCTGGCTCGTGCAGATTGAGCGAGTTCCGCTCGTAATCAAGACGCAGGGCGTGCAGATGGAGGTGCGTCCAGGTACAAAGGGCGTATCGGCAACAGTGGAGCTGCAGGTGCTCCTGCCTCCACTGAATAAGCGTCAGGGAGAAACCGCATCATGAAGTCGAACAAGCGTCAGGGAATTGTGGTAGCGATTGCAGGGGTATGTCTGCTGATTGCCCTTTGGAGTGCAGTATCAGGAGGCTCCTCCAGCGCTCCCACCCCCTCAGTGGAACCCACACCCCCTGTTGAGGAGGCAACCGATTCGAGCTCCGAACAGGTGAGCGCACAGATAGCCCCTGTTCTTTATCAGAGGCTGAGAGAACAGCTCTTGCGGTTTCCTGCGGAACACGAGGAGCCGTTCCGAGCCGTTCAGACATCGCAAGCATCAGCCGATACGACTCAGAAGGCGAACAGCGGTGCTTCCCCTTCTCCTGTCTTGGGAGTGCCTCCTCTGACTGTTCAACCTTCACCTCTGCCTGCAACCCCAAACCTAACTCAAGAATCCTCTTCTCCTTCGCCTTCTCTCACCCAAGAGCAAGCCTCTTCAGCTCCGAATGAGAACACGCCTACCATTCGTTTGAGAGGGATGATTCGCAACCGAGAAACACGGGAAGTGAGCGCACTGATTGAGGTGAACGGCAAGGTGGTGCGCGCCACGCAAGACCCAGACGCAGAATGGCAACTGGTCAGCCTTTCACAAACACAGCTCGTCGTACGCCACGAGAATCAGACCTACATCGTGGAGGTCTCCCATGCGAAATAGTTGGGTATCTGTGATCGTTGTCAAGGTACTGGTGTGCATTGGCTCAATAGGGGGCACGATTTTCAGTGCTTCAGCAAGCTCCTTTTCCCCTCTGTTGGTTTCTACTGTTGCCACGACAGGGAGCCTTGCCTCTCCCTTCATGCCGATGGAGGAAGAGGCTCTTAGGAAGAAAACCTTCGACCTTGTGCTGGAGGGTGCCCCGTTAGGGTTAGCGCTCCAAACCATCGCACGCCAAGCGGATGTGAACCTGATGCTGGCAAGCGGTGAAGACCTCAAGGTGAATGCCAATCTGCGCGGGGTGACCGTTGAGCAAGCGCTGGAGGTACTCCTTACCCCACTGGGGCTGGAATACCGAATTGTGAGCGGGTGTTATGTAGTGGGCACCAAAGAGCAACTGGCGCGTTGGGACCCCCCTGCTGAAAATCCCACCGAAACCCGCGAAGCCGAGCCTCCTTCCCCACCTAAGGTGGAAATCTATACGGTGCGTTTTGTGGACTTAGGCGCGCTGATGCTCACCCTCCAACAGGTGCATCCTGAGGTACGGATACTGCCAGGAGTGCCCCACTATGCCCCTCAACTCCAAGCAAGCGGTGGCGGGATGGGCGATTCGGCAGGAGGTTCTATGCGTCCGCCTTCTGCTCCTGTGACAGGTGAAGAAGGTCAAGGGCAAGCGAACGGCTTCGCCTCAACCGATACGACGCGCACGCTTCTTATCGTGGGAAGCCCAGAGCAGGTAGAGCAAGCGCTCCAAACTGCCCAGCGATTAGACCAACCCCCGCTCCAAGTTCGCATCGAGGTCACGGTCTCAGATATGTCGCGAAGTGCGCTCAAGGAGCTGGGGCTGGAGTATAACTGGAGCAAACTCACCGTTCAAGAGGTCATCCGTCAGACCGACGCCAGCCAGATTGCGAACCAAATCCCGCTCAAACCGTCCGACCAATCGACCTTCTGGCGTTCTCCACTCACCTTCGAGGCGACACTCAAGGCGTTGGAACAGCGCGGGGTGGCGAAACTGCTGGCGAACCCCAGCATCTCGGTGCTGAATGGCGAAACCGCCCAGATTCTAATTGGCGACCGCGTGCTCTACCCTGTGGTGGCAGGCACCACCACAGCAGGCACACCCCTGTTCGATGTGCGCGAGCAGAATGTGGGGATTGTGCTTGTTGTGCGCGCCTATGCGGAGCCAGGAGGCACCATCACGCTCGACATCTACCCTCAGGTGAGCGTTGTCACTGGCTTTCTGCGGGTGGGGGAGAGTAGTCTGCCTCAGATTGCCACGCGAGAACTTCGCACCAAAATCCGAGTGCAGAATGGCACCCCCGTTGCAATTGGAGGGCTAATACGCGAGGAAGAGGTGCGTACCCTTTTAGAAGTGCCGATTCTGAGCAAAATCCCGCTGTTCGGGGAGTTGTTCAAGTCGCGACGGCGCTCGACCAGCCAGAACGAGCTGGTCATCTTCTTGAAGCCAGAAATTATTCGGAACTGACCCGCCCAAGTAGCACACGGGCGAGGACGCCCGTGCTACAAAGTGGCTTGGGCGTCTCGCCTAAGCAAGTATGTCTACAGGACAAGGAGGCTGTTATGCTGAAGCGGTTTACCGATGTGCTGTTGGAAGAGGGCATCCTCGATGCCCAGCGGTTGGGTGAGCTCATCTCAGCACGCACCGACCTGCAAGAGCCAATCGATCGCTATCTGGTGCGTGTCGGTGCTATCGATGAGAAGACTCGCGCCCGCGTGCTCAGCATCATGCACGGCGTTCCGCTCATCGACTTCCAAACGGTGAGCATTCAGCCAGAGGCAATTGCCAGCATCAGCCGAGAGGTTGCGATTCGGTGCAAAGCGGTTCCCCTCGCCATGCAGGGTTCCAAACTGCTGGTGGCGATGGCAGACCCCTCCGATATTGTGGCGTTAGACGATTTGCGCTCTGCCACAGGGCGCGAGATTGTGATTGCGGTTGCGCCCCTGCCCCAAATCCAAGATGCCCTTATGCGCTACTACGGGCTGGACGAGGATGTCCAGTCGGTGGTTCAGCGCCTGCGCACAGCGGAAGAGGAGGATACCTCGGTCATTCGCCTGGTGGAAGCGGTGCTGAACCGAGCAATTGCCGACCGTGCCAGCGACCTCCACATCGAACCGATGGAGGGCAAGACGCGCATCCGCGAGCGCATCGACGGGGTGCTTCGCGAGACCTCCGAAATCCCTAGCGAGATGCACGATGCGATTGTGGCGCGCATCAAGATTATGTCGAACCTCGATATCGCTGAAAAGCGCGTGCCCCAAGATGGACGCATCGCCTATCGCATCGGCGGACAGGACTACGACCTGCGCGTCTCTACCTACCCCAGCACGCTGGGCGAAAAGGTGGTTCTGCGTATTCTGGAGAAAAGCACCGAGCGGTTCAACTTGCAGAAGCTGGGGCTTGCTCCCGACACCCTGCAGAGGCTCACCCGCCTAATCGAACGCCCCTACGGCATGCTCATCGTGTGCGGTCCAACAGGCTCGGGGAAGACCACCACGCTCTATGCAGGGCTGAACCATCTGAACACCCCAGAGCGCAATATCATCACGATTGAAGACCCTGTGGAATATCATCTGCCTGGCATCACGCAGGCGAATGTAAACCCAAGAGCAGGGCTTACCTTCGCACGGGGGCTAAGGGCTATCTTGCGCCAAGACCCTGATGTGGTGCTGGTAGGGGAGATACGCGACCGTGAGACCGCAATTATCGCTGTGGAAGCCGCGCTCACAGGGCACATGGTGTTCTCCACCCTGCACGCAAACGAAGCAGCGGGCGCACCCGGACGCCTCACCGAAATGGGCGTAGAACCGTTCCTGCTGGCATCGGCACTGGTGGGGGTGCTGTCCCAGCGATTGGTGCGCCTTCTGTGCCGAGAGTGCCGAGAGCCAACCGAACCCGACCCCGAACTGTTGGAACGCCTACGCCTCACCCCCCAGATGGTAGAGGGAGCCACCCTCTATCGCAGTCGGGGTTGCCACCGTTGCAACTTCACGGGCTATCGGGGACGACGGGCTATCGTGGAGCTGATGGAAGTGAAGGACACCATCCGCCACCACATCACCCATCATCAGCCCACCTCCGTCATTCGTGAAACCGCCATTCAGAACGGCATGGTGCCTCTCTATCAAGACGCTCTGCGCTTGGTGTTGGCGGGCGAAACCTGCCTTGAAGAAGTGCTTCGCGTCGTAGCCAACGACATCGATGAGGAGGGAACCGTAGCCACGAACTCCAACATCGGTTCCTCCCTCTCTACCAACAACGAGGCAGAAGCGGAGGTGGCATAAGTGCCGCTGTATGAATGCCGAGTGCGAACCCCTAACCGCCAACTGAAAGTGCTTCAGATAGAAGCGCCCAGCCTTCCCACCGCACTGGAGCGGCTCCACCGCGAGGGTTATTTCATTCTTGCCGTCCGTGAACGCGGGTTGGGGGTTCGTAAGAAAGGACAGGGGCTTCTCAAATGGTTCCAACAAGCACGGTTGGACGAGTTGGTGGGGTTCAGCAGGGAGTTCGCCGTGATGATACGCGCAGGCGTGCCCCTGCTGGAAACCCTCCATACCCTGATAGAGCATATGAAGCCAGGACTGCTCCGCTCGGCATTAGAAGAGGTTCGGCGCGAGGTGGAAGGAGGCATCCCCCTTTCGGAAGCGATGGGGCGTCGCCCCTATGCGTTTCCTGACCTCTATGTGAGCCTTGTGCGCGCTGCAGAGGCAAGTGGTGGACTGGATGAAGTGCTCAAGCGCGCAGCAGACTACCTCAACGAGGCACTTGCTCTCGAACGGCGAGTGAAGTCGGCACTCGTCTATCCGGGAGTAGTGCTAACTGCCACCATGTTCGTGATGGCGTACATCGTCGCCTTCATCGTTCCAAAGTTTTCCGAGATGTTCAGCCAGATGGCGGTCGAGTTGCCCCTTACGACGCGCATGCTGGTGGCAGTCGGGGGCTTCGCAGACCAGAACAAGCTGATGGTGATGCTCTCCCCCGTGCTGATTTTAGGAACGCTGTTCGGTTTGTGGCGCATCCCGAAAGTGCGCCAGCGAATCGGCAAGTGGATTACCCGCCTGCCCGGCATAGGCGACCTCGTGCATAAGGTGACCCTGACCCGCACCCTTTCCGCCCTCCAAACCTTGATTGCCACAGGGGTGCCCCTGCCCCGCGCGCTGGAACTCTCTGCTCAAACCTCTGGCAGTCTGCAGATGGCAGAGGCACTCAAGCGGGTGAAGATCGAAGTGGAAGGAGGAATTCCACTGGCGCAAGCGATGAAGGAGACCCAGCTCTTCCCCCCACTGGTGGTACAGCTGACCGCTGCGGGCGAGAAGACGGGGGCACTACCCGAAATGCTGGCAGAAGCCGTCGCCTTCTATGATGACGAGGTTCAACAACGGCTCAAAGGACTTACCTCCATCATCGAGCCGATGATGATGCTCTTTTTAGGCTTGGTGATTGGCGTATTCGCCTTCTCAGTGATTTCGCCCATCTATGAACTGATGGATAAGATGAAGTGAGCGTTTAGAAATGGGAAGAATACAGATTATCTGGGCGAGACGCCCAAGCCATTTTTTTCTCAAATAGCCTCTGTGAGGCTTGACTCTCCACTCGAGTGGAGGGGTACAATTGGATGCACGATGGCTAAGCTCTGGCAGATTGGGGAACTGGCGAAGCGGGCAGGCGTGGCGGAATGCGATTGTTTTTGCGCTCACGAATGCACCCGACTCCTGCTCCCCTCCCAGTGCCTTCTGTCGGTTGCTGGAGGTTGCCATTTAAGAGGAGGTGTTCCCTTATGGCACGCACGATTGAAGTGTTCTCTGCAGGTTGCCCGCTATGCGACGAGACGGTACAGCGAGTTCAGCAAGCGGTTGCCCACTGTGGGTGTACAGTGATTACACGCACTCCCGACAGTCCTGAAGCCCAACAGTATGGCGTCCGTGCAGTACCCGCTATCGTGGTTGATGGGCAACTGGTCTTCACAGGGGTGCCCACCCAAGAGCAAGCGAATGCCTTGCTCTCTCGCTAACAGAACCTCTCGGAAGGGAGGTGGAAATTTGGGTCTCCACCTCCCACCTTCTCAAAGGGAATCGGGTACACTCAGGGTGTGCAGTTCCAGTCGCCATGGGTGCTGATGTGGTTTCTGCCAGTGGCAGGGTTCATCATCTTCCTGTACCTGCTAAAGGTGCGCCGGCGCGAGGTGCGTATCCCTGCTAAGTTTCTTTGGCCCCCCATCACGACCGATGTGCGTGCGAACGCGCTCTTCCAGAAACTGCGTCCGAACCTGCTCATGTTTCTGCAACTGCTGATAGCCCTGCTGATTTTGACGGCACTGGCGCGCCCGATGATTCAGGCGAAGGGGCTACCGGGGCGCTCTGCCGTGGTGGTCGACACCTCTGCCAGCATGGGAGCAGTAGAGGGAGGTCGTTCGCGTTTTGAACGGGCACGCAACCACCTCCGTGCCTTGGTACGCGACCTGAATCCGGGCGAGCAGTTGGCGATTATTGAGGCAGGCGCGCAGGTGCGGGTCGTAGCCTCGCTCACTGCCGACAAGCAGAAACTGTTCAACGCCATCGAAAGCCTTCAACTTTCCCACACCAGCGGAAATATCGGGGAAGCCCTCCGATTGGCAAGCGCGCTGGTGGGAGGAAACGAGGGAGGACGGATCGTGCTGCTCTCGGACGGTGCGTTCCCACCTGTTTTAGACTTCTCGCCTGGCAAAGCGAAACTCATCTACGAATCGTTCGGTCAGGGAAGCGAGAACTGTGCTATTGTGGCGATGGATGTGCAGGAACGCTCCGAGGGGTACGAGTGGTTTGTGGGGCTTCGCAACTTCGGCAACCAGCCCGCTAAGGGCGTTCTGGAGTTTTATGCAGGGGGCAAACTCGTCGATGCGCGAGAGGTCACCCTGCCTGCGGGTCAGAGTGTGGGGCAGACCTTGGGGGCACGCCAACTGCCCGAACCGTTGGAGGCACGACTGATAATCGACGATGCCCTCCCAGCCGATAACTACGCTTACAAAGTCGGAGTGAGCGAGCAGACGGTGCGCGTTCTGCTGGTGGGAGAGGGCAACTTCTTCTTAGAGCGTGCGCTGGCGCTGGAACCGAATGTGCAACTGGATAAGGCGCCCAGCGTTCCTGATACTGAGCGCGCCGACCACCGAGGCGAAGGACGCTACCAGCTCGTCATCTTCGACCGCACAACGCCACTGCCCGTCAAAGCCCCCGCCGTCATGGTCATCTCAGCACAAGGCGGTCCGATTGCCAAACTGGGCGACAAGGTGCAAGCGCCTCGCTTCGCAGTCTGGGAGCGTGAGCATCCCCTCCTACGCTACCTTAGCCTCGAACCCGTACTGATAGACAGCGCACGCAAACTGGAACCCGCACCTTGGGCAAAGGTGATTGCCGAAAGCGAGAAGACCCCTCTTATTGTTGCAGGCGAACATCAGCGCAAACGCTGGGTCGGGCTGGGCTGGGACCTGCTCGAATCGGACTTCCCCCTGCAACCCGCCTTCCCCATTTTCGTGGCGAACCTCGTCCGATGGGCTATAGGCGAGCAAGGCGGAATTCAAGGCATTACCATACGCACTGGCACCCCCTTCAGCCTCAGTGTTCCAGAGGGCGAAACCGAACTGCGCCTCGTCGCCCAAGACGGTACCACCACCCAACACCCTGTGAACGAGGGCACACTGGTGCATCCGGGCATTCCACGCGTGGGGCTTTACACACTACAGGGCGTGCAACAACGAATTCCCGTTGCGGTGAACCTGTTCGATGTGGAAGAATCGGACATCACCCCACGCACTACCATTCAGCTCGGTGGGCAGATGGTACAGGCGCAAGGGCAGGTGCTTACCATGCGCGATTGGTGGCGACCAATCGCTCTGCTGATGCTCGCCGTGCTCATGGTGGAATGGTGGGTGTTTATCAAGAGGAGTTAGGAGGGCAGTGGGCAGTAGGCAGGGGGCAGTAGTGAGGGCAGTGGGCAGGAGGCAATCGGCAGTGGGGATAGGTAGGATAGGCGTCCCGCTCGTCCCCTAATGTGGAGGTAAACTATGATACTGGTCATCGGTGGTGCGGGCTACATCGGCTCGCATATGGTGAAGCTCCTTCTGCAAAAAGGTGAGCAGGTGGTCGTGTTTGACAACTTCTCTACTGGGCATCGGAAAGCCGTGGTGGGAGGGCATCTGGAGCAGGGCGATTTGCGCAACCCCGACGACCTCGACCGCGTCTTTCGCAAGTACCCCATCGAGTGCGTGATGCACTTCGCCGCGTTCATCTTTGCGGGCGAGTCGATGCACAACCCTGCCAAGTATTACGAGAACAATGTGCTGGGGTGCTTGCGCCTTATGGAGGCGATGCACCAGCATGGAGTAAAGCAGATAATCTTCTCGTCCACCGCAGCGGTCTATGGCAACCCATTGCAGATTCCTATTCCTGAGGAGCATCCACTGAACCCCACCAATACCTATGGCGAGACCAAGCGCGTGATGGAGGGGATGTTAAACTGGTACGGGCAGGCATATGGCATCCGTTCCATCGCGCTGCGCTACTTCAACGCAGCGGGGGCAGACCCTGAGGGCGAACTGGGCGAAGACCACCGCCCCGAAGAGCATCTCATCCCGCTGGTGCTGTTCGCTGGGCTGGGCAGGCGCGAGCATGTGGCGGTGTTCGGCACGGACTACGATACCCCTGACGGAACCTGCATCCGCGACTACATCCATGTTGCCGATTTGTGCGAGGCGCACTATCTGGCGCTCCAGCGATTGCGCAATGGCGCGCCCAGCACCGTCTACAATCTGGGGAACGGACAGGGCTACTCGGTGTTGGAGGTCATCCGAACCGCAGAACAGGTGATAGGAAAGCCTATCCCGACCGTCTATGCCGACCGTCGTGCGGGTGACCCTGTGCGCTTGGTGGCAAGCGCAGAGAAGGCACGCCAAGAACTGGGCTGGCACCCACACTACCCCGACTTAGCAACGATGATCGAACATGCCTACCGCTGGTTCCTCAAACACCCCAACGGCTATGAATAGACCATAGGAAGGCTTACCCCTTACTTGACATACGGAGGTGCTGTGCTTTCTCGGATGATCAACTCAACAGGCACGCGGTAAGTGCCCCGCTTAGGTACGCCCGAGGTTAACTGTTCCAGCAGAGCGTCTACAGCATGGCTTCCGATTTCACTAAGGGGCACATGAATGGTCGTAAGAGAAGGCGAAACGATGCTGGCAGATGGTGCATCATCAAACCCCACGATAGAGAGGCGCTCTGGGATGGGGATATTCGCCTGTCGACAGGCTTCAACAGCTCCGACCGCCATGTTATCGTTGGAAGCGACAAGGGCGGTAGGCAGCTCCTTCTGCATTAGAAGCCTCTGCATCGCCTCATAACCACTCTGCACCGTGTAAGAGCCTTCTACCATCCACTCTTCCCGTACCTTAAGCCCGCGGGCATGAAGCGTCTGACGAAACGCCTGCTCGCGATGATAGCGACTGTATTGCTGTTTGGGTCCCAGTATCATCCCTATCCGCCGATGTCCCAACTCGACGAGGTGGTCTACCAGCATGCCTATTCCCTGCGCATTATCTGCCTCGATACAGTACAGCCCGTATGAATCGGGCAACTCCGCTCCCACCACCACGCACGGCAGGTTTGTATGGTGGTACCACTCCAACAAGGGGCTATCGATGAGGGGTGCAATCACCACCGCTCCATCGATGGAGCCGTCATCGATTTGTGCCCACAGGCTTTTGGGGTCATGCCTATCTAAGGAGATGAGTTTGATATGGTAGCCCTTCTCACCCAATCGCAACAGCAGACCGTCCAACACCGCCGCTGCATAAGGATTGCGCGTGAAAATAGCGTGAACGGGTTCCATGAGCACGCCCACGGTGTGCGACTTGCGCGAGACCAAACTGCGCGCTAATCGGTTCGGGCGGTAGCCTAAATGGCGCGCCACCGACTGAACCCGCGCCACAGTCTCAGGGGAATGAAGTTCCTCTTTCCCTCCCAGAATGTTCGAGGCAGTTCCGATAGAAACCCCTGCCTCGCGCGCTACCAGTGCCAAAGTAGGGCGTCGCCTGCGCTTCTCCTCCGCCATCAGGATAATTATAACCCATACTTTCCTACGACGCTACAGGCGGAATGTTTGGGTCATTTCTTGGACAGCCTCGCGCCCCCTTGACAAACGACGAGAAATGTGCTATAATAGAGGTGCACTAATCGGTTAACGGTGCTCGGTTAGCCTCCATCACCGTACTGATTGGTTTCCATCATGAACGGAGGTAAAGCGATGAAGCGATCGATGAGGATACTGATGACGAGCTTGCCGTTGATACTGGGTGGAGGCGCACTTTTTGCGCAAAATCCGAACCCGTTCGTCTACTTCGCGGGTAACCCCGCCCCACTTCGTTACACTATTGGGGGAACTTGCAGTAATCCCAGCCGAAGCATCACCTATGTGACCTTCACCTCTGGGGATGTATTTAGCGACGGAAACCCCGCCCGTTGGACGGCGTTGCCGTTCCATGTTTGCGCCCCGATTACTTTCGACTCGATTAGCTATGCTCCCCGCTCTGGTACGGGAGTGCCAGAAATCCGCGTCTTTATCACTGGTTCACGAACAGGCGCGGATGGACGCCTGGAGCCTGACCTGAACAACATTATCTATTGGACAAGTCTTGGCACCTATCCCGGAGCACCGCCCATCTCTGGGCAAGACGATGTTCAAATCCGTTCTTACTTTGGCGCGACTTCGAACCTTCTCTGGCTACGCACAAGCCCGCTCGGTCAGAGCCTGACGCTTGGTCCGGGGGTCTATTTTGCCATTATTACGGGCGACGAAGACTTCGCGCAAGCGGGACCCCTGAACTCCTCAATCCCTCTGGTCATGGGGGCGCCGGGAGGTCCGAAGCTCTACTACAGTCCGCGCGGGTTAGGAGGCACAAGTTGGAACGGCCTGATAGCCCCAGCCAGCTGGGAGCGGTACCGTACTGATTCCAACACGCTTCCATGCACCCGCTCGTTAAATACGGACCTGCCGTGGCGTGAGCAAGACCCCTTCGCCAATGACCCGCCGTGGAACAGCTTACCCCACTGGAACCGCTATCATCCCCCCCAGTTTTATCTGGGCGTCTTGGGCTTCCGCAACTCGCAAGCAAGTGGGGGTAAGGTCACAGGCACTGTGAGCCTTTCCGATGCGAATGTCGCTCCGAGTGCCGATCTTCTGCCGACGGTGGAGGTCATCTTTTACCTCCCTGGTACGAAGAATCGTGTCGCCCGATTCAGCATGCCCGCTGGTCCCCCCTACGCGATTGACACCCCTGAGGTGGTAGCGGGCACCTATGACATCGTGGTGCGTCCAATTTACAGACCCTCCATCTTCTCACTCAACTGTCCCACTGACCTCTGTATCACGGATGTCACCTTCTCAGGCGAAACCCACTGGCTGGGCGTGCGAATCGCTAATGTGAATGTGTCGGGGACGGTCGATTTAGGCTCCATCGTTCTCCCGAACGGTGATACGAACCGCGACCTCGTCGTGGATGATGCCGACTTGCTGAGCGTGTTGTTTGCGTTCGGTTCGAATGAGCCGAGTGCAGACCTGAACGGGGATGGCGTTGTGGACGACGCCGACCTGCTCATCGTCCTGTTCAGCTTCGGCACTCAAGGTGAAGATGGTGATGAAGATTGCGATTAGTCATCATCGTTCCTCCAGCGCAGGGCAAGAGGATTTGCCCTGCGCTCTTTTCCAGGCAATCCATATTACAGCAGGTGATTGGACCTGCGGGAGGGTAGGAAGATGCAGAAACGCGGGTTTACCTTAATAGAGTTGCTGGTTGTGATAGCGATTATCGCCATTCTGGCGGCGATATTGTTCCCTGTCTTTGCCCAGGCGCGCGAGAGTGCCCGCCAGATTACCTGCGGAAGTCGGTTCTATCAAGTCGCCCGCGCCGTGATTGCCTACACGAGCGACTACGACACCACCCAGCCCCTTACCCAGTGGTTCGCCTCCTTTCAGGGAGGCGCGAACTGTGATGACCGCATTCTTGCCCAGCTTCTTATGCCCTATGTGAAGAGCTGGCAAATGTTCCGCTGTGCCTCAGACCCTTATGCAACCGATTCGTCTTTAGACGCCTGCCCAGGTCGAGACGAGCAACCCCCAGCCGAGCAGTGCCTCCGCGAATATCGATGGTCACTGAGAACCAACTTGGGCTATAACTATGTCTACCTCTCCGTGATTGTGCGCAATGCTCAAACGAGCCTGTGGTACAACTCCCCCGCAACCGATGCCCGCATTCGGAACCATGCAAGCACCGTCCTTTTTGTAGACAGTGTATGGACGCGCGACCCCGCAACGGGGCGACCGATGTGCGGGGGCAACTGGATTGTGATGCCACCTGCGCGCTGGTGGATTAATCCGGCGGGGCAGATGGTGGACACTTTCACACTCCTCCGGCAGGAGTGTGATTCTGGGCGCGCCAACCGCTGGTACGGTTTCGGAACGAATAGCTGTGCCCCCCAAGGAGACCGTCCTGCATGTTGGCGACTCCAGACCGCCACAGGAACCAGTGCATGGTTAGAGTTCGGGGGCACCTGGCCCCATCATCGTCGAGAGCGCATGACGGTCGCCTTTGTCGACGGGCATACCAAACCATACACTCCCTCCCAGCTCACTCAAGGCTGTGATGCACGCCCCCAATGCGGAGGCTTCATCACGAACCCCGAACAATACTTGTGGGACCTCGATGACTACTACTAATCAGCAGGTGGGTCGCGATGGAGATTCCTAAACCTTTAGCGTTGGGCATTCTCGCCATCGTGGTAGTACTCGCCCTTGCCATCGGATGGTTCTTCACGATGGGTGGGGGGAGCGGATCGTCGGTACGGAAGTCCGCTTACCCACAATCCCCCCAAGGGGGAGCCGGGGTGGAAGCCTATGGTGTCCCCCCACCCTCCACATCCGAAGCACCTTCAGAAGAGCTTCCGTTAGCGGACAACCTTAAACGATGAGGAGACATTTGGGCGGTTCATATTTCTACATCCAGATTTGCTGTATCGTGGCTTGTATTTGGCTAACCTCAAGGGTCAGCCATTTGCCGTCCTGATAGAGGGTCTGCCCTTCCACCATCGTGAGGGCGACATCGCTACTATGAGCGACCAGTACCAGCCCGGCATAGGGGTCGGGTGTGCTGGTGAATCCTGCTCGGTTCGTGCGCACTACGATGAGGTCAGCACGCTTACCTGGCTCCAATGAGCCAATCTGGTCGCCCACCCCGAACACCTGCGCTCCTTTGAGCGTCGCAATTGCCACCCACTCCTTCCAATTCGGGATGGGAGTATAACTGGTGGCGCGTTGCATTAAGGCTCCAAAGCGTAGCTCTTCCCACAGGTCGAGCGTGCCTGCGCTGACTGCACTGTCGGTACCCACCACAATCGGTATCTTTTGGCGTACCATCGTGCTGATAAGGGCGACCCCTGTGAGCAGGCGCGCATTTGAACGCGGGCAGTGCGCTACATGGGCGTGCGACTGGGCAATCCACTCGATCTCGCGGGGGTCTACCCGAATGCAGTGCACGAGTTGGGTTGCTTCGCCCAGTGCACCGATTTTGTAGAGATACTCCACAGGCGAGACACGGGGATGCAGGTAGGGAATGCGCCGTTGGTGGAACATCTCGGCAAAAGAGCCTGAACCTGAGCGCGTGAGCGCAACCTCTTCCGCCGACTCCGCTGCATGAATGCTAATCGGTAGGTTTTCCTCGCGGGCATAGCGCAGGGTTTCACGCATCAGGCTATCCCGCACCGTGTAGACCGCATGCGGGGAAACACCTAAGCTAATCCGCTCCTGTGCCGAGAATCGGTTCAACTGCTTGCGATAAGTGGCAAGCTTCGTGTTCAACTCGTGGAGGATCTCGGCATCACTCGGCTCAGGGCTAATGCCAAACACCTCCTGATAGACACGCCCGCGTAGCCCAGCGCGTGCCAGTGCCTCTACACTCACCCCGCTGTCCGTATTGTCCGAGATGAAAGTAATCCCGCTGGCAAGGCACTCAGCTATCCCCAACATCGCGGAGGGAAGCCAAAACTCTGGGGGCATCTGTTGCTTCAGCGTTACTAAGGCGCGCACCCACGCAAAAAAGGGCGTGTGGTCGTCGTAACCTCGTAGCCCCGTGTATTCAAGGTGGCAATGCCCGTTGACCAAGCCGGGCATCACGATTGCATCGCCAAACTCCAGCACATCGCTCCCTTTGGCTTCGGAGCGTGGACGCACCTCTACAATCTGACCATTCTCGATGACCACTTCCCCATCGCTTATAGGGTCGTGGCTGATAGGCAAAACCCAGTTCGCCCGCAGAATCAAAGAGGAGTGTTCCATGCGCGATACATCGCCTCCAAAGTGATATTTTTCACATGCAGGTCGGCAAACAGGCAGTTATAGCGATAGTCGGGGTCAGGTGGATAGTCAGGGGCGAGCCAGCGCTTGCTCCCATGCCACTTGCCTGCCCCGTCGAACAACATGTTGACCTCAGACGCATATTGGAAGCTCCCGATGCGCATCAAGCGGAAGGCAATCTCCGTGCGGAACAGATAGCTGGTGCCGTATCGTTCATAGAGCGACGGACGCGCATCAAACGGCTCGCCCGTGAAATCTTGGATATCGAAGCCCGTATCCGAGGGACATCGCCATATCTCTGCGCTCTTCTGATACGGCTGGAGCACCTCGTGCAACATCGGCATATACGGAATCCACTGTTGCCACTCAGGATACTCCCACCAGATTTGCGGGGTGTACTTGTCGGTGGGGTCGACGGCAAAGGGATACAGGTCGTCGTAGTCCATTCCATACATCTCTATCGACATTCCGATTTGACGCAGGTTCGAGATACACTGCGTTTGGCGGGCATTGGCACGCGCACGGGCAAACACAGGAAAGAGCAATCCTGCAAGCACCGCAATAATGCCAATCACCACCAACAACTCTATTAGGGTGAACCCCAATCGCTTCATTCGCAAACCCCTGCCTATTGTACCCTCTTTGGGTACACTTTGTAGCACGGGCATCTTGCCCATCAGCCAAACCGTAGCACGGGCGTCCTCGCCCGTGTAATGCTTGGGCGAGACGCGCCCAAGCCACAACAGGTAGCACGAGCGTCCCGCTCGTGTAGAAGCAGACTCCTAGGTCTGCCTTTGAATCGCTAATGAAGCCTTTATAAGGAGGTTCGTACCAAGGATGTGGCGCGCACGAGGGAAGTTCCACTGGAGTATCGGGTTGTTCATCGTGGTGATAATCGCCTTTGTCGCGATGCTCTTGGCACCTGTAATCGGCGAGCTGCGCAAGCCTGCGCCTGTCCGCACCAGCGACCAGTTCCTACGCGCTCTAATTGCAGGCGAGTATGATGAGGCAAAGAAGTTGACCGATTTTCAACACCTCCCCGAAGAGCGTCGCAATTTCGTCGAGGCTTGGAAAGACCGCTTGCAACTTTGGGACAAAGTCGAGGGCGTGGAGCTCATCGATGCGGTTTCAAACCCCAAAGAGTTGGAACATCCCTCCGCTTCTGAAGGATGGCGCGTGGAGTACCATATCAAGGGATACCTGTCGGTAGGCTATGTCAGCATCTATGTCGTGCCCGAAGGCAACGAGTGGAAGGTGGTGGATTATGTGTTTCGATAGCAGTTGTATCGATACTGTCTATCTTGGGGATGTGATGGAGCTGATGGCTCAGCTCCCAGATGAGTCGGTCGATATGGTGTTCAGCGACCCAGACTACAATGTTGGAGTAAGATACTCAGAAGGGCGTACTTACACTCGCTCCTTTGACGAGTATATTGAGTGGTACATTCAGCTCGCACGCGAGTCGTTGCGTGTGCTAAAACCCGAAGGCAACGCCTTTTTCATCAACTATCCCAAGCAAAATGCCTACCTGCGGGTGCGCTATCTGGATTGGGCGTGCTACGCGGTCCATGACTATGTGTGGGTCTACAACACGAATGTAGGGCAAAGCCCGCGACGATTCACCACTGCCCATCGCTCCATTTTGCACGCACGCAAATCGAAAGAGAACAAGTTTTTCAAAGATCAGGTTGCTATGCCCTATCAAAACCCCACCGACAAGCGGATTAAAGCACGCATAGCAAACGGACACAAGGGACGCATGCCCTACAGCTGGTTCTACTTTGACCTCGTAAAGAATGTGAGCCGAGAAAAGACGATTCACGCCTGCCAGATTCCCCAGAAACTATCGGCGATGTTGATTCTTAGCTGTACCCAGCCTGGCGATGTGGTGCTGGTACACTTTGGAGGAAGCGGAGCCGAGTTAGAAGCATGTCAGAAACTGGGACACCACTTTATTTCTGCTGAGATTGACCCCGTGTATCACCAGATGATAGTTGACCGCTTGGCGCGCGGGCGGATTGAAGAGAAGTATCGCCTAATGCCACGCATATGCTCGCAGGATGTAGAGGAGCAACTAAGCCTTATTGAGCCATAAGAATATCGGATTAACAAAGGTTTTCCAAGCTCAGTTGTACTCCCTTCATGCAGGCGCGATACCATTCTTCAGAGAGCAGAATAAACCACCATGCGGAGGGGCGAGCGTGGGTGTAGGGCAGTCCTTCTGCGGTGAGGGTGGCATTTCGAACAAGCTGGAGGCGCAACGCCTCTGCGGAGGTTTCTATTTGGCGGGCTTGGGCGCGCAGGTGCTCGACTTCGGGCGTATGCCCCACCCGAAGACGCTCGGCATTCAGGGCACGCAACTGCCCTTTCAGTTCGCGCAATCGGGTTCCTATTTCGCCTGCACGCTTCGGCTCTGTTTGAAGCAGTTGCAGAAGTCGGCGTCGTTCTGCGTGCAGGGCGTGTGCCTGCGCTCGAAGGGCGTCTGCCTGCACTCCTATTGCCCGAAGTTGGGCGCGAAGGGTCTCATAGGTGGCTAAATGCTCTTTCCACTCTTCTCCAGCGTAGGTCGCAAGAAATGCCATCAGGGCGCGCGGGCTACGAATCGTGCCCAACTGCTCCAGCAAGGCGCGTTGGGCGGAAACCACTTCCCTCCAGCGACGCGCAAACTCGTGCGTGTCGATGGATACCTTGCCGAACGCTTGCGCCAAATGCTCAGGTAGGTTCAGGCGGAACGGTGGAACCTCGCTTAGCGAATCCCAAGTCGGATAGTGCACTCGCAGAATCGGGTAGACCTTGAGCTCAATTCTGCTTGCCTGCAGGAGGCGGTGAAAGAGTGCAGTGCGCGCTGTGTAGGGCGAACCGCGCTCGCTGAACACGAACAGATACTCATGCGCCAGCATCGTGATGAGCGTGAGCGCCTTGCCCACCAGCGTACATTGGTCGCCAAACTCCGTCTCCACCACTTCGGCAAGTGCATCCACACTGTGGACGGGGCGCTCAAGGCGTACGACCAACGGCTCAGGTGTGAGAACCGTGAGATAGCGGTCGGTAATCAGCAGAGTTCCCCGCCCCTTGCCAGGCACCAGCAGGTCGAACGGAAGTGCGCCTTCCCCAAAGTGGGGTAGCGTGTAGACCTCCGTGCCCATTATTGCCTGATTGTAGGCAGACTCGCACAGCGAGCGGGTTTGAGGGTTCAAGAACAGGTCTACCAAGCGGAAGCGTGGGAGGCGGGCGGTTTTGCGGTTGAAGCGCAGGAGTTCGCTGGTGCGGGTGAAGCCCACCGTTTCGGGTATCTCGCCTATCAGCCAGACAAGAAAATCACGGTAGAGGTAGCGGTAGAGGTCTGCGAGGTTGCCCTCGGGTAGAGCGTCCGCCAACTGTTCGATACGGTTCCAGAGCTGTTCGGCTCGTGCTCTGGCTTGGTTTCGGTGTGACTCATCGGCGAGCGTTTCCAGAGTGCCCTCGAACCCCCAGTGGAGCAGGGCGCGCAGGGCGGGCAACACCTGCTGAATCCGCACCTCGCAAATGGGCAACGGGGGCGAGTTCACATTCACCAATCCACGCCAACCCCATGCCTCGGTCATCGCATCGATATAGGCTTGACGCCCTGCAGGATGGAAGCGGGCAACGCGCTCAAGGTCGGCATTCAACTGTCGGTAGTGCGCACGCATGGGATAGATTTCAGCACCAAACAGGCGCGAAATCTCGCCTGCAGCAGACCATAAGGCGCGGGTCGTGCCGTCATTATGAGGCAACAGGGCGAACCCCTCTGCTACTTGGTGTTCACGAGGCACATACTTCAGGTGGGCGCGGGCAAAGTAGTCGGTATCGTGAATGCCTAAGATGAGGGGGCGTGTTTTATGTGTCCCCTCGCGCAACAGTGGGAGAAGCCCCGCCTTCATCGGCTCATCCCAAAAGACGGTCTGCCCTAACGCTAACAAAGGCACCCCTGGCGCCCTACGCTCCAGAGCCTCTAAAACCGCTCTCTGCTGGGGTAAACTGCTCATCCTGCTACTCTTCGCTTAGAGGGGTGAGGAGAGCCACCACTTGCCCATATTCTACCGCCTGCCCTGAGCCGACTGCCCACTCCTGCAGAATGCCAGGCACCGGAGCGGTAATCTCGTTGGGAATGCCCAGCACCTCTACCGTCGCCAGCACCTCACCTCGCTCCACTCGGCTTCCGACCTCTATGGGTCTGAGCGTGCAATACCCCACCCACTGCGAGCGCACCTCGAATCGGCTGGGCGGTTGCCAAACCGATTCGGAAGGTTCCGTTTCCCCTTCTGTGGGCGTAGAATAACCCGATAGGAACAGGGGGGGCATCACCTCCGAGGGTTCAGAAAATACGGAACTTGCTTGGCGTCGCAGATGGAGATGCATTCCCTCTTGGCGGACTCGCATCTGGATGACTCCGCGCTGAGCCATCAGGCGCGCTAATCGCTCAATCGTTTCGAGCCACTCGTTCAGAGCTTCCATTTGAAAATCACCGTTTCCACAAACCGAAGGGAATAGCTCAGCACCATTATCGTGAGTGCAATATACAATACCCAAGCGGCGGTCTCGTTTGCTTGGGCGGCGGCTTTCAGGACGCCCTCGCGCGCTTCGCTTGGCATCAGTGTGAAGCGCGCCAACAAACTATCCAATAGCCCCAGCAGGTTGTAGACCTGCCCCCGCAAAGGCTCGCGGAAGAAGTAGGCAATCCCAACTACTGCTCCTACCGTGAGCGGAGCAAACAACTGATATTTCTGGCGTTGATGCTCGTTGTAGATGACACATTCCGCGCACCGTTGGCGTAGTTCCCACTTGGTGAGCGTGGTATTGTGGGGGATATATTTGGCGTTCGCTTCGGGATTGTCGCTGATTCGCACATCTTGCAAGGCTCTGGCGATATTTTTCTCCTCGCACATACACCCCACGCCCTCACGCCAGCAGGTACGCCGTGCGTGATAGATGGGACACCGCTGGCGCACATAGTCGCGACAGTAGGGCAACTGCCAACACTTTCCCAGGAACCGCTGTTGAACCTGTTGTCTGGTAACCCCAGAGCCTAATCTGAGCGTCTGGTCAAGCGAGGCGCCATAGCGCAAGCGACGAATGCCCTGCGCAAGGCTCACAAACACCGTCAGCACCAGTCCAGGTGGAAACAGCACCCACACCAACTGGCGAAGCTGGTCAAGTGCGTACGCATGCAGAGTTCCCGGAGTCGGAAGAGTAGCGAACTGCCCTATCAGAAACGGCAATCCCCAATAAAAGAGCGCCGCTAACAGAAGCAGGATAATCCCCACTGTTGCTTCCTCAATATAGTTCCACACCACCCCGATAATCACGAACCCTGCGCCCACGAGGGCAATCCGTCCGAACAGGGTCAGGTTTCCCTGAATGCGCGCTTGGTCGGCAGGGCTGAAGTTCTGTGCTTGGTCTAACCCTGCAAAGAAGAGGGCATAGATAAGATAGACGAACCCTAATACGAACATAATCGCTCCTGCGCTCATCATCCAGTGGGTAAGGGTGGTTACCCACTGGAGGAGCACACGCATCTGGTATTCACGCTGAACCGAAGGACGCCTTGCCATAATGCCTACCCTCGCTGAATCATACCTTATTCCTGCGAAACTCGTAGATTTACAAGGAACCCTACCCTGCATTCGACGGGTCTAACTGCCGATAATCTTGTTTGGATGGCAGAGAGAGCCGTTCTTCTGCACGCCCCTACACGGGTGAGGGGTGCAGAAACATCTCAAGAGTGGGGCGACGATTATGTCTAAGCGGGAACTCAAAGTGGTGCGCTTGTTAGAGCCGGAGCTGTGCATGCGATGTCGCTTCGCCGATATTGCCGATGTGGAGCTGGCGGACGGACGGGTTCAGCGCATGCTCTATTGCCGACGGCTCGACTGCGATAACTGGGACTACTCCAGCGCGGAACCTGCAAAGCGAGTCGAACTGTCTAAAGGCATAGAGGACTGGGATGAGAACGCATAGGGAACCGTGGGGTTCGCTCAGCAGTCGATGGGTTATGGCTCTGGTTCGAACGCCTGATTCGCGTGTACCTCCTCTCAAAGAAGATGGTGGGTTAGCCGAAGTGCAAGCCGTGCTCCAGCAGGCACTGGCGCGGATCGATGAAGCGGGGCATCGATTCGCCCAGTGCCTTTTGAACACGCATCGTTAGCCTTGTTCCCTCCCACGCACGCGCCCTTCACCCACAGCGCCGGGGTTCACCCACCCCGGCGCTCCTCTTTTCAGGTATATATTTCGATTAGGAGGCAAGCGATGGCTGGACATTCCAAATGGCACAACATCCGCATTCGCAAGTCGAAACAGGACGCACTGCGTAGTCAGCTCTTCACGAAGCTGGCGCGCGAGATTTCGGTTGCAGCACGCCTTGGAGGTGGGAACCCCGACGCCAATCCGCGCCTGCGCCTCGCTATCGAGAAAGCGCGCGAACACCATATGCCTGCCGACAATATCAAGCGCGCTATCCAAAAGGGAACAGGCGAGCTGGAAGATGCCCACTACGAAGAGGTTACCTACGAGGGCTACGGACCAGGTGGAGTCGCCATCATCGTGGAGTGCCTAACCGACAACCGCAACCGCACCGTTGCCGAACTTCGCCACCTCTTCTCGAAGCATGGAGGCAACCTAAGTGAGAGTGGAAGCGTGATGTGGCAGTTCAAGCGTCAGGGGGTCATCACCATTCCTGCCAGTGCAATCACCGAGGAGGAACTGCTGGAGATTGCGCTGGAAGCAGGCGCAGAAGATGTACTGCTTGAAGATGAGTTCTACCGTGTGATAACGGCGATGGAAGACTTCCATCGCGTTCGGGAGACCTTGCAAGAGCGAGGCTTGCCGATTGCCGAAGCACGCTTGGAAATGACCCCTACCACCACCGTGCGCGTAGAAGGCGAAACAGCAGCCAAACTCATGCGCCTGATGGACGCCCTCGAGGAACACGACGATGTGCAAAACACCTATGCCAACTTCGATATCCCCGAAGAAGTGCTGGCAGGACTTTCATAAGGGAACATTTCACGCATAACCAAGAGGGCGACCCTTGCCTCAATCAAAGCACGGGGAATGGAGCATCCCAAGTGGAGGCTGAATGAGTGTGCGTCCCGGAAGAAACAGCACTTCCCTACCCCTCCTTACGGTTGCCCTCTTGGTGTTTCATACAGGTGCAACCGCTTGGTTCCTTCGCCATCCAGAGCGGATTGAACAAGCAGGATTTATCCCTGCCGAACCCCAGATTCATACCCTCTTCACCAGCCTTATGGTCCATGCAAGCTGGCCCCACTGGCTCAAGAATGCGCTCTTTCTGGGACTGTTCGGCTGGTACGTGGAGCGCGCTTTGGGTATAGGACGGTTTCTTATCCTCTACCTCCTCAGCGGGATCGGGGCGGTGCTGGCCCACTGGGGCATGACGCTTATCGTCCAGCCAAGCCTCTATCACGACTCGCTGGTCGGGGCATCAGGAGCAATCTCAGGGCTGGTGGGCTACTTTGCGCTTCGTTTCTACCATCGGCGCATACGCCTCGTGTGGTCGAGCATAAGCCACTGGGGGCTAAGCATACCGATGTGGGTGGCAGTGCTTCTATGGATTGCATGGCAGGGGTTGGGCGCAATCCTCAATGCGGGCACTGCCACCCCTTCCGAAGTAGGCTACTGGGCGCATCTGGGCGGGTTCGCTTGCGGATTCTTACTTGCCCTGCTATGGGGCGCTGGCGGAACGGGTGAGCGCGAGTATCTTATGGAGCGTGCAGACACCTGCTTACAACAGGGCGATGCAGCTAAGGCGTTGCGTTGGCTCGAACCCCTCTTGCGGAAACAACCTCTTAGCTCCCTACAACCCGCTACCCAAGAAGATGCGCGCTTGCTAATGCTCGCAGGCAAAGCATGCGCACTCTTAGGAGAGTATGAACGGGCACATCCCTTACTCGTACACGCCCTTCAGTACTGGATAAGCCAACGAAACCCTGACTACACAAAGGGAATAGCCATCGCCAACCTCTTGGCAGAGATAGAAGGGCTGAACCTGCTCCCACTCGACCAACAAGAACGACTGCTGACCCTTGCAGAAAGCCACAACGAGCTGGAGACTGCCATCCGCTGGCTAAAAAGCCTGCTTCAAGACCCTCAACACCCTCAGCGCCCCGCCCTGCTTCTACAACTCGCTCGCCTGCAAGAACGTGCCGGATACCACCAAGAAGCCCAACAAACCCTGCAGGAGCTAACGCGTCACTACCCCGATAGCCTCCAAGCCGACTTAGCACGACTCCAGAAACGCGGGTAACTATCGCACCACCCTTCGACCATCATAACTTGGAGAGACCACCCGCTTCTTTCGCATATAGTTCGCCACCAAATCGAGCGTGGTGATGCCCGTATCTGCATAAGAAATGCCCATCTCCTTCAGCACACGGTCTGCAAAGTAGGAGTTGGTAGAGCCTTTGTAAAGGCGGTCATCCTCTATCGGCTCGCCATTAATCGTGGCAAACACCAGTTGGCGATTCTCGATGCGATAGCGGATTCCGCTCACAGTAGGGCGATGGCGCTCCAGAATGGCCTTCAGGTCTTTCCCGCGAATCTCGAAGCGCACGGCGGTGTTGCCAAAGGGGAGCATGCGCGCTAAATCGTAGTAAGAGATAGCTCCTTTGGCAAGCTGGATGCGCACCCCGTACAGATTCTGCATATCAAACTCCACACCCAACATCTCGCGGATGGCATCGCTCACGAGGAAATATTCAGCAAGGTCATCACCCCGCTGGACGAAGTCGTCGCTGGCGATACCCACAGTGCGCCCATACTTGCGCGCGATGCGCTTCCAGTAGAAGTTGAGCACCTGGCGCACAGCAGGGTCTTCAGGAATGTCTTCTGTGATGGGAATGAGTTCCCCACGATAGCCTATCAGTTCCCATCGGTCGTCTTCAAGCGGGTTGCGCCAGAAGAGCAGGTCGAGGCGTCCCAGTTCCCCGCCCCACTGGTGCGCCTGCACGATCACGGTTCCGCCCAAGCCAAGTGCGCCCTTATCTCGCCACTCGATAAAACGAGGTCGTGCCAAGCGCGTATGCGAGTGCCCACCCACAATCACATCGATGCCGGGCACCCCGCGCGCCAGTCGTTCATCTGCCTCGATACCTAAATGCGAGAGCAGAACCACCACATCCGCCTGCTGGCGCAGCTGGGGCACCAGCTGACGCGCCACTTGGAACGGGTCTAATATCTCCACCCCCTCGCGTGCGCCCCGATAGTTCTGCGTGTCGGTAATCACCAGTCCGAACAGGGCGATTTTGAGTCCTTCACGCTCCACGATTACATAAGGTGGGCAGAGGGGTTCGCCCGTGTTGCGCAAGCGTGCATTCGCCAGCACATGGGGGAACCGCGCCTTCTTCAACAAGTACTGAATCTGGCTGAGCGTGTTGCTGAACTCGTGATTGCCGAGCGTGGCGAAATCGTAGCCGATAGCGTTCATCACGGCTATATCCGCCTCCCCTTTGAACTCCAGCGAGAAGGGCGTGCCGTCCATATAGTCGCCCGTATCCACAAGGAGCACGCGCCCGTGCAGTTCCTCACGCAGGCGATTCACGACGGTCGCTCGGCGCGTCACCCCACCAATATTGCGCTTGTGGGGGAGTTTTGCCTCTTGCGACTGGGGAGCGATGCCTTCGGGATAGCTAAAGGGGAGCAGATGTCCATGCGTGTCGTTCGTGTGCAGAATCGTCAAGCGAAGCCATCGCCCGCTGGGGTCGGTGGCAACCGTTATCTGGAGGGTCAGCCCCAGCAGGCTCACGATGGAAAGAAACTTTTTCATAGGTCTATTCTCCCTTCGGTTGAGACTGTGCTTTCTGGCGCATGGCGCGTCGGCGCGCTTTGAGCCGTTTCATTCGGCGATGCCGACGCTGACGCAGTTCGCGCTCTCGCATCCGCATTCCATTCCCTCCATAGAACAAGATTTCAGCGTGCTCATGATACCCGCTGGCTCGCAATCCACTCCGCATACCAGCGCCCACTGCGCTTCATAATGCGCCGTTGGGTCTCATAATCCACATAGAGCAGACCGAACCGCTTCGAGTAGCCGAATGCCCACTCGAAATTGTCCATCAGCGACCAGTAGAAGAAGCCCTTGAGCAGAACGCCATCCTGAAGGGCGCGATAACACTGCTCAATATGGGCGCGAATATAGTCCTCGCGCAGTGTGTCCTCTACTTCACCCTTCTCGTTGACTTCGTCGTGGAACGCAGCGCCATTCTCCGTGATGTAGAGCGGGATGTCGCCATACTCGTGCTTTATCCAACACAGGATTTCATACAATCCCTCGGGGTAGACTTCCCAGCCCATCTCGGTGTAGGTCTTGCCCTCTTGACGCACCGAGCGCGAGCCGAATGGGTCATTCGCATCGTAGGTCAGCACATTGCGCGTGTAGTAGTTCACACCCAAAAAGTCGATGGGTATCTGGGTCAGTTCCATATCGCCTTCGCGGATGGGGGGTGCGAACTCTCCGACGAACGAGAGCACCGCCTGGGGATATTCGCCCCGAAAGATGGGGTCTAAGAAGTAGCGGTTGATAAAGTTGTGCCAGAGGGTCGCTATCATCTGGTCTTGGGGGCTATCGGTGGCAGGCTGTTGGGGTCCGAGGTTCGTCACGATACCGATTCGGGCGTGGGAGAGTCGCTCGGCGCGAAACGCCTGCACGGCTTTGGCATGCGCCAACAGCATATGATGTCCTGCGCGGGTGGCAGAGCCGATATCGCGCATGCCCGGCGCATGCTGACCGAGCAAGTAGCCCAACGCCATCACCACCCATGGTTCGTTGAGCGTGACCCATAGCGGCACACGGTCGCCAAGCATACGAAAGAGGAGTTGAGCGTATTCGGCAAACCAATCGGCACAGTCGCGGTTCACCCAGCCCCCATGGTCTTGCAGTTCAGCGGGCAAATCCCAGTGGTAAAGGGTAATCATCGGTGTGATACCGTTCTCCAACAGGGCGTCCACCAGTTGCTTATAAAAATCCAAGCCCTTGGGGTTGACTCGCCCGCGCCCTTCGGGCAGAATGCGCGCCCAAGCGATAGAGAATCGGTAGGCGTTGAGGTTCAATCGGCGCATCCACTCGATATCTTCCCGCCAGCGACGGTAGTGGTCGCAAGCGATGTCGCCGTTGTGCCCTTCGTAGATGGTGCCAGGCGTGTGGCTGAAACGGTGCCAAATAGAGGCTCCTGCCCCGTCTGCCAGCGGGGAACCCTCAATCTGATAGGCGGCGGTCGCCGCGCCCCATAAGAAGTCCTTCGGAAAGCGCATGGTGCCCCTGTTCGCTCTCGTTGTGTGAAACCCTGCTACTCATTTGGCTCAGACTTGCCATGAAAACTGGAGAAAGCCAGCGCGCCAAAGTACCGAGTCTTTGTGGCGGTCTCACCGTTCGGCAGGCGTTCGCTCATCTCCAGCGAGAGTTCCCACGAGCCGTCTCCATCGGGTTTCAGGACGAGGTACGCTTGGCGCAGGAGGGCGGTGAAGCGTGGATGCCACGCGTTGCGATAGCCGAACGGCTCCGATTGACTGCTGGAGTAGTGCGCGGTGCGACGCCAGAAGTGCGTGAAGGCATCCAATCGCTCTCGGCTCACCTGCTGGAGTGAGAGGCGTACCTCCTGACCTGCTTGGAGCCGTTGCACCAGCCTGCGCTTCTCCTGCTCGGGCAGTGAGGCAATCATCGCAAGGGCAGGTAGTTTTTCGAACCAGCCCAGTTTCGCACAGAAGCGATACTCGACGAGAGCCGGCGCGTGGTCGGGTTGGCGAATCAGGCTCCACGCAAACGCGCCCAGCACTTCGATCAGCCGATAGGGGTCGTCACCTATTTGGGGGATTGCACGCTCCAGCGTAAACAGGGCGTCCAGAGGATAGGTATATTGCCTATCTAAGAACGCCAGCGGATTACGCACCACCAGCACCCCCTCATGCGATTCGTAGAACCAGCGGGGAACCGTCGTATCGAGAGTCGTGAAGATGACTTCGTAGACGGTCTTGTCTACAATCGCGGGTTCCCGAAGGGTGTAGAATAGCGCAAGTGAATAGCTCTTTGGAAAGTTTGCTTCGTCACCGAGCCAATCCGAGAAGTTGGGCTGAGTCAGCCCTGCAAGCACCCAGTTGGCGTTAGGGGGTGGGGCAATGCGCTCGCGTTCTGGGGCGAGCTCCATCAGGATTTCGCGCTTGTGGGTCGCTGCCCAAGCCTCCAGCAGTTGCGAGAGGGAGTTCACCTCTTCCGCCCGAAATGGTTTATTGAGGGCGGGCTCATTCTTGAGGCTCTCTTGGCGGGCGGACAGCTCACTTAGATATGCCTCCGCCTCCTTACCGAGTTGCTGCCAAAGTTCGCCCCAACTCAGAGGCTCCACACGCAAGGAAAGCGGGAATATCATCCACTGGGTCCCCTCTGCATGAGGCGCCACGATGTCGCAGTAGGGGAACACCATGCGCAATTCGGCACTCCAACTCACCACCCCAATCGCCCAGTCATAAGCCATCAACTCCGACTCAGGCACATATTTGAGGAAATCGCGCAGGTCGTCTTCGGTGATGATGCCGGGAAACCCTTTGGCAAGGGGTTGTTGTACAATAATCATCCGTTCACGAATGAGCTGGCGTGTGAGCGGCTCGTTCCAGTTGCGACGCATCCACTGAAGCATCACATAGCCGTCCAGCGACTGCACCCATAGCCCGTCCAGAAAGCGTGTCCAATCGCTCTGGACTTGGGCGGGGATTCGTGCTTCCTGCCACGAGTCAGCCTCGTTCAAAAAATCCCCCAACGATTTGAGCTCCATCTGCTCTAATTCTTGCTTGAGGGCTTCGCGTGGGCGTCCGAACCACTCGTCGAACTGGCGTAGTTGGGTGGTGAGCCTGTCGTGTGCAAGGCGCACATAGCGATCAAAAAGGAGTGTATCGCGCTTCTTAGCGTCGGGGTGGCGCATAATTTGCCACCGCTCAAGCCCATCTTCCGTCTCTTGCTTGACAAACTGGATTTCCAGCCCATACTCCAACAGGTGGCGCAGGTCGTCCCAAGAGCGTTCTTTGAGCGCAATCAGGACTCCTTTCTGGCGCAATTCGGAATGCACTTCCACTTTGCGCGCGGGAGTGCTAAGTAACTGGGCTAACTCGGCATAGGTCATTACCTGGGGCGGTATCGTGTACTCTCCTGAAGGCGACTGCTCGATGCGGGGGTACAAGTGAGTGCGAGATGGCTCTTGGGGGGCACTCAGCCCCATCCCCAAGACCCCAATGATTGCCAGCAAGAACAAGCGCACAGTGATCCCTCCCACCCAAAAGGATACCCTAAGGTACACTTCTTACCTGTGAGGTCACCTCAAAAGAGGTTTTGATGGGATATCCTTTTGGACATTCAAACAGGCAGGAGGGTCAGGTCCTGTTTTGTTTGATTGGGGGTGGGAACGGTAAGCCCGTTCCCACCTCGTGTTCGGCTAACATCCACTGCCGAAGTTGAACAGCACCTCCAGCAGGTCGGTGTCGTCTACAACGGCATCCCCGAAGCACGCAATGATGGGACTCATCCCGCCACCTACTTAGGCTCTTGGCTGCCCTTCAACGCTTGCAACCGCTTGACCGCGTTCTGATTGGACGGATTCAGCTTGAGTGACTTTTCATAATTCTCAATCGCCAAAGACTTGTCACCCTTCACCTGGTATGCCTCGGCTAAACTGTCATAGACATTCCAAGAATCGGGGTAGTTCCTGACATTGAGCTTGAAAAAGTCAATCGCCTTCTCCACATCGTTGTACTGATAAAGCATGACATAACCGATTCCGTTGACGAACGCTTCGGGCGGGAGCAGATTCAAACCGAGGCGCTCCGAAATGCGTTTGAAGTGAGCGTTCAGGGCTTCAGCGGGCTGTTCGAAAATCTGCTGCCAGGACGGTCTATACCCATCAAAGATGTATAACAACCCGTAATACAGACTGAGCAGGGGAACGGAGCCATGGTCTTCTGCCTTGAAGAACTGGAGGGTGGACCGAACCCCAGATGGCGCCGCGGATTTCAGTCGTTGAGCGAACCGCCTCACAGCATTTTCATGCGGCTTCGAACTAACCCCACCGACATTGGGAGTGTTGGCTAAGGAGATGTACACGGAAGCGCGTCGTTTTGGCACCTCCTTAAGCCGGCGCTCCGCCTGACGCACCAATACCTGGTTGTCCCACCAAAGGCTGGGGTCTATCGCAATGTACGCGTTGAACATCTCCGGCGAATTTAGGAAGGCGTGGAGCGCGAGCAGACCGCCAGAGGAGTGACCCACCAGAATTCGGTACGGCAATGTCCGATAGCGCGATTCAATCTGCGGGAACAGCTCCTCGCGCATAAACTGCAGGAACTTATCACCCCCACCACTGGTTTTCAGAAAAGCGTGTTCCTTCCCATCAAGGGAAATTTCCGAATGTGTCGGGGTCAAGTCCCGTGTGCGGTCGGTGTTGGGGATGGCGACGATGATGAGTTCCGGAATCTGGATGTTACCGTTGATCCCGGTACTCATGAATTGCACCACCCCGCTGGCGGAATGGAAGTGGGCATCCCCATCGAGGAGATACAGAACAGGATAACGCTGTGGCATGTATAGGGTGTTGTTGTAGGAGTCGGGAAGATAAACCCAGTAGGAGCGCTCTTCGTTGAGGATTTTGGAGCGGAAGCTGAATTTCTCCCCAATTTTAATGTCCTGTTTTTTGTCTTGACCCGTTCCCTCGAAGTGGATGTTCTGGCTTGCTCCCTCCGAGCCGATGCGCAAATGGAGGACCTCTCCCGCCGGACTTCTCTGCTTGAGCGCCTTGATTTGACCGTTCTCTTCGACAAACTCAAACACGACATCCGAAAACTCCGCGACGCGGAAGGTGAGACCCTTGTAGTGAATTAACTTCGCATCCGGCTGTTCGGAAAGCACACGGTACTGTTGAAGATATAGATTACCATCCCCCTTCAACACCACCTGGAACTTGACGCCAGCTGGTGTCTCGTAGGTTCCTGCGAGTCGCTGAAGGACTGCTAAGTCAAGCGCCTCGGGCTTGCGGGTGAATGTGGCTTCGGCTTCGTCCAGAGACATCACCGCTTTGTCGATGTCCCCTTGTGGGTTCGTTAGGAAGTTCACCGACCACCTCCCGAAGCGCTCGTCATCGGGCGTATCGAAACGGTCATAGTGGAAGTGACTCAGGGGCAACTGAATCTTGCGGAAGTCGAACTGAAGCTGCCCGTCCTTGAGCCCAATCTTCAAAACGCCATACGCCGGATGCTCGTAGTCACCGACATAGTCCGCCAGCGGGTGGGACGGGTTGGTATTCGGAACGCGGTCGGCGCCTGCTTTCGCTCTTGCCTCTTTACCTGCCTGCTTGTTTTTGAGTCGCAGTGCAAGCAAACGCTCACTCCAGGGCGTCTCACTCAAGCCCAACAGCCGCTCATACACATTATAAGTGATGATGTCGACGAGCGGCGCGCAGTGGTCTCCAATCACGAAGACAATCACGCCGATGCGCTCCTGAGGCATGAAGGACACTTGAGAGTAGAAGCCATCGATAGCGCCGCCGTGAAATGTCAAGAAGTGCCCGCGATAGGAGGCAATCATCCGTCCCATTCCGACAGCTGTGTTGATCTGTTCCCAGAATCCCAACGCCTCCCCCGCAGCGTTCGGGAGAGCAATGGCTGGCTCCAGCGTGGCTTTGAGCACACTCGGTGGCAGCACTTGCACGCCCGCGTACTTCCCTTCGTTCATCAACGCAATGAGCCAGTGGGACATCTCCTCGATGTTGGAGATAATCGCCCCAGCGGGCGCCACGCCCTCCGTTTCTTCGTAATAGGGAATCTTGTAGAGCTCCATCGTGTCGCGCTTTTCGGTGAAGGGAACGCCGACATCGGAGTGCTTGAGCATGTCCGCGACGGTGAAGACGGTGCTGTTCATGTTCAGCGGCTTGAGGATGCGCTCGCTCACGAATGTTTCCCATGTCTTGCCCGTCTGCAGTTCGATGATGTAGCCGACCGCAGCGTACATTAAATTGTTGTAGAGGGAAGTCTGGCGCATCGGCTCCTTTGGCTCCAGATACTTGAGCCGCTCGAAAAGTTCCTTGCGACTGAAGTCTGATCTGTACCAGATCATGTCATGTCGGGTAACACCCGTGCGGTGCGCTAACATGTCGCGCAGGGTGACCATGTTATTGAGCGTGTCGTTATAGAATCGGATGCTTGGCACGGCATCGCGGATGGGCTTATCCCAGGTCAGTTTGCCTTCTTCCACCAGAAGCCCTGCGGCAACAGCCGTGAAGAGCTTTGTGTTGGATGCAATAGGGAACAGTGTCGTGGGTGTGAAGGGCAACTTCTTTTCGTAATCGCGATAGCCGTAGCCCTTGGCAAAGACCAGTTTATCGCCCACCACGATACCGACCCCGATTCCGGGCGCGTTCCAGTCCTTGAGGAGCTTTTCCATGTACTCATCAAAGCCCTTGAGCTTCTCGGAGATGTCGGGTGGGCTGTCTTGGGTTTGAGGTTCCGATTTGCCCTGCGGGAGCGCGGGGAGGGTGAAGCCGACCAGAAGCCGCCCGTGAGGCTGAAGTTGCCCTCCTGTGAGTGGATTGCTCGCGTCGGGCTGACCAACGGTGCCGCCAAGGTTGAAACTGCCGCCTGTGGCGAACGTGATACCACCGCCATCGATCGTCCACCAGCTCAGGTCATAACCGCCCCCTGACTGGGCGTTGGCTCCTGTCCAGAGTAGGAGCGCCATCATCAGCATCATCACTCGTCTCATCGTTTTGCCTCCTTCATCTGTTTTTCCGTTCTTCCCCTCTCCCTCTGGGAGGAGGGGCAAGAGGTGAGGGCTTACTGCGACTTGTTCAGGAGCGCTCGCAACTGGCGCACCTCCTCCCGCAACTGGCGAATCTCCGCTTGTTGAGCCTGCAGGGTGTTCTGCTGAACCTGCAGGGCGTTCACCAGCAGGGGGATCAACGCCTGATAGTTCACCGATAGCGTCTTGTCCGTATCCGAACCCTCCAGCACCAGCTCGGGAAAAACCTCCCGCAACTCCTGCGCGATAAACCCGAACTGCGGCTGGTCCGCCAGCGCCGCGTTCAGATGCTCATCGCGCCAGAAGTAGGACACGGGGCGCAAACTGAGCAGGCGTTGGAGTTCGTGCTGGGGGTCTAAGGGCTGGATGTCGCGTTTGAGCCGTTCATCGGAGCGTGCGGTAAGCACATTATAGCGGATGCCGGCGCAGGCGATGTCATAGGTGGCTAAGCCGCCTGACCAGTTGCTGGGCCAGTCGCTGTAAAATGTCACCGTCCCTCCTACGTTGGCTGCGACGACGGCTGAGTTCTTGCCTACGGACAGGAAGTAGCCGCCGTAGCCAGAGGGGCTGTTACTTTGCCCTGCCACGCCGTAGGTGGTGCCTGTTAAGGCACTTGCATTACCCAGCACGCCAAAGCCATTATTGCTGTTGGTGGTACCATACACACCTGCACCCCCACTGGTGGCGGATGCATAGCCTATTACCCCAACGCCGGCATTGGAGCTGTCACTGCGTCCAGCCACACCATAGACCTGTCCGCTGGTCGCTGTTGCCCAGCCAAGCACGCCCGCGCTACCTGATTTGCTGCTGTTATTTTGCCCGTACACCCCGTAGACGATATTGCTGGTGGTGGTCGCGGTGTACACTCCGTAGATAGCGCGCTCGCCCGCACTCGTCTCTACATGCAGAGGATAACTGGGCGAATCCGTGCCAATCCCGACATTGCCCGAATTGTAGAAGATGTGCGAACCCGACTGCGACCAGAGGGAACTCCCCAACAGGTCATCCGCAGGCGCCCACGAGGAACCATCCCACTTCAACACCTGACCATTCGCAGGCGCCGCCGTGCCCACAGGACGCCCTTGCAAACCCGCCACCAGCGGGTTCGGATAACTCCCGCTCAGGTCGCCCCCCGCACCCCCTATCGGGTTCGCGGTATTCGCACGCACCGCGTACGGCGTCGGGTTGATTTTCACACGCGGTGTCAGGGTCGTCGCCCCCACCTGAATCTCCAAGTAGCGCGCGGAACCGTCCCAGACCGTCCCAAAGTCCAGCTCCACCGTGAAGAAGCCGTTGCTGAGGGTCACATCGGCGGGTCCGACGGTTGCCAGCGCGGTGCCGCCTGTATCGGTGCTGAACAGGCGGAAGGTCATACTGAGCGTGCCGTTCACGGGGTTCCCGTCCTGTTTTAGGAAGCCCTGATAGGTGAACGACTGTGCGAAACTCAGGCTTGCCATCAGCAAGGCAAGCAGTCCCAAAATCAGATGTTTGAGTTGCATAATAGTTTCCTCCTGTTTTGTTTGATTGGAGGTGGGAACGGGCTTACCGTTCCCACCTCGTGTTCGGCTAACACCCACTGCCGAAGTTGAACAGCACCTCTAGCAGGTCGGCATCGTCCACGATTCCATCGGCGTTAACATCCGCATCCGGGTCATCGGAACCGAAGGCGAACAGTACCATCAGTAGGTCTGCGTCGTCCACACACCCGTTGCCGTCGGCATCGCCCAGCACCGCCACATGCAACCACACGGTGGCAGGCACGCTGGATACAGAACCGTCGACAGCACGATAGCGCATTCGGAACACGCCCGGCTGAGATGGAGTGTAGGTCGCCATATTCAGTGTGGTACTCAGCGTGCCCTGACTGGGATGCTGAACCACGCTATAGGTCAATGCGTTCGGGTCGGAGAGGTGCTCCGCGAATGCACCCAGAGTGAAACTGCGCGGGGTATCCACCAGCGTGTTCACGGTGTGGATGGGTGCCGTGGACGCCAATCGGCGGGCGTTGTTGTAGGTTCCGTGGCGCCCCGAAGGACTGCTATCGAAAGCGGTGGGTCCCGACCACTCGTCCATTCGCCAGTAGCCGATTAGCCCGCGCTCGTCCCCGCGCAGAACCGCGTGCATATCGCGCTGGATTTCGCGTTGTGAGCGGGCGCGGTTCCAAATGCGAACCTCATCCAGGAAGCCAAGGAAGTATTGAGGACCGCTGCTCAGCCTCAGGTCGAAGTTGCCCGGGGTAAAGGAGGTCATTCCTGTTTTTTGCGCCTCCAAGATGCCGTTGCGGTAGATGCGCATGTAGTTCCCGCTTCGGCTCACCACACACGCGAAGTGTTGCCAACTGCCCCGAATCTCCACGGGCGGGACATAGGACAGTCGTCCCTGCGTGGTGATGTTGCCGAAATCGAAGTAGACGCGCCCGTCCGACCACGGCGAGTGCACCACGATGCGGTTCGTGCTGGTGTTTCCGTTGATATCGATGGTGGCACAGGGGCGCGGGGCGTCCACCAGCTGCCAGAACTCGATGGTCATCTCGTCCGTGGGGGCAATCTGACCGAAGTTCGGCACGATGAGATTGGAGGTCGCTGTACCGTCGAAGTAGCGCATCGAGCCACCCAAGCCTGCCACTGGCAAAGTCACGCGTTGGATAAACCCACCAGCAGTGTTGCTGGCAAGGTCATTATCGTGCACTTGGTAGCTGAAAGTGCCTGAGCTTCCTCCCGCACGCGGAAGGAAAGTTGCAGAGGGGAAGTTGGCACCAATCCAGGTCCCGCCTGCATTATTGCTCAGCGCCATAAAACTCAGCGGGTCGCCGTTGTAGTCGTAGGCGTTCAACTTCAGGGTGCGCGGCTGTCCATTCACGACGAACACATACTCCACAGGCGCTGAGGAGACCTGCCAGAGCGGGTTGCTCACTAAAGCACCGTGGAAGCCGTTCTCGGTCGCGTCGGCAGTGGTGGAGCCACTCCATTCGTCGAAGCGATAGTAGGCAAGCAGATTCTCCTCGTTGCCCACCAAACTCGCTTTGCGGCTCTTTTCATCCACTGCCGTATTGCTGATAGACCAGAGCTTGACCTCGTCAATCTCACCGAGGAAGGCTCCACCCAAGGGCGTGGGGTAGTATCCGATTCTTAGAGGCGTGGTCGTGGTGCATGCGCCGGGCGAACCTGTCCACGCTCTGCTCGCACGCAGGACGCCGTCCACATAGAGCCGACCGCCCGTGTTGTCCACCACGAACTGAATGTGATGCCACGCGCCATCGGCGATGGAGCCACCGTCCAACCCTCGACCGCCATCCCACACATAAGCGCTACCGTCGCGGAAGTACCAAGCATACACCCGCCCCTGCCGCAGGTAGAGTTGATACCCGTTCACGGAGCCAGAGGCATACTTGTTGACGATTCCGTGCTCTTGGTCGCTGGTGTCGAAGGTGCGCACCCAGCAGGAGACGGTGAGCGGATAGGCGTTGAGGAGCGGGTCGTGGGGCACTTCCACATAGTTCGTGCCATCGAACAGCAGGTTCGCCCCAGCAAACGACGCTTCTGGGGCGGTGTTGATAACCGTGAGCGTGCCGTTGGCGCTGGAGCCGTTGAACAGCGTGTCGCCCGCGAAGCCCACCTGAACGGTGTGGTTCCCGCGTGCCGTCCCGCGCGGGATGGTGTAGTTGAGCGTCGCTATTCCCTGTGCGTCGGTTTGGGCGGTGCCAATCTCCACGCCATCCACGCGAATCGTCAGCGTGCGGTTGGCGATGGGCTGTCCCTGATAGCCATCCACCAGCGTACCCCCCAGTTGAACCGTCTGTCCCACAGATGCCTGAGCAGGCTGGAGGATGAGCACGGTCGTGGTATTGCCTCGGACAACAGTCAACGGCTGGTCTGCAGAAGAGGGGTTGTAGGCGGAGGAGCCGTCATACTCTGCGCGGAGGGTCTTCGTGCCTGTCCCCAGCGATTCGGGAAGCACATAGGTCAACGAAGCTTGACCCGAACTGTTGGTGGTGCCTGTGCCGACAGAGTTGCCTTCCAACACGAAGTTCACGACCGCGCCTGCAATCGGGAGGTTGTTGTCGGCGCGTCGGAGCGTGGCTTGGAAGGTCACAGGTTGGCGTATCGCCCGCGTTCCTGGCGGGGTCACCGCTATCGTGGAGTTGGTGGGGTACACCTCGTCCGCCCCGATATCGACGGCTAACCCATTCAGTCGGGTTTGACCTTCGAGGTCGACGGGGATGCCTTCTGCATCGGCGTTATTGCCCGCGTCAATGCAGGGGGAATCGCCCAAGCGGAAGTCGTTCACGCTGGGGTTCACGAAGTTCGGGTTCTGCTGGATGTCTGTCGTGCCGGGCTGAACGCCTTGATAGAGGGAGTAGCCTGTGTCGACGCCAAACACGCAGTTGTTGCGTAGAGTAAGGGTTGCACTGCTCACATTGTTGCGCTCGATGGCATGTCCCCTTGTCTGGAAGCCCACGATATTGTTCGCAATCAACACATTGGTGTTGCCAGAGACAAAGACCGCATTGCTTGGAGAGGTGCTGGTGTTGTACACAATCGTATTGTTGACTAACTGGGCAGAGGAGTTGGCTATCCAGACTCCCGCTGCAAAGTAGGCACTGTTGCGAGCAATCACATTGTTCACAATACGCAGTGAGGAGCCATTCACGAAAATTCCTCCTCCGAAGCCTTGATCGAGTGTGTGGTTCTGGATAATGAAATTGTTGGAGATCACGATATTCGTGCTGGGCCCTGCGTAGATTCCTCCGCCTGTACTGGCAAGCCCGTTGCGGATAGTGAAGCCATCGATGGTGCTGTACTGAGTGCCGTTGGGCACGGTGACGACCGTTCCACTTGCGCCACCATCCAGCACCGACTCGTTTTGGAACAGGTCGCGCTGGAGCCGATCGGTCTCGTTGCCCGCGAACCCACCGAACAGATGCACCCCGCTCTTGAGCGTGATGCGCTCGTTGTAAACGCCCGCTTTGACCCAGACTTGTGCATCGCCCGCGCTGGTAGGGGTCGCTGCATTGATTCCCGCTTGCACGGTGCGCTTGGCGGTCGCCCAGCTGCGCCCGTCGTTCGCATCGTTGCCGTCGGGTTTCACATACCAGATGCGGTCGCTCGGCTCGGTCACAGTGAAGGGCAAGGCGTTGGACGGCTCGCTCGGTTCGTTGCGCACGGTGATCGGGTAGGTGCCCGAATAGCGCAACAGGGTGGTCGGAACCACTGCTTGGAGGCGCCCCGCGTTCACAAAGGTCGTAGCCAGTAGGACATTTCCCCAGTAGGCGCGCGCCGTGCTCTCAAAGCCGCTCCCGTCGATGGTGAGGGTGAAAGTGGGCGCATAGGCGGTGGCACCGTTGGGCGAGAGCGCCGTCAGCGTCGGCTTCGGGTTGAGCACGGTGAACCATTCCTCGTTCGAGTCGCCTCCGCCAGGGGCGGGGTTGCGCACGACCACGGTGTTGATGCGCCCCGTGTTCATCGTGCCCGCAGGCAAGCTGAATCGGAGCTCGTTTGCCGAGATATAGGTGGTCGCAACGGGTGAACCGTTGAACCGTATCTGGCTGGTTGGGAGGAACCCAATCCCTCGCACGCGCACGGGATTCGGAGGGGCATCGCCCCGGTTGACCACATTCGGTTCACATCGCTCCACAAAGGCGACCGGGTTCGTAACAACGAATACCTTGGCGTTACCTGTGCGCCCTCCACCGGGCGGTTGATTTTCCACATCGACCAGCGCGTTGCCCGCCGTGCCCAGCAGGTTCGCAGGGATTTTGGCGAGCAATTTCGTGCTACTGACAAACTGGGTCTCTAACGGGTACCACTGGTTCGTTTGGTTGGGCGGGCTGAACAGCACGACCGAGTTATCCTTGACGAACGATCCTCCGCGCACCTCTATCGTGAGACCCGCCCTGCCAACCGCATTGCCAGAAGCGGGATAGAGGGGGTCGAACTGGGCAAATGTGGGAAATGGTGAGCGCACCGCCGCGTTATAAGTTGCCGTGCCACCACCTGGTGCGGGGTTTACCACCTCAATCACCACCTGCTCAGGACGCTGAAGGTACTCAACCGGTACGCGCACCTCAAGACTGTTCTGGTCGTTGAATTGGGTAATCTCCAGCCTTTGCCTGTTCCAGAAAACCTCTGTGATGTTCTGATAGTAGGTGTTGCCACTCCCGCGTATCTCAAGCGTACGGTCTGAGGGAGACTCACCGACTGTGAAACCGGAGAAACGCTCGGACAAGTTGGGGTCCCATACCTCATAGATAACAGGGAATTTATACCCCACAGGGAACAGCAAGGCGTTTGTGTCGGGTTTCCCGGGCGTGCGCACAAAGAGGGTCTCGTTGCTAATCGTGTTCAGCAGGCTTCCAGGGATAGTCGCTCGCAGAACGCCAGTAGTAAGAAGCGTGCTCGAAACGGCGGTTCCCCTGAAAATCACCTGCGATTGGCTGGTGAAGTAGTCCACAGGTCGGCACTCTAAGGTGATGGTGGCACTCGAATCGCCCACGCGGGCGAAGGTGGGGCTGTTGTAGTTTGCACTGAAGAAGATGCCCGGCGTCGAGCTGGTGTTGGCGAAGATTGTGAGCGGTTGAAGCGTCGTATCGTTGAAACCCGTCAGCGTAAAAGTGCGGGTAAACACGGGGAAAGGCACTGACGCCTCAGCCGCGAGCTCATCCACAGGCTGGAAAGTGAAACTGCCCAGCGAAATATCGCCGATAGAGCCTTCTGCCCACACCTTGAGCGGCAGGAAGTAGACTCCGCCCTGAACATAGACCGAAGTCACATTCTTGAACTGGTTGTCCATAATCACGGATGCGTTGACCGTCAGGGCACCCCCTATGGGCATACGGAACTCCGCGTTCTGTCCCGCATAGAACTCGATCGGGGCACGCCCATCGGAAAAGGTCAGTCGTATCTTGGGGCGCGGAGTGAACTCGAAATCTTGCTGAAACCCGAGGCTGGCGCGTACCTGCGCCTGTGCCACCGTGTAGCCCGCTTCGAGTCCGGAAAACGAAAACGATTGATTGAGCCAGTTGGTGCCCACAGGCAAGCCAAGGAGTGTCTGGATTAGATAGATTGTTGCTGCGGTCAGGTCGCCTGTGAGCGTCACCACGCGGTCGCGTCCTGAGGAGGTAAGTTTCGTCTCGTTCGGGTTGAGCGGATTCCCGCCTGCAGTGGCGATACGGGGATAATGGAGGTTGAGCACCAACACGCCTGGATAGTTGCTTAGCAGGTCAAAATCGCGATCCCAGATATTGATGTTGTTGGTGTGGAATAGCTGTCGCGTGTAGTTCACACGGGGCACATTGAGGGATTTGTTTAAGAGGTTTTCGCTGAATGCCCGTGCCCGAATGCTGAACGAACCTTGAAAATCGAGCACGCCACTCATCGATGCCCATGCGTCGGGTGAACGAGTGGTTATCTGTGCCCCTTGATTGAGGCGATAGGAGGATTGCACCACCACGATTCCTCCGGGCACGATATAGTCGCGTGTCGGCACCGAGAGCGTAATCTTCATCGGGTAAGTGATCGAGACATCGCCTCCTGTGGCTTCCGCTTGGAACAGCAGCCCGATGCGCCCCCGTGCCGAGGCACTCCCTTGCAGTCCAAACTCACCGACAGGGGTGTTGAAAAACCCGCCCGCCTGCAGGGTGCGGTTGAACGGGAGTCCCAGAAAATACTCGACGACGCCCGTGCCACAGGTGCCAGTGCGCCACATGCACTGGTTGTTGGTGACGAAGGTCAGGTCGTAAGTGTAATACTCGCGCTGGGCATACAGGCTCCCTGTGAACGCGAGCCACAGCGTCATCACGCACATACTCAAGCAACACTCATGTCTGTTCATCATTCACCTCCAAACTCTTCCAAAAAGTGGGCTATGCTAAGCATAGCCCACTTTTCCCGTTTTGCAGGCATTTAACGCGAAATTGCAACACCTGGCAGGATTCCATCGCGTTGGAGCGAATCTATGGAATAGACACCTATATGCCTTCTGGGACAATCGGCAGTTATTTGCAGGAGTTGCGATTATCGCGGGGGGTGTCGATACGCGCGCTGGCACGCTCGGCAGGGGTCAATGCGTCCACGCTCAGCCGTTGGGAGTCGGGTGCCACGCGCCCCTCGAACTACGAACTGGAGGCGGTGCTTCGTGCGCTGAATGCCAGTGAGGTGGAGTCGCAAGGGGCGTGGGAACGGCTGAACGCGCCTCGTGCCCTGACCCATCCGCCCCCCCAATCATCGCTTGCGGATGCGCCGCCCGTGCCGCTTCAGGGCAACCTGTTGCGAGCGATGCGGATGCGCAAGGGCTGGACACTCGCACAGACCGCCTGCGCGCTGGGCATTACCGCTATGACCCTCAGCCGATGGGAGCGTTCCGAAAACATCCCCTCAATAGAAGATCGGTTGCGATTGGGACAGGTGCTGGGTGCGACTCAAGCCGAACTCGATGCCCTCTGTAAAGCGGAGAGTGTTTGGCTCCCCCTCCCCCATCCTTTGCCCAAAACCCTGCATGAACTGGAGGAGGTTCTATACCTCTTCACGAGTACCCCACATGAAGAGGGTTTAGAAGACCTCTATTATCTCAGCTTCGAAGCGCTGCTAAACCGACTCGTCCGACGGGGACAGCCCGCGCAAGCGCTGCTCACGACCGTTTACGCGATTCACAGCCGTGCCCTCACGAATCAGTGCCGTCTCAGAGAGGCACAAACCCCTGCTTATAGCGCCCTTTGGTGGATGGAACGGATGACAAAGATAGAACCGCGCTGGCTCGATGTGGTGCATGTGGTGGCGAAGGGAAATGCGGAGCTGAGAAGCCGTTTCACCCCCCACGCAGGCATTGAAACCCTGACTCGTTGGCTCCCCATAGCCTCAGAAATCTCGCCCTTGCATGAGGAGTGGTTTCTTCGCGATATTGCTGAATATCGGAGCTACACACGGGAACACGCCTCCGCCGAGGCACTCATTCAAGCACTGCTTGCCCGTGAACACAGCCAACTTGGCTGGGACCCCAATCGTATTTTCACGCGTGCGGTGTTCTTGGTGAATACGAAGCGTTTCCAAGAGGCGATCGAACTTCTGGAAATGTCTCCCGCCCTGCGATGGGACGATAGGCAAGTGCCCCTCCAAAATCTTAACATCGCGTTCGTATGGATTCGCGCACTCCGAGGAGTGGGACGCGAAGAGGAGGCGCACGAGTGGCAAACGCGCGCTCACGAGTTGATTCGATATCAGCACATCTGGCAGGCACGCACCCTCCTTACCCTCATCGACAAAGTCTAAGGTACACTTTCACTTGTGAGCAACCGAAAACCGCTGATTGGGATTACTACGAACTGGCGCAAGCCAAACGAGTTCGCTCTGGCATCGATGGATGTGGCGTATGCCGAGGCAGTTTCGCAGGCAGGGGGCATACCCGTGCTGATTCCGCCCTTCACCGACGCCAAAGCGCTGGCAGACTATCTGGACGGACTGCTTATTCCAGGGGGTGCCGATATAGACCCCCGCTACTATAATGAGGAACTGCACCCGCGCACGCAAATTGTGAACGCACCCCGCTTCGAACAGGAATGGGCACTGTTAGGCGAGTTCGAGGCACGCCAGAAACCGATTTTCGGCATCTGCTATGGCTGTCAACTGCTGAATGTCTGGCGAGGCGGTTCTCTTCACCAACACCTGCCCGACCTCCCCACGGTGAACCTGAAACACGACCATCAAGAGGGCGAGGAACTGCCCCGCCACTTCGTGCGAATCGACCCCAATTCGCTCCTCTATGCGATTATCAAACAAGAGCGGGTGGAGATTGTCACCGCCCACCATCAGGCAATCAAGCAGGTAGGACGCAACCTGAACGCGACCGCAACCTCTCCGGATGGGGTGCTGGAAGCGATTGAAGACCCCGATTTGCCCTTCTTCATCGGAGTTCAGTGGCATCCTGAGCGCGACCCCAGTGCCCCTGCCACTCAAGCGCTGTTTCGGGCGTTCGTAGAGGCGTGTCGTCGGGCAGGTGGGAAGTAGCACGGGCGTCCCGCCCGTGCTACAATGGCTTGGGCATCCTGCCCATTTCGCTCATGGGCAAGATGCCCGTGCTACTGATTGTGGCTTGGGCATCCTGCCCATCTCGCTGGTGGGCGAGACACCCGTGCTACGGGTTTACGGGTTCCAGCGACTAATCACGAGGTCACGATTGGGACTTGACGCATGACATCCCTGACACTGCCCTACGGGGTCTGTGACAAGCGCTTTGCCGTTCGCATCCCACGCCTGCCAGCCCCAACCACCAGACTTTGCATAACGCTTGCTATCTTTCACCATCAACGCCGTGACCTTCTTCTTGCCCGCTACATACATTCCGCCCTCGTCTTTCGCCTCGTAGAGCACAAACACGATTTGGCTCCCGTCAGGATAGCGCTTGCCGTTCTGACGGTAGACTTGGGCAGCGGTAGAGTTGGCGTAGATATGATGGATGCCTCCGAACGCACCAAAGAGCGGATGTTTGTCGCTGTAAATCACGCCCGTGGTGATATGCGTCCAGTTGCGCCAGTTGGAAGGTAAGCTCGTCGGGGTAGGAGCATTCCGCTGTTGCGCAATGCCTATCACCAACAACACGCCCAATAGCACTAACGGTATCACAAAGAGTCGCATAAGGCACCTCCTAATCTTACTATAGCCCAAATCCCTATGCTTTGTCAAGAGGTTTCCAAAAAGTAAGGTGGGAACTTTTCGGTAAGAATTGGAGAATCGGTATGAAAGGGACACCGAACCCCTCGCAGTGGGTATACTATCCCCGTTCAGAACCCAAGAGTGGAGGCGAAAACGACGATGGCAGAACTGTTGGCAGCACAGTTGGTGCGGGATATTCCGAACTTCCCGGAGCCGGGCATCATCTTCAAAGATATCACCCCCGTGCTGAAACACCCGCAGGCACTAAAGGAGGTCGTAGACTTGATGACCGAGCACGCACGCCAGCTCAAACCCGATGTGATTGCAGGGATCGAGTCGCGCGGGTTCGTGTTCGGTCTACCGATTGCAATTAATCTGGGGCTGGGCTTCGTGCCGATACGCAAACTGGGGAAACTGCCAGGCGAGAAAATCTCGGAAGAGTATGCCCTCGAGTACGGCACGAACACTGTGGAGATTCATACAGACGCTATTGAACCCGGTCAACGCGTTGTGGTGATTGATGACCTGTTGGCGACAGGAGGCACCGCAGCTGCGTCCGCCCGACTGATTGAGCGTCTTGGAGGCGTGGTAGCGGGATTCAGCTTCCTCATCGAGCTGACCTTCCTGGACGGGCGTAAAAACCTACGCGGGTATGATGTGTACACGCTGATTCAATACTGATGGGCACCATTCGCGAGCAGATTGAGCAGTTGGAGTACCAGATTCTGGCGCCCTACGCTACCAAAAGCGCCGAGTCGCGGGGACGCCTGCGTCCTGAACCGCCCGATCCCGTGCGCACCGCCTTCCAGCGCGACCGCGACCGCATTATCCATAGCAAAGCCTTCCGACGGCTCAAACACAAAACCCAAGTGTTCTTAGACCCCGAAGAAGACCACTATCGCACTCGCCTCACCCATACCCTCGAAGTGGCGCAGATTGCGCGCACCATTAGCCGTGCCCTGCGCCTGAACGAAGACCTCACCGAAGCGATTGCGCTCGCCCACGACCTCGGACATCCGCCCTTCGGACACACCGGTGAAGAGGCACTGGAACAGATTCTGCGCGACTACCTGCCCGACGCCCGCTTCCGCCACTACGAGCAGAGCCTTCGCGTGGTGGACTGCATCGAGAAGAATGGCGAAGGGCTGAACCTGACCTACGAGGTGCGCGAGGGGATTATCGGGCACTCCAAAGGGCGAGCTGACCTCACTCACGAGGAAGCCAGCAAGACCGCTAACCTCGAATCGGCAGTCGTGCGCATCGCCGACCGCATCGCCTACCTCAACCACGACCTCGACGACGGCTTCCGCGCAGGGCTGTTGAGTCCTAAAGACCTTCCGCGCGACCTCGTGGAGTTTTTGGGCGAGACCCATAGCGGGCGAATCGCACGAATGGTGATGGATGTAGTGGAGAACAGCTACGGCAAGCCGACCGTCCAGATGAGCACGCCGATGCTGGAAGCGATGAACCAACTCAAAGAGTTCCTCTTTGAACGGCTCTATCATCACCCGACGGTGATGCGCGAACGCGACAAAATGTCGGCTATCCTCAGAGGGCTGTTCACCTACTACTTAGAGAACCCCCAAGCGCTTCCCCCGCTTTTCCGCCCTTCAGAGGAGGCAATCCTTGCCGACCGCTTGCAAGCCGTGTGCGACTATATCGCAGGGATGACCGACCGCTATGCTATCCAGAAATATACGCAACTGTTCCTCCCGCGCAACTGGGGAGGTGAAAGCGGATGAAAGAACTCCGATGCCGATGCGGACAGCCTATCACGCTCGACGATTTGGAGTATATTGAGTACTACGCCCATACGATGGGCGCCAATCGCGTCTATTTACGGTTCCACTGCCCTGCCTGCGGACGCACGAGCGAACGCTCCCTCTCTCAGTCCGCATGGGACGAGTTCCTGCTTACCTATCTGGGCGATGAAGAGCGCACCTTCGAAGAGTGGGTGCGCACCGAGCAGCTCGGTCCCATCACCGACGAGGAGATACGCCAAGTCCGACGCATGCTTCGGCAAGGCAACCCGCTCGAAAGTCTCCGCGAGTGGGAGCAGTCGCAACAACAGAACGAATCGTCCGAATAGCCGTCTGTCCCTAAGACAGAGTGAGGCTAACGCTGTTGCGGTCCTGGACCCGTTCCCGTGCGTGCGCGAAGAGTCTCGATAGCAGCTCGCTTCGCCTGAGGTGGCATCTGTGGGTCATTCATAATGCGCTGGATTTCCCGCTCAACATCTTGTGGCCCTACCGTTTCGAATTGGGGCTGAGTTGCTCGGTAGTTTCGGACGAGAAGGAACACGGCGAGCAATATGCCCACTATTGCGACCACCAGTAGAATGGTTTGCTTTTTCTCCATAGGTAAAACCTCCCTGAGTCGGGAGGAGAGCAGAATAGCCCTCCTCCCAAAGTGATGATTTAGTACGGATACCAGCCCTCGGCAGTCCACTGACCGGGCAGACCGACGGGCACATAGATATGGCGATACCAGAGAATGCGCCCGCGCGGCATCCCTTGAGAGTGACCATCAGCGAAGAGTGCTTCTGCCACTTGGTTGTGGCGGAAGCGCGGATGCATCCCGCACTGTGCCCAAGTGCCATTTCCTTGAGGCGTACAGTCGCGATCACGCTCCAGCGCTATCCGAGCATTATCCGTAGAACCACGCGGATTGCCTACCGAATCAGCCCAGTCCCACTGCCAAGTGCCGAAGAAGGGCCAGCCCCACTGCGCATCGGTGACCCCCTTCTCCACCACGATGATTTTTTCGGCAGGGGTCTCGATTCGGGCAAAGGTGGTTACCTGATGGCGCGCATCCCGCTGGCTACTGGGCGTACAACAGTTCCAAAAGTCCGCGAAAATGTCGTAGTGTACACCGTACTGACCGCCCTGATTCTGAACAGGATAACTGGGACAGCTGAAGATGCCTCCGCGACCGGGATAGTGGCGCTGAGTTTGGTCCATCCAGTGAGGCTCGGAATACTGGGCTTTGACATAGGGCTCGACGAGTCCATACCAGATGCGCTGAACAATACCCGTGTTGCCCCCACCATACTGGGAAGGTGGGAAGGTTTCCTCAAAATCCTGGGCATACTGCATAATGGCGAGTCCAATCTGCTTGGTGTTGTTCAGACACTGGGTTTGGCGTGCTTTTTCGCGCGCCTGCGCAAACACAGGGAACAATATCGCCGCCAAGATGGCGATAATCGCTATGACCACCAACAACTCAATCAGTGTAAAGCCCCGTCGCATCATATCAGCCTCCTCAGCGCTTGCAAGAAAGGAGCAGGCTCCGCTCCTTCTTGAAGCGCTTCAAACACATCGTTATTATACACCACTTCCGAACCGATTCCTGCTTAATCGGTCGGATAATCAGGGGGAATTTGGGGGTTTTATAGCCTTGCGCAGGAGAATCGGAGAGGGGAGCTAATCTGGATTTCTGATGAAGCCAGTGGTCGGATTTATGGGGTTAGGCATTATGGGGCGTCCGATGGCGCGCCACATTCTAAAAGCGGGCTACCCGCTCTGGGTCTACAGTCGCAGTCGCCCTCCGATAGAAGAGTTAGTCTCGCAAGGAGCACAAGAGGCAGGCTCACCTCGTGAGATGGCTCATCATTGCGATGTGATGATTAGTTGCTTGCCCGATGACGCCACTGTGAAGCGGCTATGGCAGGACGATATCGATTCTGCCCTGCCCGCTATGCGAGAGGGTAGTATCGCTATCGATATGGGCACGACTTCTCCACGCCTGAGCCGTGAGTTGGCAGAGGTGGCACGCCAGCGCCATGTCGCCTTCTTAGACGCACCCGTCACGGGAGGACAGTGGGGAGCCGAAGCAGGCACACTTACGATTATGGTCGGGGGCGACCGAGAAGCGTTCGAGCGCGCCCTCCCGATTTTGCAGACGATGGGCAAGAAGATTGTCCATGTGGGCACCAGCGGGCAAGGTCAACTGATGAAACTAGCGAATCAGATTGCGGTCGCAGTTGGGATGTTAGCAGTCTCGGAAGCGCTCCTGTTTGCCGAACGAGTGGGTTTAGACCTCACCCAGACGGTGGAGGTGCTGGGTTCAGGGGCAGCGGGTTCATGGGCGATGGAGAACCTTGGCTCTCGAATCGCTCGGCGCGACTTCCAGCCCGGCTTTATGGTCAAACTGCTCCAGAAAGACCTGAAAATTCTGCTTGAAGATGCGGGCACTCAACATATTCCCCTTTTGGGCACTGCGTTAGTGCACCAACTCTACCACCATCTGCAGGCTTCTGGGGAAGAGCAGCTCGGCACGCAAGCGCTGAGCCTCGTGCTGGAACGCTTGGCAGTGCCTCAACGCAGGGTATAATCCGATTTGTTCCCTATGCAGAGCGAGCGGAGGGTTTCAAGCGACTGGGCATCACGCCTCCTGTGGCTTCTCGGTGTGATTCTCCTGACGGGAGTTGCACTGTATGTAGTCTGGACGGTACGGAATGTGATTGCCTTGATGCTGGTGTGTGGCGCTATCAGCTATCTGCTGATGCCTATTGTGGATTGGCTTACGCGCTGGCGTCCTCCGGGAGTGACCCCTCTGTTTTGGCGTGGCTTTGTGAGCATGCTGGTGGTGGCGGGGTTCACGGTCTTGAGCATCTATGCGCTTGTGCTGTTCATTTCTCCTTTCGTGCGTGAGGCGCGCGACTTCCTGCGCGACCTACCCCAGTATCAACAGCGCATCGAGAACACCCTTAGCGCATGGCAGACCGCCTACCAGCAGTGGTATGAAGGGCTTTCTCCCAGCGCCCAGAACTGGCTCGACCAGCAGGTGTCTGCGCTCAGTGAATCGCTCAACCGCGCCACCAGCGACCTCCAGCTTACTGTGCGTAATGCGCTCCAGCGCACGGGTTCGCTCATCGAGCTGATAGTGGAACTCTTTTTGGTGCCGATTATTGTGTTCTATTTGCTGTTCGATTCCCATCGGCTCAAGCGGGAGACACTTCGCTGGATACCGCCCCGCTATGTGCGCACGATGCTTGCGATTATTTACGAAACGAACCGAGTGATGCGCGCCTACATCGTAGGGCAACTCATCTTGGGGATTATTGCAGGCATCGCCACATGGATTGGCATTCAGCTGATGGGCATCAAGTATGCGGTGACGCTTGCACTCTTCGCTGGAGTTGCGCGAGCAATCCCTGTGATTGGTCCCGTGATTGCTGCGTTCCCTATCGTGATTATGGGGTTGATACAAGGCGGGATAGGGTTGGGTGTTCAGGTTGCGTTGTTTATGACCATTCTCTTCTTCGTGGAACACAAAGTGATTATGCCGAAAATTATTGGCGATAGGGTTGACCTCCATCCCGTGCTGGTGATTCTGGTGCTGCTGATTAGCGGGAAGTTCTTCCATCTGATAGGGATGTTCTTCGGGGTGCCTGTGGCGGTGATTATTCGGAATGTGGTGATTGCCCAGCGTCGGCGCATGCGACGCACACCACGCGTGGTTCGCTTACCAGTCTACGAAGCCCCTGAACGAAGCCCCACTCAAGTAGGAGGTCAATAAGTGGACTTACTGCAAGCCATCTGGTTAGGCATTCTGCAAGGTTTGACCGAGTTTCTGCCGATTTCCAGCTCTGCCCATCTTATCTTGATGCGTTTCTGGTTCGGCTGGGAGATCACAGACCCCCAAGTTGCACTTACCTTCGATGTGGCGCTCCATGTGGGCACACTGACTGCCCTGATAGTCTACTTCTGGCGCGACCTAAGCCGAATGGCGACCTCCGCCTTCAGCACCAATCCCGAACGGGCGATCGACCGCCGACTGGCTTGGTGCATACTAATCGGCTGTGTGCCCGCCGCAGCAGTAGGCGCGTTCCTTGAGGATGTAATCGAGGAGTATTTCCGCTCTCAGTATGCAGGCATTAGCGGATTGTTGATAGGGGTTGGACTGCTGATGGCGATAGCCGATCGCTTTGGGCGCAAGAGCCGTTCGGTGGAATCAATAGGGGTACTGGACGCCGTTGTGATAGGAGTTGCTCAGGCATTTGCGCTGATACCGGGCTTTTCGCGGTCGGGCATCACGATGATTGCGGGTCTTATGTTAGGGCTTCAGCGTGAGGCATCGGCGCGGTTCTCATTTTTGTTGGCAACCCCAATCACCTTCGGTGCCGCGGTGTGGTCGTTCCGCCCGCTTTTCAAGGGCGAAATCCCATCCGAAATGATAGTACCGATGATAGCGGGTGCGCTCTCGGCGATGGTGGTCGGCTGGCTCTGTATCGCATTTCTGTTGCGCTACCTCCGCACGCGCACGCTTCTGCCGTTTGTGGTCTACCGCATAGCAATCGGTTTGGCGACTTTGGCGAATCTTTACTGGTGGAGTTAGGCGATGCGAATCCTGATTACAGGTGCAGGAGGCATGCTGGGGCGCGAGGTTGCCGAACTTGCCCAAGCGCAAGGGCATACCGTCATCCCTACAGGACGACACGAAGGGCTTGTGCCGATGGACATTATCAACCCCACTCAAGTGCGCGCTGTGTTCGACGAGTACCAGCCTGAAGTGGTCGTCCACTGCGCTGCGATGACGAATGTGGATGCCTGCGAACACCAGCCCGAAAGGGCTTACCGCGTGAACGCCTTCGGAACCGAGCTCATCGCGAGCCAGTGCGCACGAATCGGCGCAATCTGTGTTGCGGTCTCCACCGACTATGTGTTTGATGGCACAAAGGGCACTCCTTATCATGAGTACGACCAGCCCAACCCCCTTAGCGTCTACGGGCGTTCCAAATATGCGGGCGAGCAAGCAGTACGCGCCCTGTGCTTGCGCCACTATATCGTCCGCACTGCTTGGCTCTATGGCGTGTATGGGCGCAGTTTTCCCCACTTCATCATAGAAAAGGCGAGAGCAGGGCAGACTGCGACCGTGATAGCCGACCAGATAGGCTCTCCAACCTACACAGCCGATGTGGCAGAGCGCATCCTTCAACTTCTCTCAACCGAGTGCTACGGCACCTATCACCTTACCAATCAGCGTCCCGTGTCTCGTTATGAGTTCGCTCAGGTGTTGCTGAAACGGTTGGGTTTGGACTGTTCGCTCTTAGTGCCCCTACCCTTTCAGGAATGGCGGACACCTGCCCCTCGCCCGCGCTACTCTGCCTTGGTCTCGTGGCGTTTGGAATGGGCAGGAGTGCCTCCCATGCCCAATTGGCAGGATGCGCTGGAGCGATTTGTCGCCCAAATTCCGTTCCCACACCGCTCTCCCTGAGAAACCAACCGCAAAAATCCGCGAAGATAGCAGGAAAACCTGGCAGGAAAGAAAAACGAGGAAGGCGAAACCTGATTGAGGAGGTACAAACGCATGGTTAGAACACAAGGATGGCAGTCGAGCATACCAGGAACAGGGCGTTATATGGGACTCATCGCCCTCTCCAGCCTGATTGCTGTGTATGGCTGGGCGCAGGGACCGATTAGTGCAACCTCGAACAGTTCTACCCCTGCAGTGCAAGGGACAAACACTAACACAGGACCAGCGGGGCTTTTTATCATCAACAATCCTAATAGTACCAACTCTGCCCTCTTCGGACGGACCAACGGTCCTGGAATTGCGGTAAGAGGCTTGTCTACTATCTCTGCCGGGCAAACCTTTGGCGGCTACTTTGAGGTGTATAGCACTTCGGGTATTGGGGTCTTTAGCTTTGCGAGGGCGACCTCTGGGAACACTTTTGGAGTCATTGGTCGCGTTTCCAGTCCTGCAGGGGTAGGTGTCTATGGGGTGGCTTTACCTACTACAGGCACAAACTATGGTGTGTGGGGTCAAAGCAATAGCCCTGCGGGGCGCGGAGTATATGGCTTAGCCACTGCGGGCACTGGTACGAACTCTGGCGTATGGGGTCAAAGCAATAGCCCAGAGGGTCGCGGTGTCTATGGATTCAACGCCTCTACCACAGGCAACGCGGTAGGAGTGTGGGCAGAAACCCCCAGCCCAACAGGGCGTGCCCTCTTTGCGCAGGCAACGAGCACCATTGGCAATACGACCGCAGTATGGGGGCAGGTAACCAGCCCCTCGGGGCGGGGTGTGTTCGGTTTCGTGCCGTCCACCTCAGGACCTTCCACTGGCGTTTGGGGGCAGGTAGCGAGCGCAGCAGGGCGTGGTGTCTACGGATACAACACGGCTACCAGTGGTGACTCGACAGGCGTGTTGGGTGAGGCTGTTAGCCCAACAGGGCGCGGTGTCTACGGGCTGGCTACGAACACCGTCGGCATCAACATGGGTGTGTTGGGAGTCAGCAACAGTAATCAGGGACGCGGTGTGATGGGGCGCGCAGTCGCCACCTCAGGGGTCACCAACGGTGTGCGTGGCGAAGCAATCAGCCCCGATGGCATCGGGGTGTTCGGAATTGCGACCTTCTCCACAGGCAATAACATCGGAGGACGCTTCGAATCGAACAGCTCCTCTGGAACAGGAGCCTACGGACGCGCCAACGCCAGCACGGGCACCACCACAGGTGTGATTGGAGAAGCGGTCAGCCCGAACGGCCGCGGGGTGCTGGGAAGAGCGACTGCCACCGCAGGAACCACGATTGGTGTGCGGGGCGAGGTAGTAAGTCCAGGGGGAACCGCCATCTGGGGCGTCGCCTCTGCTACAAGCGGAACCACAGTGGGTGTGCACGGACAAAGCGATAGCCCTGACGGGCGAGGCGTGTTCGGGCTGGCACCTTCCACTACAGGCATCACCACAGGGGTCTGGGGGCAATCAGATAGCCCCACAGGACGCGGAGTCTATGGCTTCGCCTCCAGCTCTACAGGCGTCAACTACGGTGTGCTTGGACAAACCAATAGCACTACCGATGGGTTCGGTGTCTATGCGCTCGGCAATATGGGAGCGAGCGGAACAAAAACCTTCCGTATCGATCACCCCCTCGACCCAGAAAACAAGTATCTCCTGCACTACTGCATCGAGGGTCCAGAGCCGTTGAACATCTACACCGGCACCGTTACAACCGATGCACGAGGGTATGCAATCGTAGAACTACCTCCTTACTTCGAAGCCATCAACCGCGACTTCCGCTACCAACTGACCGTCATCGACAGCTCGGATGAGTTCGTGTTAGCAAAGGTGGTGCAGAAAATCCAGAACAACCGTTTCGTGATTCGCACCAGCAAACCCTTTGTGGAGGTTTGCTGGGAAGTGAAGGCGGTACGCAACGACCCATGGGTGCAGTACTACGGAGCACCTATCGAGGTCGATAAGCCTGCACCTGAACGCGGAAAGTATCAGCACCCAGAACTTTATGGGCAACCCCAAGAAAAGGGAATAACCTTTACTCCTGCCCTTCCAACAGGCACTACAAACACCCCTTAGCAATAAAACAGTGCGGGCACTTGTCAGTGCCCGCACTGCGTTCTACCCTCACTTGCCCCCAATAGCCGGACGAAATTTTCTCTCTGGTAGCGAGACAGAGAAAAAATTTCGGTTAGCGATTCAACAAGGTCCCGACATACCGTAGCACTTCGTTTGCGCACACAGTGCAGTAGCCCCCTTGCGAGACCATGCGCTCGACCACCTCGTTGATTTTGCGCAGTTGTTCAGGGTCGGGTGTGCGCGCGGAGGTGGTGATTTTGACCACATCTTTGAGGTCTGCGAACAGTTTGCGCTCGATGGCTTCGCGCAGGCGCTCATCGCTCCCAATCTCGAAGCGCACGCCCCTGCGCGCCAGCGAGGCAACAGAGCGCATGATGCCCTCACGGAACTCGCGCTTGGCGTTCTCGGAGATGCCAATCTGCTCCTCGATACTGCGCATGAGTTTCTCGTCGGGGTCGACCTCCTCTTGGGTGATGGGGTCGCGCACTTTGGTCTTGTTGCAGTAGGCGTCTACATTATCGAGGTAGTTCTCCAGCAGGGTGTGCGCGGCTTCCTCGTAGCTGTAGACGAAGAAACGCTGAACCTCCTTCTTGATTTGCTCGTCGTACTCTTTGCGCACATCATCAAGGAAGGTCAGCAGTTTCTTGCGCTCTTCCTCGTTGCTGGTGTACTCAGTCAACCCGTCGCGGATAGAGCGGAGGATATCGATGGGCGTGATGCACGGGCGCCCTTTCACCATCGCAGCGGAGAGGCGGTTCAGGATGAAGCGTGGCGATACGCCCTGCATGCCCTCGTCGGGATACTCCTCGCGCAGTTCCTTCACATGGCGCTGGTCCCAGTCGCCGACCTGTCGTTCACCGTCGTAGAGCTTCATCTTGGTCATCAGCGAGAGACCGCTCTTCTTCGGTGGTTTTAGTCGGCTGAGCACGGCGAACATCGCAGCGACGCGGAGCGCATGAGGCGCAATATGCACCTTAGAGAGGTCTTGCGTCTCGTCGCTGAACTGCGACTGCTGGATGAGTTTCTCGTAGATGCGTACCTCCTGCGAGACCTGCAAGTTGTACGGCACTTTGACCACGAACATGCGGTCGATCATCGCCTCGTTCTCCTTATTGGAGAAGTAGGCGTTGTACTCGTATTCGTTGGTGTGCGCAATCACCACCACATCGGTGTAGATAAGGGCGAACCGCCCGATTTTAATCATCTGCTCGCCCGCAACCGTGTTCAGCTCGTATAGGAAGCGCTTGTCCGCCTTGAGCATCTCGATGAACTCCATGAGCCCGCGATTTGCCTTGTTTAGCTCGCCATCGAAGTTGTAGACGCGCGGGTCCGACTCGACGCCTATCTGGGTGAGCAGGCTGAGGTTCACGCTTCCTGTAAGTTCGGACACATCCTGCGACTTGGGGTCGGAGGGCTTGAAGGTTCCGATGCCGATGCGCTCCCGTTCGGAGAAGCGAAGGCGCACTACGGGCACATTCTCGATATGCTCGCCCCACTCGTGCCTGAGTTTCCACTGACACACAGGGCACAGGTCGCCCTCAATATGCACCCCAAACTGGCGCTTGAAATCGGCACGCAGTTCCTCAGGCACCAGGTGCAGAGGCTCTTCGTGCATCGGGCAGTCCTTGATGGCGTAGACGGCACCCTCTTCGGTTCGCGAGTAGCGTTCCAGCCCCCGCTTGAGCATCGTTACAAGGGTCGACTTACCGCCTCCTACAGGACCGACCAACAACAGAATGCGCTTGCGCACATCAAGCCGTCGAGCAGCGGGTGCAAAATACTCTTCTACTAACTGTTGGAGCGTACGCTCCATGCCGAAAAGCTCGGAGGTGAAGAATTTGTATTCGCGCGGTTGCCCCTCGCCTCGATCCTCCACACCTGCGCTGATAATCATATCGTAGATGCGTGCATGGGCAAGGTTCGCCACCTTCGGGTTTCTCTGGACAATCTCCAGATAGTCCCGGAAGGTTCCTTCCCAAGTAATCTGTTTTTCCAGCCGACGCTGTTCTTCAATTTGGCGCAAGAAGTCTGATGCGCTCATGCTATTGCCCCCTTGTTCTTCGGTGGGTTGGGTGGACAGTGCCGTCCGCCTCGGTTCACGGTTCCCCCCTGCTTAACTGGACACCTCCAAAGGATGGAGTCTCTTCTATTATCGGTTAGACTGACCGATGCCTGCAGGGAGTTCCGCTACCTCTATGAGGAAATATTCCACAGCTGTCGCAAAATCTACTACTCGTGACAGCCCAGAGAGGGGCGACATTGCCAACAACCCAAGTTGTGAAGGTAAGCCTTCTATGAGGGGAGCGGTTTGATTTCCTCCCCACTATATTATAGTACGAAATTCACCGCCGATGGTTTCGGCTTGTGCCTAAAGAGCGGTTGCTTTGCGCCAGATTCGCTCTTTCAGGCGTGTATAGGCGAGGTTCGCCAGGGGCTTCAGGTTGACGATGTCTTCGCGATTGTAACGCAGGAGGGTTTCTAATGCGGTATCCAGCCCTCGTCGGTACGCTTGCCAAAGCCGAACCGCATCGTGCCCATCCATCCCCTCTAAGTCGGGGTCGCGGATAAAGCCGAGCGTCTGTTCGATTCGCTTGAGACCGCCCCGCAATCCCAACCGACGCAAGGTGGGACACAGGTCCAAGTGGAGCTGGTCTAAAGCCAACCCCGGAAACGCCCGCCCCAGCATCGGGATATCGAACCCCGCGCCATTGAAGGTTACGATCATCGAAAACTCCTGGATAAACTCGGGAAACTCGTCCAGATTCTGACCCCACACGAACTGGTAGACATCCTCCCCATCGTAAACGCCTATCACCGTGACTTGGGTGCCCCCGTCCGTCTCGATATCGAGAAAGGCGGTTTCATAGCGAAACTCTTCGTAGGCGCGCCAGTGTTCCGAAGGGCGTAGACGACCTGCAAAGTAGGCATAATCTCCCGACTCAAACGCCTCCACCGAATGCTCGACCCCCTTCAGCAGGGCGGAACGGTGCGGTTCAGGCAGGTTCCAGCGATGAGGAGCCTCAAGGAGGGTCTCCCAGTCGGTTGCTCCCTGTCGCCAGAGCGAGACCTCCATCGCATCGGTGATAGCCGGAATGTGAATGTAGGTGCTCACTAACACGGTGAAAGTGTACCCTATGGCGCAAGAAACTGCTCCAGATAGCGTTTGCCAATCAGAAAGCCCTCCTCGCGCCCAATCGCATGGTCTTCGTGTTCAATTGAAAGCACACCGTTGTAGCCGACGCGCCGAAGCGCCCCAATATATTCGCCCCAGCGCACCGTGCCCAGCCCCGGAATCACATAGCGCCACCAGCCACTGCCCTGATTGCCTACATACTCCAACCGCTGGCGCATTACCTCCGTGTCTTTTGCATGAGTGTGGAAGATGCGTGAACCGAACAGTAATACTGCATTGATATAGTCAATCTGTTGCCACAGCAGGTGGGATGGGTCGAAGTTCAAGCCGAAGTTAGGATGAGGCACCACCTCAAACAGCCTCTGCCAGTGGTCTAACGCCTGAATGTTCGTGGCGAACCAGTTCTCAAGGGCGATATTGACCCCCTTCTCACCTGCATACTCGGCGAGCAGGTGAAACACACGGGCGCAATCCTCCTCGATGGTCTGCATCTTGCTTTTGCCCGGCACAGGATGCCCTGCAAGCGTGCAGACGACCTCCACTCCCAGCTCATGGGCGATCTCGATCGCCTTGCGCACACCGTCGTTGTTGCGCTGTCGCTCGGCAGGGTCAGGGTGGGTGTTGTTTGTATAGAAGGCGATTGCCGATAACCCCACCCCTGTGCGCTCCCTCAAACGCTTGAGAGCATCCAAATCGGGGTTCTCAAGGTCAAGGTGCGGATGTCCATACCCGCAAGCGAGTTCAAGAGTCTTGAACCCGTGTTGCCGAGCGAACTCGAACACATACTCCAACGGCTCGTTTCCAAAGGGTGCGGTCAAGATTCCGACATGCATGGCTCTGCTCCTGAGGCGTTGATTCGCTTTGCCTCTTCCGATTCCTGCTCTGGGGGTACAATCGAGGTATGCAAGAGTGGTCGGGCGTAGCGTCGCAGGTGCTGGCGCGTCTGGAAAAGTATCGCTTTCAGCCTCAGAAGAGCCATGTGGGCGCCATTCGAGGGGAGCGGCTCTCCCCGCGCAAGGGTATCTCTATTGAGTTTGCCGACTATCGCCATTATGCCCCCGGCGATGACCTGCGCCACTTGGATTGGAACATCCTCGCCCGCTTAGACCGTCCCTACCTCCGCACCTATCAAGACGAGCAAGAGTTGCCTATTCACCTCTTGTTAGACTGCTCTGCCTCGATGGCATTCGGGGAGCCGAGCAAGTTCGACTCGGCGCGCTCGCTTGCATGCTGTCTGGGCTATATTGCGCTGGTGTCGGGGGATGCACTTTACCCCTTTGCCCTCCATCACCAGCCTGCAGAGGTGCGCCCCCTGCGCGGGCGTGTCGCCTACACCCGATTCGTCGAGTGGCTGCGCGCTCGCACTCCCGACGGACATGGGCTGAGCCTTGCGCTTCAGCGATTCGCCCACGCAAACCTGCCCACCGGAATGGTGCTTCTGATTACCGACACCTTAGACGAACGCCTGCCCGATGCTCTGCGCGCGTTGGGAGGACGCCGACACGAACTGGTACTGTTGAATATCCTCTCGGAGGTGGAGTTAGACCCCGATCTGGAAGGAGACCTCAAGCTAATCGATGCCGAGACAGGGGAGGCGTTAGATGTAACCGCCACTTCCAGCGTGCTTACCGAGTATCAGCGTCGGCTGAAAAACCATCTTGAAGCGGTGCAAAGTGCATGCAAACGGCTGGGTGCGCCCTATGTACAACTCTCCAATCGTGATGACCCACTGGAAGTGGTACTGAAACGGCTCTATCCCTTAGGCGTCGTGAAGTAGCAAGTGCGGGCTTGCTCTAAGCAGTCCGCAAGCCACTCACACGCCTCCGCCAATCGGGGACTGGGACAGGTGAAGTAGGAGATGCCGTCCGCAATAAATATCGCACCGTTGCGCACTGCGGGCAACTCGCTCCAGCCAGGCATCGATTCCAGTATGGGCATATCCAGAAGCGTGCGCTCTACGCTCAGCCCACAGCAAGCAATCACGATTGCCTCGGGTTGCCACTCCAGCACCTCGTGCCAGTCCAGCCGTCGGGACGGTTTGCCCGCTACTCCATGCCCCTCAACGCCACCTGCAATCTCGACCAGTTCAGGCGTCCAGTGCCCGCAGGTGAACGGTGGGTCAATCCACTCCAGAAACGAGACCCTCAGGCGTGGCGCGTTCCCCACTCGCTGGCGAACCTGCTCTAAACGGCTCTCGAACTCCGCGCGCAGGACACGCCCCCGTTCGGGCATCCCCACCGCCTCTGCCACCTGCTGGAATGTCTCGGCTACATCCGTTAGGGTGTTGGGTTCCAAGTTCAACACCCTTGCGGACGGATGCAGGTGCGCTATCGCTTCCTGAACCGTGTTGAACGGCACTGCGCACACACTGCACAACGCCTGAGTGATGAGCAGGTCGGGCTGGAGCTGTTCCAGCAGCTCCAAGTCCAGCGTGTAGAGGGTGGCATGGGTCATCAAGGTTTCCGAGACGAGGCGGTCGATCTCGGCGCTGGGCAAATCAGGGGGAATAAGGCTCTTCGTTACGATAGGGCGGTTCTGAATGTGAGGCGGATAGAAGCATTCGTGGCTTCGCCCCACCAACCACTCGTCCAGCCCTAAGGCGCACACAATCTCAGTGGCACTCGGCAAGAGCGATACGATGCGCATCGTAGACTATTATAGCCCATAATGGAAACGCCCGACACTTTGAGTCGTCAAACAGACAGCGTGCAAGGAGGCACATCGGAATGCAGCCGAACTGGCAGACGCTACGGTCGTTCGCAGAGGGGCGCTTTTCACCTGCTACTCTTGCCTCTGCGCAAGAGGTTCAAGAACGGCATGTGGATTTGGACGGCGATGGCACGCTGGAACATATCACCTTCAAGCCGAGAACGGACAAAGCGGTGACCATCCGTCGAGAGGGTCGCATTCTGTGGCAGGGAGTGCCCAAGCGGTGGAACGCCTGGAAGCTCGAAATTGGCGATGTAGAGGGCGACGGAATCCAAGAACTTGTGCTGGGTGTGCGCAAACCCACTCGCTTCTACCGAGCTGAGGATAATGGGCTGTTCATCCTCGGCTGGAATGGCAACTACGCATACTCCAAGTGGCTTGGCTCGCGCCTCTCGAAACCCTATCTCGACTTTGCGCTTGCCCTGCTTGATGACCCTTCTGCCGTTCGTGTGGTCAGCCTTGAGACCCTGCGCGACCGACGGCTCTGTATCGTGGTCTATCGGTGGCGCAGTTTCGGTCTGCAAGGCATGTGGCAGAGCGAACCTCTCCCCAAAGGCTCTACCCTCATCCGCCTAAGTCCCTCCGTAGGTGTCCGACTGCCGAATGGCGAAACCTTTCGGTGCGCCTACCTGAATCAGCGCTTCACTTTAGAACCTATGAGGTGATAGAGATGAGACTGACCGCAGTTTGGTTTACTTTGGTGATTGCGACGCTAACAGCCATCGACGCCCAACAGAGCATCAAGCCGAGCGTGCCTGACTACAAACTCTCTACCAATCTTGCCGAGATACGGAATAAATCGCTCTTTGAGATTAAGCCTTCCGCTCAACAACTGCTTGCCAAGAACTACTTCGTGATTGTGCCCGCTCCGTATGAACAGCCGTTCTACATCTACGAGGAGAATGTCTACTGGGACATCCCGCATTTTATCACGGTCGACTCGATGCTCCATATCTACCATCTCTTCTTCATGTCTGCCCTGAAAGATTTGGAAGGGGAACGCTGTATACATTAGCCGAACAGCTCACGCGTCAACTCTTTCAGCAGTGTTTGCGAACTTACTGTTCCGCTCCCACCCCAGATTTGAAGGAGTCTGCGCTCAAAAATCTGGCATATGTCGGTGTGGCAGGCAATCTCCTGAACCTGAAGTTAGACCTGCCTACTTCCGCAAAGGCGCTTGTCGAGCAGGAGCTTCAGATGATTACTGCGGGTGAGAAGGGTGAAGCGAGTCTTGCCGTTGGCGCAATAGTTCCCTACGCTATTGACTACAGCCAGTTCACACCTCGTGGACACTACACCCGAAACGAGAAGCTGAAGCGCTACTTCCGTGCGATAATGTGGTACGGGCTGTTCCCGTTTGCACCTCGCTATCTCGATCCGCTGGGCAAGAGCCACCCCTCACCCCAGAGTGCCCGCCAAGCCCTTCTGCTGACTCACGACCTCATCTCAGCGAACTTACAAGACACTTGGGACCGACTCTTCACGCCAATCAACTTCTTTGTTGGGGGGGTAGATGACCTAACTCCTGGGGAGATGTGGGCGCACATTCAAAGCGTCTACGGCAAACAGCCGACCCTGCAGCATTATGCTGACCCAGAGCGGTTCGAACAGTTCCGCGAAGGATTCGAAAAACTGCGCATGCCTCAGATACGCCCTAAGTTTGAACATATCGCTGGCAACCTCCCGCCCCTTCCCGACCCGAAAGTACCTCAACTACGCCTGCTTGGACAGCGTTATGTGCCCGACAGCGAAATTCTCCAAGAGCTTTCCCACCCGACTTTGCGCCCAATGCCCAGCGGACTGGATGTGATGGCGGTTCTGGGAAGCCAACGCGCAGCGGAACTGCTGGATGCCCTTGATGACAAAGGGTGGGATAAATATCCGAAGGTGCGCAGTGAGTTAATCAAGCGTTTCTCGGCACTGAGCCAAAGTGAATGGACACGCAACCTGTATACCAGTTGGCTATGGGTGCTGAAGAGCCTGCTCCAGCCGTTCGGAGAGGGCTATCCGATGTTCATGCGTCAGCCCGCTTGGCAAGATAAGAGCCTCCAAACCGCGCTCGGCTCGTGGGCACAACTGCGCCACGATACAATACTCTATGTAAAGCAATCTCTTGTTGCAGCGGAAGGCGGTGATGAAGAGCCAGAACTCCCAGACTTCACAGGCTATGTAGAACCGAATCTCGAAGCATGGAACCGCTTGCTGGCGTTGGTACGCCAAACGCGTGAACTGCTCGTCCCGCGAAAACTCTTGAGCCAGCAGATGACCGAGCGACTCAAGGAGCTGGAGTCGATGGTGGAGTTTTTGCGTAATTGTGCCCAGAAACACCTTCAAAATCAACGCCTCTCTCGCGACGAACGAGACCGACTGCGCTACATCGGCGGTGAGATGGATTACCTCTCCCTCTGGCTCGTAAGTCAAGGAAAAGCCAGTTATTGGTTCGAACTCGAAAACTCCACCGATAAGAATATGGCTTGCATCGCCGATGTCCACACTGCGGCTTTGGCAACCTCAGCGGGTATGATCACCACTGCATTGGAGGTGGGGGTCGGTTATGCAGACGAAATCTATGTGGTGGTGCCTGACACTGGTGGAAGGCTCTACCTTGCGCGCGGCGCCGTATTCAGCTACTACGAGTTCCCTTACGACATCTCAAGCAAGCCACGCCTGACCGATGAGGAGTGGCAGAAGATGCTCGGACAAGGAAATCTGCCTGCGCCTCAACCTCAATGGATTACCGACCTGACAGCGCCCAACGGAATACAGATCAAGCAACCACCTGCACCTTAGGGGGTATACTTGCCATGGTATGAAACCTGTCATCGAGGTGCGCAACCTCACTAAGGACTATCGAATGGGGAAGGTCGTGGTGCATGCGCTTCGGGGCGTCGACCTTAGTGTGATGCTAGGCGAGTTCGTGGCAATCATGGGACCCTCTGGTTCGGGCAAATCGACCTTTATGAACCTCATCGGCTGTTTAGACCGCCCCACCAGCGGGGAGTATTATCTAAACGGTCAACTGGTAAGCCAGATGAGCGATGCGGAGCTGGCACGGGTGCGCAACCGCTATATCGGCTTCGTGTTCCAGACCTTCAACCTCTTGCCACGCATGACGGCGTTGCGCAATGTGGAGTTGCCCTTGCTCTATGCGGGCGCACGCGATAGAACAGAACGCGCCAAACACGCACTGGAACTGGTCGGGTTGGGCGACCGCATGCACCACCGTCCAAACGAGCTATCAGGAGGTCAGCAACAACGGGTGGCGATTGCTCGCGCTATCGTAACAGACCCCCTACTTATCCTCGCGGATGAGCCAACAGGCAACCTCGATTCACGCTCCAGTGAGGAGATTATGGCTATCTTCCAACGGCTCAACCGCGAGGGACGCACCATTCTCTTGGTGACCCACGAGCAGGACATAGCCGAACACGCCAAGCGCATCGTGCGCTTCCGCGATGGCAAGATTGTGGCGGATGAGGTGGTAGAGAACCCTCGCGACGCAGTTCGGGAAATAGAAAAAATCCCCATGCTGGACTAAACAGAGGCACGAAGCAAAGCGAGGAACTGTTCCAAAGTCTCAGCGCGAACCGCCTCCACATTCAGACGGCGAAGGGTCTCGATGTCGTGAATTGCGCTCAGTAAGTCGCTCACTTCGTGGGGCAGTTCACCAAAGCGTGCTTGCAGAACGGTCTCGATAGCCTGCTGCAAGCCCTGCTGTAAGCCCTGCTGTAAGCCCTGCTGCAAGCCCTGCTGCAAGCCCTGCTGCAAGCCCTGCTCCCGACCTTCCTGTATCCCCTGTTCAAAGCCCTCTTTCAGTCCGCGTTCGACTGCCATCCGCTCGCGAGGGGTGATCCACTTCCGACGGCGCCGGCGACGAATCTCTTCTAAGACCGCTTCCACCTCACGCTCGAAATCGACAGGCAAGTTCATCAGATAATCCACCACCTGATACAGATATCGTACCTGCTCTGCATTATACCCTCCTGCAAACATCTGACGGAAGAGGCGCATCTTCTCCTGGGCCAAAAGTCGGTAGTCCCCGCGATGACGCAAAGAGGCAATGTGAGCCAATAGAAACAGGGCTATAGGATTACGACTTGCTCTAAGTTCGTCCTCATCTAAATCCAGCAACTTTACCGTCTCATACTGAAACTGCATGGCAGTGCCGAATAACTGATACTCGTATCGGTTAGGACGCCAGTTCGGGTTCGCATCCGCCAAAATAGCCAAGCTCGCTACGGGAATCTGGTACTTCTCTCTCAGGTGATAGAAGTAAACGAACATGCGCTCGGCAAAGCTTGGGTCGTGACTCACCTGAATCTCGACATTCAGCACTATCAGGGCAGGTTGGTGATTTTGAAGGCGCACTCTTGCGACAAGGTCTGGACGGCGCATCCCACGGGGAGCTTCAGGGAAAAGTTTCGGTAGTTCTACATTCAGAAACTCTGGCTGATATGACCAATCGATCGCTTGCTCTATATGTGGAAACAGCAGAGCGAGGCAGTCTGGAAAAAGCCGTTGAACGACCTCCTTCCATAGTGCATCGTAATCGATTCTCTGTTCTGACGACGAGGATGGCAACTCGCTCACAGAAACTTTGTTCAGCACAAAGATAGATTTTCCTGCCATCAGGGTACACTTTCGGCAGATGGAAATGGTATCACCACCTGCCTTGCCAGATAAGACGACACTGCTACAAGTCGCTCCTCCCTCAGTCTGGGAGGATGCAGGGCTGCCGATCGCAGATGAAGGTCCGCGCAACTTCACTGCGCTCTTTGAACTGGAGCCTGACCCTGCTCGGCGCTACTGGCTTCGGTTCGATGGCGTGAGCTATGAAGCGGTAGGACATCTCAACGGCATCCATATCGGCATCCATCAAGGTATCTGGGACTCCTTCACTTGGGAGATTACTCACGCCCTTCATCGTGGACAAAACTGGCTGAATCTGCAGGTCACTAAGCACGGGGGCAAGCAATTCCCCGTACCCCAAGTGCTGAGCGGGTTTCTGCCGTATGTCTCCTCTACTTTTGGAGGCGTATGGCAACCTATCTGGCTCTACAGCACAGGAGCTGTTTGGCTAAGCGACCTCTGGGTGCGAGGTGAAGCCGACGGCACGCTGAAGATTACGGGTCATGCTGAAGGTGCTCTGCCTAACGAACTGCACCTCTTAATCGAGGCGCCCACTGGCGAAACGGTCTATCAGGTTCAACTTAGGGTGGCAGGAGCATTCGAACACACCACTCATCTGGAGGCAGTCGAGACTTGGAGTCCTGAGAACCCTGCTCTCTATCGGTGTCGGGCGGAACTGTGGCATGAGGGGAGATGCTCCCATAGGGTGGAACAATCTTTCGGCTTCTGTACCCTTACAGCAGAAGGAGCGAACCTCCTGTTGAACGGCAGACCTTTCTACCTGCGTGGCTTGCTTCACTGGGGCTGGTATTTAGAAACGCACGCTCCCAATCCGCTCCCGGAGATTGCCGAACAGGAACTGCGCTTTCTACGCTCAGCAGGCTTTAACGCACTCAAAGCATGCCTTTGGGTGCCTCCTCAGTGGTATCTGAACCTCTGCGACCGTCTGGGCATGGGAGTTTGGCTGGAGCTTCCCCTCTGGCTTCCCGATATGGATGCCGAACAACAAGCCCAAGCCCGACGCGAGTATGAAGCGATTGTGCGCCAAGTGCGCCATCATCCCTCAATCCTCATCTGGACGCTGGGCTGTGAGCTTTCCACAAAGTGCCCTCCAGAGCTGCTGGCAGACCTATACGCACTGGTAAAACGGCTTACAGGCTCCCCTATGGTGCGCGATAACAGCGGTGGAGGCGAATGTTATGGTGGTGCGCTTATCGAGCATGCCGACTTTGCCGACTATCACCTCTATACCGATGTGCAGTTTGCCTGCACGACCTTCCGCACCTTTCTGGATAGCCCACGCCCGCCCCAGCCCTGGCTTCAAGGCGAGTTCTGCGACCACGATACCATGCGAGATTTTATAACTTTGCGCCAAAAAGTTGCACCTCATCGCCTCTGGTGGCTGGAACGCGACCCTCAACGCAACCCACAAGGGGTGCGCTGGTTTTACGAGACCCCCTTCGTCGAAGAACGGCTTCAGAACGCAGGCATTTGGGAGCACCTGCCTCATCTGGTGCAATCCTCACGGCAAGAACTCATCACCCACCATAAGATTACTTTGGAAACCATGCGCGCTCTGCCCAACACTTCAGGCTATATCATCACAGGGCTGAAAGATACCCCCATCACCACCTCAGGACTGCTGGACGAGCAGAGTGAACCCAAGATAGACCCCAATGTCTATCGGTGTTTTAATGCAGACATGGTGCTTCTGTTAGATTGGCATCGGCGACGGGTGTGGGAGGCTGGAGGCGACCGCCCAGCAAACCCCGACCCCTATAACCACTTCGCAGGACAGACCCTCTACCCTCACCTTATAGTCTCGCACTATGGAGAACAAGTCAAAGATGCGGAAGTGCACTGGCAACTGCTAATAGGCGAACAAGAGCAGGCTCATGGTCATATGCAAGTAGAACATCGAATCCCTGTCGGACTATCCTATCTCGGCACGCTTGAGCTGGAGATACCTCCAATCGAACAGCCTACCCTTACTCGCTTTCAAGTAGAACTCCACTCGGCAGGACGCCCCATAGCCCAGAATAGTTGGGAGTGGGGAATCTATCCGCGCCCTGCCTGGCATGCGCTTGGTCAGATAGCCCTCTACGACCCGTTGGAATGCTTCGATATGCTCCCTCCTGAAGTTTTCATTCGCACTCAGCAACCCTCAGAGGACTGCTCGGTGCTTTTAGCGACCCTTTCTCCTGCTTGGCTTGCAGAGTGGGTTCAAAACGGTGGGAGAGCGATGCTTGTATTAGCGCGTCATGAACTGCCCTATACGCATAGAATTCCCTTCTGGCGTGAAGCATGCCACCTGTTCCTTCCTCATTCCTTCTGGCAAGGGGTTGGGGGCATCCCTGCTCATTTGTCGGAGCGGTTGTTTGCCTTTAGTACCGACTTTGCGCTGGTTCCCACACCTCTTCTGAGCGTCCAAGCGGAGCGCACCGCCCTCTGGCGCAGAGTCGATGCCCGAACAGGCTTTGTGAACGACTATCTTGTGGAAGAGCGATTGGGTAAGGGAGAGGTTTTTATCACGACACTCCATTTTGCGGGCGCGCACGGAGATACCTCTTCAAGCCTGCGTTATCACCCAGCAGGGCAATACTGGCTGTATGCGCTTCTGCACTACCTATTGAGCAGGTAGTCAAGAAAGGCTTCGGTGTGGTCGAGGGCGTTCGGGTTGTTGGTGAGACGATAGCCCTGACCTTGTGCCCACTCTTGAGCCAGTTGGCGTAGGATAGCGAGCCGTATCTGCTCGGTCTGATGGAAACGACTCTCTTGCTCCAAGTTAAGGTTTTTTGAGGAAATCTGAACCTTGATCGCAGCTACTTCCAGAGATTGTTCAGGCAATGAGGCGGGAGGTAGAGGGGTTGGGAGATAGAGGCTCTGCCAATCGGGTTGGGTGGCAAGTAGGCTGTCCACTTCCGATTCGGCTTGGCGGATGAAGTCGCGCCGCCGAGCGCGCAAGCGCACCTCCAACTCTTGATTGAGGTGGTCGAGCTGTTCTTGAAGTGAGCTGCGAAGGGCTTCCTGCTGGAGAGACCAGAGCCAATCGATGAGGTTTAGCTCCATCTGGGCACTCTGATAGGCGGGGCTAGTGGGTGGCTCAAAAGCGAGCACCGCAAGAGGAAAGTAGCGACGCTGACCGTATTGTTGGAACGCCTCGAACCACTGTTGGTCCCATGCTTGCCATACGCTTGCAAAGTCGAGGCTATCCTGCAACTCGGCTTTCCAGCGTTCTTCTAAATCGGGGAGGACGCTAAGGCGTGTAGCGAGCATCTGCTCTTGCACGCCCTCACGCTGGCTTTGAATGCTTTGAAGAGCCAGCTGGCGCCGTTCTAATACTGTCGGAGGTACAGGAGGAGGCTCTATTGAGGGCAGAACAAGGAAGGTCTCTCCAAGCGTCACCTCAGCCGAAGGCATGGTGGGCAAAGAAGGGGCATGGCTGGGAGCGCTAAGTACACGCTCCCAGTCGATTCGGACTGATTGGACTGCTCTCTGCTGGCACCCTGTCAGCAGAGAGAGAAGCCCTAAAAGCGCGTATCCTATTTGCGAGCGTCCAATCGCTTGATCACCTCGCTGGTGAGGTCGTTTTCGGCATACAGGACGACTCCTGCAGAGAAGACCATCGTAATTTTGCGTTCCTTGGCAATCTGGGCGATAATCTCGCGCAACAGTTTGTTGAGCTCCTCGTCGCTGTTCTGCGCTGCGCGCTCCAGTTCTTGGGCGAGTTGTTGCGCCATTACTTGAAGCGCCTCTTGACTGCGTACCTCCATCTGGCTGAACTGCTGGAGCGCCGCCTTTTCGGTTTCGGTTGGGTCGGGCTTCTGGCGCAACGCTTGCAGTTCACTTCGACGCTGGCGCGCGGTGTTGGTCAACTGCTGGATTTCCTGACGCTGAGCATCGGTAAGGTTCTCCGATTTAAGCAGGTTGTAGAGCTGTTGACGCTCTTCATCGGTGAGGTGGATATTCTCCTGCATCACCTGCATCAGCTGCGCATAGCGATTTTGCATCGCTTGCAGTTGCTCAAACCGCTGTTTTACATAGGTCGATTCTTCTTGCACTCGTCGAAAATCGACCACTGCAAAGTTCTGGGCGTAAGCAACAACACTCGTCAGCAACGCTATTGCTAAAGTCATCCATGCGTGTCTCATCGATTCGACCTCCATGTCTTAGTGTACTCTACTGCAGTTATGGGCAGAGAGTTCCCCATCAGAACACCTGCCCAATGCTAAAATGGGTGCGTCCGCCCTCACGCCCGATTCCGTAGTCGATACGGAGCGGTCCGAAGGGCGTTTTCACTCGTGCGCCAAATCCGAAGCCAATCTCGGGGCGGAACGACCTGCTTTGAGTGAACTGGTTCACCGAAGGATAACCGCCCCAAGCGTGCCCAATATCCACGAACAGCACCCCGGTGAAGGCTTTCTCCAGCGGGAAGCGGTATTCGAGGCTCACCAGCAACGCCTGTTTTCCCCAGAAGCGGTCTTCTGAATAGCCGCGCAGGGTTTCAGCACCCCCTATGAAGAACTGTTCGAAGAAAGGCACATTCCCCGTAAGCGTTCCATAGTAGAAACGAAAAGCGAACACCTGACGCTTGTCATCGGGCTTTTCGCGAGCGCCCTGAGGGCTGTAGTAATAGCGATAATCGAGCGAGGCGCGCAAAAAGTTGGAACGCCCAAGACGCACTACGCCCTCATCTAAAAATCGTTGCTCCACCGAGCGAATGTTCGTTTGACCCGGCTCCAAAGTCAGCACAAAAAACTGTCCGACCGCAGGGTCTAAGTCGAAGTCCCGCGTGTTATAAATCCCACGCAGAGTGAGGCTGGATGAGGAGCCATCTTGGCGGATGAACCCGCCACCGCTCGTGGTCGCCACACGGTTCGTGTTCACATCTTCCGCTCGTAGCCCTATCGAGGCACTAAAGAAATCGCTAAACGGTCGCCCAAAAGAGAGGCTAAATCCACGCCGACGCTCATCATACTGCTGTTCCAAATCGGGGTCTAACGAACCCCCAAAGAAGTTGGAGGTAAAGCGATAGACGAGCTTGTCGTATAGCGAAAGCGACATGCTCGTGCGTCGTGAGTCGAGATAGGGTTCAGTGAACACCAGCTCAATACTATTTCCGCGTCGCCCACCTGTGCTTTGGAAATCGACCCCGATAGTTTGACCCCGCCCTCGAAAGTTGGTCTCATACAGCTGGGCAAGCCCTATGAGCCTTTGGCGTGAGTCGATGGCAAATCCTACATTCACGCGCCCAGTCGGACGCTCCTTCACACGGAGCGTGATATCGATGGCGTTATTCGCTCGGAAGTCGCGGTCCCATTCCACTTGATCGAAAAAGCCTGTATTGAACAGGCGATTAAGGTCACGAGACCAGCGCGGAAGATAGAAAAGGTCGCCCGGTTTGGTGCGCAACTCCCGAAGGATAATGTGGTTTCGCGTCTTGACATTACCCTCTACCTTGATGTCGCCCACTTTGAGTTCGGCAATCACGATTTCCACGATACCGTTCTCATAGTCGGGGAAGCGATATTCCTCTACGCCTGCCAGATAGCCCCGTTGTAGGTAGGCATTTGCAATCGCTTCGGTTTCAGCGCGCCTTACAGCGGTATTGAACACGAATCCGGGCTTGTTGTCGAGCAGGTTCAGCAACTCTTCCGAACTAAAAACAGTGTTGCCGATGAAGCGTACCTCTCTAATGAGCGGGTTCTCTACCACCTCAAACTGGATTCGAACCCCTGTTTCGGTCTGCTCGGCACGGGGTTCCACTTTTGCGAAAAGCCCCATGCCTTCGATGGCGCGACGGTCTGCCTCTAATAGTTCGGGTTTGAACTCTGCACCTGGTTGGAGGCGTATCACTGCTTGTATGGCTGTTTCCGAGATATGGCGCAATCCACGCACTGTGACCGACTCCACTCGGCGTACCTGCGCCGAGACGCTTACAAGGGTCAGGAGGGTCAGCACTAACCATCCTATGCAACGCATCCCGCCTTGCTTCATTCCCGTTCCTCCTGTAGGTAGTAAGGTGCTAATCGATTGCGAAGCCATGCGCGCGCCCTTGCAAGTCGACTTCGCACCGCCTCTAAACTAATGCCCAACACCTCCGCCATCTGCTCGTAAGACATCTCTTCATACTCCCGAAGCAGGATAATCTCCTTATAATCGGGAGGCATCTGCTGGATGAGCCTCTGCACACGCTCTACTAACTCTTGTTGAAGCAGGTGCTCCTCAGGAGTGAGACCTGTATCGGGGGGGTCCCACTCGAACGGCTCGTCCAGTGTCTCATTTTCCAAGAGGGTGAGGTCTATTTCGTGTTTGCGTCGGCGTGCACGCTTCTCTAAATGGTCATTTGCGAGGTTGACGGCAATTCGGTAGAGCCAAGTGTAGGGATGCGAGTCACCGCGGAAGCGATCGAAGGCACGAAATGCGCGGTAGAAGGTCTCTTGGGTCAAGTCCGCCGCATCTTCCGGGTCGTTGACCATCCGCAAGAGCAAGTTATAGATTCGGCGTTCGTAGGTGGCTACCAACGCCTCGAACTCATCCGCAGTGCTCATCCAGCTCATTCCTTCTCACGCTTCCCTGCACCCTGTTTTTGAGCCTGCACTTTGTTAGACTCCTCTAAGCCATTTCGGTTTCGGCTCCACTTTTGGGTGCGAAAAGCGTCTTTCCTATTATAGTGTACCCCACCTAACGGGCGGGGCGCATGAGTTCTCTGGCTTGTTGCAGAAGCCTTTGGGCGCGTGCCGAGTCGCCTCGTTGCTGGGCACACTGGGCAAGTAGTTCATAAAGGCGTGGGTCATGGTAGCCATAGTCCACCATCTCTTGGGCGAGGCGTTCCGCTTCGTCTACTCTTCCCTTTGCCAGTAGGAGCGAACCTTGCACGAAGGCGAGGCTAATCTTGCTCGGGTTAAGCGTTTGGGCACGCGCCAGAAGTTTCTCGGCAAGTGGGAGGTCGTTCTCCAAGACGGCTCTGTATGCGCCTGCTAACCACGGCTCGGCACTTTTCAAGCGCTCCAGAAACTCTTCGGGCACGCTTCCGCGCGTCACGGTTAGGTATTTCAGTGCTTCTTGGAACTGCTCTTCGGCAAGGTCGGGGCGTCCCTTGCGAAAATAGATAAGCCCCAACGCCTGATGCCCCATAAAGTAGGCAGGATGCCCCAGTACATGCTGACGCACGATTGCCTCCGCCTCTTCTAACTCGCCTTGCTCCGAGAGCATAATCGCCAAGTTGTTCCACCCGATAATGTTGCTCGGCTCTACCTCCGTGCCCTTTCGGAACATCTCTATTGCGCCCTGCCTATCGCCCAACTGTAAGAGCGCAACGCCCTTGTTAATCCACCCCATTCCACTGTCGGGGGCAATCTGAATGGCGCGCTCCGCCGATTCAAGCGCCAGTCGATACTCCCCTCGCTTATTGTAGAGGTCCGAGAGATTGCTGTGCCCTATCGGGGACTGAGGTGCAACCTGCGTGACCCACTGCCAGAACCCCAACGGCTCACGCCAGTTCGGCAGAACGGTGGCTGTGGTGATGCCCGCTCCTGCCAGCCAGAGCGCACTCCCCAACTGAACCACAGAACGCACTCGGTGGCTCCTTAGTGCCCCATCCACAAATCCCAACAGAAAGAGTGCAAGCGGGAAGGTCAGAAACCGTTCCGCTGTGTAGATGCCATAGGCAAACTCCAACGGTCGCAAGTTCAGCACGGGCAAGAGGCTTACCACCCCAGTTAGCAGGAGCCTGCCCGTTGAAGTCCGCCATGCCAACACCCCCACCAGTATCAGCAGAACGCCTGCGATTCCCGTCTGCACCCATGCCCAAGTGTCGCTAAGGGGTATCGGCAGAGGGGAGTGATGAACAGGGCTAATCTGGAAGAAGGGGAACACTACCAGCCCTATCAGCGTCGTGAAAGTACGCCCTATCAGCAGAAGGTGCTGAAGGGGCGTTCCTGCGCTAATCTGCAAGCCCTCTGGAGATGTCGTGAGCAGGTAGCCCAGCGTCAGATAGCGAATACCCAAGTAAGCCCCCAGTGTCACCGCCAATCCCGCATAGACTCCTTTGTGCGCTTGCCAGAGAGTGCGTAGGCGCGCCCGAAACCCGCCCTCACCAGAAGCACCTGAACCATCCATCTGCGCCCAGTGCAGGAGGGGTATGACCGCAATCAAGGTCACCGCCATCTCTTTGCAGAGGAGCGCCAGCAGGAAGGCAAGACTCACCCCGACTACACGCTTCCATCCGTGTGCTACAAGGCTAAACCACACCGTGAGCAGGGCGAAGGTGGTCATGACTAAGTCGTAGCGTGAGGAGACGAACGCCACACTCTCGACCAAAGCAGGATGAATCCCATATGCCAGTCCCCCTATTGCCCCTGCCCAGCCGTGTTGCGTCCAGCGGGAAATCAACGCCATTACCAGCAATGTGTTCACCAAGTGAATCAGCACATTTGCCAAGTGGAATGGCAGAGGGTTATCCTGCCAAATCCACAACTGGGCAATCAGCGTTAGAAGTGCAAACGGGCGGAAATAGTTGGGCGAGAAGTCCAGCGGTTGGGAGAGTGCAGAGCGCCATTCCGCAGGGCTACGATAGTCCACCCGCCCATAGATGACTTGCTCATCGTCCCATAGGAACTGGAAAGTGGCGGTCTGCAGATAGAGAATCGCCACCAGAACCAGCACGCCACTCCAGAGGAGCGGAATCGGTAATGAGGGATGGGGAGTGGGGGGCTGGGTATCGTCGTTCCCCTCAGTCCTGTGCCCACTTCCCACTTTCTGTTGCCTCTTCTCCTTCATTTCACCGACGCTGGAGCGCTTGGCACACAAGGATTGGAATATCGCTTGGGGTATCAGCTATCGGCACGCCTGCCTCGGTAAGTGCCTTCACCTTCGATTGTGGGCTACCTTTGCCTCCAGAAATAATCGCTCCTGCGTGCCCCATGCGCTTACCTGGTGGTGCCGTGCGCCCAGAGATGAAGCCCACCACTGGCTTGGTCATGTGATGCTTGATATAGTCCGCTGCGATTTCCTCGTCTGAGCCACCGATTTCGCCCACCAGCACCACCGCCTCGGTCTGGGGGTCCGCCTCGAACAGGGGCAGGACATCCACAAAAGTAGTGCCGATAATCGGGTCGCCTCCAATCCCGATACAGGTGGACTGCCCGAATCCTGCTTGGGTCAGCTCGTACACAATCTCGTAGGTGAGCGTGCCACTGCGCGAGACCAGCCCAATCGTGCCCTTGCGGAAGAGCATCCCCGGCATAATGCCCACTTTGCACTCCTCTGCGGTTGTCAGTCCAGGGCAGTTGGGACCGATGAGTCGGCTGTTCGTACATCGCTTGAGATAGTTCACCACGCGCACCATATCCTGCACGGGGATGCCCTCGGTAATGCAGACGATGAGTTCCACGCCCGCATCGGCTGCCTCCAAGATGGCATCAGGAGCAAAAGGTGCAGGCACAAAGATGCAGGATACATTCGCCCCTGTCTCTCTTACCGCTTGCTTGACCGTGTCGAACACGGGCACGCCCGCAACCTCTTGACCTCCTTTGCCGGGCGTGACCCCAGCCACGACCTTCGTTCCATACTCCAGCATCTGGCGCGTGTGAAACTCTCCTTCGCGCCCTGTAATCCCTTGCACTAAGACCTTCGAATCGGCGTTGACCAGTATTGCCATCCTTGCTCGCTCCGTAGGATAGGGTGAATTGTACCTCGTTAGCTCTCCAGTTGCTGGAAGAAGGCAGGGATGTTGCGCCAGTTCTCACGCACTTTGACCCACAGTTCCAGAAAGACCTTGCGCTTCCGCCAGAGTTCGATCTCTTTGCGTGCTTGCTGACCGATTTTCTTGAGCATACGCCCCTTCTCGCCAATTACGATGCCCTTATGGTTCTCGCGCTCCACATAGATGGTCGCTGCGATGTAAAGTACCCCGTTCGGTCGCTCTTCCCACTGCTCGATTGCCACCCCCACTCCATGCGGAACCTCCTGATAGGTGTTCAGGAGCACCTTTTCGCGGATTATCTCTGCAACGAAAAGGCGTTCAGGCTGGTCAGTTATCTGTTCAGGGGGGAAGAAGGGGGGATTTTCGGGCAGGTAGCGCAGAATCATCGCCAAAAGTTTATCGCAGTTGTGCCCCTTGACTGCGTTGGTCATCATCCAGTCGGCATGGTTGGGCACCAGCTGCCAGTAGGCTTCGGTATGGGGCTTCACCTTTTCGGGTGGGAGTTTATCCATCTTGTTTAACACAAGCAGGATGGGCGCTTTGGCGGATTTGGCGAGCATCTCGGCAGTCATGCGGTCTTCACTGCTGGGCGGTTTGGAGGCGTCCACTACGAACAGGATAAGGTCGGCATCGGGGATAGCGCCCGTAGCATACTCCACCATCTGTTCCCCCAGTTTGTACTTGGGCTTGTGGATACCGGGCGTGTCCACGAACACGATTTGGGCAAGGTCAATCGGCTCTTGTGAATCGCCCAGCAGTTGGCTGACGGCGTCTCCTGAGAGATTGAGAATGCCCAGAATGCGTCGGCGGGTGGTCTGGGGGCGTGGCGAGACGATGCTCACCTTGAGCCCGACGAAGTGGTTCACGAGGGTACTTTTGCCCACATTCGGCTTGCCCAGCACCGCCACGAAGCCGGCGCGCACTCTTATAGGAAGCGTCTGTGGCAGGGTCTCATTCGTCATGAGGCTCCTCTTGCACTCCAGGGGGCAGATGAGGCGGTTGCGCGCACGGTTCGGGCGCGCGGTCGGTTCGAGCAACAAACCGTTCTAAATCCCGTAGGTCGTAGAAGTGGGGACCCACAGCACAGCGCAGCTCGCGTGCGGTCATTTCAGGATGCGCAATCACCATCACGCGCTTGCCCTTCGCACGCAGAACCTCCACTAACCGCTCGAAGTTCCCGTCCCCGCTCAGGATGACGCATACATCGTAGTGGTCCAGTGTCAGCAGGGCGTCCATCACGATGTCCACCGCCAGTTCAATCCGCTCCCAGGGCACCTCCTCGCGCGCATCGCAACAGCCTTTGAGCGGGCGCGTGCGCAGAATATAGCCCGAATGGAGCAGATAGTCGTGAAAAGTGGCATCGCGCCCCTTCGCCGAGGGGTCGACCGCCGTATAGTAGTAGGCGTCGCTTACCTGCATGCCAAGGGTCATCCGAAAATAGCACAGCAACTTGCGGTAATCGATAAACCACCCCAAGCGCTTCTGGGCGTAGTACATATTCGCACCATCAACAAAGATTGAAACCCGTTCCACAATAACTCCTCCTCCGATAGGCTTATCTCAAAAGGGAAGCAAAAAACCCTCTGCCTATTAATCACCTAATAAGTATACCGCAAGCAAGGCGCAAATCCTGCCGACCGATGCCTCCCTTCTGAAGGCAGTAGACGATAGCGTGGTATAATCAAGTTAACCTGTAGAGGAAACGGGAGATGTTATGAAAACACATTGGCAACATTTTAGGCGAGGCTGGGGAGTAGTCCTGCTCAGCCTCTATTTAGTTTCGGGATGGGCAACCGAACTGACGGTGATGAGCTGGAACTTCGCCCGAGCCGTCGGTGCCAATAACCCGAACAGCGAAAGAGCGCCCTATGTCTCGAAAATTCTCAATCACCTGCGCCCTGATATTCTGATTCTGCACGAGGTAGGGGGCAACACGCGGGGGTGGAACGCCCTCGAACAAGAGCAAGCCCTCAACAGTTTCGTTCAGAGTAGCCTCACCTATTTCGGTACCAATCCCCAGCGCAATCAGGACTACTACCTCTATGTGAACCGCCTCTCGGATGGCTGGATTAGCTCGGCGATTGTCAGTCGGTATCCTTTCGTGTCCGTCACGGATGTCTCGATCGGTTCACCCAATCGGGGACTGACGATAGGGCTAATCGATGTGCCTGGCACGAACGGTTTAGGAGTGTTCGGCGCGCATTTCAAGGCAGGGGGCTACACCGATGACGCGGTCAAACGCCAAACGAACGCTGAGATGACGCGCATGCATGTACAACGCTGGCGGATAACGAACCGACGCAGTGCCTATGTGCTGGGAGGCGACCTGAACGAGAATGAAGACCCCGACCTGAGTTCCCTCTTCCCGATAGGGGGCGAACTCCCCGATGGGCGAATCTACAACCCTATCGCCACTGTGCAATCTGCCCGCCTGCGCGACCATGTGCCCGTCGATGCCTTAGGGGGCAAGCGCACCTACGCTATCACGAACCGCAACTCCGACCTCAGGCGACGCTTCGACTACCTGTTCACCTCGGCAACCGAACCCGGACGCGACCGCATTATCGTGCTGGATGCGTCGCTGTTCAATACTCGACGATTTCCTACGGGTGGGCTTCCTGAAGGCTTCGAAATCACCGATAGCCAGAACGCATCGGACCACGCGCCCGTGTTCCTGCGCATTCGCATCGAGGCATGGCGTACCCGTCCCGATGGCTCTGGTTATTGGGTTCCTGAGCCCGGTTCCCTCTTGGTGTTGGCAATCTTCTTAGGGGGTGGCGCGGTCGCCCTGCGCTTCAAGCGATAGGGTATACTGCCCTGCAGGCATGGAGTCAAGTCAACACGGAGGTGGAACGGTGCAGAGGTGGCTGAGGAAAACAGGCTGGCTGTTGGCGTTGATAGCGCTTTTCACCCCTACCCTGCCCCAAAGCGATAAGGCTCAGCAACTGCAACAGGAGCTGAACACCCTGCGCAAAGAGATGGACAAACTGCGCTCGGAGGTTGCCAAAAAGCGCACCGCTGAGCGCAAAGTCCGACGCGATATCGCCGAGTTGGACACCCAGATTACCCGCGTTTCCAATCGACTGGAGCGCACGCGCCGTCAACTCCAATCGGCACGCAAGGAGCAGGCAGAACTTGCAAAGCAGTTAGCAGAACTCACTCAGAAGCTGAAACATCGTGAGGCGCTTTTAGCCCAACGGCTCAACTCTGCCTACAAGTACCGCAGTGTTTCCTATCTGAGCCTGGTGGCAGGGGCGCGCTCGGTGCAAGAACTCAGCAGTCGCAGCTATGTGCTACGGCGCATCGTGCAGACCGACCGCCAACTGCTGGATGAAGTCCACAAAGCCCAACAAGAGGTTGCGCAGGCAAAAGCGCGTATGGATGCGGTTGTGCGTCGAGTAAGTGCCTTAGAGCGCGACCTAAGCGCACAGGCGAAGGAGCTGAAAGAGACCCAAGAGGAGAAGCGTGAGGTGCTAAAGGAGATTGCTCGCGAGCGTGCCCTCTATGAACGCCAGCTGGCGGAACTGGAAGCCGAGTCGAGAGCAATCGCACGACGCTTGCGCGCCATGATGGAAAGTGGAGCGGGGCGCGCCCGTGCCGAAAAGCCCTGGTCAGGACGGTTCATTCGCCCCGTGGAGGGGCGCATCACCTCTGGGTTCGGCATGCGCGTGCACCCAATCTTCAAAGTGCGCAAAATGCACACGGGCATCGATATCTCAGCCCCTGCAGGCACCCCCATTCGTGCTGCAGATGGGGGAGTAGTCGTGGAAGCAGGCTATATTCGAGGCTATGGCTACACGGTGATTATCGACCACGGGGGCGGTGTCGCTACCCTCTACGCTCACTGCTCTGCTCTGCTGGTGCAGGAGGGGCAAGAGGTACAACGCGGGCAAGTAATTGCGCGCGTGGGTAGCACAGGCTACTCCACAGGACCGCACCTCCACTTCGAGATTCGGATTAATGGCGAGCCAGTGAACCCCGCTGGCTATGGGTTTTAGTGCCATCCCTAACGCGAGTGCGTACAATCGGCAAGAGACCCTTGTCGCATCGTCCCTATGACCCTGAGCGATGCGAAGCGAAAGGGTCTTTGATTTAGGAATCGTAAAACCTTAGCTTGGCTAAATGTGTCGTCGGTCTCCGATTCTGCATCCCCACGCTACGACCGACGACACCACAAAAACACCTCGTTTGAACTCAAACCCAACCCAAACCTAAAGTAGTACTTCAACTTCGCTCTCGAACAACGAGTCAAAATTGGGGGGACCGACGACCGAAATTTTTTTCTCTCCCCACCAAACAAGTACCCCAAGCACAAACCAAGAGAAAAAAATTTCGCCACCCCCTTGACAAACCCCTATCGGATGTGCTATAATTATGTCGCTTGGTGGCAGCGTACCCCAAGCCATAGTAGTTCCTTGACAGTTGGTTTTTAGCCTACCTATGAGGGATTGAAACGCAAGATACGCTTATCCTCTTCTACCATCGATTCAGTTTTTAGCCTACCTATGAGGGATTGGAATTCGGGGATGACGATTGGGAGGATTACATGGCTCTCCGTTTTTAGCCTACTATGAGGGATTGAAAACTGGATGCTTGATTCTTGTTTGAGCATCCAGAGTATGAACCCGTTTTTAGCCTACCTATGAGGGATTGAAACGGGATAAAGAGGGGAGTGGGCAGTGGGGAATGGGGAGTGGGGATTTGGAGGTTGTGGGCAGTGGGCAGTGGGCAATCGGCAGTGGGGAGTGGGGATTTAGCCCTCACCCTCAGCCCCTCTCCCAGTGGGAGCTTACTGCACGACAGTTTTTCGAACTCATGCCCAAAGTTGGCTCCTATTGAGAAGGGCAGACACGGGGGTCTGCCCTTCTACAGGCAAGGCGATTGAGTAGGGGCGCACCCCCGTGTGCGCCCCTTTTCGATTCTCACTCAAAAAAGTGTCGTGCAGTAAGCCCAGTGGGAGAGGGGTGTCTGGCTCTTTGCCACGCCCTGCTCCCTCCCTCTCCTTGTGGGCAAGGGCTTACTGCACGACAGTTTTTCGTACTCGTGCCTGAGTTGGCTTCTCTTTAGAAGGGCAGACACGGGGGTCTGCCCCTACAGGTAAGACGGTTCGGTAGGGGCGCACCTCTGTGTGCGTCCATTTTCTATTCTCCCTCAAAACAGTGTCGTGCAGTAAGGCGAAGGGAAGGGGCTGAACTTGAGATTCTTCGCCTTCGGCTCAGAATGACGAGAGAAGGGACGACCAGAATGACCATAGAAGGGGCAACAGGAAAGGTGGGTTAAGGTATACTTCCCCCCGCATGGAACGCACACTCGACTCGCTCATTCAGGAGGCAATAGAGCAAAAGGTATTCCCCAGCGCAGTATATGCGGTCATGTTGGGCGGGAGGGTGCGCTTTCAAGGCGCATTCGGGCATCCGAATCCGAAGGCAAACACCCCCGCCACCCCCACTACGATTTACGACCTCGCTTCGCTCACCAAACCGATTGCGACTGCCACCCTCGCGCTCAAGGCGATAGAAGAGGGGCGGTTGAGCCTTGAGACGCCCGTTGCACGCTTCTTCCCAGAAGCGAAAACGCTGGGAGGGTTGCAGATTAAGCACCTCCTGACGCACACCGCTGGGCTTCCTGCGTGGAAACCGCTGTACAAACAAGCACAAGGGCGCGAAGCTGTTGTGAAACTGGTGTCGTCCACACCCCCCATTCGCCAGCCGGGCACAGGCTACACCTACAGCGACCTCGGCTACATCTTGATGGGGGCAATTCTGGAACAGGTATACGAGCAGTCGCTTGCCGAACTGTTCCAGCGCAAAGTAGCAGAACCGCTGGGCATGCAGAACACCTCTTTCACGCCCCCAAAAGAGTGGCAGGAGCGTATTGCGCCCACCGCCCATTCAGAAGCGAAACCGAACAAGACCTTGTGCGGGGTCGTACACGATGAGAACGCTCAGGCAATGGAGGGCATAGCAGGGCATGCAGGCTTGTTCGGCACTTTGGAAGACCTACTTCGCTTCATGCGGATGATACTAAGTGGAGGACGCCCCCTCCTCTCCCACTACTCGGTTCAGCTATTCCTCACACCTCAGGTACAGATAGCAAACCAGCCTCCGGGTTTGCATACTATCGGCTTATTTGCGCATCCGAACCCCCTCTTGCCCAGAGGCGACCTGTTCCCCACGCGCTGTGTAGGGCATTCGGGGTTCACAGGCACTCTCATCCTTTTCGACCCTCAGGTAGAACTGGGGGTGATATTCCTTAGCAACCATGTGTACTACTCGCGCGAAAAGGAAACCTATCTGGACTACCGCAGGCGCATCCTGAATATGCTTGCGGGACTGGTCGGAATGGTTTAGAAAGTAGCACAGGCATTCCTGCCTGTGCTACTTGAGAAGCGATCAGTTGAGCTCTGCCGAAAGGAAGCTGCGGATATCTTCTTCGCTCATCTTCGGCTCGCCCGGAGCGACATTATTGAGCTTGCCTTCCAGCATCCACCGCTCTAACTCGTCTACCAAGTCAAACAGATGGTCAAACGAGTCGACGATAAAGAGCAAGGGCTGATAGTGGTCAATCTCGAAGTGCTGATTGATTACCCACTCCAGCTGAATCGGATAGCGCTGAACCTCAGGCGACTCGATCGCATGGGCGATTTCACCGTACGAGCTGAGCAGACCACTGCCGTAGACCTTGAGTTCGCCATTCTTGCCACGCATCAATCCGAACTCAATCGTGAACCAGAAGAAACGCGCTAATGCACGGAAAATGCTGATAAGACGCTGGGTCTGCAGTTCGGGGTCTTTAATTTGCTGTACGAGTCGTGCTGCGGTGTGCGCCGCTTCCCCAAAGCGCACAAGCGTGTCGGCAAATCGCTTGTCGGTATGCATGGGCACATGTCCCGCGATATCGTGGAAAATGTCGGGTTCGGGCAGGTAGTCCAGCGAGTCGAGGCTCCGCACGGTAATCGTGGTGGGGAACTCGCGATTGCGCAGGCAATCGAAAAAGATATAGGCTGGCACATAGCCCGTCACTGCCTTTGCCTTGAACCCAGTGAGTGGTGCAAGGAACTGGTTCACATCGTCCAATCGGGGCACGCGGTTCGGGTCTAAGCAGAGCTTCGAAATCCCCTCAAGGAACTTGTCGGTAGCGTAGCGTTGCCAGCGTTCCTGCATGCGCGCATAAAGCCGACGCCACGCTTCGTGGTTCTCCTCCGAGTAGAGTTCGTAGGGCTGTTGAATGTAGAGTTCGCCCTTGTTGCGAGCGACTTCGATAAATGGGGCTTTAGTCGTCGTTAGCCCCATGCCAGGGTAAAACTGAACTTCGGTCTGCGCCATTGCATCCACCTCCGATGCCTATAGAATACCCTAAGGGTTTAGAAATTCGACTCGCTCTCATTAGGAGGGCGAGGCAAGCTCCACGGGGGAGCAGGGCTACCATCCGCATTTCGTTCCACAAACAGGATAGCAGGCGTGCGCGTGGCAACATGCCCATCTGCATGAAGCACATTAATCCCCACCCCATCGCGTCGGATATGAAACGAGCGCAGGTTCTCGACTGTCCAATCGCCTTGCGGGTTGCGTCGCCACAGGGCAAGGCGCGCAATATAGCGGGTGTTGGGGGTAGGGCGCAGGAGCGCATCCTCAAAGGTTAGCACGAAACCGTCGTTGCCATTCAACAGGGGGTTGGGATTAAGCGTGCCTAACTGCCCCCCTGCCACGCTATCTGCCACCAATATCGTCTCGCTTGGACTGGGAATCCATTCCTGCTTCTGAGCCGATAGGGGCAGATAAAAGCCGTACGAAAGGCGCAGTTCGCGCTTCGCATCGCGGGGATAAGTGAGCACGGTGCTCCCCCCAAGCGGGTCTGCAGGGCACTTGAAGACACGGGCTAAATCTTTGCGCACATAACCACTAATCGCATGCACCCAAGTGAGCGGGCGCCCCTCACTATCGGTGAGGGGAGAGCCATCGGGAAGGGCGTAGTAAGCAAGAGGAAACGCATTCCCCACATCCTGCTGATAGAGGCTGATAGCAGTGGCAATCTCTTTCAGGTTCGAAAGGCAGTCCGCAGTGCGCTTGATATCCACAATATGGCGATAGAGCGGTATCAGCACCAGAATCACAACGCTTACGATGGCACCAATCGCAATCTTCTCCAGTCGGGTTAAGCCTGTATGCTTCATCGTGCGTAGGAATAGTGTGGGTCGGTATCCCAGAAGCCCATATCGCGCAGGAGGTTCTCTGCCTTATCACGAAGCACGATGAGGTAGGTTCCATGTCCTGGGCGTACGGGCAGGGTTTCAGTACGAATTTGGTGGTCTTCTAATCCGCGTGCGAACAGTGCGAGCGCGAGCAGTTGTTCGTAGCTCATTGTGGTCTTGGTGTGGCGCAGGGCAGAGCTGAGCGCTTGAGGCACTCTAAGCCAGACACTGGGCTGTTTGATGCGCTCTTTGACCGCTCGCATGAACTTCTGCTGGCGTTCGATGCGGTAGAAGTCGCTATCGGTATGGCGGAAGCGCACATAGCCCAACGCTTGCTTGCCGTTGAGGTGGTGCACGCCAGGCTTTAGGTCGATATGCAAGTCGCCCGTGAAATCGTGGTAGCGCATGCGCTTTTCCACCTCGATCGTCACGCCCCCCAGTGCATCAACCGCCTCCACAACGGCTTGGTAGTTGACAATAATCACCTCATCGATGGGAATATCGCCCAATAGTTTGCTGACCGTTTCCACCAATAACTTGGGACCCCCCAGCACATGCGCGGCATTGATTTTGCCCCAGCCGTGCCCCGGAATGCGCACAAGCGTGTCGCGGGGGATAGAAAGCGCATTAATGCGCTGATTGGCGAAATCGAACTGCACCACCGCGATCGAATCGGCACGGGCATAGGGCTCCACCACACGCTTGCGGTGGCGATTCTCGTCCGTGCCTACAATCAACACTGTGACGCGGTCTTGGGCGGGGAAAGCATTTTCGGGCTTGATATCGCCTTTAATATAGGCAATGACCGTGCGCCCCACAATCCCCTCATTGGCTAAGCTGAGGTAGCCTATCGCAGTGCCTAACGCTAACCCACCTAACCAGAACAAGACGACAAAAGTTGTCCAGATGACCTTCCGTAGCCTCGACCGCGTTTTGGATTTCTTTCCTTGCCTTGCCATGCGCTCGAATAAGTGTACCCTACTCCCTTTGCTTGAAGGTGCGTCCTTATCAACCGCCCTTCTTGGGAGATCTACTGAAAACCGCAGAGCGTATCACCGACAGTCGCGAAATGCGCGTGGAGACCTACATCGGAATGGCGAAGGCAGTCATGAAGGAAATCAAACCAGAGTTGGCTCAGCAGAACCTGCCTCCCCCCATAAAAGTCCTTTATGCCACGCCGTAGCCAGCGAAGGAGTGCGCGCTTAGGGTTCTTCAGCGTGGGCAGCGAAGCGCATCACAGGAAGCCCTTACTCTGCCTCCATTCCCCACTCAGGCACGAGGGTCTGTTCCACACCGAGGTGCTGAAGCACCCGCGCAATCACGGTATCTACCGCTTCCTCGATACTCTTAGGGCGGTTGTAGAAGGAAGGGTTAGCAGGCAGAATCGTCGCCCCTGCCTCGCACGCCATCACCATATTGCGTAGGTGAACAAGGTTGAAGGGCGTCTCGCGCACTACCAAAATCAGCGGGCGTCTCTCTTTGAGGCACACATCGGCAGAGCGGGTCATCAAATCGTCCGAGATACCGTGCGCTATCCGCCCCAGTGTGCCCATCGAGCAGGGGATAATCACCATCCCGTCGTGGCGGAAACTACCACTGGCAGGGGGCGAGAAGTAGTCGCGAGGCTGAAGCACCCTCAAGCCCTCGTAGGGTCGCCCCAAAAGCCGTTCTGCATCGAGCGTTTCGCGGGTAATCTCCATCCCCAACTCGGTCTGAAGCACCTGAATCGCTTGGTCAGAGCAGATGAGGTGGAGTTCGCGAAAGTGACGAACCGCCTGCTGAAGGAAGCGAACGGCATAGATGCCCCCGCTGGCGCCCGTCATTCCGACCACAAGCCTACCCGTGCGCATAACTCGCTCCTTATCGTGCAGGCGACCAGCGGGGCGAGGTATGGTCGCCTGTTTGCGTTCTTTGCTTTAGCTCGGTGCCGTCGATTTTGACAGTGTAGATTTGGCGCTCGCCTACCTTGCCCATCGCAAACACCAGATACTGCCCATCAGGCGACCAGCTCGGGTCGTACACCTCGCCTGCCACAATCTCGGTCGGAACACCCCCATCGCTCGGTAGGGTGTAAAGCCCCTTTCTCTTGAGTTTCCCATCTGGCTGTCGTTCTGCAAGCACAAACGCAATTCGGCTATCATCAGGCGACCATGCGACCTCCAACGCCGATTCGGTGTTGTCAGGGGAGAGCCAAAGGGGCTGGGCTTGCATCTTCTTTGCTCCTTGCGTGAGGTCGAACCGAATGATGGCGCCCACTTGGGCAACCTCGCCCTGCCCATCGGGCACCTCAATCCCTGCACCTGCTACGATAAGGAGAGGCGAACGGTATGCCCAGTCGATATCCACTCGTTCCCCCTTCAGTAGGATGGGGAGGACGAACTGGCGCGAGGTGTCCGACAGGTCTTGAAGCACTGCCAGCTCCCCATCATCAATTCGCTGAACTGCCGCAATCAGCTCAAACTGATATCGTCGGGCATATCGGAACGCTACCGCCCCGAAATCCTCTCGCACATTCTCCATTTGTTCGGGCAGGGGGATAAGCTGGCGTGCGTGAATCCCCTTCTTATCGATCTGAGCCACCAGCCCCTGAGCGATATGCAGAATGAACTCGCCATCACGGTCGTAGACGGGAGCTTGCTTTGCGCCTCCCCCTATCGTGAGCTGGCTCAACCCCTTGCCATCGGGGTCTATCGTCCAGAGCTGGTAAACGCCATCCCTCCGATTGGAGGAGAAGACCACCTTCTTGCCATCGGGCGACCAGTTGGGCGACTCGTCGTCATACTCATCCTCGGTGAGAGCCAATATCTCGCCGTCAGGTTTGAGCATGAGAATATCCCCGTTGCCGTTCGCGTTGCGTCGGACGCACACAATCCAATCGACGGTAGAGGGTTTGAACACTCGGATATCGAGGCGCCCCCACGGTTGAGAACGAATGAGGCTGAGTATCCCCACCAGAATCACGGCGAACAGGATGCCCACTAAGGTGCGTTCGCGTCGGGTACGAAGCATCGCTTACTTCTCCTGAAGCACAAGCAGCGCCACCAGCGCAGAAGGCACTTCTGCATTCGTAGCGATACGCTCAATAACGCGGTTGAGCTGGCGTTCGTCGTGTTCTGTATCAAGAGGCAGGCGGGTCAGGGCATCGCGCACCATCTCAATCGCTTGCGACAGGTAGCGGGCGCGATTAATCGCAAGGCTTCTTCCTGGCGTTTGCGCAAACAGACGCCCCACCTGCTCGTAGAGGGTGTCCCAGCTGGTGTAGGCGCGTTCCACTGTTGCCTGCTTGCGCGCCATCTGCTCTGCAAGCCGTTTCAGCTCCTCCTGCTTGCGCAGATGGAGTTGCCAGTCCTGTAAAGTGGTGCCCTCGATTACCATCATCTGAATCGGGTTTCCATAAGCATCGCTCAGCAACTGCTCAATAAGGCGCTTCACATTTGGGGCACTGACATGCCCCACCAGCTGATAATGCTCGTGAGGCAGTCCGAACACGACGGTGTCGCCCTCCATCGTGATAGGCGTCAACACATCCAGCGCACGATAGAGGGTGCGCCCCGTAACCTGACGCTTGACCTCTTCGCGTATCACCTGCCAGACTTCATACATGTCTTGATTCATAGCGCTACTCCTTCCATTAGGCACACGGGCGGGACGCCCGTGCTACGGTTTCGTGGCTTGGGCGTCTCGCCCATTTGGCTTGTGGGCAAGATGCCCGTGCTACGGTTTCGTGGCTTGGGCGTCTCCCCAAGCAAGCACACGGGCGGGACGCCCGTGCTACGGTTGGGCTTGTGGGTAAGATGCCCGTGCTACTTGTGTATCCGTTCCCATATCAGCCGTAACCCTTCCAGAGTGAGGAAGGGATTCACTACGGAAATCTGGGGACAGAGGCGCGCCATCGGCTCGGCTAAACCACCCGTAGCGACTACATGCACTCCGTCTCCCAGCGATTCTTTGGTACGGCTAATAAGATACTCGATAGCCCCCACCGTTCCCAAAATCACTCCTGAACGCATGCACTCGATGGTGGTGCGCCCGATAGGGGCGGGTTCCTCGTCAGGGGCAACATGCGGAAGGCGTGCAGTGCGCCCCGCCAGCGAGTCGAACATCAACTCTACCCCAGGCAGTATGGCTCCCCCAAGAAAAACCCCCTCTCGTGAGACCACATCTAAGGTGGTCGCAGTGCCGAAATCGACCACAATCAGGGGAGTGCCATAGAGGTGAATGCCCGCTACTGCATTCGCAAGACGGTCGGCTCCTGCTGAGGCAGGTGGCTCATAGGCAATCGGCATCCCCAAATCTATATCGGCACTCACGAACAGGGGAGTACAGCCAAGCCGTTCAGTAGCCAGTTGGGTCAGCGTGCGCTCTAATGCAGGCACAACGGAACAGGCGACCATGCCCTCGATAGAGCCGTGGAGTCCCTCAGCCTCCATGAGGGTACGCAGAAGCACATAATGCTCATCAGCGGTGCGCGCAGGGTTCGTGTGAACCCGCCAAGAATACCACCGACCGTTCTGGTGGATGGCAAGCATGGTGTGGGTGTTGCCGACATCGATGGCTAACAGCATTAATATCGCCTCCTGCGAGCAGAGATAATCTCGGTGTTCGCACCGTACCAGTGCAAGCCTCCGCCGTAGCGTCCATGCTCCATCTTGATACAGCGGTCGACAATCACCTTCAGCCCTGCCCGCTCGGCAAGTTCTGCCGCTTCCAAGTTCACGATGCGCAGCTGAAACCAGACGCACCACGCACCCTTCTGAATTGCTTGCTCCACAATCGACACACACTCGCGCGCGGGGCGGAAAATGTCCACCACATCGATAGGGTCAGGTATGCTGAGCAGGTCGGGATAACACCGCTCGCCCAGTATCTCTTGGGCGGAAGGGTTCACAGGAATCACGCGATAGCCCTCGTACTGCAGATACGCGCCCACCATGTTGCTCGCCTTGTAGCGGTCGGTGGACATGCCCACAATCGCAATCGTGCGGGCATTGCGCAACACCTCCCGAATCACATCGGGGTCTTGATAGCGCGCCCGAAGCTCAGGGGGCAAAACCGTGTTCAGCGTAATCTCGCACGCAATTGGCTCGTAATCCATCGCTCACTTCTCCTGGTCAATCGCCCACAGTGCTTGGTCTAAATCCCACAGCAGGTCGTCGAGAGTTTCCAGCCCGATGGAGAGCCGTATCATCTCGGGTCCGATGCCTGCCTGTCGTAGCTCCTCATCCGAGAGTTGCTGGTGAGTGGTGGAGGCAGGATGGATGACGAGACTGCGCACATCGCCCACATTCGCCAAGTGTGAGAAGAGTTGCAGATGGCGAATAAACCGTTTGCCTGCTTCGCGCGGGTCTAAACCGTTGCTCTTGATACCAAACGAGAAGACTGCGCCGGGCGTGCCCCGAAGGTACTTCTGTGCCAGCGCGTGGTCGGGGTGATCGGGCAGTCCTGCATAGGCGACCCAAGCGACACGCGGATGCTCCTTCAAAAACTTCGCCACACCGAGCGCGTTCTGCACATGGCGCTCCATTCGCACCGAAAGCGTCTCGATACCTTGCAAAATCAGGAAGGCGTTGAAGGGCGACATGCACGCCCCCACATCGCGCAGGGCTTCCGCACGCAGTTTCATCAGGAAACCGTAGTGTCCGAAGGTGTCATAGAAGCGCAGGTTGTGATAGGCGGGCGAGGGGTCGGCAATCGTAGGGAAGTGGCTGTAGTCGAACTTGCCCGATTCGACCACGATGCCCCCGATGGAGTTGCCATGCCCACCGAGGAACTTGGTGGCAGAATGCACCACGATGGTTGCGCCCCACTCGATAGGTCGGCATAGGTAGGGTGTGGCAAAGGTGTTGTCCACAATCAGGGGGATTTTATGCGCATCGGCGAGTTGGGCAAGCCGTTCGATATCCAGTATGCTCCCGCTGGGGTTGCCAACCGTTTCGCCATACAGGGCACGCGTCTTGGGTGTGATGGCGCGCTCCCAGCCCTCCCAGTCGTGCGGTTCCACAAAATGCACTTTCACACCCAGCTTCTTGAAGGTATGCACGAACTGGGTGACCGTTCCGCCATACAGATGGCTGGAGGCAACCACTTCATCGCCCGGCTCCAGCAGGGTGAAGAAGGTCAGGAACTGCGCGGACATCCCGCTGGAGGTTGCAACAGCCCCTGTGCCCCCTTCCAGCGAGGCGACCCGCTCTTCCAACACAGCGTTCGTAGGATTGTTGATGCGTGTGTAGATGTTGCCGTATTGTTTGAGTTCAAACAGTTGCGCTGCGTAGTCGGGGTCGTAGAACACATAGGAGGTGGTCTGATAAATCGGCACGGCGCGGGAGCCAGTGTAGGGGTCGGGCACATGCCCTGCATGGAGCATACGCGTTTCGAAGCCAAACTGCCGCCGCTTTGGGAACCGCTCAGGTGCGCTCATAAAAAAGAGTATACCCCCCCCGCCGTTTGGGGTTCACCACACTTCGTATTGAAGTTCGGGGACTCGTTCGTAGTGGGTGTCGCGTGTCGCCAGCAGAAGTTGGTGTTGGCGCGCAACTGCCGATATCCAGATGTCGTTCACAGGGATCGGGGTTCCCTGACGGCGCAGGTAGCTCTCTATCTCGGCGTAATGTCGGGCGGTGAGCTCATCGCAAGTGAGCATTGGTGGAAATCTAAGAGCGAATTGCTTGACTGCTTCCACTGCTTCGGAGGGATTGCGAGAGCGCAACGCTCCTGTCAGCAATTCTGCCAGTACGGGTACGCAGAGGTACGCTGTTTCAACTTCCTGAAGCCGAGTCCACAGTTCTTGCTGTCCCCGCAGAGCAGGAACGATGACACTGGTGTCCAACAAGACCCTCATCTATGCGCAACCTCTGCAGATTCGCGAAGTGCCTGCTCAATTTCGTCCGCGATTTCCTTAGGAAACTGTCTGATAAGCTCCACCAGTTCCGCGCCAGAGAGAGTCTTGCCTTGTGCTGGCAGGGCGCGCAGGAGTGTCAGGATTGCCTGCTGAAGTTCGGGCGGAAGTTGCATAAATCGCTCCGCCACTTCACGCGCTTCCGAGCTGAGTTCCATTAGGATCACCCAAATAGAGCATACCTGATTAGACTCGAAAATCCATTCGTAGCATACGCATCGTGTCCATCAGCAAAATTGGAGCACAGGGATTCCTGCCCGTGTTGCATCAAGCACTGATACTCACCACACTTCAAACTGAAGTTCGGGGACTCGTTCGTAGTGGGTGTCGCGCGTTGCCAGCAGAAGTTGGTGTTGGCGCGCGATTGCCGATATCCAGATGTCGTTTATGGGGATAGGGGTTCCATGCCGACGCAAGTAGCTCTCTATCTCGGCATAGTGTCGGGCGGTGAACTCATCACAGGTCAGCACAGGGAATTGGGCTAACAGGGCGTTCAACCGTTGAGATTGCGCAATAGGATACCCACGCCTCTCTAAACCTATGTACAGTTCTGCCAACACAGGCGCGCAGAGGAAGACCTGTTGGTAGAGTAGAGCGCGTTTCAAAGGCTCGGCATCACCCCTGAGGACTGGAATGAGCACGCTGGTGTCCAACAGCAGGCGTCTACTTGTGGATGAGGGTTCGTTCGCGATACTCATGGATGAACCGCTCCAACTCTTCTGCTTCTTCGTCAGTGAGGATGCCCTGTCCAATGAGCTCCACCAGTTCCGCGCCAGAGAGAGTCTTGCCTTGTGCTGGCAAGGCGCGCAGGAGTGTCAGGATTGCCTGCTGAAGTTCGGGCGGAAGTTGCATAAATCGCTCCGCCACTTCACGGGCTTCCGAGTTGAGTTCCATCGCTATCACCCGAATAAAGCATACCCGACTCCATCGTTTGTGGAAGTTATCAACTGGTACTCTGTCCCTGCCAATCTCCTACACATTATCGCCACTGATTCAGGATTGTTATCCACCAATACATAACGCCTGCCTAAGCGAGCGGACGCTTCGCCTGTCGTGCCACTGCCAGCGAAAAAGTCCAGCACCCAATCGTTTGGTTCGGAATGCACTCGCACGATGCGCTCCAGCAGTTTGAGAGGTTTCTGCGTGGGGTAGCCTGTTTTTTCCTTACTGTTGGTGGGCACGATTGTCATCCACCAGACATCGGTCGGGGTCTTGCCTCGTTCTGCTTTCTCTGCACCCACTAAGCTCGGCGCCATGTAGGGGATACGGTCGATCTCGTCGTACCGAAAGGCATAGTTCTCAGGGTCTTTAGCGTACCAAAGGATATTGTCGTGCTTGGGGGGCCAACGATTCTTCGGGCGTCCGCCGTAGTCATACGCCCAGATAATCTCATTCATAAAGCAATCGCGCCCGAACAGATTATCCAACAGCACCTTCACATAATGCACCTCGCGGTAGTCCAGATGGACAAACAGCGAGCCGTCGGGAGTGAGCAGGCGGTATGCCTCGCTCAGGCGTGGTTCCAGAAAGCCGAGATAGTCTTCAAAAGCGTCCTGATAGGCGGGCGAGTCCATCACTTGCACTCGGTACCTGCGGTCGCCGAAGCCGATGCGTGTGCCTGTGGGGTCAGCGACGGCTTGAATCCGTTGGCGTTGTTGGGTCTTGCCTGTGTTGAAGGGCGGGTCGATATAGATGAGCCGAAAGAACCCACTGGGCAGAGTGGGCAGGAATTCTAGATTATCTGCCAGCACAATCAGGTTCTGGGTCGGTATCATCGGTAGGGGAGTATACCTTCACTTTGCTGGAATTCTGCACCTTTAGAGAACATAAGCGCTACTCGTCGCCCCACAGTAGAAGTTGTCCGCTTTGTGGATGATTGGAGGGTGGAAGCTCAGACATTCCAGTTGTGCGTGCTGCAGCGCACACCTCCCCCCAGCTGATGAAGTACCTGTCGTAGTACTCTATAGGGTATCGACTCATCTGGGCGACCTCTTTGCGTGTGGGTAGACGCCCCAGTTGTTGGGCGATTCGCTTTACTTCGAGCTGTAAAGTCTTCTTGCTGACTGCATATCTTTGTTTGGGTAGCCTATCCACAGGGCTGTTTTTCGCTTTGGGTGTTTCATCACGCCTTCGGAAGGGGTCGATTCCCATCGAGAGTTCTTGATGCCTTTGTAGCGCAAGCTGGTGGTACTCTTCAGAAAGCTCTATACCGATAAATCTTCGGTTCATCTGTTGAGCGACCAGGGTCGTTGTGCCCGCACCGTTGAAGCAGTCTAACACTATCTCTCCAGGATGCGTAAATAGGGCGATGAGCCTTTGCATTAGCTTAGGAGGCAACTGACAGGGATGGTCGACACGACGCGTGTTGTGCTTCATCGGTGAATGTCGTACCATAAATCTGTAAGCAAGGCTGTGTCGTTTGTTCCTTTCAGAGTACGGTTCCGTATGCACCAAGAGCGTAGGCAATACCCTTCTGCCAGAGGAGTCAAAGCCTGTTTTTCCATCATAGACAAGTTCGGTGCGTCTTGACGATTCACTGGACGGGGTGTTCCTTTAGAAAAGCAAAGAATCGTGTAGTGGGCGGGCATAATCATTCTAACAGGAAAGCTCAGAGCCTCCCACACAATCCACGACTGAAAGTTTAGGTGCTTGGAGAGATGTTGATAATGCCGCACCGCCCATAAAGGGATGTTAATCACGGCAAGAGTGCGTCCAGGCTTCAAGACACGAGCCAACTCAGTCAGCCACTGGTCGCACCAGTCAAAGTACTCTCTTGACTCAAGACTGTCATTCCAGTGGTCATACCGCTTTTTCAAGTTATAGGGCGGGTCGGCAAAGCAGAAGTCTATAGAATTGCTGGGGATGTTTCGTAGGGCGCTGAGACAATCATCGTTTATCAGTTTCGAATCAAGCGGGATTCCGCAGAAATGCTCAGACCAATCGTACTCAAGCTGGGTTTCCCGAACGAGAGCGGATGGGGATGCATGGACAGATTTATGCCCTCTCAAGTCGTAGAGATGGAGAGCCCTAAATGGTGGAAGCCCAAATAAATCTCTAAGCCGATCTACTATGGAGTGTATATCACCATCGGGATCACACTCGATATCACGCCAAACATCTGATATGAGCGTTCCATATTCGTGATAGACATGCTTTTTGCCCCCATAATCTTTTGTGGTGCGTCCGCAGGCAGGGCAGTAGGTGTACTGAATACGCGTTTTGGTGTGTCTGAGACTCGTTTGATATCGGGTGAATATCAGGAGGGCGTGGTGAGCGTAAGGGATACCTCCCTCCTGAAACACTATTGGGCGCTTAACTGCAACCCAAAGTTGAAATCGAAGTACACCTTCAAGATACGGTATGAGTTCGGCAGCAGTTTGGGGAGAGCAATAGATACATATTACTGAGTTTTCTGAAAGCGTGCGACACCACGAGGCAATCTGGGAAGCAACAGAGGTCACACATATATCGGTAGTAGGTAGGCACAGGAAATGTACTCCGCCCGTCTGAAGTGACAGAAATGCCCGTTCCCAAGGCGCGGTTGTGTATTGGTGAACCTCAAGCCTGTTAGCATTCTCACTCCAGTGTGCCATAGAACCTCCCGTTTTCAAGAAGATTCGTCCTATTCCTCAGATTCCCTGCTATCTTCATCCATCTCAAGCAAAAACGCGACGAGTCGATTCAGTTCGTCTTCGCGAAGTGTGGTGGCACAGTGGCAGTGACTAAGGAGTGTCTGTAGGGCTTGCACACGCTCAAAGTTCTCTGCTCCATCAATCACATAGGCGATTTTATGACCGTACTTATTAAACTCTCTAAAACGGCTACGAGCAACGTTTGCTTTTTGCTCTATAGTGCTGTTTGTAGTTACCTGAAAACTAATTTCTATAGCGCGCCGACGCCTCTTAGGAGACTCTACGACTACATCGAAGGTTGAGGTCTTTTTGCCTCTTTGCTTAATTTCTGGAATTTTCTCACCTTTTTGAACCTTCCACACATCAGGGAGGTTTGCCCTGAGAAACTCCATTACATAGTCCTGCGCTGCATAGCCATATGCATTTACATCAGAACCTGCCACCAACCGACTTACGATAATGTATCGTTGCCGAACGAACGACTCCAGTGTGTCTGCTTTGCCGATATATTGACCTATACTAAATCGTTCTTTGAGATATAATGGTATATGAGCATCTTCTGCCATACCTGCGAATAGAATCATCATTGAGATATCTTCGATTAGTTCTTGATTGCTACTTCCTTGTTCTATGGAGTCTCTATCAAGGCCTAAACCATTATTTGATAAGTTGTATTTTTTTTGTGCTTATCGCCAAACACCTTGAATATATATTGGTACCTTTGCTCCTTCCATATGAAGGTAAATCGGTTCATAGGGAAGATTTTCTCAAAGTCTTTCTGAAATCGCTTGATTACTTCACTTCCCACATCAGAAAGAACCATCAAATGCTTTAGGAATATCTTGTTGTTAATCCCATCAGTGAGCGCTAATGCATGTTTCCAAGCATCAGGTGATTTGTCAGCAATTTTGAGAATCGATAGGAACTTGTCTTGGGTTCTCAGCAATAAAGGAACAAGACTCCGCTCTTGCGCGTTTCGCAATATCTCTTCAGTCCAATATCCTACGGAGGACTGCTTTAATTCTTCAACGGTTCGATTACAAGCACTCTTCTTCATAGATTTCTACTCAAACAACTCCTTAACCACCACTTGGAAATCAGGAAGCACAGGGTCTCCTGTAAGCGTCTCGTTCTCCTTGAGTTCTTTGATCGTGCCGTCGGGACGCCAGATTTCCACCACTTTGCGCTCAGGGTCAATCACCCACACCACCTGCACACCTGCCGAGAGCCACTGGTCTATCTTCTGGCGCAGTTGAGGATAGGAATCGCTGGGTGAGATGACCTCTACCACAAGGTCGGGGGCGATGGGGCAGAACGCTTCGCTCCAGCCAGCTTCGGGAATACGCTCCTTGCGAATGAAGGCAACATCAGGTGCACGCACACTCTCACCCTCGGCAGTGCGAAGAATGAACCCTGTCTCAGCACCGTAGGCTTTGCCCAGCTGGTTGCGCTTGACGAACTGGAATATCCGAGAGCCAACGCTGAGTGAGACCTCTCCGTGTCGGTGTCCTGCGGGCATGTATTCGTAAACCTCCCCATTAATCAGCTCGGCGCGTTTGCCCATGTACTGTTGGGCAAACTCTTCAGCGGTCATTTTGCGTGGCTGGGTTGCGACAGTTGCCATTCTGCTCACCCAGTTTCAGTATACCACGAAAAATGGGGTATACTCACAGCAGGCGATGGAGTTCCGCCTGTTCCCCCTCCGGGACGAACCGCCGCAAGTGGCTGATGACTCCTGCATCCTTATTCCGTGAGGTAAGAGAACGATGGGCAACGGTCATTTGCGCGTGCGCCCTCCACAGCAGGTTGCGTGTCCGGGAGGGCAGGAGCGATGAACGTTTGGTGGGTCGCGTTCGTATGGATTGGGCTGGCACTAATTGCCTCGACTCTCTCCATACGGTTGGCAATCAGCGTGGCGCTGGTGGAAATTGTCGTCGGTGCTATTGCGGGCAACTTGTTCCACATTCAGCCGAATGAGTGGATAAACTTCCTTGCAGGGCTGGGGGGCGTCCTGCTTACCTTTCTGGCGGGTGCTGAAATCGACCCCGACTCCTTGCGCCAACACTGGAAGCCTGCCGTGGCGATAGGGTTCGTATCGTTCTTTGCGCCTTTTGTGTCTGCGATGGCGTATGCCTACTATGTGGCAGGCTGGTCGGCAGATGCCTCCAAAATTGCGGGCGTGGCGCTCTCCACCACCTCTGTTGCGGTGGTCTACGCCGTGATGATCGAGACGGGATTGAACCGCACCTCGCTGGGCAAACTCATCCTCGCTTCGTGTTTTGTCACGGACTTGGGCACTGTGGTTGCGATGGGGCTGATGTTCGCCCGCTTCAACTGGTGGATGCTCGCCTTTGTGGCAGCGATGGCGGTGGTGCTTCCCCTTTCACCCGTCCTGACGCGCTTCGTGTTCCGAGTGTTGCCCGTGCATACCAGCGAACCTCAAATCAAGTTCATGCTGTTGCTGGTGTTGGGCTTGGGCGCGCTGGCGGTGAAGGCGAACAGCGAGGCGGTTCTGCCTGCCTATCTGCTGGGATTGGTGCTGGCGAGCACACTGGCACGCCACTGGGATTTCATGCACCGCATCCGCACCATGACCTTCACCCTGCTTACGCCTTTCTACTTCCTGAAAGCAGGAGCCTACATCTCCTTCCCTGCTATGGCTCAGGCAATCGGGTTGGTAGGGGTGCTATTAGCGGTGAAGATGGTGGCGAAGATTGTTGGATGCTACCCGCTCTGCCGACTGTGGCGTATGCCCAGTCGCGAAGCAACTTACACCACCCTGCTGATGAGTACAGGTCTGACCTTTGGTACAATCGCCTCTATGTTCGGCTTGAACAACGGCTACATCACGCAGGAGCAGTATACAATCCTTGTAACAGTCGTGATTGGAAGCGCGCTTGTGCCAACCCTAATTGCTCAGAGCTTCTTCAAGCCTGAGGTAGTGAAGGAAGAGCCTTCAGCAGAGCAATCGCCAAAACAGGTAACACACTAATCGGGAGGCAAACCAAATGTATCAGCAGATTCTTGTAGGTTTTGATGGCTCTGAAGGTGCACGCAAGGCACTCGATGTAGGACTTGCGCTGGCGAAGTCGCTTGGAGCCGACCTCCATGTGATGATGGTAGAGGAAGACCTGCCCAAATACGCCATCACGATAGGGGAATACGAGGAAGTCAAGCGCCAACGGGACGCCTACTTTGCTCAGCTGGAGCAGGAGGTTCGAATGGCGGGGCAAGTAGTAGGAGTGCCCGTCTATCCCCATATCGTGGCAGGGCACGAGGTATGGGCGATAGTGGAGTTCATCAAGCACCACCATGTTGACCTGCTGGTGATAGGGCATCAGGGGCACTCCACCCTCCACGAACGGGTCTTCGGAAGCACCGCATCCGCCTTAGTGCACCACGCACCGTGCCATGTGTTAGTGGTGAAGTAGGGCAGGAGCAAGGGTACAGGGCACCGCTGGGAATCATACGCCTTAGCTCCTCTTTCCCACTATGAAAGACAGGCGTGAGGTATCCTTACCACGCAGGTATGGACACTCGGAACGAGACGACCATCGTGATTTTCGGGGCGACGGGGGATTTGGCGCGCCACCTGCTCATCCCCGCCCTGTTTGACCTCTGCTACGCCCGTATGCTCCCAGAAACGGTGCGCATTCTGCTGTATGCGCGCCGTCCCTATACTCTGGAGAACTATCTGAGCGAGATAGAGAACACCCTCCGCACCGATGGCAAGCGAATGGAACACTGGGAGCGCTTCGCCCAGCGGTTCGTCGCCTATGTGCAGGGTGGACTAGATAGCGATGGGATTGCCCAACTGCGCAACTATGTGCGAGCGAATGCGATTTTCTATCTTGCGCTTCCGCCCGGTGTGTTCGCCCCAGCCAGCGAGGTGATCGCCCAGCTCAGCTTCCACGACGAGAGCCACGGATTCCGACGCCTCGTGATAGAAAAACCCTTCGGCTACGACCTCGAAAGCGCACGCCTGTTAGACCAACAGGTGCGCGCCTACTGGCGAGAAGAGCAGATTTTCCGTATAGACCACTACCTCGGCAAGGAAACGGTGCAGAACATCCTCGTGTTTCGCTTTGCCAATCTGCTAATGGAACCCCTCTGGAACCGCTACCATGTGGAGCATGTGCAGATTACCGCAGCAGAAACCTCTGGGTTAGAAGGGCGTGCCAGCTACTACGACCAAGCGGGTGCCCTGCGCGATATGATTCAAAATCACCTCATCCAGCTCTTCACGCTCACTGCGATGGAACCGCCCTCCAGCCTTGTGTACGACGACCTGCGCACCGAGAAGGTGAAGGTGCTCAAAAGCGTGCGCCCCATCCCGCGCTCGGCAGTGAACGCCTTCGCCGTGCGCGCCCAATATACTACGGGCACCATTCATGGAAAACCTGTGCCCGGCTATCTGGAAGAGGAAGGAATTCCGCCCGATTCCACCACCGAGACCTACGCGGCGGTCAAGCTCTATGTGGATAACTGGCGGTGGCGGGGGGTGCCATTCTATCTGCGCACAGGCAAACGACTCCGCGCTGACCGAAGCGAGATTGCCATCCAGTTCAAAACGCCCCCACTCCACCTGTTCCGTGAAACCCCTCTTGACCGTTTGGAGCCGAACTGGTTTCTGTTCGAGATGAAGCCCTCGGAAACTATCTATCTGGTGGCGCAGGCGAAAAAGTTGGGGCTGGAACTGCGCCCCCGAACGCTGGTGCTCCGCGCCCCTTACCGCGAGCATGGCACAGAGGGCTTCGATGCCTACGCCACCCTTCTACTGGATGTGCTGGAGGGCAACCGCCAGCACTTCCTGCGGTTCGATGAGGTGGAATGGGCGTGGCGCGTGTTAGACCCTATCCTCAAAGCGTGGCAGAGCGACGACAACCCCCTTGCCACCTACCCAGCAGGTTCAGAGGGCCCAGCCGAAGCCACACGCATCCTCGACTCGGAACACCACCGCTGGAGACCCTTACAGGGCTTCGAACAGGAAGAGTAGAATAGGAGGCGCAAGGTAATGGCGGATTGGACGATTCGCCCAGCGAAGGGACTGCGCGGGCGTTGGCGACCTTCGGGAGATAAATCGATCACCCACCGAGCGGTGATTCTGGGCTTGCTGGCGGAAGGACGCACGGAGATTCGCCACTTTCTGGAGGCGGATGACTGCTTGCGCACCCTCGCAATCGCACAACAACTGGGCGCACGGGCAGAGCGCATAGGCGACTGCTACTGGGTGATTGAAGGGGTAGGGAAGGGAACCCTCCAAGAACCGACCGATGTGCTCGATGCGGGCAACTCGGGCACCACGGCGCGGTTGATAGCAGGGGTGCTGGCATCAGCACCCATCTTCAGCATACTGACAGGGGATGAGTCGCTCCGACGACGCCCAATGCGCCGAATCGTGGAGCCTCTTCAGCGGATGGGCGCGCATATCGATGGCAGACAGAACGGCTCTCGCCTCCCACTGGCAATCAGAGGGGGCGACCTGCGCGCCATTCACTACCTAACGCCCGTCGCCAGCGCACAGGTGAAATCGTGCATCCTGTTGGCAGGCTTGCGCGCCTCGGGAACCACCGAAGTGAACGAGCCAACCCTCTCCCGCGACCACACCGAGCGCATGCTCCGCGCCTTCGGGGCAGAACTGGAAGAGGCTATCGGAAGCCACTATGGCGCACATCGGGTACGGATACGAGGCAGACAGCCACTTCAAGGATGCGCCCTCACCATACCAGGCGATTTCTCCTCCTCGGCGTTCCTAATCGCAGGCGCACTCCTCTTGCCAAAGTCGGACTTGCTCATCGAGGGCGTGGGAGTAAACCCCACGCGCACGGGCATGCTGGAGGTGTTGGCACAGGCAGGTGTCCATCTGGAATGGGAACAGCTCAGCGAGCAAGCAGGGGAACCTGTCGCCAACCTACGCGTCAAACCGCAACCGCTGACTGCCTTCAAAGCAGAAGGCGACCTCATCCCACGACTGGTAGATGAGGTGCCCATCTTGGCAGTGCTTGCCACTCAGGCGCACGGCATCTCCGAAATCCGCAACGCCAGCGAACTGCGTGTAAAAGAATCCGACCGCTTAGCCACCATCACCGAGGAACTGCGCAAAATGGGAGCGCACATCGAGTGCCTTCCTGACGGTTTGCGCGTCGAAGGACCTACCCCCTTGCACGGCGCAGAGGTAGAAAGCCACGGCGACCACCGCATCGCGATGGCGCTCGCAATCGCAGGGCTAATCGCAACGGAGGGCGAGACCTCCATACGCAATGTGGAATGCGTGCAAACCAGCTTCCCCGATTTCGAACAGGTCTTACAGCAGTTGGTAGTCGAATGAAAAGAGCCGAATGCCCTACTCCGAATGCCCACTCCTCGTGTCTCCTTTATGGTGTATAATCCCCATAGGCGGAGAGAGCATGCACTGCGGAATAATCGAACGCTATCGGGCGTATCTGCCCGTTTCAGAGCGCACGCCCATCGTGAGCCTCAACGAGGGGAATACCCCTCTTATCCCTGCGCCACGCTTGGCGAGCCTAATCCATCCCGAGGCACAGGTCTATCTGAAGTTCGAAGGAGCCAATCCCACTGGCTCGTTCAAAGACCGCGGGATGACCGTTGCGATTTCGAAAGCATTAGAAGAGGGCGCGCAGGCAGTGATCTGTGCCTCCACCGGCAACACCTCTGCTTCCGCTGCCGCGTACTCGGCGCGCGCAGGCATCCGATGCTTTGTGCTACTCCCTCAAGGCAAGGTCGCCTTAGGCAAACTGATCCAGGCACTGATGCACGGGGCGCAGGTGCTTCAAATCGAGGGCAACTTCGACGATGCACTGAACCTCGTGCGCCAGATTAGCGAGCGATTCCTCGTCACGATTGTGAACTCGGTGAACCCCTATCGCGCCGAAGGGCAGAAGACCGCAGCGTTTGAAATTTGCGACGAGCTGGGCGACGCCCCGCACTACCACGCAATCCCCGTCGGCAACGCTCGCAATATCGCCTCCTACTGGATGGGCTACAAAGAGTATTATGCGTTGGGCAAGACCACTCGCTTGCCGAAGATGCTCGGCTTCCAAGCAGAAGGCTCTGCGCCCTTCGTGGTGGGGCACCCGATACCGAACCCTGAAACGCTGGCAACCGCTATTCGCATCGGCAACCCCGCAGGCTGGGACTTAGCCGTTCAGGCTCAGCAGGAATCGGGCGGGCTATTTGTTAGCGTGTCAGACGAGGAGATTATCGACGCCTACCGCCTGCTCGCCAGCCTGGAGGGGGTATTCGCCGAGCCTGCCAGTGTGGCTCCCGTGGCGGGTCTGCTCAAGTTAGGGCGACAAGGCTACTTCACCGAACCCTGCCTCATCACCGTCACGCTCACAGGGCACGGCTTGAAAGACCCCGATACCGCTATTCTCGCCAGTGCCTGTGAACCGCTCAATGTGCCCGCCACCTACAACGAGGTCGTACGGGCGATGGGATTGAAAGAGTGATGCGCTACCTTGCATTAGACCCCGGCACGCGCAAAGTGGGCGTGGCGATTGCCGATGTCCAAGCGGGCGAACCGCTTCTGCTTTATCGGGCGATCGTGCCTATGGAAAGCCTTCCAGAAAAGCTAAGCGAGTGGCTTGCCCACTATCAGCCCGACCGCTTGTTGATAGGGGGAAGCACGGGTTCCAAGCGCGTTCTGAACCTGCTGAGGGAACGGTTTCCCTCGCTGGAATGGGAGGTTGTAGAAGAGCGGGATACCACCTTGCAAGCGCGCGAACTCTATTTCCGTTATCACCCCCCGCGTGGATGGCGTCGGTTGCTGCCCAAAGGCTTGCGCATCCCACCCGAACCCTATGATGACTACGCTGCACTGGCGCTTATCTTAAGGGCGCTCCGCTCCGAGAGTGCCTGAGTTATTCAAACAGCTCCGCAACCCGCACCTGAAAGCCCGGCAAAAGGCTCTCGCTGGAGAGAACATCGTCCCCCCGAAGCACTTCCACCTTCAGCAATCCTGTGTAGCGATGCACCTCTTGGGTCTCGGGGAACAGAAGCCATACCTCTCGCGCACCTGACTCGAAATACTCCCGCAGTTTCTGGTGGAGGTCTGCAAGATTTTCGGAGGGCGAGACAATCTCCACCGCTAAATCGGGTGCGCCGTTGATGAACTCGACGGGCGGTTTGCCTTCTGGGAGGCGTTCGCGACGCATCACGGAAAGGTCGGGGCTACGAATGTTGCCCTCTGCCATCCGAAAACCTGTGCTGGAGCCGAACTCAAACACCTGAGGCGAGAGATACGGCGCAATACGCGAGTACAACCGAAGCTCTAACCATCCATGTCGTCCGCCAGTAGGCACTTCCTGTAGCCTCCCATCGACCAGTTCATATTTGCGCCCTGTATCCTTCATGCGCAGGAGGTCGGATTCCGTGAGGCGACCTCGCTGTTTGGGCTTCTTGCGTTCTGTCGGGCGAGCCACCGCCATAGCATCAATAGTATACCCGTTCGCACCCCCTTTCCTCAATTCCCCAGCTTTTCTCGGTTCCCCCCGTTGACGAGGGGAACCTTACCCCTGTGTCTCGGTTCCCCCCGTTGACGGGCTGATAAGAGTACACAAGATAGGTTCATTTTCGGAGGCGAACGCATAATTGTCCGCAAGGGTTTCTTCCCCCCTCCTGTAGGTTCCCCCCGCAAGCGGGGGGAACCATGCAATTTTTTCTGTTCCCCCGTTGACGAGGGGAACCTTACCCCTGTGTCTCGGTTCCCCCCGTTGACGAGGGGAACCTTACCCCTGTGTCTCGGTTCCCCCCGTCAACGGGGGGAACCTTACCCCTGTGTCTCGGTTCCCCCCGTTGACGGGGGGAACCTTAAGGAGGGGGGACTAACACCCAGCACCAAAGTTGAACAGCACAATCAGCAAGTCCGCATCGTCGACTGTGCCGTCGCGGTTCACATCCTCTGGCAGACCCGAACCGCTACTGCCAAAGGCGAACAATACCGCCAATAGGTCGGCATCATCCACACAGCCGTCGCCGTTCACATCGCCCTCAGGTCCTGCTGGGCAAACCTCCACCTCCACATACTGCTGACCGGGCACATAGTCCTCGTTGCTGAAGTCGAAGGGGAACATATCGAACGGTGGATTAGGGCAGCGTGCCCACGCAGGGTTCGGGAGTTGTTGGGAAGGGTCGCCCACATTCAGCGCAGGGAGGCTCTGATTCGACAGGTAGGTTCCATGGCACGGGTCGCCCAAGTCAGCACCGCCCGTGAGCATCACCAGAATGCGAATCGGACCTTGCGGGTTGCCCAGCGCGCTGAGCGGGATTGCCAGCTCCATCCCCGTAGTGGCAGTCGAGGGGTCGCCAAGATTGAACGGGTCGCTGGTCACGCCCTGCACATTCGAGTTATCGAATGCCACGCTCAGCCCGACGCTATTGTCACCCCCGCTGGGCGTGTTCGCACCCGTACCCACCGACACTGCGCCCACATAGGTGGACCCGTTCGCCAACAGGTCGTGGAAGTCGATGTAAATATTGTCGTTGCCCTGACCGTCATCATAGCGGTTGACCCCTATTGCATAGTCGGGGCGATGCTCGAAGATGACCCCACTCATGCCCTGCATCGAACAGTTGATACAGCCAGTGGTCAGGTTGAAGGTGTTGCTATCGCTACGCCCAGTATCGATATAGAAGTGGTACGAGTTACCGTTGCCCTCCAAGTTGCCCGTCACACCGATGTAGAGCACGCCATTAATACAGCGAATAAAGAGCTGGTTGAGTTCCGAACCCCAGTTGTGGGTCTCTAAACGGTCGCCAAAGCCCGTGTAGTTGGTCTGCGAGGCGAGAGGAGTTCCAAACTCGGCGGGAATGTCGCGTCCATCAATCGTTGGCTGGGCAGATGCGACTGCTCCAGCAAGCGCCAAAACCGTTATCAGCATCGATCGCTTCATCATCGATTACCTCCTTTCCCCAAAGGGGGATACTCTATTATACCCCATTTTGAGAAATCGTATTCTCAATACCCCTCATGCCCTGCGGTCGCACAGCGCACCTGCCCTGTAGTCGGGTCGTACCGATAGGGTTGCCCAGAAACAGGACAGCGCACCATCTCAGCGGGCAGGCGCAACGCCTCCAGCGACGCGGGCGGACTCTCTTCCCCTATCTGAGACATCTGAATCCCCGCTCGGATTTGGCTCAGGTTGTTCCGACACTCCACGCTTTCCGCCTGCTGGCGCAGTTCGCTCGGACGCGTGGCAGGCACAGGCGCACCACCCGAAGCCCCCCGCGACCCGACCCCGTAGGTGAGCCACAACCATACCAACACCGCCACAATCGCAACCGAAACCAGCACGCTCACTAATCGCATAGCACTCATTTTACCCCCAATTCGCATGAAAACTGGCAATTTTGCCGTCTTCAACCCCCAAAAGGCTGAATTATAATCGAAGCGCTGTCCGGTTTTGGGCACTTTTTGAGTCTTAAGAGTCGGAACCCCCAGCAATGGGGTGGCGCGCGGAGGAGAAGCTCCCCCGCGCGCCAGAAGAAAACTCGAAAGGCTTAGGCAGTGTGGTCACTGCCCAGTGCGCTCGGAACTCCGAGACAGCACAAAAAAACTCTTTGAGAGGAGGCACTATGATGAAGCGATTAGTGGCTTTGATGAGTGTAGCGTGCTTGGTTGCGCTCAATGCGCAAGCCAGTATCATCGACTACGATGCAGACCCAGGCGGGAATTATCAGTCCTACTTCAATTCCCAAACCCGCCTGACCTTAGACGATGTGAACCGCGTTTCGACCCTGCCTATCAAGCAGATCAACATTCTGGTTGCTAATCTTAGCGGGGCACCAGCGGATGTGGAGGCACTTGTCTATAATGCCGATCCCATTACAGGAGGTGTCGGTACTCTCTTGGGGAGCGTGACCTTCACAGGTGTTCCTGCAGGGACAGTCCAACTTCAAATCTCTACAGCTCCTGGCTTTGCGGCGGGCATTCAGAACCTGTGGATTGGCGTGCGCCCGTTTAGTAACCTGGTGGGCATGGTGATTACACCTTCTCCGGGCGATCCGCTTGTCGGGACCAGCCAAGATGTTTTCGCTTGGGACCAGGATGGAAATGGCGCTATCGACCAGAACAACTACTTCTTCTTTGGAGGCAATCCAAAAGCCAACTTCTGCATCGAGGTGTTAGCGGTTCCCGAGCCAGCGAGCATGATTGCGCTCGGCACGGGTCTGGCGGGGCTGTTGGCTCTGCGCCGCCGCAAGAAGTAAGGGCTTGTGCCCTCACCCCTACTATCCCCCTTTCCCGAACCTTCGGGAGAGGGGGAATGTTTTTTTAAAGGTACACTTCAATACGATGCTACTCTCTCTGCATATTGAGAACCTCGCCATCATCGACCGATTGGAGGTCAATTTCCAACCGGGCTTCAATGTGCTGACGGGAGAAACGGGCGCGGGCAAGTCGATCCTGCTGGATGCGCTGGCGCTGGTGCTGGGCGAGCGCGCCGACCCCACCCTGATTCGCACAGGGGCAGAAAAGCTCAAGGTGAGCGCAGTGTTCCTCATCCCTGACACCCTCTCCCTCCACGACCTTGAGATCGAAACCGAAGAGGGCGCACTTTACCTCGCACGAGAAGTGCAGGCGAGCGGTCGCTCCATCGCACGCATCAACGGGCAGGCAGTGCCCCTGAGCCTCCTAAAGGCAGTTGGCGACCGACTGGTCGACCTGCACGGTCAGCACGAGCACCAATCGCTCCTGAAGCCCGCCAGCCATCTGGAGTTCTTAGACTGCTGGCTGGGCGAACCTGCCCTGAACCTGCGGGAGCAGGTGCGCCAAGCCGTGCAAAGGCTCCACGACCTATTAGCCGAGAAACAGGAGCTGACCACCCGCGAACGCGAACGGGAGCAGATGCTTGACCTCTATCGCTTCCAGATAGACGAAATCCGCTCGGCAAACCTGCAACCGGGCGAGGAGGAAGCACTCCAAACCGAAGAGCGACGGCTCACCCATGCGGAGAAGTTGATTGCGCTGGCTGGTGGAGCGTACGAAACCCTGATGGACGAACAGGGTGCATACGACCGTATCGCCTCCGCCAGCAAGAGCCTCGCCGAAATCACGCGGATTGACCCCTCTCTCACCCCCCTCCAAGAGACTCTTGAAAGCGCGCTGGTGCAAGTAGAGGAGGTCGCACAGGCACTCAGAGCCTATGCCGAGAGCATCGAGTATGACCCTGAACGGTTGGAAGAGGTCTCGGCTCGGCTGGAGCTGATCAAACGGCTCAAGCGCAAGTATGGCGATACAATCGAAACGGTGCTCGCCTACGCCGACTCGATAGAGCAGAAACTGCATACGCTGGAGCATCAATCGGAACGGCTGGAGCGTTTAGAAGCCGAGATTGCCGATGCCCAAGCCCAAGCGGAAGCGCTCTGCGCCCGACTGCACGCCCTCCGATGTGAAGGCGCAACCCGCTTTGCGGAGGCAGTTCAGCAACATCTAAGCGACCTTGCGATGGAGCGTGCCCAGTTCCTTGTGCAAATCACCCCAAAACCGATGGATAGCACAGGCATCGATGCGGTCGAGTTCCTCTTCTCGGCGAATCCGGGCGAAGCCCCGCGCCCCCTCAGCAAGATTGCCTCCGGCGGGGAGTTGTCGCGCCTGATGTTAGCCATCAAAACAGTGCTAACCACCGCCTCGCCAGTGCCCACACTTGTGTTCGATGAGATCGACGCGGGCTTGGGCGGGCGTACAGCTCACGCTGTAGGTGAGAAGATTGCCCAGCTGGCACGCCATTTCCAGATATTGTGCGTAACTCACCTGCCTCAGATAGCCAGCCGTGCGCATTACCATTTGCAAATAGAGAAGCATGTGGTGGGCGAGCGCACGCAAGTAGTCCTGACGCCTTTAGAGGGCGAGGCGCGCATCGCCGAGATTGCTCGTATGCTCGCAGGCGAACCGACTGAGACCGCACTCCAACACGCACGCGAACTGCTCAACCTGTGCCGAGAAGATTAGGAAACGAGCCCAAAGGTTTTAAACACACTCTCACTCCTCTTCGTCCCCCTCCAGCAAGCCGCTGGCAACACTCACCAACGCCCAAGCACGCTCTTCTGCACCCCTGAGCTGTCTTACCCATCGGAGAGCTGCATCGGCTTGACCCACCTTCGCCTGTACAAGAGCTACCCTTTGTAAGGCAAGGGCGCGAATAACCAAGTCCGGGATTGCTTGCGCACTTTGAACCGCTTCACTAAAGGTCTGATCCGCTGGTTCTCCTAAGCCCTGTTTGACCTGCGCCTTGGCTATGTTAGTGAGGGTATAAGCTCGGCGTTCTGGATGTTCCACTCTGCGCGCAGTTTGAATTGCCTTCTCAAAATCACCCGACTTTGCCAGTATTTCTGCAATCCCGCTCAGCGCCAAAATTTTATCAGTTTCTGAGGGGATACCCTCTGCACTTTGGAGCGCTCCCTCGAAAAAGCCCACCTTTGCTTGAGCCAGGGCAATCTGTGCACGGAGATGTGAGTATGCACTGGCTTCAGTTTGTGCAATCCGCACTGCCTCTGTAAGAGTGAGATTAGCCCAGTCGTTGAAGCCTGCCTCTACCTGTGCGTGCACCAGTGCGCATAACAGTTCAGCACGCGCAAGCGCTGTGGGTATCGTTCGTGCTATCTGAAGCGCCTCACCCAGATAGACTCGCGCCTGCTCCTGTTGACCTGCTTTCGCCAGATGAACAGCAATGTCTTTCAAAGCCAGCGCGCGGTCTCCGCTCGAGCTCATGATGGTTGTGGTCTGCAACGCCCTTTGAAACTGACCTGCCTTTGCTTGGGCATCTGCAACTTTACGCAAGAGCTGATGGCTCAGGTCGGGGGCACCCAGCATGCGTGCAGTTTGGATTGCCTGTTCAAACAGACCTGCTTTCACCTGCGCCAAACCTATCTCTGCAGCTATCAACACGCCTGCTCCCATCGGAATAGAACGCGCGGTCTGGATTGCTTCATCGAAGGCTTGCTTCGCCTGCTCTGCTTGTCCTACCTTGACCAACTCCTGAGCGATACCTGCCAAAGCGAGGGCGCGCTGTTGTGGAAGAGGGATTTCGCGTGCAACTTTAAATGCTTGTTCAAAAAGACCCATACTCGCATAAGCAATAGCTATCCGCTGAAGTGCAGTATTGCGGTTCTGCATATCATCCAGTGTTCGTGCAATCTTGTCTGCTTCTGCGAGAGTTTCTTGCGCTGATTGTGTACGCCCCACTTTCGCTTGCAAAACAGCAACCTCTATCGAAAATGCGCTACGCGCCGACTCGCTCTTTAGGGATTTCACCTCGGTATAAGCCTCGTCAAGAATTTCCATCACCTTGCGCATGGAAGCCTCTGAGGAGGACTCTGGCTGGCGACAGCCTCCAAGCATGAGGATAAGCATCGAGGTAGCTCCTACTAACCAGCAAGCAAGCCTGCTTAGGTGTGCTTCGCGCGCTATCCTTTCTCGGTGGTGTCGAACGCTTTCCATCGGCGTATTCCCCTGTTCTTCTCTAAATTATGGCATGAGCCGAGCAAAAACTCGGAAATTCCCTGCATACGATAGAGGTAGAGCAGTACGAAGCAGAAGAGCTTAGGACAAAAAGGCTAAAAAGGCAAGATGCCCAAGCTACAAACTATCAGTCCAGGCATTCAGTCCGTGTGCGATTTGATTGCGAGGCTTATGCCGATTCGCGAAGCACCAACTGAGCAGGCACAATCGTGCGCTTGGGTTCAACCGTGCGCCCCTCGATGAGGTCAATCAGCCGTTGGGTGGCGATGCGTGCCAGTGCGGGAATATCGATTGCGACTGAGGTCAAGCTCGGCTCCACCAGCGAGCAGAGCGGTGTATCGTTGAAGCCGATAATCGCCAAATCCTGTGGAACGCGAACCCCGTGTCGCTGTGCCTCGCGCATCGCCCCGACTGCAATCAGGTCATCCATCGCCAGCAGAGCGGTTGGCATGGGGGAGAGGTTCAATAAGTCGCGCAGGGCGTTGCGCCCGCCCTCGATGCTGGACTCAGTGAAGAGCGCGAGGCAAGGGTCATAGTCAATCCCATAGGCTTCCAGCGCTTCTCGGTAGCCCTGCAGGCGGTCGCGCGTGACGGTTAACCCCGCCGGTCCGCCCAGATAAGCAATCCGCCGATGTCCCTGCTGGATTAGATAGTCCACTGCCATTCGGCTCGCCCCGATATTGTCGTTATCCACCGAGCAGACCGCATCCTCAGGCTGATAGCGCCCGATAAGCACGAACGGGAAGCCCTCTTGGGTAAGCCGTGCTATCCGCTGATCGCGTGCTTCCGATTCCACCAAGATAAGCCCGTCCACCCGTCGGGTGCGCAAAAGTTCCTCATAGATAGCACGCTGAGAGCGCATCGTGCGTGCCGAATCGACACAAAGATGATAACCGTGTCGCCCTGCTTGGTCAATAATCGAGGCAATCAGGGCACTGAAGAAAGGGTCACCTGCAAGCGCGATAGGCGAACGGTGGATGACTAATCCCAGGAGGCGCGTGCGCTGGGCACGAAGCGACTGCGCGCGAGCATCGGGCACATAACCCAGTGATTCGACGACTGCCAGCACGCGCCGACGCATCTCTTCGTTCACCTGAGGGTCGTTATTCAGCACACGCGAGACCGTCGCCTGAGAGACTCCTGCAAGCCGAGCAATCTCCACCTGTTTCAGTTCTGCCATACTTCCACTCCGCCGAGAATACGATTTCCCTACCAGAATATTATAGCACAGTCAGGCGGTGGAGTTGGGCATTTCACCTAAACAAGAGGCATGGGCGGGACGCCCGTGCCCCTGTTTGTGACTTGGGCGTCCTGCCCATTTCGCTTTATGAACAAAGCTCCCGCTCTTTGTGGTTGAGGCATCTTCAGAAATGAACAGGAAACCGTGAGGTCAGTTCGCGTACCTCGTGGCGCACACGCTCCAGCATGGCAGGGTCGTCGTGATGGCGCAGGGCGGTAGCTATTAGGCGTGCAATCTCCGCCATCTCTGCCTCGCGCATGCCACGCGTCGTCACTGCTGGGGTACCGACCCGAATTCCGCTTGTGACGAACGGCTTCTGCGTATCGTAGGGAATCATATTCTTGTTCGTCGTGATATTCACCGAGTCGAGTACCTGCTGAGCGGTCTTGCCCGTTAGACCCCAGTCAGTGAGGTCGATGAGCATGAGATGGCTATCGGTTCCCCCCGAAACGAGGCGGAAACCCTGCTCTTGGAGCGCATTTGCAAGGGCACGGGCGTTCGCCTTGACTTGACGCTGGTACGCCTTGAACTCTGGCTGAAGCGCTTCATGGAAGCAGACCGCTTTGCCCGCTATCTGGTGCATCAGCGGTCCACCTTGCAAACCCGGAAAGACCATCTTGTCGATGATACTCGCATGTTCCGCTTTACACAAAATCATGCCTCCACGCGGACCGCGCAGGGTCTTGTGGGTGGTGGTCGTGACAAAATCGGCATGCGGCACTGGTGAAGGATACTCACCCGCTGCAATCAGCCCTGCAGGGTGCGCGATATCTGCCATCAGGTATGCCCCTACCTCGTCTGCGATCGAGCGCAGGGCAGACCAATCAATCTCGCGTGGGTAAACCGTTGCACCCGCTACAATTAGCTTCGGACGGTGTTGGCGTGCGAGGTCGCGCACTTGGTCGTAATCGATAGTCTCGGTATCGCGCCGAACCCCATAATGCACTACATTGAACAGAAAGCCAGAGAAGTTGACAGGGCTACCGTGGGTCAGATGCCCGCCTTGCGCAAGGTCGAGCGCCATGAAGGTATCGCCGGGTTTCAGTACAGCGAAGTAGACCGCCATATTGGCGTTAGCGCCCGAATGAGGTTGTACATTTGCATGTTCTGCACCAAAGAGTCGCTTGGCACGCTCAATTGCGAGGTTTTCCACCTCATCGTAGTACTCGCAACCGCCGTAGTAGCGCTTGCCCGGATAGCCCTCGGCATATTTGTCGGTCATCACTGAGCCGACTGCCTCCCGCACGGCACGGCTTGTGATGTTCTCGGAGGCGATTAACTCTAAGTTATGCTCTTGACGCTCGGTCTCTTTCTGGATGAGGGCGTATATCTCGGGGTCTACCTCTTGCAGACTTGCAGTGCGCTGCCGTCGGATGAAACTGGCGTAATCTATCACGCTCATGGCACACTCCTAACGGCAGGATTATACCTCACGATGTACCGTCTAAGAACGAGACTGCTCTTCATCGGTGATGGATTGCAGTTTTGCGACGAACTGGTCGAGAGTTTCTACCTGCGCTGAAAGGATACTGAGTTGATTCAGAGCTTCTATATCCTGAACCGTCCTAATCAGCTGGTGAAGTTCGCCTGGTAAAGTCCCAAAGCGCGCCTGTAGCAGGTTGAGAATTACTTGTTGGATACCCTGTTGGCGACCTTCTTCTAAGCCTTCCCGAAGGGCACGTTCCACTGCGAGGCGCTCTTGGGGAGCAATCCACTTGCGCCGTCGTCGCCGACGAATTTCCTCAATTACTGCTTCTACTTCTCGCTCCAAATCATACGGCAAGCTCATAAGATAGTCCACCACCTGATAGAGATAGCGTATCTCGATGCTATTATACCCCTTCTCTAACATCCTTCGGAAGAGCCTCTTCTTCTCTTCTGCCAAGAGGGCGTAGTTGCCCCGATATTTTAGGGATGCCAGATGCGCTTGAACAAAGAAAGCAATCGGGTTTAGGAACTCGCACTCGTATAGGAGCGCAGGGCGAATCGCCAGAATAGCCGTCCCGCCACAAAGAAGCCGACCGCCCACACGAGGGCAAACAGCAGAAAGCCCGGCGACGCCTTCCCCAACAGTGCCTTCGCAGGAATGGTGGCTAAAAAAGCAACGGGCAACACATAGGTGAAAACACGACGCAAAATTCGGTCATACACATCGGTGGGGAAACGCCCTATCTGAGCGAACACATCAGATAGCACCCAGAGGTTCTCCACGCGCACAAGCCATATGCTCAGCGTCATCATCATAAAGTGGAAGGAATAGAAAATCAGCACGCCTGTGAACACCATCCCGATATAGAGCAAAATATTTAGCAAAGGAGGTACATAGCCCAAGTTGAACAGGGCATACCCACCCAATAGTACCGCCACCATTAGTGAGCCGAGCTGGTCTAAGTTCACCCGCCTTAACGAGAGCCAGAATTGCGAATCAACAGGCTTGAACAGCACAAAATCCAGCGTGCCCTGACGCACCATCGTAGGCAGTTCCGACAGTCCGAAGTAGAAGAAGGTGCTAATCAGCGCATCGATGAAATAGAGCGTGCTGGCAAGCACTAATGCCTCGCTCTCGCTCCAGCCTGCAATAGATTCCGTATGGCGGTAGATGACCTTCAGCGTGACCAGAAAGAAACCCAGCCACAGCATGTTGTAGAACACCTTCGCCCAGAAGTTGGCACGAAACTCCATCTCGCGCACGAGGCTGGTACGCCAGAACGCCTTGTAGAGCCTCCAATAGCGTCGCAGGTTGCTCACATGCCCACCCCGCTATATTGGCGAATACCCAACCGCCACAGAATCGTCGCCAGCACGCTTGCCACCCCAATCCAGAGCAGTTGAATCCCCATCTGGAACAGCATCGCCTCGCCCGTGAGCTTGCCGACCGCTATCTCCACAGGCACAGCGGTCGTGTAGCGGAACGGCATCACTACCGCCAACGCCTGAAGCCAGCCCGGCATTAGCCCTATCGGTGCTACCCAGCCAGAAAGCAACAGCATAGGCGCATAGTAGACGCTGAACACGCTCTGCACCTCCTGAAGCCAGAACGCCAAACACGCCAGCGCATACGCCACCCAGAACGATACCAGATGCCCCAAAAGCACGCTGAGCCAAAACGCCCAACCCAAGTTGAGTCCCGACAGGGTCGTGAAACTGCTGTAATACAGGAGCGCTAACCCCGCCACAGGCACAAACAGCACCATCCGCAACGCCCGCCACGAAAGGTTGCGCGCAAACAGCATCCACACAATAGGCATAGGACGCAAAAGCCACTGCGACAGCACCCCCTCCTTAATCTCCCACGCCAAATCCCACATCAGGTGGCTGATGACGAAGTTGCTCACAAACGCCATCGCCACATAGTAGGTCACCATCTCGCCCGGATTGTAGCCCCCGATTGCCTCGCGCCCGTTGTACGCAGAGAGCCATACCAACGGCATCACCAAACAGTGCACCACATCGGTCAGCATCCAGATGAACGCACTGGCACGATAGGCGAGGCTATCGGCAATGTAGATTTTTAGCAGGGCAATTACTTTGCTTAGCACCCTCATGGCTTAGCGCTGAGCTAACTGAGCGATGCTCACCTCCGCCGCAAGTTTACCCGCAATCTCACGGAACGCCTTCGCTTGTGCCGAATCGGGCGCCACGATAATCGCAGGACGACCCTCATCGCTGGCGACACTGACGCGCGGGTCCAGCGGAACCGAGCCGAGAAACGGCACACCCAACCGCTCGGCAAACAGGCGCGCCCCCGGACCAGGAAAGATTGCCGTCTGCGCACCACAGCGAGGACACACAAACTCCGCCATGTTCTCAATCACGCCCAAAATTGGCGAATTCAGCCGTCGGAACAGGGCAACCGATTTGCCTGCGATGGACGCAGCAACCGCCTGCGGAGTCATCACAATCACAACCCCCGTGAGCGGAACCGTCTGAGCCGTCGTCATCGGTGCATCACCCGTGCCCGGAGGCAGGTCAACCAGCAGGTAGTCCAACTTGCCCCAGTGCACATCCGCAAACAGTTGGCGCACGGTGCCCGCTACAATCGGACCGCGCCACATCGCCGCTTGGTCTTCCTCCAACAGAAATCCCAGCGACATTACCGCCACCCCATACCGACGAATCGGCACTAACTTCTGGTCTTGCACCAGCGGTTTCGCCCCTTGACAGCCGAGCATCTTAGGAACGCTGGGTCCGTAAATGTCCGCATCCAGTAAGCCGACCTTCGCTCCTGTTTCGGCAAGCGCCACCGCCAAGTTCACCGCAACCGTCGACTTGCCTACCCCTCCCTTCCCACTGGCAATTGCGATAATGTTCTTGACCTCTGGCAGAAGGTCTTGCGGGTCTAATGAGCGCGAGCGCACCTGAGCGGTCATCTGCACATTCACCGAGGTGACGCCCGGCAACGAAGCAATAATCTGCTCTGCCTGCGCCTTCATCTGGTCTTTCACAGGGCAAGCGGGGGTGGTGAGTTCAATCACCGCTTTTACTGCACCTTCACAGACCGTGACATCTTTCACGAACCCAAGCGAAACGATATCGCGGTGCAGGTCGGGGTCTACTATCTGGCGCAGGGCTTCGATCACCTGCTCACGGGTAATAGTCGGCATGGTCTCCTCCTCAGAATCTTAGCGTGGCTAAATTGTACCCTATTAGACGGAGAATCACCCCACCGCCTCTACTGAAGAACAGGAACGAGAGTATCCGTAACTTACAGATGTGGCATACAGAGAGACTGCGCAATATCTTCCCCAAATCACAAAAAAAACAGCAGGAATCGCCTCACACCTACTGAACCCTATTAATAGGAGGAGAGCAACGATGCAATCCCTCACGGTTCGCTTGAGGACAGTCGCTTCCACAAGATGGAAGCCAAAAAGCATCCACTTGTGCGGGGGGGGCAGGCAGATGAACTACCCCGATGTGCCCCCGATAGTGGTCACCTGCGCTCAGCGCGCCCTGCTCCAATTCCAGCGCTTTGTCACCCTCTCCTACGACCAGCAAGCCGACGCCCGCCAAGTCGCTATTCTGTCAGCGTGGGAGGCTTACACAACCCAGGACGAGCCAGCGACGCCCGACCCCCTCTTCCGCTCAGCGTGGAACGCCCTACGCCGTTGGTGGTACGCCGAAAAACGGTGGCAAGACCCGACAACCCCTCTGGACTATCAAGACGAGGATGGTGAATGGTGCTGTGTGGAGATGGCAGACCCCTACGCAGAAGAAGAGATTGAACACGCTCTTGTGCGCTTGGAGATGGAAGGGTGGTACGAGCGTCTGGGTTTGAGCCAGCAGGAGCGCGAGCTGTTGGAGTTATTGGGTGAGGGGTTCAGCCAGCGGGAGGTAGCGCAGAGGTTATGCAAATCGCAAGGCTGGATCTGGTCTAAACTCTGCGCCATCTGCGAACGCGCAAGGGCAATCTATCGGGAGTCAGACGATTCTCATTAGACCCTTCGCATTCGCTCAGGGTGACGAGGGGGGTGGCTAAGGTGCAACACAGGCGAGACGCTCGGACTACGATTCTGTGGCTTGGGCATCCTGCCCATCCAGCACACGGATGAGACGCCCGTGCTACAACCGCTCACTATCCTCACTACTCCCCACTCCCCATTCCCTACTCCCCTCCCCCGTCATTCTGAGCGAAGCGAAGAATCTCACGGGCGGGACGCCCGTGCTACGATTCTGTGGCTTGGGCATCCTGCCCATCCAGCACACGGATGAGACGCCCGTGCTACAACCGCTCACTATCCTCACTACTCCCCACTCCCCATTCCCTACTCCCCTCCTGACAGGGGTACACGGTTTGAGTTCAACTTCCAACGCCCTCGCGTACTTTTCAGGGCGAAGCCCCCTATCCCTCAGCCTCACGAAGCCCTCACCCTCCCCAGCCCTCCCTCTCCCACAAGGCGAGCTTACTGCACGACACTTTTTGAGGGAGAATCGAAAAGGAGCGCACACGGGGGTGCGCCCCTACTCAACCGTCCTGCCTGTAGGGGCAGACCCCCGTGTCTGCCCTGCCCAACAGAAGCCGACTCAGGCACAAGTACGAAAAACTGTCGTGCAGTAAGCACAAGGCGAGGGAGGGAGCAGGGCGTGGCAGGGAGCCAGCCTCCCCTCTCCCAGTGGGCTTACTGCACGACACTTTTTGAGGGAGAATCGAAAAGGAGCGCACACGGGGGTGCGCCCCTACTCAACCGTCCTGCCTGTAGGGGCAGACCCCCGTGTCTGCCCTGCCCAACAGAAGGGGCGCACATGGGGGTGCGCCCCTACCAAATCGCTTGCCTGTAGGGGCAGACCCCCGTGTCTGCCCTTCTCAATAGGAGCTTTGGGCACGAGTTCGAAAAACTGTCGTGCAGTAAGCTCCCAGTGGGAGAGGGGCTGGGGGTGAGGGCTGAAACCGCTGGAAAATGTTGGCGTTCACCCCGAAAGTGAACTGGGAGACTGTACCCCTATCAGCTACTCCCATCCCCCGTCATTCTGAGCGAAGCGAAGAATCTCACGGGCGAGACGCCCGTGCTACCGACTGCCCACCGCCCTTCAGCCAGAGAAAAACCCCGGTCATTTCCGCAATCTGCATCGTAAATACTTGATAGGAGGTTCCAAAGAATGCCGAACCACCGAACCCGACGGCTCCGAATCGCTGGAAAGGGTGTCCTCTTCGGTCTGGGGCTACTATGGCTTATCCTGATTGGATTTGCCGAGCGCCGACTGGAAGGCGACCGACTCTGGCTGTGGGGCGCCGACTACGATGCGGGCGAAGTCTCCGCAGGTAAAGTAATCGAACACACCGTGTGGGTGTTCAACCCGACGATGCGGGGTTTTCACTTGAGCAGGGAGGCAACCTGTGGGTGTATGGTTGCGGAGGTTCCGTCGTCGGTGTCGCCGTTGAGTGGCTTTTTTCTTCGGGTTCAGGTAGACACGACGGGGTATCGTTCGGGTCAGCATACCCAGCAGGTTTGGCTGATAGTACGGGACGAGTCGCACAGTTGGCGGGAGACGATACGAGTTCGGTTTTCGGTGGTGGAACGCTCTGCGAAAAACAGATAGGAGGGATGACTGATGATGAGACAGATGTTTCGCTGGACAGTTGTGATAGGAGTGGTACTGGGCGCACTCTACTACGCCGAAGCAGGTGGTGGTGGCGGCGGTGGTAAGGAAGAGTGTAGCCTAAAACGGGTTCAATTATCGTGGACACAGACTTGCGATAGGCAGCGAAGATGTGCAGGTGGATGCTTCGAGCTTAGATGGATTGAAAAGGTTTGCATCGCAGGCAACAAAAAATGCGAGCGAACCACTATGTCCGTCAACCGTGTTATGTACAGAGCCGATTGTGAATTCCGCCCCAGTGACCCCACATGTGGCTGTAAGTCAACATACACACCTATTGGGCCGTGGGATACTATAACAGTACCCTGGTGTTTCTGATTGAAACACGTTATTCCTTTGCCTATGTAGTGCCTTGTTGCTGCATAGGCGTCTCTAGCTTCCATAGGAGGAACAGATGCGAATAAGTGTTGCAACAGCTGGAACTTTTGTGTGTCTCGGGCTTTCTCTACAGATAGCTGGCGCCAGCAATCTGTGGACACATATTGACAAGCGATTTCAGTCTTTGTCCAGAAACCAACTGGTGTGGCAAGCAGATATCGAGATTGTGCAACCTATGGGCAATTCAGATTTGGAAGTTCTTCAACAACAGCCACAGTTTCGCAACACGAGATACCTGTTCAACATTAAAACAACGACAAGACTTAGCACTTTAGTATATGATGAAGGAGTTATTCTGATGGGTAGGGCGCCTTTTCAGCTATCGCCTCCGTCCGGGGCTGACCAGCGCTCCAAAGTCGCGCTCAACGAATATATTTTCGTGTTCACCGATGACTACAATATCCTCGTAGAAGGGTTTGTAAATGCGGATCCCACCACAGGAAAATACCCAGATGTATTTCCCCTCGAACAAGCAACCGTGTGGAAGCCGGGCGTCCCTACTCTCTTCCTCATCCACCCGACTGGTTACCCATCTGCGAACTGGCAACCCAACTCACCGACACTCATCTTCTTAGCGAATCTCAATCCCAATCGTCTGAAAAGCTTAGAATGGAAAATTGTAAACACTCAGAAAGATCAAACTATCGTGGAGTCAGAATTTGATGGAGGACGGGTTCGTATATGGTACGGGAATGGTGAGCTGGTAGGCGTCCCTATGAAGATGGAGATTGTTAGGGGCGATGAGAAACAGTACTATGAGACAACCCGTGTCGCAAAGAAGGGTGATGTCGCCTATGTCGAGGCGTTTACATACTCTGCAGAGTTAGGACGATTGCGCAAAAGCGTACGCTTCACCCTGACCAATATTCAGAAACTGGATGAGCCGTTTCACCTGAACCATATCCCCCAAAATGTATTCGTATCTGATTTTCGGCACCTTGAAAGTAATGCTTCACCGAGAGACCTGACGGATGAGCGCGCTGTGAAGTATCGCTGGGAAGGCGTCCTTCCGTCCGAAGAAGAACTCCAGAACTTAGCCTACCAGCAGGGCAACCTGCTTCCAACTTCTACTCCTCAGCGCCGCTACTCGCTTGTTCTTTTTGTCCCTGCCCTTTTCTTCTTTGCAGGCGCACTCTATCTGTATTGGAGGCAGAAGCGGAGATGAAGCGTGCTGGATTTAGTTTGGTGGAACTACTGGTCGTGCTGGGAATCATTTCGCTTCTGGCGGCGCTGCTGTTCCCAGTGCTTGCCAGTGCACGCGAACGCGCCCGCACAAAGACCTGTATCTCCAACATGCGCCAACTTGGACAAGCGACCCTGCTCTACCTCCCCGACTGGAACGATACTTATCCCCTTGCAGGGTACATCAGCACGAACCCCCAAAACCAGCGATGCTTAATGACGCTGTTCCACGAGTTGGTTCCGTACATCAAAAACAAGGAGATTGTGCTATGTCCCTCCGATGGCTCGCCAGTGAATGTAGAGCGCGTCTTCAGCCAAGTGATGCCGTTATGCCCTGCGATGGGGTTCAAAGAGAGCAGTTATATGGCGAACTGGTGCATATTCGAGGTGGGCGACTTAGCGCCGGGCACTCCGCATCCCCCTGTTGCGCACGCCCAAATCCCGTTCCCTGCCGAGACAATCCTGTTTTTCGATGCGGTGATGGCTGGTTTGCCCAACCTCACCCCCTACTTGCAAGGGCGCCACGATGAGCAGGCGGTGGCGAACTTTGCGGATGGACATTCACGGGTTCTGAAAACACGGCTCAGCCCTGCAGAAATCATGCGCGGGGATGGTCTGCGCGCCAACCTGTACTGCCTAATCGAGGTGGGAGCCTATTATGATGGGGGCGCTTCCTGCGAGTCGAGTATCTTCGGGATTGCCGACCGCCGTCGGGATGGGCGAGCGTGCTGGCGTTGCCCCAACCGCCCGCGAACCAGCGGTTGGTACATAGCAGGAAACTGCGAATGAAGTTGGAGCGTGAGTGGACACTGGCGATAGTGAGCGGCCTCCTGTGTGCCCTTGCTTTTCCACCTGTAGGCTGGAGCATCGTGCTGATATTTGCGCCAGCGTTGTTGCTTTACGCATGGTATTTGGGAAACCGCCCCGCGTGGACAGGTTTCTGGTGGGCGGTGGCGTTTTTCTGCACCAGCAACTTCTATACACTGCCCACCTTCGCCCAACGGGCGAAACAGGAGTGGGTGGCAGGCGTGGCGTGGGTGGTCGCCCTGCTTTGGCTGAGTGGATGGTATGCGCTTATCGGATGGTTGCACAGGCGGTGGGGCTGGCGTGGGTTCAGCTGGGCGTTCGGCGTAGCTTCGATGTGGGTCATAGGGTGTTGGCTCAGGAGTCTGGGCGAGTTAGGGTTTCCGTGGGGTTTTCTATCGCTCGGCTGGGCACGCACACCCCTGATGCTTCAGCCCGCCGACATAGGCGGTGTCTGGCTTGTAGAGTGGCTGACCCTTTTCTGGAACGCTCTGCTGGTACTCCTTCTTGTGGAACGGCATAAACGCTATCAAGTGGCTTTAGCAGGAGTGGCAGTAGCGTGGCTTGGCTATGGGGGGTTCGCATTCCACTATTGGAAAAACGCGAACGAACCGTCCTTGAGGGTTGCCGTTGCGCAAACGGGGGTGTGGAGCGCAGGAAGCGGGCAGAACGACCGCTACTTCGAAGCGCTTCGCCCCTTTGCCCAAGAGGCTTCGAAACAGCGAGCGGAGTGGCTGGTATTTCCCGAAACCACCTCGCCGATTGACCTGAGAGAGGAGTCGGGCGAATATCCCTTCTATGCGAATCACTTTGCGGGTTGGCAGAATTTGAGCCGAGAGTCGGGAGTTCAGATTGTGTTCGGCACGCGCTACCATCGGGAAGGCATGACATTCAACAGCGCGCTCTACCTATCGCCTACGGGAGACAAACAGGTCTACGACAAGGTGCGCCTGATGCCGTTCACGGAGTGGGCGCCCTCGACTCGTTTACCGTTCTTACGCGCATTGGGTGTGAGGCACTCCTCGCTCACGCCGGGCAATCGTTTCGGGCGGTTGGGGGATGAGGCTCCTGTGGGCACGCTCATCTGCGTGGAGAGTTTGCACGGGTGGATTGCCCGTGCCCAAGTCCGAGAAGGTGCCGAATGGCTTGCAGTGCTAACCAACGACAGTTGGCTCACGCACTTTGCGACCCGCGAGCAGTTCGCCGATTGGTGTGTGGTGCGGGCGATTGAGGTTCGGCGGTGGCTGGTGCGTGCCTCTCCAGTTGGGCGCAGTGGATTTTACGCCCCAACTGGCGAGGCATTCCTGCTTCCATACAACACACTTACGACCGAGGTGCGTGCGATTGCGCCCCTCAACTCGCATACGCTCTATGTGCGCTGGGGCGATTGGTGGGTCTATCTGTGTCTTATTTCGAACAGCCTCCTAACCCTCTTGACTCTAACCCGCAGAATGTGCCATAATTTAGCCACGCTAAGGATTTAGGAGGCAAGAATGACAACCACCACACCGCAAGGATTGAGCTTGGAAACGATAGAGCAAATCGCCCGACAACAGCGTGAACCTGAGTGGCATATTCAGCGTCGTTTAGAAGCGTTTGAGCGCGCGTTGCAACTGCCCATCCCCTCCCCTAAGCAGGAGGATTGGCGCTATACCGACATTACCACACTCAATTTAGAAGACTATCCCGCCATCGGCTGGGGCGGTGCAGAGCCAACCGCCAACATCCAAACCCTTCCTGCCTTTATCACCGAGTCGCCCACTATCACGGTCATTCACCGTGCAGGAGTGGGGCTGGAGGTTTCCATTCCCGAATCGCTTCAACAGCAAGGGATACAGGTATGCTCGCTCCGTGAGCTGCTGGCAACCCAGCCCGACCTGCTGGTCGATAACTTGGGACGGCTCGCCCCGATACCAGGCGATAAGTTTTCCCTGCTCCACACCGCCTGCTGGGATGAGGGGCTTTATATTGCGATACCACCGAATGTTCAGGTGGAAGGCGTAATCGAAGTGATTCACTGGTTCGAGTCGCCTGGCGCCTACTTCCCCCACACGATGATTGTGGCGGGTCAAAGTAGCTCGGCAAATATTGTGCAATCCTTCTTCTCACCCGATGAGGCGCGTGTTTTGGTGATTGGCGCAATCGAGGTGTTCAACCAGCCGAACAGCCAGCTTCGGCATACTCTGCTCCAGCGGATGGGCAACGCCAGCCTCTTCATCACCAGCGTGGACTACGAGCAGAAACGCGACAGCCAAGTTGTGTCGTTGGCGGTGGGGCTGGGTGCGAACCTGGGGCGCATCGTGCTACAACACCTGATGACCGAACCCGGTGCCACTGCGCGCCCGCTGGGGCTATTCTTTGGCAACGATGCACAACACCTCGATTTCCGTACCCTGCAAGACCACCGCGTCGGGCACACGACCAGCGACCTGCTCTACAAAGGTGTGCTGGACGACTCGGCAACCTCGGTCTTCTCTGGCATGATAAGGGTGCATGCGGGCGCACAACATACCGACGCCTATCAGGCGAACCGCAACCTCCTACTGAGTGGCGATGCCCAAGCCTACACCATCCCTAACTTAGAGATTGGGGCGAATGAGGTTCGCTGTACGCACGGTGCTACGGTGGGACCTGTCCAGCCTGATGAGGTGTTCTATCTGCGCTCACGGGGTTTAGACCCCGCCACTGCCGAGGCACTGCTGGTGATGGGCTTCTTTGAGGTCGTGCTTCGGGAGGTCAAACCCTCCGACCTGCGCTTGTCGATTCAGAAACTGCTGGCGAGCAAACTGAAGGGTGAGGCGCCTCGCTACTTCATGGACCTCGCTGAGCTGGAGGAGAGTGAGTTTGCCTTGGTAGAGGCTTGAACTCCTTGCCTTTTTATTTCGCTCTCTTACCCTTTCGTAGTGCCTCCTCGCCCTGTATGCCGAGTGAAGCGAGGAACCCTACGGGGCTCGTCTTCCTCGGCTCAGAGCGATTGAAAGGGGACTTAGCTGAGAATGGGGGGCGAGGTTCTGGTAGTGCAACTAAAGCCAGAGAAAAAGCGTATAATTAGGTAGGAGCCTGTGAGGAGGCACTATGGAAGCTCAACCGACATTAGCAGGGGTAACTCTAATCCTCATAATCCTCTCTGTGCTTGTGTATCTGATTGTCCATCTTCAAAAGAAGCAAGAGCGCGTGTCCCTTCCTCACCCAAGCCGTCCTAAGCGTTCCAAGCGCCCTCCATCTGTGAGCAAGGAACCGTTGCCCTCCGAGCTTGGGGTTCGTCCAGTAGAGCCGTTTCGCACCTTGGCGCGTCGTGTGGAGACCGCTTTCAGCCCCGACTATGCCCACCAGCTCAAGATGCGTGTGCTTGCCAAGCATCCTGAATTCACACCTGAATGGTATGAATGGGTCTTATTAGAGCTGAAGCGCTACTTCGTGATGACGCTCCTCTTACGCACGGTGCCGATGTTTAGCGAGGAAGCTGATGAAATCTGGCACGAGATGCTAATGTTTACGCGTGAGTATCAAGAGTTCTGCAGAAAGATAGCAGAGGATATAATTCACCATTCCCCTTATCCTCAGCGCGTCCCTATGCCCAACGAACGCGCATGGTTCGATTGGGTCTATTCTCAACTGTTCTTGTTCACCCCCTACAGCCAACGAATATGGAACCGCTTCTTTATGAATCCCCTTCCTTCTGAGATTGTGAGACAACTTGAGTCCGCGTCTGAGGAATGGTTGATAGCGGAGCGATTCAACGGGCGGTTGGCAAAGCACGATGTAGAGGTTCGACAAGCAATACAAACCCTAATTGCCTCCGCAAAGGAGCAGGTAATGAGCCGACCAGCAGTTGCAACTGCAAGGCGAGGACCATCAGGCGACCTCAGCTGGATGGGCACTTTATTGCTCGCAGGAGCATTTATGAGCGCAACGGAGTATGAGCATGCTCGCCAGGCTATGATGGGCGACCACCAGAACCAATCGAGAGACCGCTCTACTTCTGGGTGCGCAAGCGGCTGCTCGGCTTGCGGTGTCGACGATAGTTCGGACGATTCTAATGGTGACGGAGCCGATTCAGGCTGTGCTGGAGGAGATAGTTCTGGTTGCGGAAGTGGATGCGGAGGAGGCTGTGGTGGGGGCTGTGGGAGCATATAATCGCCCCCACAGCCTCCTTCTCGCCCCTACTGCTCCTTTTTCTCGGATGCCTCCTTAGAAGGAGCGCTGGGAGCCTGTTTGGCGACTTGCGCTTCCAGCCACTCGATGCCTCGTCGGATATTGCCATACACATCCCCATGCCAGCCGTGCCCGCCCTCGTAGGTCTGCAACTTGACCTTCGCACCTGCACCACTCAAGTCCGTCTCAGCCTGCTCTGCCATCCGAATCGGAATGAAGTCCTGGGGGGAGTGCAGGATGTAAAAGGCGCGCCCACGCGCATTGGCACGACTGGGCAACTGTTCGGGCTTGTAGACCGACATCGCAATAAATGCTCCCGTGAGTGCCGTCTCCTTCTGCATCGCAGACGCATACACGGGGGGACCTCCCGACGACCAACCCAGCGCAAAGATATAGCGCGAGTCGATAGGGTAGCGTTTCTTCACATCCGCAATCACCGCCTCGACGAACTGCTCGGTCGTGAACTTCGCACCCTGCCAAGAGAATTTCCGAGTGGGCCAGACCACAGTGTCAAACTGGTCTTCCGACCATTTCGGGGCGATGAGCTGGGCAACCAGATACTGGCTATCCAGTGCATACTTGTAGATGCGTTTGCAGAAGGGGTGAAAGTCTGCGCTCCCGTCGCCACCAGGCAAAATCAGCAGAAGGCGATAGCCCTCAGGCGGACGCGGAGCATTCGGGTAGGGACCGATAAGCATATACTGCATGCGTGGCTCGTCGTTCGCAAACAGCGTTTGCGATGGCACATCCGCTACATCCTCTTGCGCCCACAGCGCACTCGTCAACACGACGATACTCAGCCAACTTATGGTTCTACTCATGCTTTCGCACCTCCGTCTACTTGTGTAGACAAACGGATTATACCCTATGGCATGCGCGCAAGTCAAGGGGGTGTTTACAATTGTAGGCAATCTGGTGTATAATAAGGGCATGGGACGAAAAAGTGGCATCGGTGAGCAGGAATTAGCCCTATGGCGGTATGTAGCCCAGCATGCACCGGTGCGCTCGCGTGAAGTGCAGGAAGGGTTCGGGACACCGAACGGCTTGTCGCGCACGACGGTGCTCACGATGCTGGAGCGTTTGTGGCGCAAAGGCTATCTGAAGCGCACTGAAAAGGAGGGCACTTTCTACTACGAGCCTGCCCTCTCAGAAGAAAGCCTGCATAGGCAACTGCTTCAGCGGTTCGTGGATAATGTGCTGGGCGGTTCTGTAACGCCCTTTGTGTCATACTTGGTCGAGTCGCAGTCGCTCACGCCTGAAGAGACTGAGGTGTTGCGACAGCTGGTGGAGCGACTCAAAGAACAGGGCGGGTGATGGTGAAATGGAAAGCATCGTGGTGGCATTAGGACGCGCATGTCTGCATGCAGGGTTGCTTGCGCTCCTCGTCTGGCTCATCATAAAGCTGTGGCGCACTGCACCGAGTTTTGTTCAGCGCTGGGGTTGGTGGCTCGTCTGTGCCAAATCGCTGGTGGTACTTACAGGCGCATTTTGGTTCAACCTCCCCCTATTGCCCGTTGAACAGCGCGCTATTCCTGCTGAACCTTCGGACTATCGGCACTCTGCTTCCTCTGTTTCCGCAGGTCTTCAGCCCTCTGACATGCCCCTCGCCTCTCCTAAGAGGACCATCTCTATCTCCATAACCCCTTCTATGAACCTATCGTGGCACACTCTTGTCTTAGTGCTTTGGGGGATGGGCGTGTTAGTTGTTGCAAGCGTGTTAGTGGGTCGATGGCGGAAGGTTCGACGGCTATGTGCGCAGTCAGAGCCGATAGACGACCCCTACTGGCAAACCCGTCTCCATGCGCTCAGTGTCGATATGGAACTGCCCGATGTACCGCGCGTACGGCTCTCGCCCGAAATGCATGCGCCGATGGTAGTGGGAGGTTGGCGCGCGTGGGTGCTTATTCCGCGTGCGCTGTGGGAGCGATTGACGGACGAAGAGCGCGAGATGGTGCTTGTTCATGAGTTTGCCCACATACGACGAGGCGATGGCTGGTGGGGATTGGTGCCGTTGCTGGCACAGGTGCTACTCTTCTTTTTCCCGCCCATTCGGTATGCAGGACGACACTGGGAGCTGAGCTGTGAGATGGAGAGCGACCAAGCAGTTCTGAATGATTGCCGCTACACGCCCTACGCCTATGGCAACTTGCTGATGAAGGTCGCTACTTTTACCCAACCAATGCCCACCCCTGTGATTCTGGGCATGTCCCACAATTTTGCGTATCTCCGTACTCGCTTGAAGCGGATGGCACAGCGGAATCGGGCATCCCTTCCCCTAACGCTGGGCGTGATGGTAATCCTTGTGTTTGCCTCCTTGCCTTGGCAACTAACGGCTCAGCAAGCGCGTTCGCTGAATCCCGCTGAATGGCAGAGCAAACTGCACGCCCTTCAGCAGGCGGATTGGGGGTCTGCCTATGAGGTCGGTATCGAGCTGGCTTCGCTCCCACCCGATGAGGGCTACGCCCTCATCCAAGCCCATTTCTATCAGCTTCCTATCCACGCTCGCCAACAGATACTGAAAGCGTTCTATTTCACGCGTCCCTATCCCTTGCGCCCGCGCATGCATCCCCACCTTGTGCGCATACTGGAGCTGGGCGTTCGTGACCCTTCACCCAGCGTGCGTAGTTGGGCGAAAAGCTACCTTCACGGCATCACCTTGCAGGAGTTCGAGAGCCAAGAGGCGATCGATGCATGGTTCGAACGATATCGTCATCTGCCCATCCAGCGCGTCGTGCAGGACCACTGGGAGCCGTTCCTGCGCACTCTCCCAGAACTGCGCCAAGAGGAGCAAGAGCAGAGACTTCATGCACTTGCGAAGGAGTTCGCTTGGCTTCGTGAACCGACTGTCGTGCGCCCCCTTGCAATGCGATACCGCCTGCCCGACCTGCTTCAACAGACCATCCACACCCATAAGAACAACCCCGACATGGCAGAGATGGTCAAAGGGCTAATCGAGTGCGTGTCAGCGTTGCAGTTGGAAGAGTCCGCAGCGCACGCCATCCTCGCCCCCCTACTTGACCCTCAACAGCCTTGCCTTCCTGCGGTTCGGGCTATGGCGGTACGCACCTCTGCAAGTCCGCGCTACCGATGGGCAATAGGCGAACTGCTTACCCTTGCCCACCATGCCCTCGAGCAACCCGTAGAACCAGAGCTGTGGGGTGCTTTAGCAGAAGCATTCCAGTATTGCGGGGATACACGCGCCCTACCCGTGCTGAAGCAGATGGCGACTCGTGCCGAAGCCCCTCACCTGCAAAAAGCCATCGCACAAGCAATCGCAGAACTGGAAGGGCAGTGAAGAGCGAGATTCTCCCCTTCGCTCAGCATAATGCGTAGCACGGGCGTCTCGCCCGTGCTACGAGGTGGCTTGGACCTCTCGCCTATTAAGCAGTAAAGGCATCCTTACCCTCCATGAGCCACTCGCGCGAACGATTCGGGCAATAAAACAAAGAGTTGAAGACAGGTATAATCCTCAACGGAGGCAAAAATGCAAACGGAGGCACTGATTGTCGCTGTTGCACGCACGCCTATCGGCAAAGCTCCGCGTGGGAGCTTCCGCCACACTCGCCCCGATGACCTCGCCAGTGTTGCCGTTCGCGCCGTGTTGGAGCGATGCCCTGCCTTAGACCCTCATGAGGTAGAAGATGTCATTCTGGGCTGTTCCACACCCGAAGGCGAGTCGGGAATGAATGTGGCGCGTGTCTCTGCCCTGCGCGCAGGACTGCCCATCACCACCCCCGGCGCAACTGTCAACCGATTTTGTGCTTCAGGATTAGAGGCGGTGGCGATTGCCTGTGAGCGCATTCGCACTGGCGATGCCGAAGTGATCATCGCAGGGGGCGTGGAGAGCATGAGCCGTGTGCTCTTTTTAGACATCCACACCCACCCGAATCCCACCCTGTTTCGCAGCGCGCCCAACACCTACCTGAGCATGGGGCTTTCGGTGGAGCAACTGGCGCGCAAGTACGGGATTACGCGCGAGCAAAGCGATGCGTTCGCTTTAGAAAGCCACCGCAAGGCAGTGCGTGCGCAGGATGAGGGGCTGTTCCAGCAGGAGATTGTGCCTGTCTCCACCGAGATTCAGGAGGTGGATAAGCACGGGCGTCCTGTACGGGTGCCCATCACGGTAGAGCAGGACGAAGGTCCACGGCGCGACACCAGCCTCGAGTCGCTTGCCAAACTCAAGCCCGCTTTTTGTGCTGATGGCATTATCACAGCAGGCAACGCCTCCCAGCGCAGTGATGGCGCCTCCGCTGTATTGGTGATGAGCGAGCGAAAAGCGCAGGCGTTAGGGGTTAAACCGCTGGCGCGTTTTGTCGGCTACACAACCGCCGCGCTCACACCCGAAGATTTCGGGGTCGCCCCAGCCTATGCTATTCCCAAACTGCTCAAGCGGTTCCAGCTCCAGCCCGCTGATATAGACCATATCGAGTTCAACGAGGCGTTCGCAGCGCAGGTATTGGCATCGAACCATGTCTATCCTCTGCCGATGGAGCGGGTGAATCCGCTTGGGGGCGCAATCGCGCTCGGACACCCGCTGGGTTGTACAGGGGCACGCCAAGTGGCGACGCTCGTGTACGCGCTCCAGCGCACAGGCGGACGCTACGGCTTGGTCACGATGTGCGCCGCTCTCGGAATGGGCGCAGCAGGGCTATTCGAGCGAGTCTAAACGCCTATGGAGAACCTATTCGTGAAGGTGGCAGGGCAGTCTCCCATTCTGCATGGGCTTGTAGCAGGGCTGTTCATCACCCTCACGAACGCGCTGGGCGCCCTGCTGGTGATGATATGGCGCAAGCCCCCCGAACGCACCCTCGATGCGCTGTTGGGCTTCGCGGCGGGCGTGATGCTGACCGCCAGCTTCACCAGCCTCATTCTGCCCGGCATTGAACATGGCGGACTGTTGCCCGTGCTGATAGGCATGGTGTTAGGAATCGCCCTAATGGATATGGCAGACCATTTGGTGCCCCACTTCCACCAGCGCATCGTCCGCTATGAAGGCATTCTGTCTAAGCGGGTGAAAGCGGTCTGGCTATTGATTTTTGCGATTACGATTCACAACGCCCCTGAAGGGCTGGCGGTGGGTGTGGGGTTTGGTTCTGGCGACCTGCCAAATGCGCTGAAACTGATGTTCGCAATCGGCATGCAGAACATTCCTGAGGGGCTGGCGGTGGCGGTCTCGGCGCTGGGGATTGGAATGGGTGTGCGGTGGTATGCCGTGTTCGTGGGCATACGCGCGGGGCTTATCGAGCTTCCACTCGCAGTGCTGGGTGCAACAGCGGTCTACTTGATGAGCGCTATCCTGCCCTATGCGATGGGGTTCGCAGCGGGCGCGATGCTCTATGTGGTCAGCGATGAGATTGTGCCCGAAACCCACCGCAAGGGACACGAACGCCTCGCAACCTTTGGCACGATGATAGGGATTATCGTGATGCTCAGTCTCGATATCGCACTGGGCTAACCTGTTTCGCTTGCTCGGCTGGGTGCCAAATGCTTGCCAAAATACCAAATCATAAATGCTCCCGTTGCGAACATAATCAGGCTGTAGACCGCTGGCGGAATCGACATCGCAGGCTGTCTGAGAATTGTGCTTGCGATAAAGATGGCTAAGGTACCGTTCTGAATGCCCCCCTCGATAGAGATGGTCACCGCTTGGCGCTTCGGCAGGCGCAACAGAAGGGCAATTCGGTATGCCAGCCACATCGTTGCCACATTCAGGATGAGCATCGCCAACCCCGCCTGACGAAAGTGAGAGGGCAGATTCTCGCGGTCTTGCATCACGGCACCCAGCACTGCAATCGCTAAGAATAGAAGCGACAGCACACGCAAAGGCGGTTCCACTTTGAAAGCAAAGTCGGGCTTGCGCGCACGAATAACCATGCCGATAGAAACGGGAATGAGGATAATCGCCCCCACCGTGATAATCGTCCTCAGCACAGGCAGTTGGATTTCCTGACCCTGCCCGATAAAATAAAGCAGGGAGAGATTAATCAAGATGGGGGCAGTAATAATCACGACGAGGCTGTTGACCGCAGTCAGGCTAATGCCCAGCGCTACATCGCCCCGTGAAAGGTAGGTAATCAGATTCGCTGAAGCACCAGCAGGACACACTGCCAGAATCATCACGCCTACCTTTAACGCAGGCTCCATCGGGTAGACCAGCGCCAGCACAAACCCTGCCAGCGGAAGCATTACCATCTGGCAGAATAGACCGATTGCAAACGCCTTGGGGAACACCACCACACGCTTGAAATCGTCTACCACAAGCCCCATCCCCATGCCCAGCATAATCACCGCCAGCGCAAGGGGAAGCACGACCTCCGTAAAGATGTTCGCTTGCATCGATGCCTCCTTCTTATAAGCGAATGCCCCCTCCGCAGGGAGCAACCTCCTGTTTCAGCACAAACTTTAGCCCTCCTGCTCTGTTTTGAGCGTTTCATCAAGCCACCAGATGAGTTCACCCTCAGTTGGACGCACAAGACCCGCAGGCAAGGGAACCCCAGAGAACACCTTTTGTATCGCCTCTCGCTTGCTTGCACCTCTCACCAAAAACCACACACGCCTTGCCGAGTTCAGCACGGGCAGAGTGAGGGTGAGGCGGATGTGGGGTTCTGTAGGCGCATGCCCTACCACCACCCACCGCGTGCGCTCCTCTACTGCCGAATCGCCTGGAAACAGCGAGGCGGTATGCCCATCTTCGCCCATGCCCAGCAGAATCAGGTCAAAGCGTGGGAATGGAGCATCGGGAAACAGCGCGCGCAGGTGCTGTTCATAGCGTCGGGCGCACTCATCAGGCTCTGGACAGTCAGTCGGCATCGGGTGTAGGTGAGAGGGGGCTATCGGCAGATGGCTCAGCCAGAGGCTACACGCCATCTGATAGTTGCTGGAAGGGCTGGAATGGGGCACATAGCGCTCATCGCCCCAGAAAAAGTGAACCCGAGTCCACAGAGGTGGCTCTGGGTCGGCTTCGGCTAACCACTGATAGAGGGCGCGGGGAGTATTACCCCCACACAGCACCAGCGAGAAAGTGGACTGCTCTTGTAGCCCTTGCCGAACAGTCATCACCAAACGCTCTGCAACTCGCTCTGCAAACGCTTCAACAGGCAAATAGATTCGCTCCATCAGCCAAGAGAGTACCCAACACGGTTTAACACACCCTTAAAATCGCTCTGGGTATAAAGCAATTCGGAGGTGCTCCATGCGAAAAGGCTTTACGCTGATAGAGCTGCTGGTGGTCATAGCGATTATCGCTATTCTGGCGGCGATTCTGTTCCCCGTGTTTGCACAGGCACGCGAGAAGGCACGCCAGACAGGCTGTCTCTCGAATGTCAAGCAGATTGGCACGGCTTGTCAGATGTACGCCCAGGATTACGACGAGTATCTTCCCCGCAATGCTTATGCAGACCCACCCCGCGTTCAAGAAGGAGACCACTTTGTCAACTGCTCCTCGCCCCGCTGGATGGATGTGATTTACCCGTATGTCAAGAATGTCGATGTGTTCAACTGCCCAAGCGACCCGTTTGCCCCCATCACGGGCACACTGCCTTATGAGGGCGGACGCCAACACACCATCATGGCGAATAAGCGGTATGTGTACCAGCCCTACTCGCCCGATGGTCGGAATGTGTTTCGCGAGGCTGATTGTGGCGACCCGATGGGCACTACGAATGTAGGACGCCGTTTCGGAAGCTACGCCATCAATAACATGTACTATGCCAGCTGCAGCGCCACCATCCCCTGCACCCCGCCGAACAATCAGCCTCTGGCTCGCGTCGCGCTCCCCGCTGATACGGTATTGATTGCAGAAGTGCAGGGCTATGGACAGAGCGCAGACTTCTACCGACGCGACCTCACCGACCCTCAGCCCACCGACCCTGTGGAAACCTTCCCCTTCCCCGCCCTGCTCAACCGACGCAACAACGGCGCAATTCTCGGACGCCACATGAAGCTCGCCAATGTCATCTGGGTCGATGGACATGCAAAGGCAACCTCCCTGAGCTACCTCGGGGAAACGCGACGCAACATTCCCGGACGCGAACGCGTGATGTTCCGCTTCACCTGCGAAGAGGATTAAGCCTCCTCTCCTCTATCGGTCGGTCATAAGCAAGAGCGGGGGATTCAACAGGAATCCCCCGCATCTTCTCGAACCGAGTCGGTATGGAGGCAGAACGATGACTGTTCTCGGCTACGATGTGCTTGCCGAACAGATTGCCCACCGTGGGCTGGATGTAGAACAGGTCAAGAGCCGACTCAAGAATCAGCAAATCGAAACGCCCTCGTGGGGCTATGGCAACTCGGGCACACGCTTCAAGGTGTTCCCCTATCCTGGCGCTGCGCGCACCCTCTACGAGAAGCTCCAAGACGCATCGACCGTCCATCGATTCACGGGCGTGTGCCCTTCGGTGGCAATCCACATCCCGTGGGACAAGGTGGACGACTGGAAAGCGCTCCGCCAGTATGCCGAATCGCTGGGCATCCGAATCGGCGCAATCAACCCAAACCTGTTCCAAGACGACGCCTACAAGTTGGGGAGCCTCTGCCATCCTGATGCGGGCGTACGCAAGCAGGCATTAGAGCATATCCACGAGTGCATCGAGGTTGCGCGCGCCGTCGGCTCGAACATCATCAGCCTCTGGCTTGCCGATGGCACCAACTACCCCGGGCAGGACGACTTCCGTGCGCGCAAACACCGCCTGCAGGAGTGTCTCCACGAGGTCTATCAGCAGTTAGACCCACCCATGCGCCTGCTGATAGAGTACAAGTTCTTCGAACCCGCTTTCTACCATACCGACCTGCCCGATTGGGGAGTTGCCTACGCAATGGCAGTGCGTCTGGGCGAACGGGCACAGGTGCTGGTAGACACAGGGCACCATCCTCAAGGCACGAATATCGAGCATATTGTGGCGTTCCTGTTGGACGAAGGCAAGCTGGGCGGGTTCCACTTCAACAACCGTAAATATGCCGATGACGACCTCATCGTCGGCTCCATCAACCCGTTCGAGATGTTTCTCATCTACAACGAGCTGGTAAGTGCCAGCGAAGACCCCCACACGCGCGCCTGCGCCGAGCAGGTCGCCTATATGATCGACCAGTCCCACAATATCGAGCCGAAGGTGGAGGCGATGATACTCTCGGTGATGAACATCCAGACCGCCTACGCCAAAGCGCTGATAGTAGACCGCGCGCGACTTCGCTCTGCCCAGCATGCGGGCGATGTATTGGAGGCGCATCGCGTGCTGAAAGAGGCGTACGAGACCGATGTGCGCCCCCTATTGGCGCAGGTGCGCATCGAGATGGGCTTAGACCCCGACCCCATTCGCGTCTTTCGGGCAAGCGGATACGCCGAGAAGGTCGCCCAAGAGCGCGGAGTGCAAACGCCTTCAGGCAGTGGCTATCCGAGTTGATGAAGCTCTCCTGTAGCACGAGCATCTTGCGCATCAGCCCAACCGTAGCACGGGCGTCTCGCGCGTGCACTGGGCAGTGGGCAATCGTCGCACGGGCGTCTCGCCCGTGTACTGGGCAGTGGGCAGTCGTCGCACGGGCGAGACACCCGTGCCCCCTACCGCGCCATTTTTTTTGAACACCCTCTCCACCACTTGACTCAAATGGCACGAAGATGGGGTATAATAGTGTGGGTCTTGCCCCACCTAAAGAAATAGGCGTGGGCAAACGACCCAGAAAAGGAGGTACAACGGTATGCGAGTGTACATGCGTCACATCGGTGTGATAGCGGTGCTCAGCATTGCTTTGTCGGCAGTCGCGCAGAAAGGGACTAATGTACCTGTCCTGCACGAAGAACCAGTTCAGACGATTCGAGTCAAGCCCAGTGAATTCCATGTTCACCGAGTCTATTTAGGCAACAGCCATTTCCAACCTGCTGGTGAGATTCCTGATCCATTATGTTTATCTGCAGACGATGCTGGTACGCTGGGGAGACGATGGGGGTGGAGCCCTTAGTTTCACAGGGTTCCCCTCTGCAAACAACTTCCTTGCATCGGACGATGTGGTGCTCTTCGGTGGGCAAATAGACCCTGGCTCTCTTGGCTACGATACCGTCACCCCTATCGCCTGCATTTCTGAAATCGACCTTCTACTCTATAACGGCACAGGAGCTGACCTTTCTCAGCTAATTGAGGTAGAGCTTTATCCATGGACGGGCATTTTTGGACAAGGAGCATTTCCTCCGCCTATAGCTTCTTTATCAGGTACCGTGACTTTTGGTGCTGGTCTTAATCTGCTGACGGTTGATTTCCGCGACGCGGACGGAAATCCTCTTCCTGTACCCAAGGCATTCTGGGTAAGGGTAAGAGCCGAGAATGCGCCCACAACTTTCGGATGGATTATCGGCAAC